>OHFP01000015.1_pt1 | contig 108309 bp, 75 predicted proteins | sample 1567591 | NCBI WGS metagenome assembly OHFP01 (sample SAMEA3879547, study PRJEB24766) | human gut metagenome | biome: human-associated habitat; feature: feces | place: USA | collected 1985/1987 | reverse complement strand
CAAGACGCTGATGGCGTCGCCGTCGCCGGCGCGGCAGCAGGACTTCAGCGACCTGTGCGAAAAGAACAGCTTCGAGGTCAACGACTTCCGCGAGCAGTGGATCGACTTTGCGGAGTTTTTGAGCTACCTGCCCACGCGCCGTTCGCAGAGCTACGACCAGCTGCTGGCCTCCAATGCCGTGCAGGAGATGCGCGACAGCTATTCGCACTACTACTTCCGGATCGACGCCGTGCGGCGCGAGGGCGAGACGATTCCGCTCGAGCGGCTGCGGGGTACGATCCGGCGCATTCTCTTCAACCAGCGGCAGACGGATGTCATCCGCCGCCACGAGGAGGAGCTCTACACGCGCGCCGTGGAGGAGGGCGACGTGCGGATTCCCGGCCGGGAGGCCGCCGCGGAGGCGGAGGCCGCCGTGCCGGAGCAGGGACAGAAACAGTAAACGACAAACCGAAACAGATACAAGATGTTGAAAAAAGGTATATTGGCATCGCTGCTCGTGCTGCTCTTCGCGGGCGCGTTCGCCGAACGCAGGCAGGTCATGCTCGACAAGGTGGTCGCCGTGGTGGGCGGATCGTCGATCCTCTACTCCGATGTGGCCGACTATGCGCATCAGCTCACGGCGCAGCGCCGGCAGCAGGGCTACACCTCCGACCGCGACCCGATGAACGAGGCGCTGGAGGCGATGCTCACACAGAAACTGCTCTACAACCAGGCCCAGATCGACTCGGTGACCCACATGGCCGACATCCCCTCGCGCGTCGAGGAGCAGGTGCAGCAGATGGTCGAGTCGGAGGGCTCGATCCCGGCGCTGGAGGCCCGTTACCACATGCCCATCTACAGCATCCGCGAGATGATGCGGCAGAATTATGAGGAGCAGGCCTACGCGCAGGCCATGCAGCAGGAGGTGATCGGCAAGGTGACGATCATCCCGGGCGAGGTCGAGCGCTTCTACAAGTCGATCGACCGCGACAGCCTGCCGATGATCGCCGAGCAGTATGTCTACGCGCAGATCACGAAGTTCCCCAAGTCGATGAAGGAGGCCAAGCAGCGCACGCGCGAGCGGTTGCTCGACCTGCGCGAGCGCATCATCACGGGCAAGGCGAAGTTCGAGAACATGGCTCGCATGTACTCGCAGGACCCCGGTACGATGATGCGCGGCGGCGAGATGGACCCCACGCCGCTGGCGGGTCTCGATCCGGCATTCGCCGCGGCGCTCGAGACGATGAAGCCCGGTCAGATTTCGGAGATCGTCGAGTCGCAGTACGGATTCCACATCATCCAGCTGCTGGACCGGCGCGGACAGCTCTACCACTTCCGCCACATCCTGCTCCTGCCGATCTTCACCTCGGAGGAGCTCACCGAGACGGCCCGTTCGCTGGACAGCCTCGCCGACCTGATCCGCAAGGACTCGATCACCTTCGAGAAGGCCGCGCTGGAGTATTCGGACGACGCCTCGTCGAAGATGAACGGCGGCGTGGTCTCGAACCACGACCTGCTGGAGCGCATCTATTCGTTCAACGTCGACGTGCGGCAGACGGTGACCAAGTTCCTCAAGGAGGACTTCGCCTATGCGCCCGATGACCTGCACCACCTGATGCAGCTGCAGCCCGGCGAGGTGTCGGACGCCTTCCTCACGGAGGACATCATGAGCAACAAGCTGGCCAAGATCGTCAAGCTCGTCGAGATCATCCCGACGCACGTCGCCTCGCTCAACGAGGATTACCTGCGCCTGGAGGAGATGGCCCTCTCGGCCAAGCAGGAGCGGGTGTTCCGCGAATGGCTCACCAAGAAGATCGACGCCATGTACATCTGGATTGCCCCGGAGTTCCGCAACGGGGAGTTTGAGAACAAACACTGGGTGAAGTAAGACCGTGCGACGCCTGCTCTCCATAGCGATCGTGGCCGCCTCGCTCGGCGTGCTGCTGGCCCGCGGCGGCGCCCAGGCGCCGGCTCCCGCGGCGGCCGAAGGCGAGCCGAAGATCATCGACTTCAAGGCCGACGTCGTGGCCCCCGTCTCGGCGGGCGATTCGGTGATCTACCTCGTGCGCAACTTCGCCGCGCAGCACAACGGCGCCGTCATCACGTGCGACAGCGCCGTCCGCTATTCGGACATGCGCATGGACTTCTTCGGCAATGTGCTCATCAACAAGAATACGACCTACATCTACGGCGACCGGGCCGAGTACGACGGCGAGCAGAACATCGCCCGCGTCTATTCCGACCTGGTGAAGGTCGTCGACGGCGACGCCACGCTCTACACCTATACGTTCCTCTTCGACACGAAGGCGAACATCGGCCTCTTCGACGACGGCGGCGTGCTGATCAACCGCGACAACCTGCTCGAGGCGGTGCGCGGATACTACTATGCCGACACGAAGGAGCTGGTGGCCGTCGACAAGGTGGAGATGCGCAACGAGGAGTATGAACTCGCGGGCGACTCGGTGGTCTACAACATGGCGACCGACAACGCCTACTTCTTCGAGCGGACGAACATCTGGAACCGCGACGGCGACTACCTCTATGCCGACCGGGGCGAGTACCACAAGGCCGACACGCTCTACGTGGTGACGCGCAACGGCTATGTGCTGACCGACAAGCAGGAGATGTGGAGCGACAGCATCGACTTCTATCGCATGCGCAACCACGTCATCCTGCGCCGCGACGTCCAGATCGACGACACGGAGCACAAGGCGCTGGTCTTCGGCGACTACGGCGAGTACTGGAAGGAGCCGGGCAATGCGCTGCTCACGCGCGACCCGGCGATCATCAGCTACGACCGCACGCAGGGCGATTCGCTCTTCATGCGCTCGGATACCATTTGGCTCTATACGATTAACGAACAGGAGGAGGCGCGGCGTGCGGCCGCCGCTGCCCGGGCCGATTCGCTGGCCCGCGCCCTGGCGAAGGACTCCGCGGCGCTGGCGGCCCCGGCGCCGGGACCCCGCGAGCAGCATCGGCGTGAGCGCCTGGCAGCCGATTCGACGGCGCACCGTCCCGGCTCCGATTCGCTGGCGCTGCGCACGACGCCGGGTCTGCTGCCGGATTCGACCGCCCTTGCGGCCGACTCGCTGGCGCAGCCGGCCGATTCGCTGTCTCTCGCGACGCCGGGCGGGGTGGATTCGCTGTCGCTATCCGCGGCCGATTCGCTGGCCCGGGCCCGGGCGCTCGATACGCTGACGAAGGCCGAGCGCAAGGCGCTGCTCAAGGAGCAGGCGCGCAGGGAGAAGGCCGAGCGCAAGGCCGCCGAGGCAAAGGCGCGCAAGGAGAAGCTCGATCAGATCGCTGCGGAGCGCCGCGAGAAGACAACGGCCAAACTGCTGGAGCAGAAAGCGAAGGAGGAGGCCCGGCTGGCCGCACGCCGCCTGAAGGCCGAGTCGAAGCTGCGGGCCCGGCAGGCGCGTGCCGCCCGTCGGGGCAAACCCTTCAAGGTCGATTCCACGGAGCTGTGGAAACTCGACGCGCTGGCCGAGCGCAATGCCGCCGAGCAGGACTCGCTCTACCGGCTGCTCATGCAGGAGTGGGCGACAGACAGCGTGGCGCTCTCGGCGCCGGTGGCCGACACGACCGATTCCGTGGCGGCGGTGCCGCGCGATTCGATCTACCGGCTGGTCAAGGGTTATCGCAACGTGCGGGCCTACCGGTCGGACTTCCAGAACGTCTGCGACTCGATGGTGATGATCTCGACCGACTCGACGATCCACCTCTACATCGAACCCGTGCTGTGGAACCAGAGCAACCAGATCACCTCCGAGGTGATGGACATCTATACGGCGAACCAGCAGATCACGCGGGCCGAGTTCGTCGGTTCGCCGATGATGGTCGCGCAGCTCGACACGCTGCACTACAACCAGGTCGCCGGCAAGGAGATGATCTCCTATTTTCACAACAACGAGATCTTCCGCAACGACGTCAACGGCAACGCCCAGACGATCTACTACATGCAGGACGGCGAGCCGCCCGAGATCGTGAACCTGGGCGTCATCGAGAGCGGCGACTGTACCTTCTACATCGAGGACAAGCAGGTGGTGACGATCGTCTACCGCTCGAACCCCGTCTGGCACCTCTATTCGATCAACGACATCCCGGCCGACCAGGAGCTCTACCTCAAGGGCTTCCGGTGGGAGGGCGCCCGCCGGCCCTCGCAGCAGGATGTCTTCGACGGCGTGATCCGCCCCTCGGAGCGGGCTGCGCGGTCGGCCCTGCCGCATCCCCGGTTCCCGATCATGCTGCGTATCGAGGAGAACAAGCGGCGGCTGATCGAACAGCGCCGCTGGAGCGACCGCATGGATCAGGTCGATGCCGAGACCGTCGAGTGGATGCACGACCTGGGTTACGAAGTGGGGCAGCCCCGCGAGTCGGGCCCGGTCCTCTGACGGTCCTTGCCGCAGCTCCGGCCTCCGACTGCCCCCTTTCGGAGGTGAAGGAGTTTATCCCTTGACAACGCGTGTTGTGGCCCCGGCTTCTGGCCGGTCGCTCCGCTGTTTTCGGCTGTGAACGCTTGATCCGGAGACCTCCTCCTTGCGAAAGGAGGGGGGGGATGGATTTTCCCCTTCCATCTTCCTCTTCTCGTTTCCGGTCCTTGTCTCCACCTCCTGCCTCTTGTCCTCCTATCTTCGGCCACGTTTCCCGTTTCCCGCTTGGTCACAGTCTTTCTTCCGCTTCCGGCTGCGAAACACCGGTAGCGGTCCCGTGTGCGGTAAAAGAGGGGCTCCGTTTTACCGTGGTTTGGCTGTTTTGTGTTATCTTTGCAGAGAGACTTTCCGATTTCGATACGATGCACAGCGACAACAGCGAAGAACTTTTCCCGGTGGTCGACCTCTCGGGGCGCGTCATCGGCCGGGCCACGCGCGGCGAGTGCCACGGCGGCTCGATGCTGCTCCACCCGGTCGTGCACCTGCATGTTTTCAACTCGCGCGGCGAACTCTACCTGCAGCGGCGTCCCGCGTGGAAGGACATCCAGCCCGGACGCTGGGATACGGCCGTGGGCGGGCATGTCGCCTGGGGCGAGCGGATCGAAGAGGCGCTGCGCCGCGAAGCCCGCGAGGAGCTGGGACTGGAGACGTTCGACGCCGAGATGGTGGCGGTCTACGATTTCCGCTCGGAGCGCGAGTATGAACTCGTGCACGTCTTCCGCACGTGCTGCGACGGTGAGATCCGTCCGAGCGACGAGCTGGACGGCGGCCGTTTCTGGACGGTGGACGAGTTGCGCGCCAGCGTCGGAAAAGGAGTCCTGACCCCCAATTTCGAGGGAGAAATGGAACTGATTTTGAAGTAATCCGATCGGGGCCCGTTCCCGCCCCGCCCCATACGAAACCGATTATGCCCTACATGCTCAATTTGCAGAACCTTTTGCGCGGCTGGGCCGATGCGCTGCTCGCCTGGCTGGGTGTCACGCCGGTCCACAACGATGCCTGGGACCGCTGGGTGGCCTTCCTGCTCGTGGTCTTCGTCGCCGTGCTGTTCGATTTTCTCTGCCGCTGGCTCCTGCTCCGCGGCGTGCGGCACGTCGTGCGGCGCACGGCGGTAACGTGGGACGACGAACTCTTCAGCGACGCCGTGCTCGGCCGCGGCTGCCACGTGGTGAGCGCCCTGCTGCTGCTCATCGTTCTGCCCGTCATCTTCGATGCGCAGTCCGAGGCGCACACGGTCGTCATGCGCCTCATGCAGGCCTACTTCATCTTCACGGTCATGCGTTTCGTCAACGCCCTGCTGCGGGCGCTGTTCCGCATCGCCGCCACACGCGCCGAGTGGCAGAATAAACCGATCAAGGGGTTGCGGCAGACGGCCCAGGGCATCGTCTCGCTCATCTGCATCATCCTGATCGTTTCCGTGCTGATCGACAGGTCTCCGACCTTCCTGCTGACGGGACTGGGCGCCTCGGCCGCCGTCGTGATGCTCATTTTCCGCGACAGCATCCTCGGCTTCGTGTCGGGCATCCAGCTCTCTGCCAACGACATGCTTCAGGTCGGCGACTGGATCTCCATGCCCAAGTACGGGGCGGACGGTACGGTCGAGGAGGTGTCGCTCACGACGGTCAAGATCCGCAATTTCGACAACACGATCGTGACGCTGCCGCCGTACCTGCTCGTGAGCGACTCGTTCCAGAACTGGCGCGGCATGCAGCAGTCGGGCGGACGACGCGTCAAGCGTTCGGTCTCGATCGACATGACGAGCGTGCGGTTTTGCACGCCCGAGATGCTGGCCCGCTACCGGCAGATCGACCTGCTGCGCGACTACATCGACCAGACCGAGCGGCGCGTCGAGGAGTACAACGCCCAGCACGGCATCCGGCCCGGCGAGCGGAAGATCAACGGCCTGCATCAGACCAACCTGGGTGTTTTCCGCGCCTACCTGGTGCGCTACCTGCGCAACGAGGTGCCCGTCAACCGGGCGATGACGCTCATGGTGCGGCAGTTGCAGCCCACCGAAACGGGACTGCCGATGGAGCTCTACTTTTTCACCAATACGGTTGTCTGGACCGAGTACGAGGGGATTCAGTCGGATGTCTTCGACCATGTGCTGGCCGTGATTCCCGAATTCGGGCTGCGGGTCTTCCAGAGCCCTTCGGGCAACGACCTGGCGGCGTTGCAGGATTCGCTTTCGGGGGCGGGCGATGCGCAGCAGGAGCAGGATCCGGCGGCGGCGCAGCAGTCCGACCGGACGATCCGCACCGACGCCTCCGTCGCCGGGCAGCCGTCAGAGCAGGCACATGAGCAGCACCTGGATGACGATCACGCGCAGGAACATGCAGACGGGGTAGACCGTAGCGTATGAAACCGAGGGGTTGTCGCCCTCGATCGTGTCGTTGGCGTAGTTGAGCGCCATGGGGTTGGCCATGCTGCCGCACAGCAGCCCCGCGACCGATCCGAAATCGACCTTCAGCACACGCAGGGCGAAGAGCCCCACCAGAACAACCGGCACGAACGTCAGCACGAAGCCCAGCCCGAGCCACAGGGCCCCTTCGGGCCGCATGACCGTCTCGAAGAAGTGCGCCCCGGCTTCGAGGCCCAGGCAGGCGAGGTACATCGAGAGCCCCAGGGCGCGCAGCATGAGGTTGGCGCTCTGCGTCGTGTAGGTAATCATGTGCATGCGGGGGCCGAACGTGCCGATGAGGATGCCCACGATGATCGGGCCGCCGGCCAGTCCGAGTTTCACGGGCACGGAGATGCCCGGTATCGACATCGGGATGCTTCCGAGCGTCAGACCCAGAATCAGTCCGATGAATACGGCGACGAGGTTCGGCTCGTTGAGGCTCTTCACGGCGTTGCCGAGAATCTTCTCGACGTTGCGGATCGCCGCGGCTTCGCCCACGACCGTGAGGCGGTCGCCTAACTGCAAACGCAGGTCGGGTGTGGCGAGCAGCTGCACGCCCGAGCGGTAGACGCGGCTGATGTTGATGCCGTAGCTGTTGCGCAGACGCAGCGACGCGAGCTTGCGCCCGTTGATCTCGGGGCGCGTCACCAGAATGCGCTGCGAGATGAGCTGGCTGTCGATGGCGTTCCAGTCGATATTCTCCTTGTTCCAGTCCTTCTGCTCCTGCTCGCCGAAGATCAGCCGCAGGGCGTCGGCCTCGACGGGGGTGGTGATGACGAGGATGACGTCGTCCTTCTGGAGCGTCTTGTCCGAGGTGGGGATCGAAACCTTGCCGTCGCGCCATACGCGCGAGATGACGAAGTGGTGGTGGCTCTGTGCGGCGATCTCGTGGACGCTGCGGCCGAAGACCGCCGGATTGGTCAGGTGGTAGCTGGCGATGAAGACGTTTTTGCGGTGCTCGGCATCGGGACCGGGCAGGTCCGACGGGCGCACGAAGAGCTTGCGCAGGAAGACGATGGCCAGGATGACCCCCACGACGCCCAGCGGGTAGGTCACCGCGCAGCTCAATGCCGCGCCGTTGGTGTCGAGTCCCAGTTGGTCGAGGGTCTGCTGTGCGGCGCCGAGGGCCGGCGTATTGGTCGTCGCGCCGCAGAGAATGCCCGACATGTCGGGCATCGGTACGCCGCAGGCGATGCTCAGGGCAGCGGCCAGCAGCGTGCCGACCGCCACGACGGCGATGGCCGGCGAGACGAGGCGCAGCCCGCCGGCGCGCAGCGAGCTGAAGAAGCCCGGGCCGACCTGCAGGCCGAGGGCGTAGACGAAGATAATCAGGCCGAAGCTCTCGGCGTAGGCCAGCATCGCAGGGTCGAGCGTGAGGCCGAGGTGTCCGGCGAGGATTCCCACGAAAAAGATGAAGGCCGTGCCGAGCGAGATGCCGAAGAAGCGGATCTTGCCCAGCCCGATGCCGATGGTCGAGATGAGCGAGATCACGACGACGGCCTGCAGAGCCGAGTGTTCGATGAACAAGTCCTTGAGCCAATCCATTTCCGTGCTGCAAATTGCGGTGGCGGCAGGCGGTTGCCGCTTCCGTGGCGCAAAAGTAGGTCAAATTTTTCAGATCGCCGCCTTTTCGGCCGACGATTTGCATGCGGCACCCTCGTACTGGCCCCCTTTTTGTCGGGTGCGGTGAACAGAATCGCCCGTTGATACAACAAAAAAGTGCTATTTTTTCTTGTAGGATCGGATAATTTTTGTAAATTTGTTATACTTATTCATCCACAGGCTGCTTCGGCGGCCAGCCAGGGCTCCGATGCCGGATAGGAGCCGCATCGACAGATCCGGCCGTTGTCGGGAGATTTTAGGGATTGGTTTTCCGATGACACGAAGGCGACCGCTGGGTCGCCTTCGTTGCGTTGTGGAAGTCCGTGGAGGTATCCCGGGGCGCCCGGAGGCTCGAGATGTTGTCATGGGCGCCCGCAGGCGCTCTGGCAGCTTCTTTTTATCTCCTCACCCCTCCACACCTTGCTGTGGGCCCCCTTCGCTCTATCGGGTGCCCTCGCCGAGGGTGAGCGGCAGGCCCCGGTAGTAGTCGAGGATCTTCTGCCGGAAGACAAATTCGTATTTGGCCTGCGCCGCCTCCGAATCGGCCTTCTCCATGCGGGTTTTGGCATCGTGGAAGTCGTAGACGGTCGAGCGGCCCGCCGCGGCCTTCTGCTCCTCGTAGGAGAAGGCGACGCGCGCCGATTCGAGCGCTGCCGAGGCCGAGACGTACTTGGCGTAGGCGGCATCGGCGTTGTACCACGCCTGCTCGATCTGCTTGCGCAGCGTCTGCTCGGCGTCGGTCAGCATGAGCTGCTGGTTGCGCTGCGAGAGCTGGGCCAGCCGGATGTTGTTGCGCGTGGCGCGGCGGTTGAAGATCGGAATCGAGAGGCTCAACCCGACGTATTCGCGGCTGTAGTTGCGGAACTGGGTCCAGAACCGCTCCGGGTCGCGGCTGTAGATGCCCGTGCCGTATCCGCCGCTGAGCGAGAGCGACGGGTAGAGTGCCGAGCGGGCGATCGCCACCGAGTTCTCGGCGCTTGCGAGCCGGAGGCGCTCGGCGCGCACGTGCGGCCGCTCTTCAACGGCCACGGCGTAGACCTCGTCGGCCGACCCGAGTGCGTGCATCGAGGCGAGCGTCACGCTGTCGAGCCGCGGGGTGGCGATGTCGAAGCCCGCGGCGCTCTCGCGGTTGAGCGCCTGGCTCAGGTCGAGCAGCGCCAGCTGCAGGTCGTTGCGCGCCTGCGTGAGGCTCAGGGCGTCGTTCGCGCGCAGGGCCTCGCTCTCGTAGTAGGTCGATTCGGGCTGCCGGCCCGTGTCGACCAGCTCGCGGCTGCGTGCCGTCTGCTCCGTGCTCAGGGCCAGCTGCCGCTCGGCGATGCCGACCATCTCGCGGCTGTAGAGCACCTGCAGGTAGAGCGTCATGATGTTCACGGCGACATCCTCGCGGGCGCGGTCCAGATCCGCCACGGCGGCCGCGAGGTCGAGTTTCGAGCCCTTGATCTCGCGGTTGATACGCAACCCCTCGAACAGGGGCATGCTCGCCGCGACGCTCACCGACCCCGAGGTCTGGTTGTCGCTGCGGTAGGTGTTGTCGGCGGCCAGCGTGCGGCCGAACGAGAAGTCGGTGCCGATCGAGGCGTTGAGGTTCGGCAGGCGGCTGAAACGGGCCGTCGAGAGCGACGTCTGCTGCTGCTCGACCTGCAGGGCGCGCTGCTGCACGCTGATGTTGTTGCGCTGGGCATAGCCGATGCAGTCGTCGAGCGTCCACGCCGCACCCGGAGCCGGCAGGGCTGCCAGGGCCGTGTCGGCGCGCTCCGCGTCGGAGGTTTCCGCCGCGGCGGGGGCGCTCTGTGCCGCTGCGACCTCCGCCGCCGGCTGTGCGCGCAGTCCCTGCGCGGCGAGGCCCGCGATCAGAAGGAGAATGAAGCTCTTTTTCATGTGCGGTCTGCGTTAGGGGTTATTTCTTCTCCTCGCGGGCGCCGCGGATCTGGTCGTCGGCCGTCACGCCCTCGGTGATTTCGATGTTGATGCCGTCCGAGAGGCCGATCTTCACCTCGCGCCGCTCGAAGGTCTGCTCCTCGGCCTCGGCGGGGCTCGTGAGCACCTGCACGTAGGTCTTGTCGCCCTCGAACTCGACGGTGCTCTCGGGCAGGGTCAGCACCCCTGCGCGGCGCTGGATCACGATGCTCGCGTTGGCGCTGTAGCCCGCGCGGACGAAGATGCTGTCGGGAATCGTCGCGGCGGCCTTCACCTCGAACATGATGACGCCGTTCTCCTCCGTGGCCTTGGGCGAGACGTACTCCAGCAGGGCGTCGAGCTCGACGTTCTGCAGCGCGCCGATCGTCAGCTTGACGGGCATTCCCTCGTGCAGCTTGCCGACGTCCGTCTCGTCGATGTTGCCGCGGAAGAGCATGTTCGACATGTCGGCCACGGTGGCGATCGTCGTGCCGTCGTTGAACGTGTTGGCCTGGATCACCGAGTTGCCGACCTTGATCGGCACGTCGAGGATCATGCCCGTGATCGTCGAGCGGATCTGCGTGTTGCTCAACTCCTTGAAGCGGCTCGAAATGCCGTCCTTGACGATCTCCAGATTCTCGCGGGCGTTGCGCAGCTCCTCCTCGGCCTTTGCCAGCTCGGTGCGGCTCTGCTCGGCCTCCTCGTCCGAGAGCACGCCCTTGGCGTGCAGCGCCTGCGTGCGGTCGTACTCGCGGCGCGTCTGCGAGAGCGAAATCTCGGCCACCGAGACGCGCGACTCGGCGCTCGACAGCTGGCCCATCTCCGGCACGACCTTCACCGTGGCGATCACCTCGCCGGCCGTGACCTTCTCGCCGGCCTCCTTGTAGACGTCGGAGATGATACCCGAGATCTGGGGCTTGATGAGCACCTCGTCGCGGGGTTCCACCTTGCCCGTGGCGACGACTACCTGCTGCAGCGTGTCGAGGCGGGGCTGCACGATCGCGTAGACGAACTTCACCGGGCGGGTCTTCTGCCACAGGAACCAGATGGTGCCGAACAGCAGGGCGATGAACAGCACGCCGGCGGAAATCTTCAGAAACTTTTTCATAAGGCGGTATGTGTGTTTGTTTTTCTCTTGTCTGTCTGCGGGTTACTCTTCACGGATGGCATCCACGGCCTTGATTTTCAGGGCGCGCGTTGCGGGAATCACCCCGGCGAGCAGGCTGCCCGCGACGAGGATGATGAGCGCCAGCATGCCCGTGCCGAAGGAGACCTGCCACGACACGGCGGCCCCCTCCTGCGCGACGGTGACCATCTGGTAGTAGATCGAGTCGGCGAGCGACAGCACGCCGACGGCCGCGGCGAGGCCCAGCACGCCGGCGATGAAGGTCAGCACGAAACTCTCCGAAAGGATCTGCGAGATGATGGCCATGGGCGGTGCGCCGATGGCGCGGCGGATGCCGATCTCCTGCGTGCGCTCCTTGACGAGCACCAGCATGATGTTGCTCACGCCGACGATGCCCGCGAGCAACGTGCCCAGTCCGACGATCCACGTCAGCAGCGCGATGCCGTGAAAGAGTGCCATCACCTTGTCGAACATCTCGCCCGTGGACATCACCCACGTGGCCTTTTCATCCTCCGGGGCAATCAGGTGCCGCGCGTAGACCGTCTCGCGGACGCTTCGGGCCACCTGCTCGCTGGGGGTCGTCTCGCTGCCGGCGACGGCCAGCATGTGGATCGTCCGGCCGTAGCCGAACATCTGCTGCGCCAGCGAGATGGGCACGACGATCGTGCGCTCGATGTCGCTGAACGACATGGCCGACGACTCGCGCCGCAGCACCCCGACGACCGTGAAATAGCTGCCGCCGACCTGGATCACCTCGCCCGTGGGGTCGGGTTGCCCCGGAAAGAGGTCCTTCTGAATCTGGGTGCCGATGACGCAGACCTTGCGTTTCTGCGCGATGTCGATGTCGTTCAGGTAGCGCCCGTAGAGGATTTTCTGCGGGTTGATCTGCTGGTAGTCGGGCATGTAGCCCATGAGCTGGTAGTCGCCCTTGCGCTCGCCGTGCGTGCAGGCCATTTCGCTGCCCCAGATGATGCCCGACGTGTAGAGCACCTCGCGCAGCTTGCTCACGGCCTTCACGTCGTCGTTGTCCATGTTCCACCAGCGACCCTTGGGCATGCCCTTGTAGGGCACCGACGTGGGGCTGCTCTGCAGCAGCACCGTATTGGTGGACATGCCGCCCAGCTGTGCGCGGAAGAGGCGCCCGAGCCCCGAGCCGGCCCCCAGCATCACCGTGAGCATGAAGATGCCCCAGAAGACGCCCAGCGCCGTCATGATGCTGCGCTTGCGGTTGCGGCTGATCGTCTGCCAGATCTCGTTCCAACGGTCTATGTCGAAAAAGTGCATGGCGGAAGGGGTTTATTTGTTGTAACGCAGGGCGTCGATCGTCTTGAGCTGTGCGGCGCGGTAGGCGGGAACATACCCCGCGACGAGACCCGCGACGACGAGCACCACCGTGGCGCTGACAGCCACCGAGAGGTTGAGCGTCGGGTTGAGGAAGATCGTCGGGCCCTCGCCGGCCGGGGCCTGCGTGATGAGGTGGTTGACCACCTCCATGGCCGCGACGCCGAGGACCATGCCCATGTATCCGAAAATGGCCGTAATCAGGACCGATTCGGTGAGGATCAGCCGGATGATCGACGCGGGCCGTGCCCCGAGGGCCTTGCGGATGCCGAATTCGGCCGTGCGCTCGGTCACCGTGACGAGCATGATGTTGCTCACGCCGACGATGCCCGCGAGCAGCGTCCCCAGTCCGATGATCCAGACGAAGAGGTTGATGCCGCCGAAGACCACCATCATGTTGCGCACCTGCTCGATGGTGTTCCAGATCCAGAGGGCGCTCTCGTCCGTCGCGTCGAAGTGGTGCTCGGCGGCCATGCGCGTGCGGATGCGCCGCTCGAAGGCCTCCATCTCGGCGTCGGTGCGCAGCCCCTCGACGGTGACGACGATGTTGTCGACGACCTGGTCGCCCCCCTTGAAGATGAGCTGCCCGGTGGTGATCGGGATGTATCCCAGCGAATTGCGCTGCTGGGCGTCGCCCTTGTAAACGCCCGCCACGCGGTAGATGACGTTCTGTATCTTGATCTCTTTTCCGAGCGGGTCCTCGCCCGGGAAGAGCAGCCGCTCGAGCGCCTCGTCGATGACGATCACCTTGCGGAAGGCGCGGATGTCGGCTTCGTTGATGTAGCGGCCCTTGACGATCTCGGTGCCCTGGATGCGCTGCATGCCGGGCAGCACGCCGCGCAGGATGATGTCGGCGAAGCGCTCGCCGTAGCTGGCCGTCGAGCCGCGGTACCACGAGGTGCCCGCTACGTCGACGATTTCGGGAAACTCCTCGCGGAAGATCTTCAGGTCGTTGTTCTTCAGGCTGATGTGGCGCCATTTGCCGTATCCGGCATAGGCCTGCGAGGTCCAGCCGCCCGAGATCGAGACCGTATTCGTGGCGTAGGTCCCGAAGTTGGCCAGCACGCCGTTTTTCAGTCCGTTGCCCGAGCCGAGCAGGATGACGAGCATGAAGATGCCCCACGCGACCGAGAAGCCCGTGAGGAAGGTGCGCAGCTTGTTGCGCCGCACCGAGGTCCAGATCTCCAGCAGCAGCTCTCTCATCGTTGTGCGAGTCCGGTTTCGGTGATGCTGCCGATCACGCCGTCCTTCAGGCGGATGATCTTGTCGGTTTGGTCGGCGATCGACTGTTCATGCGTCACGCAGATGATCGTCATGCCCATCTCGACGTTGACGCGCCGCAGCAGGTTCATCACCTCCTGCGAGGTGACGCTGTCGAGGGCGCCCGTAGGTTCGTCGGCAAGGATGATCTGCGGTTTGTTGATCAGCGCCCGGGCGATGGCCACGCGCTGCTTCTGGCCTCCCGACATCTCGTTGGGCATGTGCTCGGCCCAGTCGCGCAGCCCCAGCATGTCGAGGTATTCGAGGGCCAGGGCGTTGCGGCGTCGGCGCGGCACGCCCTGGTAGTAGAGCGGCAGGGCGACGTTCTCGACGGCGTTCTTGTAGCTGATGAGGTTGAACGACTGGAAGATGTACCCGATCATGTTGTTGCGCGCGGCGGCGGCCTGCGTCTCCGAGAGCCCCTTGATGAGGCGCCCGGCGAGGTAGTAGCTGCCCGTGTCGTAGTCGTCCAGGATGCCGAGGATGTTCAGCAGGGTGGATTTCCCCGATCCCGAGGCCCCCATGATCGACACCAGTTCGCCCTTGCCGACCTCGAGGTTGATGCCCTTCAGCACGTGCAGCGGCGATCCGTTGTGGTAGGTCTTGTTGATGTTTTCCAGCTTTATCATGATCCGAGAGGAGGAAAGGAGGTTTGCGTAGGGAGGATTGTGGATTGGTTTTGACAAAGATATGTATTTATATCTGGAAAAACAATTTATTTTTATTGTTTTTCGATAAAATTTTACCCCCCCCCGATATTGCGGGGGTGCCGTTTTGACCGTATGCCGTCCCGCGGGCCTGTGCGGAGAACTGTCCGGTCGTCCGTTGGTTGCTGTGTTACAGTGTAATACGGCAAGGCCGCAACCCGTGCGGGCGCGGCCTTGCCGTTGCGTGTGACGGGCGGTGTTTGTCGTCCGCAGCGTCTTGTCCGGATGTTACAGCAGCAGGGAGCGCAACTCGGGGATTGTCCCGGCGATCTGCCCGGCCCCCGCCGCACGACGGGCTCTCTTCGCAGGGGCTTACAGCAGCAGGGCGCGCAGCTCGGGGATCGTCCCGACGATCTGCCCGGCCCCCGCCGCGGCGAGCTCTTCGCGGCTGCCGTAGCCCCACAGCACGCCGATCGAGGCGATGCCCTCGGCCGCGGCCCCTTCGATGTCGTAGCGGCGGTCGCCGATCATCACCGCGGCCGTCGGATCCTCCACGTCCAGCGCGCCGAGCACGTGGCGGACGACGTCGCGCTTCGCCGTGCGCGTGCCGTCCATCGTGGCGCCGCCGATGAGTGCGAAGCGGTCGGCCAGATGGAAGTGTTCGGCGATCTGCCGCGCGAAGGGTTCGGGCTTCGACGTCGCCATGGCGAGCATGCAGCCTGCGGCCTGCAGCTCCGTGAGCAGCTCCGGAATCCCCTCGTAGAGGCGGTTCTCGAAGATGCCCCGCGGAGCGAAGTATTCGCGTGTCAGGGCCACGGCCCGCGCGGCTTGTTCGTCGTCCATGCCGTAGAAGTCGCGGAACGACTCCTTGAGCGGCGGCCCGATGAAGCGGCAGAGCGTGCGCAGGTCGTCGACCTCGATGCCGAAGCGGTGCAGGGCGTACTGCACCGAGCGCGTGATGCCGAGCATCGGGTCGGTGAGCGTGCCGTCCAGGTCGAAGAGCAGGTAGCGCCAGCGCATTGCCGCTACCGCTTCAGGTGGATGAACGAGTAGCCGAAGCGGCGGCAGGCGGCCTGCTCGAGCTCTTCGCGCACGGACGGGTGGGCGATGTCGATCAGCGCCCGGGCCCGCTGGGCGAGGTTGCGACCCCGGAGGTGTGCCACGCCGTATTCGGTGACGACGTGCTGGATCATGTGGCGCGTCGTGACGACGCCCGCACCCGGCGTGAGGTGCGCCTTGATCTTCGACTCGCCCTTCGGCGTCATCGACGGCATGGCGATGAAGGTCTTGCCCCCTTCGGAGAGGGCGCCGCCGTACATGAAGTCGTGCTGTCCGCCGACGCCCGAGATGATCCGGTCACCCACCGAGTCGGCGCACACCTGCCCCGTGAGATCGATCTCCACGGCCGAGTTGATGGCCATCACGCGGGGGTTCTCGCGGATGCGGAACGGATCGTTCGTCCACGCCACGTCCTTCATCACGAGGTCCTTGCGGTAGTCCATGTAGTCGTACAGCCGGCGCGAGCCGAGGGCCAGCGACCCCACGGTGATGCCCGGCAGCACCTTCTTGAGCGAGTTGTCGATGATGCCCTTTTCGAGCAGCGGCAGCACGCCGTCGGTCATCGCCTCGGTGTGGAGACCGAGGTGCTTGTGGTCGTGCAGCGCCGCCAGCACGGCGTTCGGGATGCCGCCCACGCCGATCTGGAGCGTCGCTCCGTCGGGAATCATCTCGGCGATGTAGCCGCCGATGCGGCTTTCGACCTCGTTGGGCGTAGCCGAGGGGACCTCGACGAGCGGGTCGTTGACCTCGACGGCCGCGGCGATGCGCGAGGTGTGGATCAGGGCGTCGCCGTAGGAGAAGGGCATCGCGTCGTTGATCTGCGCGATGACGGTCTTGGCGCACTCGACGGCCGAGACGGCCAGGTCGGCCGAGACGCCGAAGGAGCAGTACCCTTCGGCATTGGGGCGCGAGAGGTTCAGCAGGGCGACGTCGACCGAAAGCGTGCCGTCGCGGAAGAAGCCCGGAATTTCGCCCAGAAAGGCCGGGATCGACTGCCCGTAGCCCTCGGCGAGCCAGCGGCGGATGTTGTTCGCCACGAAGAGGCTGTTGACGAGGAACGAGTCGCGGTACTCCGCGCGGCAGTAGGGTGCGTCGGCACGCCCCACGGCGAAGCCCGAGTAGACCTTGACCCCGCGCAGCTCCTCCCCGCGGTCGGCCATGGCACGGACGAGTACCTCGGGAATCGAGGTGCTGCCCTGGATGTAGACGCTGTCGTGCGATCGGATGAGTTTTACCGCCTCCGCGGCAGTGGTCATGTGCATGGTCGGAAGTGTTATTGGTGGTTTTCGGCAAAGGCGGCCAGACGCCGGTCGAGCAGGTCGAACTGCTCCTCGCGGTTCATCTGCGAGATGCAGACGCGGATGCCCGCCTGGCGGCTGCCCGTCGAGGTGAGCGAGATGGCGCAGATGCCGTAGAGCAGCAGTTCGGAGAGCAGCTCCGCGCTCGACAGGCCGCGGTAGCCGATCGTGTAGAAGAATCCGTCGCTGACCCGCTCCCCGAGGTCGCGGTCGTAGACGATGTGGAAGCCGTGGCGGAGGAAGATCTCCTTGGTCCGGGCGGCGCGGCGCGCGTACTCCGAGGTCTCGGCCACGAAGTCGAGCTTGCCGTCGGCCGCGGCGCGGAACATCGCCGCCAGGGCGTGCTGCGCCGAGTGGCTCGTGCCCGACGAGGCGGCGTAGAGGATCATCAGCACGTAGGCGTCGCCCAGACGCCCCATGTTGTAGCGCTGCCGCAGCCCGGGGTATTCGCGCCGGTAGAGTTCGTCCGAAATGACGACCGTGGCGATGCGCTGCCCGGCGTAGCTGAAGATCTTCGAGCCCGAGAGCATCAGGATGTAGTTCTTCGTGTAGCGGGCGACGGTCGCCTGGTAGGGCGGCTCGAAGGGGCGCCCGAGCGGCTTGCGGAAGTCCATGCAGAGGTAGGCGAGGTCCTCGATGACGATCGCGTCGTAGCGCGTGGCCAGCTCGCCGATCGTGCGCAGCTCCTCCTCCGTGAGGCAGATCCACGCCGGGTTGTTGGGGTTCGAGTAGACGATCGCCGCGACGTCGCCCTGACGCAGGTAGCTCTCGATCTTCGGACCGAGCTTCTCGGCGCGGTACTCGTAGATGTCGAACGACTCGGAGGGGATGTCCAGGATGCGCACCTGGCTCCGCTGCACGGGGAAGCCCGGGTCGATGAAGAGAATCTTCCGCCTGGCGGGGTTCAGCTGCGAGCAGAGCAGGAAGGTCGTGAAGCTGCCCTGCATCGACCCGACGGTCGGGATGCACCCCTGCGGAGCCACGTCGATGTCGAGAAAGGCCTTCAGGAAGCGGGCGGCCTGCTCCTTGAGCTCCGGGATGCCGTACATGTTGGGGTACTGCGACGCCACGCCGCGGCGCAGGGCCGCGCATTCGGCCTCGACGCCGATACGCTCGGGCGGCAGCCCCGGGACCCCCATTTCGAGGTGCAGGAACTCCGCACCCGTTTCGCGCTCCATGATGCGGGCGATGTCGCCCGACTGCCGGATCGTCGCCTGCGCGATGTCGGCGATGTCCATGCGCTCGAGCGCGGCGGCGAGCACGGACCGGTCAAAGGGAACTTCCATCATCGGATCTGTTTTTTAGCCTGTTCGTATCCGGCGCGGAAGGCCGCGAGGTTCATCTCGACCACGGCGTCGCCCTTGCGGGCGAAGATGGCGCGGATGCCCTGCTCGAACTTTTCGGCCTCGAGCCCCAGGAAGGGCGCCGCGGCGCCCAGCAGCACCATGTTGGCCGAGCGGGGCGATGCCGCGGCCTTGGCCAGCGAGTCGACGTCGAGTGCCACGACATGCGGCAGCGAGGCCAGCTCGCGCTGCAGCGTCCCGGCGTCGGGATAGTTCGGGATGTTGACGAACGGCGTGGTGTTGGTGATGACCCAGCCGTCGGCCGCGAGCCACGGCAGGTAGCGCAGCGCCTCCATCGGTTCGAGCGAGATGATGAGGTCGGCGCCTCCGCGCGGGATGAGGTCCGAGTCGATGCGCGACGAGGAGATGCGCAGGTTTGACTGCACGTCGCCGCCGCGCTGGCTCATGCCGTGGACTTCGGCCTGTTTGATCTGCAGCCCCTCCTCGAGGGCGGCGCGTCCGATGACGGTGGCGATCGAGAGGATACCCTGTCCTCCGACGCCCGAAAGGATGATGTCCTTCTTCATGGCTCTATGCTTCTTTGTTCGTTTTCATACGCTCCGCCGCATGGCGCTTGGCGGTCTGGATGCATTCGCGGCGCGGGATGATGACCGAGACGCCGCGGTATTCGATCTCCTCGCGGATCATCTGCTTGAGCTCTTCGCGGTTCTTCGGAAGGGGCACGACGACGCGGATGTGCGCCGGGTCGACGCCGATGCCGGCGCAGATCGACTCCAGACGGCCCGTGCCGGCCGAGTCCTGACCGCCGGTCATGCCCGTGGTGAGGTTGTCCGAGATGATGACGGTGATGTTGGCCCCCTCGTTCACGGCGTCGAGCAGCCCCGTCATGCCCGAATGGGTGAAGGTCGAGTCGCCGATGACGGCCACGGCGGGGTGCTGTCCCGCATCCGCGGCCCCCTTGGCCATGGTGATCGAGGCGCCCATGTCGACGCAGGTGTCGATGGCGTGGAACGGCGCGAGCCAGCCGAGCGTGTAGCAGCCGATGTCGCTGAAAACGCGGCCGGCGGGGTACTCCTCGCGGATGACCTCCGTCAGTGCGGTGTACATGTCGCGGTGGCCGCAACCCTGGCAGAGGGCGGGCGGACGCGGCACGACGATCTGGCTGGCGGCGTGTGCCGCATGGGGCGCAAGGCCCAGCGCGGCGCGCACGCTGTCGGGCGTCAGCTCGCCCGTGCGGGGCAGGTCGCCCGTCAGACGGCCGCGCACGGCGACCGGCGTGGGCAGGATGCCGCGGATGGCCTCCTCGACGAAGGGCTGGCCCTCCTCGATGACGAGCAGCGAGCCGCACTCGGCGGCCATGCGGCGGACGAGAGCCCCCGGCAGCGGGTATTGCGAGATCTTGAGCACGGGATGCGGGCACCCGTCGGGGCAGTTCTCCATAAGGTAGTTCCAGGCAATGCCGCAGGCGATGATGCCCGTCGTGCGGTCCTTGCCGTCGGTGTAGCGGTTGAAGGGGCTCGTTTCGGCCTCCGTCTCGAGGGCGGCGTAGTCCTCGATGAGCCGCTTGTAGCGCACGCGCGAGTTGCCGGGCATGAGCACCCACTGGCGCGTGTCGGCCGGGCAGGCGAGCGGGTTCATTTCGCGCAGGTCGGCCGTCTCGACCACGGCGCGCGAGTGGGCCATGCGGGTGGTCAGGCGCATCAGCACCGGAATGCGGAACCGCTCCGAGAGGTCGAACGCCGCGCGGACCATGTCGTAGGCCTCCTGCTGGGTCGAGGGCTCGAAGACGGGGATCAGCGAGAATTTGCCGTAGAAGCGCGAGTCCTGTTCGTTCTGCGAAGAGTGCATCGAGGGGTCGTCGGCCGCCACGACGACCAGACCGCCGTTGGCGCCGGTCATCGCCGAGTTGACGAAGGCGTCGGCGGCGACGTTCATGCCGACGTGCTTCATGCAGACCAGGGCGCGCTTGCCGGCGAACGACATGCCGAGCGCCTCCTCCATGGCGGTCTTCTCGTTGGTCGACCACGTGCAGTGAATGCCGCGTTCGGCCGCAAGCGGGTGTCCCTGAATGTACTCCGTGATTTCCGTGGAGGGCGTGCCCGGGTAGGCGTAGACGCCCGACAGTCCGGCGTGGAGGGCCCCCAGCGCGAGGGCTTCGTCTCCGAGTAGCAGTTCTCGTTTTGACATATTGGTAGCGGTATTAGGCTGGTCCTACAAAATTATGAATTTTTAATTGAAATGCAATATTTTCTGCTGATTTATTAGTTTGCGATTCGAAATATTGAAAATTGTGCAGATCGAACTCCCTTTTTATTAGAAAAATGAAAATCTCAAAATGAAACGGAATAATTTTGGTTTGACTGGTTTTTTTTACGAACTTTGCATTTCCATTCGAAGTGAAGATGAAAATGCAATCGCCGAACAACAATCAGGTCGATTCCGTCCTGAAGTATATCAAGGAGGAGCTTTACTCGGGCCGTCTGCATCCCGGGGAGCGGCTGCCGGCCGAGCGGAAGCTGGCCGAGCAGCTCGGCGTGGGCCGTGCGCATGTGCGTGCGGCGTTCCAGAAACTCGAGTTTTACGGTATCGTGCAGACCTTCCCGCAGAGCGGCACGGTCGTGGCCCAGGAGAAGATGCAGGTGCTCGAACGGATGATTACCGACGCGCTGCAGATCGAACGCTACGACTTCGCGTCGCTCGTGCACGTGCGCGTGCTGCTCGAAATAGAGGCCGCACGTCTGTGTGCCCGCAACCGCACGGAGGAGGACCTGCGGACGATCGAGACGGCGCTGCGCGAGTGCGAGGAGAAGTTCTACACCGAGGAGCGCGTCTCGAAGGACTTTGCCTACCACCAGGCGCTGGCGCGCGGGGCGCACAACCCCGTGATCGCGTCGCTGCTGCTGGTTATCACGCCCGACGTGCTGCGCTACTACCAGCGCTACCGCGTCTGCACCGTGCCGCAGGAGGAGGTCTTCTACGAACACCGCGAGCTGCTGCGCCTCGTGCGCGAGCAGGACGAGGAGGGCGTCGCGGAGATGATCCGCCGCCACCTGCGCTCGCTGCGCGAGTTCGCCGAGACCTGCAACGAGCAGAACCACTTTCTGGAGTAGCGGTGGCGGGGCCGTCGGACGCTGCGCGCGGAGTTGCGGCATACGCCTTGCGGGCTGACGTCCGGGACCAGTCGGAACCAGCCGAGACCAATCCGGAATCAGCCGTTCGGGGTCGTCGGGCCAAATAAAACAAGGGCAGGAGGGTATCGACCTTCCAGCCCTTGTTGTTTTTGGGAGTTGCGGATTAAAAATCGTATCCTTCGATTTTGTCGGCAAATTCGCTCCAACCATCTGCCGATTTATAGGCCTCAACAGAGGCCTGTGGAACATGGATTTTAGCTATATATGTGCTGAAAAAATCAGATACAAGTTTTGGCGGAGTTGTCGGTTTGCAATATAGGGTTAAGCCGTTGCGAGAGCCATTTGAGAAAGCTCTACTTTCTATTGAGGCAACATTTTTGGGGATCGTTACGCTTTCCAAACTTTTGCAATATGAAAAAGCCCAGTTTCCAATAGTGGTAACATTGTTAGGAATAGTATATGTGGTTAAACCATGCGATGCGGCATCTGTCAGTTTTTCGTCAACGATCCAACAACGATGATCGCTGCTTGCATGTTTCCCATATATTTGGCTGCAATACGTCAGACCTACATCTGAACGTTTGTTCCCTTCATAAGTTTCCGGTATGTAAGCTCTTATCTCTCCTTCGCCGGATGGGCGTAAATTCAAACTTATATATTGAAGTTTTTTATTGTGTCTCAAGTCTATGTCTACTTTGGATTGGAGGAACTCACTGTAAATTCTGATTTCCTGTATGTTTGGGAAATATTCAATACCGGTAAGAGGTGCGGGATTATCTCCAACGGCAGACAATGAAAAGCCGATGCTGACTACTGCCGCTGCTTCGGTCTTGGAGATGGCTCCGTCTCCGTTCAGGTCGAAGTTTTCGTAACAGTATTTCATAAATGACGTATTGGTCATGCAGGAACATACGTCATTCGGGTTGGGCAATGACGGTAGAGCCGGGGTGTTCCCGTTGTCCCCGTCGTCTTTGGAGCAGGAGCCGGATATGGCAGCCGCAAAGAGAATGGCTGCTAACAGTAACTTTTTCATAATTAGATTGTAAGTGTTTTGAAACCAAATAATGGGGTTGGATCAAGAAGATGCTCACGGTGGTCAGCGCCATTTTTACGGGCAACTATGTATAATTCAGTTGCATCCTCATATCCGCCGCCACCTGCGTTTTCATTCGTGCATTTGGCGTTTCCTTTGAAATAATCTATCAAGTCACATTCTGCTTGATTGATTGCATCGGCATTGCCTTTTGCAATAATTCCTAAATAATGGAAAGGCTCTTCATATTCAGAAAACCGACGTCTTGCATCCTTTGATTTTCCGATCTTGAAGGCTCTGATGTCCGGTTGCTCCAGCCTTTCTTTTATGGCTGGTAATAGATCTTGTAGTTTTCGATCCATAATAATTGCATTTTGTACCGTATCAACTCCTGCTGCGGTGAGTTATGTGCAAAAAGAAAGTGTGGAGTTGTTCGTTTATCGACCGAGAGGCATTTGGCGTGGCCCGTAAGCAAATAAACAATACCCCACACCGAATAGTATATATCAGGACGATATATGCCTATGTACGGTGATGAGTGTCTGTACTGCCTATCCTTGCTTACTTAAAAATCGCCAAATTTTCTCGGTAAGGATTAGCGAAACACTTTCACTAAATCAATATGTTGCCATTCGTAGGGAATGACCTCACAAAGTTAGGAAATGTTTTTGATACTCCACACTCTTTTTAGGGTATTGCTACACAAATTTCGCCAAAACAAAGTTTTTATCCAACAATCAATCGTCTGGATTTGAAATTTTGTTCGTTGTAACATGGGATTGCCGTCAGCCGTTTCCGGGCTGCTCTTCTGTTGCCGATTGATGGCTGCGTCCTGCTTGCAAGACAAAAAAGGTTGCCGCACGGATGGGCAACCTCCCTAAACGCAAGAAAGAGAGCCTTTTCAGACCCTCTTTCCTTGTGACGCCGACAGGACTCAAACCTGTAACCTTCTGATCCGTAGTCAGATGCTCTATTCAATTAAGCTACGGCGCCTTTTCTTTATTGCGAGTGCAAATGTAGGTTGATTGACAGGTGGTTACAAGAATTGGCTCGTCCGACTATCGCTCGTTTTCCGTGCGGCTGTTTCGTTCGGTTTACACGTTGGTTTACACAATCGGGTAAATCCAATGCTGGTTAAACAATAAGTGAATTGATGAGATATGACATTAAATAAAGGACAAACTTTCGCAAAGGGGTATATTTGAGCCCCCTTTGCAAAGTCTGTCCTCGGAAAAGCTCGATCGCTTTTGTCTCTGTAAACAAAAATCCTCGACTGTATGGCCGAGGATGTATCATTAATATAGATACGAATTATTTGAGGTCTTTGGCTTTTATCCGCACAACCTTACCATCACGCACAATCACCAATTCCCCGTCCTCTTTTTTTGTTTTTTCAATCAGGCGTTTACGGGCAAGCAAAATCCCTGCATTAATCTTTTCCTGCATTTGTTTGATTTCAGTCTCACTCATGGTCTGTAATGGTTTTATAAGATAACGTATCTTCGATTTGAATTGTTGCATCCTTTTCTCCCGATGCAATGATTTTAATTTCCGCGTCTGCCGAACAGTTGTCGTATATCGTCCAAAAATCGCAAACGGGTGTATAAAGCATTGTCAGATTGCGTAATCCGTTTGCATAACGACGGCGAATTACATCCGATGGGATATTGTGGCCACCCTCGCTTACCCGTGTCGCAACGCGCTCGATAGCTTGTTCGGGTGTCGGCAGCCAAAAATAAAGCAAGGTTACGAAATAGCCTTTTGCGTGTGCCCGTTCGATAAACTTTACATAGGAACGGGTAGCCAATGTCGTTTCAAAAGCAAAATCGACGCCCTCTGAAAGTAAATCATCCATGCGCTGCAACATCAACCGCCCAGCCTCGATTGCCACACTTTCGGGATTGAACGGTGAGAGACCCTTTGCAATCTCGTCTGCATTGACGAACTCTTTGCAACCGAGCATTTCGGGCAACACGGTGTAGGATGCAGTCGTTTTCCCTGCACCGTTGCAACCTGCTATGATATATAGTTTTGGCATATCGTATGAACAAAGATAGGTAATTTATATGAATTGTTCCAAATATTTCTCGTTGACGCAGCGAATCTGTCTATTGCCAGATAATTAAGGACAAACTTTTGCAGAACGGTGTAAAATAGGTCAAATTGATGCCGCAAGACAGAAAAAAAGGTCGCCATGCGGATGGCAACCTTCCTAAATGCAAGAAGGAGAACCTTTTCAGACCCTCCTTCTTAGTGACGCCGACAGGACTCAAACCTGTAACCTTCTGATCCGTAGTCAGATGCTCTATTCAATTAAGCTACGGCGCCATTCCTTTATTGCGAGTGCAAATGTACGGCAAAAATCCGAATCACGCAAATAAATTCCGAAGAATTTTTAATAAAAAATATCCTCCCGGCAACCGTCGCGTTGTATATTCTGCAATATCAGCCGGTTGCATCGGGCATCCCGCCGGGTTTCCCTGTCCGTGCCGTGGGGCCGGACGAAAAAACGGTCCGGAAATACTCCGCAGCGGTCCGAAAGTTCCGTAAAAGCGGTTCGGGGCGCGCCCGGAGACCGGACGGGAGCGCTTCGGAATATTCGGGACCCACTCCGGGCGGGGGCGTTCGGGGCGTTCGGAGAGGGGGCGTTTGGTATGTTCGGAGACTCTCCTGTCAGGGTCGTTCGAGACGTTTGGAGGCTCTCCTGTCGGGGGCGTTCGGAACGTTCGGAGAGAGGGCGTTTGGCATGTTCGGAGGCTTTCTTGGCGGGGTCGTTCGAGACGTTTGGAGGCTCTCCGGGCGGGGACGTTCGGGGGCGGATTGTTCGTTCGGTTCGTTCGCTGACGGTCCGGACGCGGACCGGGCCGCTTCTGGCTGCGGTTACTTGATCTCCCGGTCGGGGTGTTCGCGCAGAAAGTGTTCCCAGCTCTGCGACCCCTTGCGCGAGGCCGCTTTCTTGCCGCCGCCGAGCCCCTTGACGCGCTCCGGCCCGAGGGCTGCCTGGAGCGGGCTCGAGGTCGTGTAGTAGTGGCAGAGCGCCACGGCCATGCCGTCCGTGGCATCGAGGCGCCGCAGCGGACGGTCGACGCCGAGCGTGCGGCAGACGATCGCCGCGACCTGCTCCTTGGCGGCCGAGCCGCGGCCCGTGATGTTCTGCTTGATGCGCGTCGGGGCGTACTCGAAGACCTGCAGCCCGCGGCTCAACGCGGCGGCCATCGCCACGCCCTGCGCCCGCCCGAGCTTGAGCATCGACTGCACGTTCTCGCCGAAGAAGGGCGACTCGAGCGCCACCTCGCGCGGGTGGTACTCGTCGATCAGGGCCCCGACCCGCTCGAAGATGTAGCGCAGCTTGGCATAGGGGTCCGCGAGCTTGTGCAGGTCGATGTCGCCCAGCACGACCGAGCGCACGCGGCGTCCTGCGACCTCCAGCACGCCGTAACCCATGTAGTTCGTGCCGGGGTCGATGCCCATGATGCGGTATGTCTCCTGGTCGGTCATCGTGTGGACGGGGAATCGGAAAACGCCCCTCCGGACGGCGAACCGGAACCGAAGGGGCGTCGATGCGTTGTCTGTGCGGGGACTATTTCAGCAGCTCGGCGATCTTCTCGTAGAGCTCCTCGCCGCGGAGGTTCTTGGCGACGATCTTGCCCTCGGCGTCGATCAGCAGGTTCGTCGGGATGGCCTGTACGGCATAGGCCTCGGCGGCCGCGTTGCCGAAGGCGTCGAGCGAGCTGACGTGAATCCAGTTCATGTCGTTCTGCTTGACGGCGTCGAGCCACTTGTCGCGGTCGCGGTCAAGCGAGACGCCGAAGATCTCGAATCCCTTTTTGTGGAACTCGTCATAGGTCTTCTTCAGGTGGGGCACCTCACCCATGCAGGGGCCGCACCACGAGGCCCAGAAGTCGAGCAGGACGTACTTGTTCGCGGGGTTCTCGACGACGGACTTCAGCGAGATGTTCTTGCCGTCGGCGTCGGGCTGCTCGAAGTCGATGTAGGGCTGGCCGATGTCGGTCTTGGCCTTCTGCTCGGCGCTCTGCTTGAGCTCGGTGAGGATCCCGGTCTGCTGCAGCTCGGGCGAGAAGCGGGCGATCTCGTCGCGCAGTTCCTGTCCCGAAAGCTCGTAGGAGAGCTGCTGGGCGAGGATCAGGGCGCCGAAGAGGTTGGTGATGTTGGCTTCGTAGGTTGAGCGGATGAGCTCTTCGTACTCCTTTTCGATGGCGGCGCGGCGCTCGTCGGTAGTCTCCGGATTGCGGACCTCGTCGATCAGCGCGGCCGAGGCGGCAGTCAGGGCGGCGTTGGCATTGTTGGCCGGGGTTCCCGTTACGCGTTTGCGCATGGGGTTCTCCGCATCGTCGGCCACGGTGATCGTGCCCGGCTCGATGAAGAGTCCCGCATAGAAGGTGGCCGTCTCGTCCGGTGCGTCGCACAGCGTCATGATGGCCGGCTTGTCGGCCGTGCCGGTGAGGCGGAAGGTGCCGTTCTCGACCGTGGCGGAATCAATCGGATTGCGCTCCTCGTCGAGCAGGTAGACCATGCCGTCGAGGCCCTCGATCGTGCCCTCGATGACGTATCCGTTCTTGTTGCCGCAGGAGGCCAGCAGGGCGGCCGCAGCGGCGAGAGTCAGAATTTTCTTCATGTCGTTATTGTTTTTTGAGTGTTTCGATCTCCTTTTCCAGTTCGCGGACCTGGCGTGCCAGCTCGGGCAGCACCTTGAAGACGGCCGCGGCGCGGTGGTACTGCATGCCCGGCAGCGCGGGGTAGCCCAGGCGGATCTCGCCGTCGGGCACATCCTTGTCGATGCCGCTCTTCGAGCCGACCTTCACGCGGTTGCCGATCGTCACGTGGTCGGCGACGCCGACCTGCCCGGCGAGGAAGCAGTTGCTGCCCACGCGCGACGTCCCGGCGATGCCGGTCTGAGCCGACGAGACGGTGTTGGCGCCGATCTCGACGTTGTGGCCGATCTGGATCAGGTTGTCGAGCTTCACGCCCCGGCGGATGATCGTCGAGTCGGTCTTGGCGCGGTCGATGCAGGTGTTGGCGCCGATCTCGACGTCGTCCTCGATCAGAACGTTGCCCAGCTGCGGAATCTTGTCGAAGCCCCCCTCGGCATTGGGCATGAATCCGAATCCGTCGGCGCCGATCACGGCTCCGGCGTGCAGGATGCAGCGGCTGCCGACGACGCACCCCTCGTAGATCTTCACGCCGGGATAGAGTGTCGTGTCGTCGCCGATCACGACGCCGCGGCCGACGTAGACCTGCGGGTAGATCTGGCATCCGCGGCCGATGCGGGCGCCCTCCTCGACGACCGCGAAGTCGCCGATGTAGCACTCCTCGCCCACGCTGGCGTCCGACGCGACGGAGGCGCGCCCGCTGATCCCCTTGCGGCGGGGCTTGGCGGCCTCGTACATGGCCAGCAGGCGCACGACGCACGCTGCGGCGTCATCGACGCGCACGAGCGTCGCCGCGACGGGCTGCGACGGGGTGAACGCGCGGTCGACGAGCACGATCGACGCGCCGGTGGTGTAGAGGAAGGGTTCGTATTTGGGATTGGTCAGGTAGGCCAGCGATCCGGCCTTGCCCCCTTCGATCGAGGAGACGGTGTGTACCTTGGCGTTCTTGTCGCCGACGACCTCGCCGCCGAGAAATCCGGCGATCATTTCGGCTGTAAATTCCATCATGACGTGTTGCTGGGCGTTGTTTATAAATAGTTGTTGATATCGATGCCTTCGGGAAGGAACTCCTCCACGGTGCGGCCGAACGAGAGCACCTCGCGCACGGTCGACGACGAGATGTCGGCCACGGGGGCCGGGGTGAAGAGCATCACGGTGGTGATTTCGGGATAGATGCGGTGGTTCGTCGCCTCCATCGTGCGCTCGTACTCGAAGTCGGTGGTGTTCCGCACGCCGCGGATGATGGCGCAGGCCCCCACCTGCTCGGCGAATTCGCCCGTCAGCCCCGTGTAGATGCGGGCCTCGACGCGCTCGTTGCCGGCGTAGATGTCGTCTATGAGGCGTTTGCGGTTCTCCACGGTGAGCATTCCCTGCTTGAGGGTGTTGTTGCCGATGCCGATGACGACCCGGTCGAAGAGGTTGAGCGCCTCGTCGACCAGCGCCGCATGGCCGCGCGTGAAGGGATCGAACGACCCCGGGAAGATGGCTGTGCGTTTCATTACGGGCAAAGGTAGAAAAAAAAGTCAATATAGAGCAACATTCGCCCGATATTGTACGGTTCCGACCGCAGAGCCTCCGTTTTGCCGTTCTCCGGGCGCTCCGATTGCATCCGCGCGGGTGCTACTTTTCGATGCGCACATACTCCGCGGCGACGATCCGCGTGTGGGGGTTTGTCGAGACGATGCGCTGCCGCAGGGCCTTCGTGCCCCAGCGGATGAAGAGGAAGCGCCGCGGAATGCGGTAGACGATCTGGCGGAGCGTGTCGACGCTCTCGACGCGGCAGCTCACCGAATCCTCCTCGATGCGCCCCTCGACGCTCACCCACGTGTCGCGCCAGCGGAAGAGCCGCACCGTGTCGCGCACGACGAGCGTGTCGCGCAGGCGGATGAAGACCGTGTCGCGCAGCGGCGCGCGCGTCTCGAGGGTGGTCTGTCCGACGGTTTTGGCCGCCGCCTCGAGCCGCCGCATGCGGATGCCCGCCTCGGCGATGCGGCGGGCGTCGTCGGCGCGCAGCTGCTCGAATTCGGCCACGCGCAGCCGCAGGGCCTGCGTCTCGACGCTCCGGGCGTCGAGCTCCGAGCGGATGAGGTTGCTCTCGGCGGCCAGGGCCGTCTGGTTCTGGACGAGGCGCCGGTTCTCGTCGCGGTAGTTTTTCATCAGGCGCACTCCGGCGGCAAGCAGCGCCGTCGCGAGCAGGGCGTAGATCAACAGGGCTTTGTTCATGGATTTCGGGTGTTGGTTGCCCGAAAGATAGGCAGGCGCCGGGCCGTGCGGTTTCTACATTTTCGGAAACAGCGCCTCGATGGCCGCGGCCAGACGCTCGGCGAGCAGCGACATGAGCGGCAGGCTGTCGCAGTGGCCCAGTGACGTGATGCCCCGGTGGTCGGCGTAGAAGAGTTCGTCGAGCCGCGGCAGCAGCGCGAGGTCGAGCCGCTCGTCCGCGATCTCCAGCCCGGCCTGCGGCGCCACGCGCAGCACGAGCTCCCGCTCGACGGCCGGAAACGCCGGTGCCGGGATGAGCCGCTTGCCGAGGATGCCGAACAGCGGGGCGTTGTCGGCCGAGCGGAGCGTGCCGTCGGCCCCCACCCGCACGGCGAGGGCGGCTCCGCGGCGGCGTGCAACCGCGGCGGCAAGCTCCTCTACCGCCTCGCGGGCCGTCGTGGGGGCCTCCGTGAGGGGCAGGTCGTAGCGCAGGGTGACGGCGTCGGGCATCACGCTGCGCAGCGCATAGCCGTCGTAGAGCGAGACGCCGGCCGCGGTGAGCCGCTCGTCGCCCTCCGGCGTGAGCTCGATGCGCACGAAGCCCGAGACGGCAGCCGGATAGTGCTCCGCCGCGGCAACGGCCGCGAGCCGCTCCGCCAGGCACGGCAGGTCGGGCGTATAGCCGCGCCCGAAGAGACAGCGCGAGGCGGCGTCGAGCAGGGCGGCGTGAGCCGCGAGGTTGCGTGCCCGGCCCCGTGCCAGGTGCACAATCTGGTATGGCGCCGGAAGGCTCACAGCAGGAAGATTTTCAGCAGCAGCTCGCGCAGCAGCTCGCCGTCGGGCGCGCCGCCCGCATTGAGCCCCTTGCTCTTGGCGTCGTATTCGCGCAGCAGCCCCAGCACCTGGAAGACCTTGCGGTTGTCCCACAGCGCGGCCTGCTGCTTGATCTCGTTCAGCACGTAGGTGTTGTTCTTGCGCAGGATGCCCATGAGCTCCGCATCCTGCGGGAAGGGCTTGCCCTTGTGGCGCGCGAGCCAGCGCAGGTAGTTGACCACGAACAGGTCGCGGAACTGGCCGAAGAGCGCCATGATCGTCAGCAGCAGGGGGTTCTCCCGGGGGTTGCGGGCGAAGTGGTCGGCGATCAGCAGCGCGCGCTGCATGTCGCGCGTGACGACGGCGCGGCACAGCTCGAAGTTGTTGAACTCCTTGGAGATGCCGATGTTGGCCTCGATGTCGGCATCGGTGATGCGCTTCGTCCCCTCGGGCAGCGAGACGGTGAGTTTGTGCAGTTCGTTGTCGATGCGCGCGATATCGGTGCCGAGGTGGTCCGTCAGCATCGACAGCGCCTTCTGGTCGATCGTGAAGCCCTGCTGCCGGACGAACTGCTGGAGCCATGCGGCGATCTCGTAGTCGCGCGGCCGCACCGACTCGAAGACCGTGCCGTTGGCTGCGCACCCCTTGTAGAGGGCCGAGCGCTTGTCGACGTTCTTCTCCTTGTGGCAGATGACGAGGATGGTCGTCGGCGAGGGCTTCTGCGTGTAGAGCGAGAGTTTCTCGATGTTGCGCAGCTGCTGCGCCTCCTTGAGAATGACCACCTCGTAGCGGCCCATCATCGGCAGCTGGCGGCAGAGGTTGATGACCTGCCCGGCATCGGAGTCCTTGCCGTAGACGACAATCTGGTTGAAGGCGCGCTCGGCCTCGTCGAGAATCGAGGCGGCGAGCTGCTCCGCGAGGCGGTCGATGAAGTAGCTCTCCTCGCCCATGAGCAGGTAGACCGGGGCGAAGCGCCCCGCGCGGATCTCGCCGGCGATGCGGTCGTATGCGGCGACCGTGTCCCTGAATTTGACAGCGCTTTTAGCCATAATCAGACGATCTCGCGCGTGATGCGCAGTACGTTTTCGGTCTCGGCCGTGAGGCGGAAGCGGTCGTCGATTCTCCGTCCGACGAGCCAGACGATGTCGTCGCCCGACAGCAGCACGAACTGCCGCTGCTTCTCGGGCAGCGGAACCTTGGCGTCGATCAGAAAGTCGCTGACCTTCTTGCGGCCCGTCATGCCGAAGGGGATGAACCAGTCGCCCTCGCGCCAGCGGCGCAGCGTGAGCGGGAAGCGGAGTTTGTCGGCATCGACCTGTGCGACCTGCTCGGGGGTGCCGAAGGTCTGGACGTCGTCGATGTCGCAGTATTCGTAGTAGAGCACCGCATTGCCGCAGTAGCTGCGCACGGCGCCGCGCTCGACCGTCGTGCGGCATTCGTCGTCGGGGGCGATCGGCGTGACGATGATCGCCCCGCGGTCGATTGTGGCCATGCGGTCGCGGGCGTAGAAGCGGCGTCCCGTGGCGTCGTGGTTCAGGGCGTGGCACAGCGCGTCGATGACGTCGCCCTTGAATCCGTAGGCGGAGTTGAGCAGTTCGTAGATGACGAACTCGCGCGGGAAGGCCGGGTCGATGCGGCCGACGCGGATCGTGTCCGTATCGCCCTGCGAGGTCACGGCTTCGCGGCGGATGCGCTCGATGCCGTGGTCGATGAAGAGCTGGGCGTCGGTCAGGCGGCCGATGTTCTTGCGCATGAGCTCCGTGAACTTGGGGTTGATCTCGCGGATGCGGGGGATGAGTCCCAGGCGGATCTTGTTGCGCAGGTACTTCGTCGAGCGGTTCGAGGAGTCCTCGCGGAAGGGGATGCGGTTCTGTACGGCGTATTCGAGAATCTCCTTGCGCGAGGCGAACATCAGCGGGCGGATGACCTTGCCGACCTGCGTCGAGATGCCGGTCAGTCCGCGCAGCCCGGTGCCGCGCAGCAGGTTGATGAAGAAGGTCTCGATCGAGTCGTCGATGTGGTGGGCGATGGCGATGACCGTATATCCCTCTTCGCGGCTCAATGCGTCGAACCAGGCATAGCGCAGCCGCCGGGCCGCCATCTCCATCGACTCGCCCGTGCGCTCCATCTCGCCCGCGGTGTCGAAGCGGCGGTTGTAGCAGGGCACGCCGCAGCGGGCCGCCTCCCGGGCAACGAGTTCTTCGTCCTCGTCGCTCTCGGCGCCGCGCAGCTGGAAGTTGCAGTGGGCCACGCCCACCCGGTAGCCGCTGCGCGTGAAGAGCGAGAGCATGACCATCGAGTCGACGCCGCCCGAGACGGTCAGCAGGATGCGGTCGTCGTGCGTCGCCAGGTCGTTTTCGGCGATGTAGCGTTGGAAGGATTCGAGTAGGGGCATATCTTGACAGGTATCATTGTTTGCTGTATCGTCTGCGGTGCGGGCCGCTGTCCGGGAACTCTCCGGATTGCCGCCCGGAGGTCGTCCCGATTGTCGCCCGGGTCTCCGGCGCAGGGGCTCCGGCCGGGGCTGTCCGGCTGTCCGGATGCCGCGGGGCGTGCCGGGCGGTCGTCAGAGGATGTTGACCTCGGTGTCGATCTCCACGCCGAAGCGCTCGCGGACCCGCTGCTGCACCTTGCGGGCCAGGGCCAGCACCTCGCCGCCCGTGGCGCCGCCGAAGTTCACCAGCACGAGGGCCTGCCGCTCGTGCACGCCGACGCTGCCCTCGCGGTAGCCCTTCATCCCGGCGCGGTCGATAAGCCACCCGGCGGCGAGCTTCGCCCTGTCGGCCTGTCCGGCGGCGGGGTAGAGCGGCATGTCGGGGAACTCGGCCCGCAGACGGTCGGCCACGGCCTGTTCCACGACGGGGTTCTTGAAGAAGCTGCCGGCGTTGCCCAGCACCTTCGGATCGGGGAGCTTCGCGCGGCGGATGGCGCAGATCGCCTCGCGGATGTTGCGCAGCGTGGCGCCGCCGCGCGCCTCGACCTCGCGTTCGACGTCGCCGTAGCCCAGCCGCGGGCGCGGCGTGCGGTGCAGGGCGATCTCGATGGCCGTGATGACGACCTTCCCGCGCAGCTCGTGCTTGAAGACGCTTTCGCGGTAGCCGAAGGCGCAGTGCGCGGCATCGAGCGTGAGCCGGTTGCCCGTCCCGACGCAGAACATCTCCACGCGGCGGATCGCATCGCTGGCCTCGCAGCCGTAGGCGCCGATGTTCTGCACGGGAGCGGCGCCCGCCTTGCCGGGGATGAGCGAGAGGTTCTCGATGCCCCACAGGCCGCGCTCGACGGCCCAGGCAACCAGATCGTCCCACTCGACCCCCGCCTCGACGCGCAGGCGCACTTCGTCGCCCTCGTCGGCCAGCAGCTCGATGCCGCGGGCCACGGGCGTGAGCAGCACACCGTCGTAGTCCTGCGTGAAGAGGATGTTGTTGCCGCCGGAGAGGACCGTCCAGCGGTCGGGCACCCCCGCGGCGAAGATCGCGCGCAGGTCGTCGGCCGTTTCAAACTCGACGAGCCGCCGGGCGTGCTGCGCGACGCTGAAGCTGTTGCGGCCGCGCAGGTCGATGTGGTGAAATTCTCGGATCATGATGTGCAAAGTTACGAATTTATTTACTAACTTTGATAAGATAATCGCCCGAACGACAGAAACCCTAAAATACCACAAACCTATGTTTACCGAAAAAGACTTGCATCAAATCGAGCAACACGGCCTGACGCGCGAGGCCGTGGAGCGCCAGATCGAAAACTTCCGCCGCGGCTTTCCCTTCCTGAAGGTGGTGCGTGCCGCCTCGCCCGGCGACGGGGTCGTCGTCGTGGACGCCGCGGCGGCCGATGCGGCGCAGGCCCGTTACGAGCAGGCTGCGCACGGCCTCTCGGTCGTGAAGTTCGTTCCGGCGTCGGGTGCCGCCACGCGCATGTTCAAGGAGTTGTTCGAGTTCGTCAACGAGGGCAAGCGCGGCAAGGGCATCGACACGCTGCTCGAAAACATCGAGCGCTTCGCCTTCTGGCCCGAACTGAAAGCCGTGCTGCCGGAGGGTGCCGACGATCGGACCGTCGTGAGCTGCATCGTCAAGCAAGGACTCAACTATGGACAGAAGCCCAAGGGGCTGGTGACCTTCCACGCCTATGCGGACGGCGCCCGCAAGGCCGTCGAGGAGCACCTGGTCGAGGGGGCGGCCTACGCCTCGACCGACGGCGTGGCCCGCATCCACTTCACCGTCTCGCCCGAGCACCGTGCCGGCTTCGAGAGCCTGCTCGCCGAGAAGGTACCCCTCTACGAAAAGCGCTTCGGCATCCATTACGAGATCTCGTTCTCCGTGCAGAAGCCCTCGACCGACACGATCGCCGTGAATCCCGACAACACCCCCTTCCGCCAGGAGGACGGCAGCCTGCTGTTCCGTCCCGCGGGCCACGGCGCGCTGATCGAGAACCTGAACGAGATTGACGCCGACATCATCTTCATCAAGAATATCGACAACGTGACGACCGACGCGCGCCGCGGCGACACGATCCGCTACAAGAAGGTGCTGGCCGGGCTGCTGCTCGAACTGCAGGAGCAGGCCTTCGCCCACCTGCGGGCGCTGGAGGCGGGCACTGCCGACCTGGCCGAGGTGGCCGCATTCGTCGAGCAGCGACTCTGCGTGAAGCTGCCCGCCGCGTATGATGCTGCGCTGCTGCGTGCGGTGCTCGACCGCCCGATCCGCGTCTGCGGCATGGTCCGCAACGAGGGCGAGCCGGGCGGCGGCCCCTTCTGGGTGGCCAACCCCGACGGCACGGAGTCGCTGCAGATCGCCGAGTCGAGCCAGATCTCGCCCGACGACATGCCGCTGATGAAGTCGGCCACGCACTTCAACCCCGTCGACCTCGTCTGCGGCGTGCGCACGTCGCAGGGCGGCAAGTTCGACCTGCGCCGCTATACCGACCCCTCGACGGGCTTCATCTCGTCGAAGTCGTCGGGCGGCCGCGAGCTGCGCGCCCAGGAGCTGCCCGGACTGTGGAACGGCGCGATGGCCCGCTGGAACACGGTCTTCGTTGATGTGCCCATCACGACCTTCTCGCCCGTCAAGGTCGTCCAGGACCTGCTGCGCCCCCAGCACCAGCAGTGATCCGTCCCGGGAGGGAGGTTTCCCCGTGTGGCCTTCGGAGTTTCGGCTCCGGGGGCCGCTTTTTTGTGTCTGAAGCTGTCGCTTGATCGTAAATTTTCTTATTTTGCTGCGGTGTGAAAATAATTTTGCTTAAATTTGCGGTAGGTGACAGAAAATTGATTTACGAACCCGAAAACTGCTTTCCGAATGAAAGAGCGAGCCTTGGCCGTGGACCTGCTGCGGGGTCTGGCCATCGTGGGGATGGTCCTCTCCGGATACATCTCGCGCAATCCCGATCTGCCCGCGTGGCTTTTTCATGCCCAGCTGCCGCCTCCGTCGTTCGCCTTCGACCCCTCGGTCCCGGGCATCACGTGGGTCGATCTGGTCTTCCCGTTCTTCCTCTTCTCGATGGGGGCTGCCTTCCCCTTCTCGATCGGACGGCGCCTTGACCGGGGCGCAGCGGCCGTGCAGGTCGCCTGGACGATCCTCCGGCGGGGCCTGCTGCTGGCCTTCTTCGCTATCGTGCTGGGGAACACGAACCTCTGGACGCTTCATGAGGCGCTGCAGCGCCCCGTGGCGGTCTCGCTGCTGACGCTGGTCGTCTGGGGGGCCTTCTTCGCCATGTTCATCCGCCTGCGGAACCGGAGCAAGCGGTTCAACACGCTGCTCAACGGCTGCGGCATCGCGGCGCTGCTGCTCCTGCTCGTGCTCTACCGGGCATTGGGGGTCGACGTGAACCTGCACCGCTCGGACATCATCATCCTGATCCTCGCCAATGTCGTTGTCGCCGGGTCGTTCCTCTGGTGGCTGACGCGCCGCACGCCGGGGCTGCGCATGGGCCTCGTGGTGCTGCTCGTGGCGCTGAAACTCGCCGCCGCCGTGCCCGGATCGTGGACCGAAAGCGTGTGGAATGCCACGTTCGCCCCCTGGCTCTACCATACGGAGTTCCTGCAATACCTCTGCATCGTGCTGCCGGGCAGCGTGGCCGGCGAACTGATCGCCCGGTGGCTTGCGCATAAGGGCGCCGCGACGCCGGCAGCTTCGGCCCAACCCTCCGTCACGGCCGCAGTCCCGCCGCACTTCGTCTGCTCCGTCACCAGCACGCCGGCAGCCGCGATGCCGCTTCCGGACGGACAGGCTGCCCCGGCCGAGACGTCCGTTTCGGCAGATTCGGCCGTTCGGATTGCCCGGGCCGGTTCGGCGGCTGCCGCTTCTGCCGCCTCGCTTTCCGCCCCGGAGGCAGCAGCCGTGCCGTCCCCGGCCGATGGCAAGGGCACACGGCCGGCAGCCGCTCCGCACGATGCGGAGCCGCTGCCCGGGCGTTTCCGTCTTGCCGGAGTGTTGGTCCTCCTGCTCCTTGCGGTGAACCTCTGGGGGCTGTATGTCCGGGCGCTGACGGCGAACCTGCTGCTGACGCTGCTTGCGGGCGGAGCGGCCGCCTGGCTGCTGCGCCGCCCCCGCACCGCGCTGCAGGAGCTCCTCTCGGCGCTCTTCGCGACGGGGCTTTTCTGGCTGCTGCTCGGGCTGGTCTTCGAGCCGCTCGAAGGGGGCATCAAGAAGGACCCCGCCACCGTAAGCTACTTCTTTGTGACGGCGGGCATGGCTTCGCACGTGCTGCTGTTGGCCACGCTTCTCTTCGAGTTGCTGCACAGCCGGGCAGGGCTGCTGGTCCGCTGCGGCGAGAATCCGATGATTGCCTATACGGCGGCGGGCTATGTCGTCGTGCCGCTGCTCTTTATCGAGGAGCAGTGGGGCTTCTCGATGCCCTGGATCTGGGGTGCGGGCGGCTGCGGCGCGGGTATCGCCCGGGGCGTCGTCGTCACCCTGCTGGCCATGCTGCTGACCTCGGCCTTCACGCGCCGCCGGCTCTTCTGGCGCACCTGACCCGGCGCGCCCGCTTGTCGGGACTGCGGCCTTTTCGCCTCCTGCCCCGGCCGGTCGGACCACAAAAAAACGGGACCCCGTCGGGTCCCGCTTTTCGTCTCTGCCGGCCATCGGCGCCGCAGCGCCTGCCGGGGTGTCTCTCCTGTTATTTCGCCTGGGCTGCGGCGCGGTCGATCTCCGCCTCGAGTCGGTCGACCACGGGCGGCAGAATCCGCTCCATGACCTCGTAGCCCGCCTCGTTCGGGTGTACACCGTCGTTGGTGTAGGCGGCGATCATCGAGCCGTCCTCGGCTGCCATCGGGGTGTGGTAATCGACGTAGGGAATGCCCTCCTGCTCGGCGTAGGCGCGGATCGCGGCGTTGAGCCGGATGATCTTCTGCGCCGGTTCGATCCCCGGACGCCACGGATAGTCGCCCGTGGGGTGGATCGAGCAGAGGATCGGCCGGATGCCGTTGGCGCGGGCCAGGTCGACCATCGACTGGATGTTGTCCAGAATATGCTCCGGTGAGATGTAGCCCGTATTCCGGGCCAGGTCGTTCGTGCCGCCGCAGATCACCACGATCTTCGGGTGCAGCTCAATGACGTCGGCGCGGAAGCGCACGAGCATCTGCGAGGTGGTCTGCCCGCTGATGGCGCGGCTCACGAAGCCGTTGCGGGCGAAGAAGTCGGGATGCTTGCCGATCCACCCTTCGGTGATCGAGTTGCCCATCAGCACGGCCCGCGGCGCGGTGGTCTGCGCGGCGTTCTCCTGCTCGAAGCGGGCGAAGTTGGCCCAGTCGTCGGGTGCCTGGGCGGCGGCCGTCGTCGCAAGGCAGAGTGCGGCGGCCAGCATGCGGAGTTTTCCTTTCAGTGAGGTGTTCATGGTATGAGGGATTGGTGATTTAATCGTTGAGAAGCTCCTTGTCCACGGCCTCCTCGTCCGCATGCTCCTCCTCGGTGTCGGGATAGGAGAAGGGGATGCGCCAGGCGATCAGGAAGATCGGCAGCGTGGCCAGCAGCGACCAGAGGAAGAAGTAGTGGTATCCGCCGACGCGCTCGCACAGCCAGCCGCTCACCATGCCCGGGAGCATCACGCCGAGGTTGGCCAGCGACGAGCCGAAGGCGTAGTGGGCCATCTTGTGGCGTCCGGGTGCCACCTGCTGCATGATGAAGAGCGTCAGGCCGACGAATCCGAATCCGTAGCTGAAGTATTCAAAGACGATACCGCCGCAGATCAGCACGCTCGAGACGGGCTGGAACCACGCCAGCAGGGCGTAGACGACGAACGGGATGTTGAAGATGAAGATCAGCGGCAGCAGCGCGCGGCGCAGCTTGATCCAGGCGATGAAGTAGCCGCCGAGGATCGACCCCACGACGAAGGCGATGACGCCGAACGTGCCGTAGTAGAGACCGATCTGCTGCTCGGTGAGGCCCAGGCCCTGGTCGGCGACCGGGGCGTTGAGGAACAGCGGCACGATCTTGATGACGAGGCCCTCGGCGAAGCGGTAGAAGACGATGAAGGCGATGTAGATCCAGATGTACTTCTTGACGAAGAAGCTGCGGAAGACCTCGGCCGTCTCGCGCATGGCCTCGCCGACGCTTCCGGCGTGGGCCGTGGCCTCGCCGCCCGAGGGGAGCATGCGCAGGTGGTAGAGCCCCAGCAGGAAGAGCAGCGCGCCGCACAGCGCCATGACGATCATCCAGGCCTCGACGACGCCCACGCGCTCCTTCAGCGCGCCGGCCACGTAGACCAGACCGCCCATGGCGAAGACCTTGGCGATGTTGTAGAAGGCGCCCTGCCAGCCGATGAACTGGGCCTGCTGGGTCTTCGACAGCTCGGTGATGTAGACGCCGTCGGTGGCGATGTCGTGCGTCGAGCCGCTGAAGGCGACGACGGCCATCAGCGCGATGGCGTAGGGGAAGAAGTTGGGCAGCGAGAGCGACAGCGCCACCATGGCCAGCGCCAGGCCGGAGACGAGCTGCGTCGTGACGACCCAGAACTTCTTGGTGCGGAACATCTCCATCAGGGGGCTCCAGATGGGCTTGAGCGACCACGGGAGGATGATGAGCGAGGTCCACAGGGCGATGCGCGCGTCGTCGATGCCCAGACCGCGGAACATCAGCGTCGAGACCATGTTGACGATGATGAACGGCAGTCCCATGGCGAAATAGACGGTCGGGACCCACGTGAGCGGCGAGCGGCGCACGGACGGTTCGGTTTTCGTGTGGTTCATTTCGGGTTCTGTAAGCAGGTTGCGTGGTTATGATTCACGCAAAGATACGCAAAATCCCCGAGATTATTCGACACTCGTGTCGGGTAATTCCCATCCGGTGATCGTCGCGATGTAGGGAATCACCGACATGGCCAGCTTGCGGTGCCCGTGGTGGTTGGGGTGGTAGTTGGCGCCCATGTCGCTGTCCCAGTTGGTGACGCCCGGCAGGATGGCCGTGCTGAAGTCGTTGGACCCGGGCTTGATGACGACGATATCGGGCCGGTAGCCGCACCGGATGAGGATGACGTGCTCGATGCCGGCGCGGTGCATGTAGCCGAAGTCGGCGTCCCACTCCTTTTCACCCCAGTTCCGGTGCGGAATGTCGTGGCTGATCTCGTCCGGGAAGGTCCCTGGGACCTGCATGGTATAATATATTCGATTTTGATTCCCGTTTGTGTAAAATCGGAAGCTTCCGATAAACATAGGCGGTGGTAAAATTATTATCACCGGGATTTATAATAATAAAACTTATTAGAATGGTGTTTTGTGTAAAAAAGTCTCCTTTTGACAAAACGACAGGCGATTTCTTTCAGCGGACCGGTCCGTTTCTTTCATAAAGGATTGCTTCGGAACGAAGCCCGAAAAAAAGAATTTTCATTATTGGGCCGAAATTGTCTTATTTTATTTGTTCCGTTTGCGCGATTCGCGATTTATTTTTATCTTTACATATCTATGTATGTGCAGCAAAAAATTCGATCATGACCAATTCGTTTCTCAAACTGGCCACGGAGGGCAACAAGAATGCGATTCTCAAGCAGCAGATCATCTGTCAGTATATCCTGTGCGGCGATTCGAGCATCACGGATCTGAGCAAGGCCGTGAATCTGAGTGTGCCGACGGTGACCAAACTGATCGGCGAACTGATCGACGAGGGGTTCGTCCACAATTTCGGCGAGCAGGGGACGGCCGGGGGCCGGCGCCCCAACATCTACGGGCTGAACCCCTATGCGGGCTACTTCATCGGCGTGGACATCCGCAAGGACTCGGTGGTGATGGCGGCGATCAACTTCAAGGGACAGCTCATCGACGAGACGACCGTGGCGTTCCAGATGGACAACGATCCCCACTCGCTGGACAAGCTCTGCGAGGTGATCCTGAACTTCGTCCGCTCGCACAAGATCACGCGCGACAAGGTGCTGGCCATCGGGGTGAACATTTCGGGCCGGGTGAATTCGCAGACGGGATACAGCTACAGCTACTTTTTCGTCGAGGAGCAGCCGCTCACGATGCTGCTTGAGGAGCGGCTCGGCACGACGGTCTACATCGAGAACGACACGCGCGCGGCGACCTACGGCGAATACATGTACGGCGATGCGCACAACGAGCAGACGATGCTCTACATCAATGCCAGCTGGGGCCTGGGTCTGGGCATGATTATCGACGGCAAGATCTTCTACGGCAAGTCGGGCTTCTCGGGCGAGTTCGGACACTTCCCGCTGCTCGACAACGAGATCATCTGCCGCTGCGGCAAGCGCGGGTGCCTCGAGACGGGCGCTTCGGGCTCGGCCCTGCACCGCATCTTCCTCGAGAAGCTCCGGCAGGGGCGCGTGTCGATGCTCTCGGAGAAGTTCAAGAAGGGGGTGGAGATCTCGCTCAACGACATCCTCGACGCCCTGCTCAAGGAGGATGTGCTGGCCATCGAGGTGCTCGATTCGGTGGGCCACACGCTGGGCAAGGCCATCGCGGGACTGATCAACATGTTCAACCCCGAGATGATCGTCATCGGCGGTACGCTCTCCGTGGCGAAGGAGTACCTGATGCTTCCGGTGCGCAACGCCGTGAACAAGTATTCGCTCATGCTCGTCAACAAGGATACGCAGATCAAGCTCTCGGCGCTCGGCGAGCGGGCCGGGGTCATGGGGGCCTGCCTGCTGGCGCGCAGCAAGTCGCTCGGGCTGCTCTGAATGCGCTGCGCCGGACGCGCCACCCGGACCGCGCCACCCGGACCGCGCTGCCCAGACCGCGCTGCCCGGACCGCGCCACCCTGAATGCGCTGCGCCGGACGTACCACCCTGCACGGGCTGCTAATATGAAACGCCCCGGAGTCCGTCGGATTCCGGGGCGTTTCGTGTGATAGCGGCGACCTATTTATATATAGGTATGGAGCTTGCAGGCTACGGCAGGGTGTCGAAGAGCGGCTTGTACTTGACGGCCAGCTCGCGCGCCGTTGCCAGGGCGTCGCCCTCCGCGGGCAGCGCCAGCGGAGAGGAGGCGTCGGCCCAGCGGCACTCGAAGTCGCGGATTTCGCGGTCGAAGGCCTTCTGATCGAAGGGGCGTCCGGCGCGGGCGGCTTCGGTCACGCGCTCGATGAAGAGCTCCCAGCGCGGGGCGTAGTAGGTCGAGACCATGCCGGCCCACGTGCGGTTGGCGTAGTCGGTCAGGTGGTAGCTGTCGCCCCAGACTGAGATGAGCGTCCGGGCGTTGGTCTCGTAGTACCTCTTCGAGGCCTCGTCGCTGCCGAAGCTGCGGGCCGCATCGAGCCAGCGGCCGAGCGAGAACTCCGCGTGGCAGGCTGTCAGGCGGTCCAGGTCGGCCAGCACCTCGCGCATGAGCGCCGCCTCGTGCTCCATCGCCGGCAGGTCGTGCCGTTTGTAGGCCTCGGTGAAGCGGTCACGCAGGGTCAGGAAGCTGTCGCCCAGCACCTGCCGGCCGATGTTGACCACGTCGAAGCGGTAGGTGTCGCGGTCGCTCTCCACCGTGAGCAGCTGCTCCCAAAGATGCCACAGCGTGCTGAAACGGTAGCCGACGGTCGGTTTGGTCGTCCAGTGCCAGTTCCCTTCGAGTGAGGGATGGGCGTTGGTCAGCGTCGAGTGTCCGGTCTGCGACGGCAGTGTGTAGACGCTGTCGCAGAGCGTGCGCCACAATGCGCGGGCCGTGGCGTCGCGGTGCCCCGTGCGGCGGTCGGCCAGACGGTCGATCCACTCGTTGTCACTCAGGCCCGTCTCCCACGCCTTGTCGAGCACGAACTCGTACATGGGCTGGTTGACGCCGAACCCTTCGAGCGTCGAGCCGACGCCGCGCAGGTTGTCGCCGCCCTCTGAAAAGGCCTCCTCCATGCGTTCGGCGACCGTGCGGAAGTTGCCCGCCAGCATCGTGTTACTGCCGAAGTTGCCCAGGTAACACCACAGGTAGGGCTGCCCGTAGAAGCGCTCGGTCTGTTTCCAAATCTCGGTAAATTCGCAGAAGTAGTCGAGCATCAGCAGCCGGTCCTGCGGCACGGAGCGCAGGAAGGCGCGGATGTTCTCCTGGGTCCAGTGCGTCGGGTCGGCGTAGAAGAGCCAGCCCATCTGCAGCCAGACGGCCTCGGGGTCGACGGCCGCCATCGACTCGTAGATGTGGCGCGACATGCCGCCGAGCGTCTCGGGGTCCCACGTCGGGGCGTCGATCTCGTTGAAGGGGTCGGCGCTGTAGATGTGATCCGTGCCGAAGAGGCGCGTCTGCTCCTCGAGGAAGGCGCGCTGAATCTTGTCGAAGAGCGGGTCCATCGGATCGAGGAAGCTGCACCGGTACTCGTCGGCGAAGCCGCCCCAGTAGCTCACGCGCGTGATGTGCGCCTCGGGATAGAGCCTTTGGAGCTCCTGCGGGACGTGTCCGGCGAAGGCCGGCAGCACGGGCGTCATGTCCAGTTCGCGTTCGCGGGCCACGATGCGCTGCTGCAGCTCGGCCTGTCCGTCGATCCACTCCTGCGGCAGGGGACCCTGCCAGCGGTCGATGTTCGACATGCGGTGCCAGGGCAGGTGGGCCGGGCCGGTGAAGTAGGCGCGCACCTCCTCGTCGGTCAGTCCGAGACGGGTCCAGACGTGCTGCCAGACGGCCTCCTGTCCGGTGATGGCCAGCGGCATGGTGACGCCCTGAAGCGCCATCCAGTCGATGAAGCGCTCCCACTCCTTCCAGCCCCACCACGGCATCGAGTACCCGAAGGTGCAGTAGTTCAGGAAGAAACGATCCTTTACGCGGGCCGTGCCGCGCACCGTGCCCTCGATCTTGGGCAGCACGGCCGGCATCTCGACCGGATTGCAGTCCGACCATGAAACGGTCGTCAGGCAGTAGTTCTTCAGGTAGTGGTTCAGCCCCACGGCAATCGAGTTGGAGTTGTTGCCGCGGATGATGATCCGTCCGCCGCGCGATTCGAGCTCGAAGCGGTCGGTCGAGTCGCCCGTGTCGGCGAGGTGTTCAAAGCGGAAGCGGGCCTCCTGCTCCGGGATGATGCGGCGGGCCAGTGCCCGGACGGCCGCATCGTCGTCGCGGCGGCAGCCTGCCGTGCAGAGCAGTAGGAGCGTCGGGACGAGAAGTTTCAGCATCTTCATGTCGGATTTTGGTTTGATTAAAATGTTTAGTTTGTTACCTGCTACAAATTTAATAAAATTATTCAACCTGGCATCGAAAGTAAAATGATTTACTTGCTGAGGCTTTCTCCGGCCTCCGGAGACGCCCTGCCGTATTTGGGCACGAGGACCGGATGAGGTTTCCATTCTCATGGATGATCTGCGATTGTCCTTTTTTGCCGATTGCGTAGTCTGAAATGCCGAAATAGTAAAAATGTTTACTGAAAAAACGAAAAGGGGAGTAATTTTTTTATTTCATTTGCGCGTGTAGCATGTGATATGTGGTCACATCGACAACGTCCCGGGGTTTACTCCGGGGGTTAGACACGGTTTTTTGGGGAAAACGGACGGCTCAAGGGCCGTCCGTTTCGTGTCCGGAGTTTCGCTGCGTGTGTTTTGTTTTGTCAAAAGCGGAATAATTTGTTAGTTCAGTCCCCGATTCTTGAAGAATCTTTTATATATTTGTGTGCGCAAATTGAAAACGATAATTAAAACCATCATAACGCTATGGAAAACAAACTTCAACAGTTGACCCAGAAACTCTACGACGAGGGGCTCGAAAAAGGGCGCGCCGATGCCGACCGGCTGGTGGCCGAGGCCCGTACCGAAGCCGGGAAGATCCTTGCCGAGGCGCGTGCCCAGGCCGACGAGATCGTCCGCAAGGCACAGGTGAAGGCCGAGGATGTCGAAAAGAACACCATGACCGAGATCACGCTGGCCGGCAAGCAGGCCGTGGCCAAAATCAAGACCGAGATCGCCTCGCTGATCGTCGCCAAGGCGACGGCGAAGGGCGTGCAGGAGGCCGTCGTGGACCCCGCCTTCATCAAGGAGATGCTCGTGGCCGTGGCCCGCAACTGGAACGGTGCCGATTCGGGCAAGGTCGAGCTCAAGGCCCTGCTGCCCGAGGCCGAGCGTGCGAAGCTCGACGCCGCCTTCACGAAGTGCGCCGCTGAACTGCTCGCCGCAGGCGTCGAGGTGGGTTACTCGAAGGGTGTGAAGAGCGGATTCCGCGTGGGCGCCAAGGACGGCGGTTACTACATCTCGTTCTCGGATGCCGACGTCGAGGCGCTGCTGGGCGAATACCTCCGCGAGAAGGTCTCCGAAATGCTCTTTAAGGCGTAGCGGGCATGTTCGGTAGCAACTATTACTGCCTGGTGGCCGGACTTCGGGAGTATACGCTCGAAGCCGACGCCAAGGGGTTCGACGCCCGGGCCATCGTCTCCGAGATCCTCGAGGGGGTGAGCCGGGCCGATGCCCGTCAGGTGCGGCTGCTCTACACCTACTACGACTGCGAGCACCTTGCGGCGCTGCACGCCGGACGCACGGTCAGCGAAGGGCTGGGCAACCTCACGCCCGACGAGCTGGCCGAGGAGCTGCGCTCGCCCCGCCTGCTGCCCGACGCCGTGCAGCAGGTGCTGCGCGCCTATGCCGATCCCGAAGGCGAGGAGGCCGCCGAGATCGACACGGCGCAGCGTTTCGAGAAGGCGCTCTTCGGCGCCTACTACGCCGTCTGTGAGAAGCAGGGCTGCCGCTTCCTGCGTGCGTGGTCGGCCTTCGACCGCACGCTGCGCAACGTCGCGGCCGCCGTCACGGCGCGTGCCGCCGGGCGTCCGGTCGAGGAGGTGACCGTCGGCGGAGGCGATGTCGTCGATCAGCTGCAGCGCAGCTCGGCCGCCGACTTCGGACTGCGGGGCGAGCTGCCCTACATCGACGCCGTGATCGCCGCGGTGAACGACGAGGCCAACCTCGTCGAGAAGGAGCACAAGATCGACCTGATCCGCTGGAACGAGTCCCTGGAGCTGGCGACGTTCGACTATTTCGACATCGCGGCGATCCTCTCCTACCTGGTGCGGATCAACATCGTGGCCCGCTGGATGCGGCTCGACGCCGCGCGCGGCCGGGAGATGTTCGACCGGCTCGTCGCCGGGCTCGACGGTCGCAAGTTCATTGAACAGGAATAATACAACAAACACATACGATGAAAACAACAGGACGAGTAAACGGTATCATCTCCAACATCGTCATCGTCAAGGCCGACGGCGCCGTGGGCCAGAACGAGATCTGCTACGTGTACGCGGGGAATACCAGAATGATGGCCGAGGTCATCAAGGTCATGGGCGACGACGCCTATGTCCAGGTTTTTGACAGCACCCGCGGTCTGAAGATCGGTGACCGGGTCGAGTTCGAGGGTCACATGCTCGAGGTGACGCTGGCGCCGGGTCTGCTGTCGCGCAACTACGACGGTCTGCAGAATGACCTCGAGAAGATGGAGGGTCTCTTCATCGCGCGCGGTTCGGTGACCGAGCCGATCGACTTTGCGGCCGAGTGGGAGTTCAAGCCGCTGGCCAAGGCCGGCGACCGCGTCTCGGCGGCGTCGTGGCTGGGCGAGGTGCAGGAGAAGTGGATCGCCCACAAGATCATGGTCCCCTTCACGATGACGGGGTCGTATACGGTCAAGAGCGTGGCTCCGGCCGGCAAATACAAGGTGACCGACACGATGGCCGTGGTGACCGATGCCGACGGCGTCGACCACGAGATCACGATGGTGCAGAAGTGGCCCGTCAAGCAGGCCATCCGCTGCTACACGGAGAAGCCGCGCCCCTCGCGCGTCATGGAGACGGGCGTGCGCGCCATCGACACCTTCAACCCGATGGCCGAGGGCGGTACGGGCTTCATCCCGGGGCCGTTCGGTGCCGGCAAGACGGTGCTTCAGCACGCCATCTCGAAGCAGGCCGACGCCGACGTCATCATCATGGTGGCCTGCGGCGAGCGCGCCAACGAGGTGGTCGAGATCTTCAAGGAGTTCCCCGAGCTGATCGACCCCAACACGGGCCACACGCTCATGGAGCGCACGATCATCATCTGCAACACGTCGAACATGCCCGTTGCGGCGCGTGAGGCGTCGGTCTATACGGGCATGACCATCGGCGAGTACTACCGTTCGATGGGCCTGAAGGTGCTCGTCATGGCCGACTCGACGTCGCGCTGGGCGCAGGCGCTGCGCGAGATGTCGAACCGTCTGGAGGAGCTGCCCGGTCAGGACGCCTTCCCGATGGACCTCTCGGCCATCATCTCGAACTTCTACTCGCGCGCCGGCCTGGTGAAGCTCTACAACGGAGAGACGGGTTCGGTGACCTTCCTCGGTACGGTCTCGCCCGCGGGCGGTAACCTCAAGGAGCCCGTTACGGAGTCGACGAAGAAGGCCGCACGCTGCTTCTACGCCCTCTCGCAGGGACGTGCCGACTCGAAGCGCTACCCGGCCATCGACCCGCTGGAGTCCTACTCGAAGTACCTGGAGTATCCCGAGATCCGGGCCTTCCTCGACGAGCACATCGAGAAGGACTGGGTGGATGCGGTCTATGCCGGCAAGACGATCGTCCAGCGCGGCAAGGAGGCCAACGACCAGATCAACATCCTCGGTGACGACGGCGTGCCGGTCGAGTACCACGAGCGCTTCTGGAAGTCGGAGCTCATCGACTTCGTGATCCTGCAGCAGGACGCCTTCGACGAGATCGACGCCAACTGCCCGATCGAGCGCCAGAAGATGATGTACAAGATGGTGCTCGACATCTGCCGCAAGGATTTCGGTTTCTCCGATTTCGAGCAGTGCTCGCAGTTCTTCAAGGGTCTGATCAACCTCTTCCGCCAGATGAACTATTCGGAGTGGCAGTCGGAGAAGTTCAACGGCTACCTGAAGCAGATCGAACAATATGTGGGTGAAAAAACGAAATAGACCATGACAACACGAGCTTTTCAGAAGATATATACCAAGATCGACAACATCACCAAGGCGACCGTGACGCTGCGTGCGCAGGGCGTCGGCAACGACGAACTGGCCACCGTGGGCGGCAAGCTGGCGCAGGTGGTGAAAATCATGGGCGAGCACGTCACGCTGCAGGTCTTTGCCGGTACGGAGGGCCTTTCGACCGCCTCGGAGGTGATCTTTCACGGCGAGCCGCCGAAGCTGCGCGTCTCGGACAACCTCGCAGGCCGCTTCTTCAACGCCTACGGCGAGCCGCTCGAGGGCGGTGAGATCGTCGAGGGCGAGGAGCGCGAGATCGGCGGCCCGACGGTGAACCCCTTCCGGCGTATCCAGCCTTCGGAGCTCATCGCCACGGGTATCGCCGGCATCGACCTGAACAACACGATCGTGACGGGCCAGAAGATCCCCTTCTTCGCCGACCCGGACCAGCCCTACAACGCCGTGATGGCCAACGTGGCGCTGCGCGCCAAGGCCGACAAGATCATCCTCGGCGGCATGGGTCTGACCAACGACGACTTCCTCTACTTCAAGTCGGTCTTCGAGAACGCCGGAGCGCTCGACCGCATCGTCTCGTTCGTCAACACGACGGAGAACCCGCCCGTCGAGCGTCTGCTCGTTCCCGACATGGCGCTGACGGCCGCCGAGTACTTCGCCGTCGACAAGGGCGAGAAGGTGCTGGTGCTGCTGACGGACATGACGCTCTACGCCGATGCCCTGGCCATCGTCTCGAACCGTATGGACCAGATTCCCTCGAAGGACTCGATGCCCGGTTCGCTCTACTCGGACCTGGCGAAGATCTACGAGAAGGCCGTGCAGCTGCCCAACGGCGGATCGATCACGATCATCGCCGTGACGACGCTCTCGGGCGGCGACATCACGCACGCTGTGCCCGACAACACGGGTTACATCACCGAGGGCCAGCTCTACCTGCGCAACGACACCGACACGGGCCGCGTGATCGTCGACCCGTTCCGTTCGCTGTCGCGACTCAAGCAGCTGGTCATCGGCAAGAAGACGCGTGAGGACCACCCGCAGGTGATGAATGCCTGCGTGCGTCTGTACGCCGACGCGGCCAATGCCAAGACGAAACTCGAAAACGGTTTCGACCTCTCGGACTACGACGAGCGCACGATCCGTTTCGCACACGACTATTCGGAGAAGCTGCTTTCGATCGACGTGAACATCGACATCACGCAGATGCTCGACACGGCGTGGACGCTCTTCTCGAAATACTTCTCCAAGGAGGAGGTCGCCATCAAGGAGGAGCTTATCAAGAAGTACTGGAAGGAGGCCTAACCGATGGCAATCAAGTTCCAATACAACAAGACCTCGCTGGGCGAGTTGGGCAAGCAGCTGAAAATGCGGCAAAAGGCACTCCCTACGATCAAGAGCAAGGAGTCGGCCCTGCGTTCCGAGGTAAAGAAGGCGAAGGATTCGGCCCAGGACTACCGCCGTCGTCTCGATGCCCTGAAGGGCGAGTACGACTACATGGTGTCGCTGTGGGGCGAGTTCGACAGCGGGCTCCTGCGCATCGCCGACGTCGAGCTTTCGACGCAGAAGATCGCCGGAGTACGCACGCCCGTGCTGCAGGATGTCCGCTTCGAGGAGAAACCCTACGACCTCTTCTCCTCGCCCGTCTGGTTCGCCGACGGGGTGGACGTTCTCAAGCGGCTGGCACGGCTGGGCCTCGAATACGAGGTCTACAACCGCAGGATGGAGCTGCTGGACCGTGCGCGCCGCAAGACCACTCAGAAGGTGAACCTGTACGAAAAGGTGCAGATACCCGGGTACGAGGACGCCATACGCAAGATCAAGCGCTTCATGGAGGATGAGGAGAACCTCTCGAAGTCCTCGCAGAAGATCGTCAAGAACAAGCAGCAGCACGCCGGGGAGGGCGCGATGTTATGATAGCGAGAATGTCGAAATACGACTTTGTGCTCTATGCGGCGCAGAGCGGCGATTTCATCGACCGGCTGCGTGAGCTCGGGCTCGTGGACATCACGACCACGGGCTGGGAACCCTCGGACGAGGACCGTCAGCTGCTGCTCGACATCGAGGGCACGACGAAGGCCGCGGAGTTCCTCAAGACGTTCCGTGCCGATGCTGCACGTTGCAACGGGCAGGCTGCGCCGTTCGCTTCGGGTGCCGAGGCCTACGAACACTATGCCGCCGCGCAGCACGAAGCCGCGGCGCTCGGCGCCGAGATCGGCCGTCTCGAAAAGTCCGCCGACGAGCTGCGCCCGTGGGGTGCGTTCGACGCCGGACGGCTGCGGACGCTCGCCGAACGGGGTGTCGTCGTGCGCTGCTTCTTCACGCAGGCGAACATCTTTGACAAGAATGCCGACGAATGGCGCGCGCAGTACCCGCTCGAGGTTATCAACCGGGCCGATTCGACCGTGTGGTTCGTCGTGGTGACGGCTCCCGGCGAGGAGGTGTCGTTCGATGCGCAGGAGATGAAGACCCCGACGATGGATATCCGCGAGGTGGAACGCCGCATCGGGGAGGCCCGTGCGAAGCTCGCGGCGCTCGACGCCGAGTTCTCGCGCGTGGCGGCTTCGGAGAAGCTGCTGGCCGCCTACGGGGCGTCGCTGCGCGAACGCCTGCAGGGAGTGCGTGTCGAGGAGTCGGCCGCGCGGGCTGCCGACGGCACGCTGCTCGTGCTCGAAGGCTGGGCCGAGACGGAGACCTCGGCGCGCGTGGATGCGCTGCTGGAGGAGTATCCCAACGTGATCTACCTCAAGAGCGACCCGACGCCCGAGGACGATACGCCCGTCAAGCTGAAGAACAACCGCTTCGCGCGGATCTTCGAGATGATCGGCGACCTCTACGCGCGTCCGAAGTACGGCACGCTGGACCTGACGCCCTTCTTCGCGCCGTTCTACATGCTCTTCTTCGGCATCTGTCTGAACGATGCCGGTTACGGCCTCGTGCTGCTGGCTGCCGGACTGGTGATGCTGCGCAAGTTCCGCGAGCCGGGCATGATGCGCCGTGCGGCATGGTTCGCCACGCTCTGCGCCATTGCGACGATCGTCTTCGGCGGCATCTGCGGCTCGTTCTTCGGGTTGAGTCTTGCGCAGTACTTCCCCTCGATTCCCTTCTTCGACTTCCAGGGCAAGTTCTTCATCATCTCGCTCGTGATCGGTCTGGTGCAGATCCTCTTCGGCATGGCGCTCAACATCTGGACGACGACGCGCTGCTTCGGCATCGCGCAGGCCTTCGGCCAGATCGGCTGGTTCGTCATTCTTCTGACGTGCGTACTGGGCGTGGCGCTTCCGATGGCCTCGATCACCATCCCGGGCTTCACGGCCGGGTCGGTGGCCTTCTACGTGGCGCTGGGCATCGGCTTCGTGCTGTTGCTGCTGCTCAACAACGTCAAGCGCAATCCGCTCATCAATGTCGGTGCCGGACTGTGGGACCTCTACAACAACATCACGGGGCTGTTGAGCGACGTGCTGTCGTACATCCGTCTGTTCGCCATCGGACTTTCGGGCGGTGTGCTGGCACTGGTCTTCAACACGCTGGCCGAGGGCTTCGTGCCCGAGGGCGCGAACATCTTCGTGCGGCTGCTGGTGATGGTCCCGATCCTGCTCATCGGCCACGGCATCAACCTCTTCATGTCGACCATCTCGTCGTTCGTCCACCCGATGCGACTCACCTTCGTGGAGTTCTTCAAGAACGCCGGCTTCGAGATGGCCACGCGGTCGTTCGACCCTATCCGCAAAATGGATCAGACAGGCGAATAGAAATCAAATCAAATAACAATCAAAATCCTTTTCAAACACTATGGAAACAACAACTGCATTGGTAATGGCTTACATCGGCGTAGCGTTGATGGTGGGCCTCGCGGGCATCGCATCGTCCGTCGGAACCGCTATCGCCGGCATGGCATCGGTAGGCGCCATGAAGAAGAACAGCGGTGCATTCGGTAGCTACATGATTCTCTCGGCCCTTCCGGGTTCGCAGGGTCTCTACGGCTTCGTCTGCTTCTTCCTTGTACAGGGTGGTCTGACGAACCCCACGATGACGCAGGGTGCGGCCATTCTGGGTGCCGGTCTGCTGGTCGGCATCGTCAACCTGGCTTCGTCGATCTTCCAGGCGAAGATCTGCGCCAACGGTATCGCTGCCATCGGCAACGGCCACGACGTGATGGGTAAGACGCTGATTCTGGCTGCCTTCCCGGAGCTCTACGCCATTCTGTCGGTCGCTGCCACGTTCCTGATCGCCACGCTCGACGGTGTAAACCTCTTCTAAAGAGTCGTTCGACGCGAAAAAAGGGAATCCCGTTTGCGGGGTTCCCTTTTTTTCGTGCTGTGTCCGGTCCGGGTGTGCGGTGCGAAGGGCAGGCGAGAGTGCAGTCCGCAATACCTCTTCCTCCGGTCGGAGCGTATGGGAAAAGGTCCCGCAACCGGATGGTTGCAGGACCTTTTGCGGTGTGTTATGGTGCGGGTGTCCGCTTGGACCCCGCCGGGGCGGGATCAGTGCCGGCGGCGCGATGCGCGGCGCCCGGCGGAGCTCTTGTGTCCGGAGGACCGCTTGCCGGCGCCGCGGGAGGTCGACTCCTTGTCGCTCCGGCGGTCGGATGTCCCCTTGCCGGCGGCCGATGCCGCGCGGCGTGCGGCCCCCTCGGGCAGCAGCAGCTCGAAGTCGAGCTGACGCTTCTGCAGGTCGGCTCGCTTGACGCGCACGCGCACGGCGTCGCCGAGCGTCATGCGGCGTCCCGTCGAGCGGCCCACGATCTCGTACTGCTCCTCGTCGAACTGGAAGAAGTCGCCCTCGATGTCGCGCAGGAACGACATGCCCTCGATGTGGGTCTCGTCCAGCTCGACGTAGACGCCCCACTCGGTCAGTCCCGAGATGTGGCCGTCGAACTCCTGCCCGATGCGCTCCTTCATGAACTCGACCATCTTGTACTTGATCGAGGCCCGTTCGGCCTCCGCGGCGACGATCTCGCGCTCGGAGGCCTGGACGCAGAGCGCCTCGAGCGTCTCCTTGTCGGCCGACTTGCCGCCCTCGAGATAGCGGGCCAGCAGCCGGTGGACCATCATGTCGGGGTAGCGGCGGATGGGCGACGTGAAGTGCGTGTAGCTGTCGAAGGCCAGTCCGTAGTGGCCGATGTTGTCGGTCGAGTAGTAGGCCTTGGCCATCGAGCGCACGGCCATCGTCGTCACGGCGTTCTCCTCGGTCGTGCCCTTGATCTGCTTGAAGAGCTTGTTCATCTCGCGGGCCACGGCACGCCCCTTCGAGGCCTTGAAGACGTGGCCGAAGCGGAGGATGAACTGCCGGAAACGGTCGAGCTTCTCCTCGCTCGGCGAGTCGTGCACGCGGTAGACCATCGTGCGGGGGACCTTGCGCCCCTTCTCCGAGATGCGGTGTCCGCAGAACTCCGCGACGCGGCGGTTGGCCAGCAGCATGAACTCCTCGATCATCTGGTTCGACTCCTTCTGCTCCTTGAAGTAGACGCCCAGCGGCTTGCCGCTCTCGTCGAGGCGGAACTTCACCTCCTCGCGCTCGAACGAGATGGCGCCGTTCCTGAAGCGCTGGCGGCGCAGCGCCTGGGCCAGGCGGTTGAGTGTCAGAATCTCCTCGGCATAGTCGCCGCGGCCGGTCTCGATCACCTCCTGCGCCTCGGCGTAGGTGAAGCGGCGGTCGGAGTGGATGACCGTGCGGCCGAACCACTCGTCGAGCAGGTCGAGGTTCTCGTTGAGCGTGAAGACCGCCGAGAAGCAGAGGCTCGTCTCGTTCGGACGCAGCGAGCAGAGCTCGTTCGAGAGGCGCTCGGGCAGCATCGGGACGGTACGGTCCACCAGGTAGACCGACGTGCCGCGCTCGACGGCCTCGTCGTCGATCGTCGAGTGGGGGTGCACGTAGTGCGTGACGTCGGCGATGTGCACGCCGACCTCCCAGACGCCGTCGCTTACGCGGCGCACCGAGAGCGCGTCGTCGAAGTCCTTGGCGTCGGCCGGGTCGACGGTGAAGGTCGTCACGGCGCGGAAGTCGCGGCGCGAGTCGATCTCCTTCTGCGTGATGCGGGCGTCGATGGCCTCGGCCGCCGCCTCGACCTCCGGTTCAAAACGGTAGGGCAGCTCGTATTCGGCCAGAATGGCGTGCATCTCCGTGTCGTTGTTGCCCGCCATGCCGAGCCGCTCGACCAGCTCGCCCACGGGGCTCTTGCTGCCCGGCTGCCAGTCGACGATGCGCACGACGACCTTCTCGCCGTCGCGCACGTCGGGGCAGTCGCGCTTCGGGAGGTAGATGTCCATCGGCATGCGGCGCGAGTCGGCCTTGACGAAGATCTGGTGGGCGCCTACCTCGGCGATGCCGACGTAGGGTTTGCGGTTGCGCTCCACGATGCGCGTGATCTCGCCCTCGAACTGCCCGTTGCGGCCGCGGTGCACGACCACGACCTCCACGCGGTCGCCGTCCAGGGCGTTGGCCGTGTTGCGCTGGTTGACGAAGATGTCGTCGTCGAGCCCCTCGACGCGCACGTAGATCGAACCCCCGGCGGTCATGTCGGCGATTCCCTCGTAGTGGGGCAGGTGCTTCTGCGTGAGGCGGTACTTTTCGCGGGCGCACTCCTCGACGATCCCCTCCTCGAAGAGGCGGCCGAGGATTTCGAGCGTCTCGCGCCGCCCCTCCTTCGAGGCGCCGCCCGAGGCCGAAGCCAGCTGCTTGAGCGAGAACTTGTTGTTCGGAAACTCGCGGAAGAGGTGGAGGATGATCTCCGCGCGGTCGGTTTTCTTCGCACCGCGGGCGGTGCGCTTGTCTTGTTGCTTTTTCATTGTTCCAGTATTTGTCGTGCGAGACGCTCCATGAAGTCGATGCCCGGGTCGATGGCCCCCTCGTCGGGCGAGAAGGTCGCCGTATGCGACCGTCCGGCCGCGTGTCCCACGCCCAGCCGGTAGAAGAGTGCCGGATAGCGCTTGCAGTAGAATCCGAAATCCTCGGCCGTGGTGCGCAGCGGCAGCATCTCCACGCCGAGCCCGAGGGCCTTGGCCAGCGCCACGGCGCGCTTGACGAGAATCGCGTCGTTCACCACGCACGGGTAGCCGTGGTTGATGTCCACGTCGGTCCACGTGCCGTGGCGCGCGTCGATGTCGGCGGCGATGTTGGCGATGCGGCGGTGGATGATCTCGCGCTCGCGTTCGTCGAAGGTGCGCAGCGTCCCCTCGAGGTAGGCCTCGTCGGGGACGATGTTCGTGGCGCCCGCGGCCTCCATGCGGCCGATCGAGAGGACGCACTCCTCGTTGTTGAGGGCCAGCAGGCGCATCGTGCACTCGGCCGCCGCGGCGACGGGGTCCTTGAGCTGGCCGCGCAGGGCGCCGTGGCCCCCCTTGCCGTGTAGGTGCAGGCGCAGCTCGTCGCTGGCGGCCATGTACTTGCCGGCGCGGAATCCGAGGCTGCCGACCTCGATCTGCGGCTCGACGTGCTCGCCCAGAACGGCCAGGACGTCGTATCCGGCGAAGGGCTCCTCGGCAAGCACGAGCGATGCCCCGCCGGGGTTGCACTCCTCGCCCGGCTGGAAGAGCCCGAAGACCGTGCCGCGGAAGTCGGGCGCCGCGGAGAGCCGCTGCAACACGCCGTAGAGTACGGCGGCGTGGATGTCGTGTCCGCAGGCGTGCATGACGCCCGCATTACACGAGCTCCACGCCAGGCCGGTCTGCTCGTCGATGGGCAGGGCGTCGATGTCGGCGCGCAGCACCACGGCCCGCCGGTCGGGTGCCGCGCTTCCCGCGATGCGGGCCAGGACGCCGGTTGCGGCGACGGGGCGGTTTTCGATGCCCAGCTCCGAGAGCCGGGCGGAGATGAATGCCGCGGTCTGATGCTCCCGGAACGAGAGTTCGGGATGGGCATGCAGGTGGCGGCGAAATTCGATGGCGTTCATTGTCAGAAGACGGTTCTTGCGATTTCGATGATGTTCTCGGCCTTGCCCATGGGGTAGTAGTGCAGCACGGGCACGCCTGCGGCGATCAGCTCGCGGCTCTGCGCGATGGCCCATTCGGTGCCGATGCGGCGCACGGCGGCCTTGTCGTCGGCGTGGGCCAGGACCTCGCGTTCGAGCTCCTCGGGGATGCGGCAGCCGAAGGTCGCGGGCAGCGACTGCAGGTGGCGCACCGTCGCCAGGGGCTTGATGCCGGGGATGATCGGCACGCGGATGCCCGCCGCGCGGCACCGCGCAACGAAGTCGAAGAAGCGCGCGTTGTCGTAGAAGAGCTGCGTGACGACGTACTCGGCCCCGGCGTCGACCTTCTCCTTCAGGTGGAGGATGTCGGCCTCGGGCGATGCGGCCTCCTCGTGCATCTCGGGGTAGCCCGCCACGCCGATCGAGAATTTCGAGTGGTGGCACACCTCGACCTCTCCATCGACGAATTCGCCGCGGTTCATCGCGGCGATCTGTCGCACGAGGTCCACGGCGTGGGCGTGGCCCTGCGGGTGGGGCATGAAGAAGCGCTCGTTCTGCGACTTGTCGCCGCGCAGCGCCAGCACGTTGTGCAGCCCGAGGAAGTCCATGTCGATCAGCGCGTCCTCGATGTCGTATTTCGACAGGCCGCCGCAGATCAGGTGCGGCACGACCTCCACGCCGTAGCGCTTGCGGATGGCTGCCGAGATGCCCACCGTGCCGGGGCGCCGCCGCACGACGTGCCACTCGACGCTGCCGTCGGGGCGCTGCGTCTGCTTGATCCCCTCGCGGTGAAAGGTGATGTTGATGTAGGCCGGGTCGAACTCCATGAGCGGGTCGATGGCCCCGAAGACCCCGCCGGTGCCGTCGCCCTTCAGGGGCGGCAGCAGCTCGAAGGCGAAGCGCGTGCGGTGCTGCGCGAGGGCTTCGTGTATGATGTCTGTTACGTTCATGCGTTGTTGGGTATGATCTTGCGCACCTCGTCGGGCTCCATGCCGCGGCGTCGGGCGTAGTCGAGCAGTTGCTTGGTGTCGATCCGCCCCACGGAGAAGTACTCCGCGTCGGCGAAGAGCAGCCCGCAGAGCGACTCGCCCGGGTCGATCATGTAGTTTTCGGTCATGCGCATGCCGGTGGTGATCTCCACGGCCAGCAGGTCGAAGACCTCGCGCTTGAGCGAGTGGTCCGGCGAGGCGGGGTAGCCGAAGGCCATCCGCCGTCCGCGGTAGTTGCCGCGGATCACCTCCTCGGGCGAGAGCTCGCCGTCGTGTTCGTAGCCCCACATCTGGCGCCGCACGAAGGCGTGCACGGCCTCGGCGAAGGCTTCGGTAAGACGGTCCGCGAGCAGCTTGGCGAGGATGGCGTTGTAGTCGTCGCCCTCGCTGCGGAAGCGTTCGGTGAGCTCCTTGAGGCCGATGCCGGCCGTCAGGGCGAAGCAGCCGATGTAGTCGCCCCGGGAGGCGATGAAGTCCGCCAGCGAGCGGTTCTCCTCGCCGCGCGTCTGGTTGCGGAGCATGGCCAGCCGCACGTCGCGCCCCCGGGTGTCGGTGACGACGATGTCGTCGCCCTCGCTGCGGGCGGGGAAGATGCCGACGACGCCCTGCAGCGTCAGCAGCCGCTCGTCGCGGATGCGCTTGAGCAGCGCCTGGGCATCGGCGAGCACCTTGCGGGCCTCCTCGCCCTTCGTGGGGTCGTCGAGCAGCTCGGGGTAGTGGCCCTTGATCCCCCAGGCCGGGAAGAAGAAGTTCCAGTCGATGAAGCGCTCGGCGTCGGAGATGTCGAAGTCCGGGAAGACCATGCGCCCCGTGTGCAGCGGCACGACGGGGATGTGGTCCGCGGTGCGGGCCGCGCGGCGCTGCCGGCGCACCTCGACGATCGGGACGAGTTCGCGCGCCTGCTGCCGCTTGCGGTACTCGCGGCGCAGCTGCTCCTGCTCCTCGTGCACTTCGGCGGCGAAACGCTCGCCGTCGGGCCCCAGCAGACGGGCCAGCAGCTGGCTGTTCTGACTGGCGTTGGCTGAGTGGACGACCGTGCCGCCGTAGACCGGGGCGATCTTCAGCGCGGTGTGCAGCGCCGAGGTCGTTGCGCCGCCGACGATGACCGGGATGCGCAGGCCGCGCCGCTCGAGCTCCTCGCAGACGTGCGTCATCTCGTCGAGCGACGGCGTGATGAGGCCGCTCAGGCAGATGCACTGCGCGTCCCAGGCGACGGCTTCGTCGACGATGCGCTGCGCCTCGACCATGACGCCCAGGTCGCGGATCTCGTATCCGTTGCAGGCCATTACCACCGAGACGATGTTCTTGCCGATGTCGTGGACGTCGCCCTTGACCGTGGCGATGAGCACCCGTCCGGCACTGTGCGACGCCGTGGCGGCGCCCTGCTCGATGTAGGGGGTGAGGGCCGCCACGGCGCGTTTCATCACGCGCGCCGTCTTGACGACCTGCGGCAGGAACATCTTGCCCTCGCCGAAGAGCCGGCCCACGCGCTCCATGGCGGGCATAAGCAGCGTGTCGATCACCGCCATCGGGCTGCCCAGCGTGCGGTAGCCCTCCAGTGCATCCTCCTCGATGTGCTCCGCCACGCCCTTGAGCATGGCGTGGTCGATGCGCTCGGCGAGCGTCCCCGCGCGCCAGGCATCCGCGGCCTGCGCGGCGGTGTCGGCCGTCTGCCGCACCTGCTGGGCATATTCGGCCAGCCGTTCGGCCGCATCGGCGCGGCGGCAGAGGATCACGTCCTCGACGCGCTCGAGCAACGCGGGCTCGATCTGGTCGTATACCTTGAGCATCTGCGGGTTGACGATGCCCATGTCCATGCCGGCGCGGATCGCGTGGTAGAGGAAGGCCGAGTGCATCGCCTCGCGCACGGCGTTGTTGCCGCGGAAGGCGAACGAGAGGTTCGAGACGCCGCCCGAGACCTTGGCGTAGGGCAGGTGCTCCTTGATCCAGCGCGTTGCGTCGATGAAGGCCTTGGCGTAGCCGTCGTGCTCGGCAATGCCTGTGGCGACGGCCAGGATGTTGGGGTCGAAGATGATGTCCTCGGCCGGGAAGCCGGCGCCGGTCAGCAGGCGGTAGGCCCGTTCGGCCACCTCGATCTTGCGCCCGAAGGTGTCGGCCTGCCCCCGCTCGTCGAAGAGCATCACCACCGCGGCGGCGCCGTAGCGGTGGATTTCGCGCGCCCGGCGCAGGAACTCCTCCTCGCCCTCCTTGAGCGAGATGGAGTTGACGACGGCCTTGCCCTGCGTCACCTCCAGCCCCGCGACGAGCGTCTCCCAGCGCGACGAGTCGATCATCGTCGGCACGCGGGCGATCTCCGGCTCGGAGGCCGTCAGGTTGAGGAACGTGCGCATGGCCGCGGGGCCGTCGATCAGCCCGTCGTCCATGCAGACGTCGATGACCTGCGCCCCGGCGTCGACCTGCGCCCGGGCGACGGTGAGCGCCTCCTCGTAGTTGCCCTCGCGGATGAGCCGCGCGAAGCGGGCCGAGCCGGCGACGTTCGTGCGCTCGCCGACGTTGATGAAGTTCGCCTCGGGGACGATGCGCAGCGGTTCCAGACCGCTCAATACGGTTTCGTGGCGGGGCTCCGGCAGCGGGCGCGGCGTGTAGCGGCCGACGATCTTCGACAGCTCGAAGATGTGGGCCGGGGTGGTGCCGCAGCAGCCGCCGACGATGTTCACCAGGCCGCGGCGCATGTATTCGCCCACATCCTCGGCAAACATCGCGGGCGTCTCGTCGTAGCCGCCCATGACGTTCGGCAGTCCGGCGTTGGGATGGGCCGAGATGCGTGTCTGGGCCACGGCGGCGAGCCGCTCGAGGTAGGGCAGCAGCTGCCGCGCCCCGTAGGCGCAGTTGAGCCCCACGGAGAGCAGCCGCGCATGGGATACCGAGATGCAGAAGGCCTCGACGGTCTGTCCCGAGAGGGTGCGGCCGCTGGCGTCGGCCAGCGTGCCGGAGACCATGACGGGGATTTCGCGGCCGAGCTTCTCGGCCAGGAGGTCGATGGCGTAGAGCGCCGCCTTGGCGTTGAGCGTGTCGAAGACCGTCTCGACGAGCAGGATGTCGACCCCGCCGTCGAGAAGTCCCTGCGCCTGCGTCGTGTAGGCGTCGACCAGCTCGCGGAAGGTGATCTCGCGCGACGCGGGGTTCGCCACGTCGGCCGACATCGAGGCCGTGCGGTTCGTCGGGCCCATCGACCCGGCGACGAAGCGCGGCTTCTGCGGGTTGCGCGCCGTCGCGGCGTCGGCCGCCGCACGGGCCACCGCAGCGGCGGCACGGGCCATCTCGCCGGCGTAGGCCTCGAGCCCGTAGTCGCGCAGCGAGACGGCGTTGGCGTTGAATGAGTCGGTCTCGATGATGTCGGCGCCGGCCTGCAGGTACTTTTCGTGGATTTCGCGCACGACCTCCGGGCGCGTGAGCGCCAGCAGGTCGTTGCACCCCTTGAGCGGGACGCTCCAGTCGCGGAAGCGCTCGCCGCGGTACTCCGCCTCGCCCAGGCCGTAGCCCTGCACCATCGTGCCGAAGCCGCCGTCGAGCAGCAGGATGCGCCGCTCCAGATTGTCGTATAGCGTGTTGTGCATTATTTCGGCAGAATTTCTATCTCGAAGAGTTTGGGCCAGTTCTTGCCCGTGACGAAGATGCGCCCTCCGGCCGCATCCCAGGCGATGCCGTTCAGCACGTCGGTCTGCCGCGTGCGGTCCTCCTGAGGCAGCAGCCCCGTGAGGTCGACGACCCCCTCGACCGCGCCCGTCGCCGGGTCGATGATGACGATCTGGTCCGTCGTGTAGACGTTGGCCCAGATGCGGCCGTCGATCCACTCCAGCTCGTTGAGGAAGCGCACGGGCTCGCCCTCGAGGGTCACCGTGATGCGGCGCTTGCGGCGGAAGGTCTCGGGGTCGAGCACGTGGATCGATTCCGTGCCGTCGGAGAGGTAGAGCCGCTCGCCGTCGGTCGTGAGCCCCCACCCCTCGCCCGGGTAGCGGAAGTCGCGCAGGTGGCGTCCCGTCGCGGCGTCGTAGACGTGCGCCGTGTTGGACTGCCACGTCAGGTAGTAGAGCCGCCCGTCGAGCAGCGTGATGCCCTCGCCGAACTCCGAGCGGGGCAGCCGTGCGAAGAGCTCCGTGCGGCCCGTCCCGAGGTCGGTCTTCATAACGCGCGAGGCGCCGTGCTGGCCCGTGCCCTCCCAGAGCGTGCCGTCGACGTATTGCAGCCCCTGCGTGTAGGCGTCCGTCGCATGGGGGTAGACCGCCTTCACGCGATAGGTGTATTCGCGGGGTGCCGCCGGTACGGTTATGCGGGTTGCGGCGGCGCTTTTGCGGTTGCGGGCCGCATTTCCTCCGCAGGCGCCCAGCAGCAGTGCCGCGCAGAGAAGAATCGTCGTGGTTTTCATCGTCATCGTGTGCGAACAATCATGCAAAGTTACGAAAAGCAATCCACATATCATAATTTGACCATAATATATAAGAATATCTTGCGCCGGACGGAATAATTTCGTACATTTGCCTCCCGATTCCGACGGAGAAAAACGAGAATAACAAATACAACACATTCAGTATGAAGATCGTAAGAGAACAACGTGAAGAGAACACTTCGCTCGTCAAGGTAACCGTGGGCGAGGAGGACTATGGCCAGAGCGTCGAGAAGGCGCTGCGCGAATACCGCCGCAAGGCCAACATCCCCGGCTTCCGTCCCGGCATGGTGCCGATGGGCATCATCAAGAAGATGTACGGCAAGGGCGTGCTGGCCGAGCAGTCGTACCGCACCGCCTCGAACGCCGTGTTCGAGTACCTCCAGAAGGAGAACATCGACTACCTGGGCGACGTGATCCCCTCGGAGGAGCAGGGCGCCTTCGATTTCGAGAACGGCAAGGAGTTCGAGTTCGTCTTCGAGATCGGCGAGGCTCCCGAGATCAAGCTCGACCTCTCGAAGCAGGACAAGCTGACCTACAACGCCATCGCCGTCGACAAGAAGATGCACGACGACTACCGCTCGAACTTCCTGCGTCGCTTCGGCCGGCTGGTCGACGCCGAGGAGGTGACCTCGGACGAGGCCCTTTCGGTGACGCTCGACAACGGTGAGATGAATGTTGCCGACGCCTACGTGGGGCTGATCTCTATGTCGGAGGAGGAGCGCAAGCCCTTCCTCGGCCAGAAGGTCGGCTACAAGACCGAGGTGAACATCAACGAGCTCTACAAGAACCCGTCGCAGCGCGCCGCCGTGCTCCAGGTCAAGGAGAACGAGCTGGAGGGCATCAAGCCCGAGTTCTCGCTCGAGATCACGCGCATCCGCCGCTTCGCCGAGCCGGAGCTCAACGAGGAGTTCTTCAAGATGGCCTTCCCGGGCGGCAACGTCAAGACCGCGGAGGAGTTCGAGGCCTACATCGACGCACAGATCGCATCGGAGCTGCGCCGCGAGAGCGACTACCTCTTCACGCTGCAGCTGCGTGACTTCCTCGTCGAGAAGGCCGGGCTGAAGATGCCCGAAGCATTCCTCAAGCGCTGGCTCTACACGATCAACGAGGGCAAGTTCACGATGGAGGAGATCGAGAAGGACTTTGCACAGTTCCTGAAGATGTTCACCTGGAACTACATTCAGAAGCACTTCATCAAGCAGGACAACCTTTCGGTCAGCAAGGAGGAGGCCGAGGCCGAGGCCAAGGCGCTGGCTGCCGCGCAGTTCGCACAGTACGGCATGCCGTCGGCTCCCGACGACATGCTCGCCGGATACGCCGGAAAGATCCTCGCCGACAAGGAGCAGGGCCAGAAGATCTACGAGAAGCTCTACGAAATGAAGGTTGTCGAGGACGTGAAGTCGAAAATCACGGTCGAGGAGAAGTCCGTTTCGGCCGACGAGTTCGCCAAATTGGCACAGGAGCTCCGATAATTGCCGAAAAATAGCTATCTTTGGACTTTGCAGGCGTGATGTTTGCAAAGTCCTTTTTTTGAGAAAAACTACCGGATATGTCAGAATTTGAAAAGTACGCGCGCAGGCACTGCGGCATCAGCTCGCTCAAGCTGCACGACTTCCAGTCGGTCAGCGCGGCCTATGTCTCGCCGACGATCATCGAGGAGCGGCAGCTGAACGTCGCCGCGATGGACGTCTTCTCGCGCCTGATGATGGACCGCATCATCTTCCTCGGGGCGCCGATCTACGACGATGCCGCCAACATCATCCAGGCGCAGCTGCTCTTCCTCGAGTCGGTCGATCCCGAGAAGGACATCCAGATCTACATCAATTCGCCGGGCGGCTCCGTCTCGGCCGGACTGGGCATCTACGACACGATGCAGCTGGTGGGTCCCGACGTGGCGACCATCTGCACGGGGCTGGCCGCCTCGATGGGCGCCGTGCTGCTCACGGCCGGCGCGAAGGGCAAGCGTTCGGCGCTGCCCCACTCGCGGGTGATGATCCACCAGCCGCTGGGCGGCGCGCAGGGCCAGGCCTCCGACATCGAGATCACGGCCCGCGAGATGATGAAGACCAAGCGCGAGCTCTACGAGATCCTCTCGCAGCACTCGGGCGTGCCGGTCCGCCGGATCGAGAAGGATGCCGACCGCGACTACTGGCTCTCGGCCGCCGAGGCCCGGGAGTACGGACTCATCGACGAAGTGCTGACCAAAAGGGAGAAGAAGTAATGGCAAAGAAAAACGACAACCCGAATCATACGGAGAACCCGACCCCCCGCCGTCGCGGCAGCGACACGCACGACGACCGCTGTTCGTTCTGCGGGGCCTCCCGCTCGGAGGTGGAGATCATGTTCCAGGGCATGGACGGAGCCAACATCTGCAACAAGTGCATCGAGAACGGCTACCGCATCCTTGCCGACAACGGCATGGCGGCCGGAGCACCGGCCCGTCCGTCGGTGGCGCCCCTGAAGAAGGAGGAGCTGCTCAAGCCGGCGCAGATCAAGGAGTTCCTCGACCAGTACGTCATCGGACAGGATACGGCCAAGCGTTACCTGTCGGTGGCGGTCTACAACCACTACAAGCGGCTGCTCTACGCCCCGAAGGAGGACGACGTCGAGATCGACAAGTCGAATATCGTGCTGGTGGGCCCCACCGGCACGGGCAAGACGCTCATGGCGCGGACGATCGCCCGCCTGCTGAAGGTGCCCTTCACGATCGTCGACGCCACGGTGCTCACCGAGGCGGGCTACGTGGGCGAGGATGTCGAGAGCATCCTCTCGCGGCTGCTGCAGGTGGCCGACTACAACGTCGAGCAGGCCGAGCGGGGCATCGTCTTCATCGACGAGATCGACAAGATCGCCCGCAAGGGCGACAACCCCTCGATCACGCGCGACGTCTCGGGCGAGGGCGTGCAGCAGGCGCTGCTGAAGATTCTCGAGGGCACGGTGGTCAACGTGCCGCCCCAGGGCGGGCGCAAGCACCCCGAGCAGAAGTTCATCCAGGTCAACACGCGCAACATCCTCTTCATCTGCGGCGGCGCCTTCGACGGCATCGAGAAGAAGATCGCCCAGCGGCTCAACACCCGCGCGATCGGCTACGGACGGCTCGACGGCGATACGATCGACCGCAACAACCTCATGCAGTACGTCTCGCCGCAGGACCTCAAGAGCTTCGGGCTGATTCCCGAGCTGGTGGGGCGCCTCCCGGTGCTGACCTACATGCAGCCGCTGGGACGCGACGCCCTGCGGCGCATCCTCACCGAGCCGAAGAACGCCATCATCAAGCAGTACCAGCGTCTGTTCGAGCTCGACGGCGTGAAGCTGACCTTCGACGACGACGTGCTGGACTACATCGTCGACAAGGCCGTGGAGTTCTGCCTCGGGGCGCGCGGCCTGCGTTCGATCTGCGAGGCGATCATGATGGACACGATGTTCGAGCTGCCCTCGACGGGTGCCCGGGAGTTCACCGTGACGCTGCCCTATGCCCGCGAAAAGCTCGGACGTGCAAATCTTCCGCAGATGCGGCAGGTCGGATGATTTTTTTTGCTATCTTTAGCAACTGAAAAATACTAAACCTTAAACTTTGATATGTCTACGAATACGAAACTAACGCGCGTTGCCGACAACATCCGCATCCTGTCGGCCGCCATGGTCGAAAAGGCGAAGTCGGGTCATCCCGGCGGAGCGATGGGCGGCGCCGATTTCGTCACGGTGCTCTACGCGGAGTTCCTGCGCTACGACCCCGACAACATGGCCTATCCCTACCGCGACCGCTTCTTCCTCGATCCGGGACACATGTCGCCGATGCTCTATTCGGTGCTGTCGCTGGCCGGATTCTATTCGACCGAGGACCTCAAGTCGCTGCGGCAGTGGGGGAGCGTGACGCCCGGCCACCCCGAGGTGGACGTGCTGCGCGGCGTGGAGAACACCTCCGGCCCGCTGGGGCAGGGACATGCCATGGCCCTCGGCGCAGCCATTGCCGAGCGCTTCCTGGCGGCGCGCTTCGGCGAGTGGATGGCGCACCGCACCTATGCCTACATCTCGGACGGTGCCGTCGAGGAGGAGATCTCGCAGGGCGTGGGCCGCATCGCCGGACACCTGGGGCTTTCCAACCTCGTGATGTACTACGATGCGAACAACATCCAGCTCTCGACGAAGGTCGACGAGGTCGATACGGAGAACGTGGCCATGAAGTACGAGGCGTGGGGCTGGAACGTGCTGAAGATCGACGGACACAACATCAACGAGATCCGCGAGGCGCTCGTTGCCGCACAGTCCGAGATGGAGCGTCCGACGCTCATCATCGGCCGCACGGTGATGGGCAAGGGGGCCGTGGGGCCCGACGGGGCGAGCTACGAGGACCGGGTTTCGACGCACGGACAGCCGTTGTCGTCGGCCGGAGCCGACTTTGCCGCGACGGTCCGCAACCTCGGGGGCGATCCCGACGATCCGTTTGCCGTCTTCGAGCAGAGCCGCGAGGTCTTCGCCGAGCGCCGCGAGGCGCTTCGTGCCTGGGCGGCCGAGCAGGCGCGCATCGAGAAGTCGTGGCGTCAGGAGCACAAGGAGCTCGCACACAAGCTCGACCGCTTCCTTTCGGGTGAGCTGCCCGAGATCGACTACAAGACGATCGAACTGAAGCCCGACGTCGCCACGCGCGCCGCCTCGTCCACGGTGCTGGGACTCTATGCCGAGAAGGTCGAGAACATGATCGTCGCCTCGGCCGACCTCTCCAATTCGGACAAGACCGACGGTTACCTCAAGAAGACCAGGGCCTTCACGCGGGGCGACTTTTCGGGCAAGTTCTTCCAGGCGGGCGTCTCGGAGCTGACGATGGCCTGCGTGATGAACGGCATGGCGCTGCACGGCGGCGTGATCCCGGCCTGCGGCACCTTCTTCGTCTTCTCGGACTACATGAAGCCCGCGGTGCGTCTCTCGGCGCTCATGCGGCTGCATGTGATTTACGTCTGGACGCACGACTCGTTCCGTGTGGGCGAGGACGGTCCGACGCACCAGCCCGTCGAGCAGGAGGCGCAGATTCGCCTGCTGGAGCACCTGCGCAACCACGAGGGCGAGCGTTCGATGCTTGTGCTGCGTCCGGCCGACGGCGACGAGACCGTCATGGCGTGGAAGCTGGCGCTGGAGGAGCACCGGCCCGTGGCACTCGTGCTTTCGCGCCAGAACATCAAGACCCTGCCGACGCTGGGCCGGAGCCGCCGCGAGGAGGCCGCCCAGGTGGCCAAGGGGGCCTATGTCGTGGTCGACGCCGCCAAACCGGCCGCCGTGCTCGTCGCTTCGGGTTCGGAGGTCTCGACGCTGGTCGAGGGGGCAACCCTGCTGGCCGAAGAGGGGATTCCGGTGCGCATCGTCAGTGCACCGAGCGAGGGCCTCTTCCGCGATCAGCCCAAGTCGTACCAGGAGAGCGTCCTGCCGGCGGGCCTGCCGCGTTACGGCCTGACGTCGGGACTGCCGGTGACCCTGCGGGGCCTGGTGGGTGAGAAGGGGATGATCCACGGACTGGACCACTTCGGCTATTCGGCCCCCTACAAGGTGCTCGACGAGAAGTTCGGCTACAACGGTGTGACCGTCGCCGCCGAAGTAAAACAGTTGCTGGGCAAGTAATCGGTCCGTCTCTTTGCCGGAGGAATGCGATGCACCGATGCTTCGGCGGCAACGATTTTTCGGAGGCCGCCGAAGTAAAACAGTTGCTGGGCAAGTAATCGGCTGCGGGCGACCGTCAGCGACGTCACTCGTTTCGGCGGCAACGCCCTTTGGAAGGCCGCCGAAGTAAAACAGTTGCTGGGCAAGTAGGCGGGCAGTCCCTGCCGAAATGAATTCCGGACGGAACGTACCATGCGGGTGCGGCCGTCCGGTTTTTTGTGCCCGGTCGGCGCCGCCTCCGCCCTTTCCGCTCTTTCCACCCTTCCCACCCTTGCCGCTCACCGAAGCGGGTCTCTTTTTGGCCCCTTTTTGCCGCCGTGAAGCGCCTTTTCTCCGAAAAGGCCCTCCATGCGATTTACCATGAGTGTGCCTTGATGAGGGTCATTCTCTTGTGAATGAGATGGTTGTTGTGCAGCCTTGTCTACTTTCCGGTTTAATATCCCTTCGGTTTCCATATTTATGAAGTTAATTTGTAATACCGAAAACTCATTAACCCCGAACCTTCATGGATATGATTTCAGACCGTTCCTGCCGGAACAGGATCACCGTTCGGACGATCGTTGCCGCCTTGTTGCTCACGGTCGGTCCCTCCGCATACGCGTCGCAGCCGCAGGCGTGGTTTGTCGACGGATACCACGGCGGCGTCTACGGCCACTACCCCGTCGAGTGGAAGACCCGTTTTATCGTTGACCAGCTGGAGGCTCATCCCGAATGGCGCATCGGTCTGGAGATCGAGCCCGAGACATGGGACACCGTGCAGGTGCGCACGCCGGCCGATTATGCGCGTTTCAGGCGCCTGGCGACCGGTGACCGGGTCGAGTTCACTAATCCGACCTACGCCCAGCCTTATTGTTACAATATATCGGGTGAGAGTATCATCCGGCAGTTCGCCTATGGCATGCGCAAGCTCCGCAGCCACTTTTCCGGCATCGAGTTTGTGACCTATGCCGTTGAGGAGCCCTGCTTTACAAGCTGCCTGCCGCAGCTGCTCCGCTCGTTCGGTTTCCGCTATGCCTCGCTCAAGTGCCCCAACACCTGCTGGGGCGGTTACATGGCCCCCTTCGGCGGGGAGACGGTCGACTGGACGGGTCCCGACGGCACGTCGATCCGCACCGTGCCGCGCTACGCCTCGGAGCGGCTGGCGGAGCATTCCGTCTGGCAGACCACGGCCTGGGGCAACGGGACGGAGTATCTGGAGGATTGCCGCCGGCAGGGCATCGCCCATCCCGTCGGGATGTGCTACCAGGATGCCGGCTGGAAATTCGGACCCTGGATCGGCAGCGGCGACAGCATCCGCAACGGCTCGCGCTACGTCACCTGGCGCGAATATTTCGAGCAGGTGGCCGACCCCGCTTCCGCCACCCCCTACCGCATGTCGCAGGAGGATGTGCGCGTGAGCCTCGTCTGGGGCAGTCAGGTGCTGCAACGCATCGCCCGGCAGGTGCGCCATGCCGAGAATGCCCTCGTGCAGGCGGAGAAGGCCTCCGTGCTGGGCGTGCTGCTCGGTGACGGGCGCTACGATGTGGCCTCGCTCGACGAGGCGTGGCGCACGCTGATGCTGGCGCAGCACCACGATTCGTGGATCGTTCCCTACAACGGGCTGCACGGCCGCGGCACGTGGGCCGACCATATCGCCCGCTGGACCGCCGCGACGGATTCGATCTGCGGCGGCGTCACGGCCGCCGCACTGCGCAGCCTCGGCCCCGATGCCGTGATGCAGGGGCCGCTTCGCGTGCGGGCGGTCAATACGCTGGGCACGGCGCGGCGCGAGGTGCTCACGGTTGTCGTGCCCCGGTCGTTCGGACCGACGGCTCCCCGGATTACGGATGCCGCCGGACGACGCATCGACGCCGCGCGCTACGAACGCACGGAGAAGGGGTACGCCCTCACCTTCGAGGCCGGGGTCCCGGCCTTCGGGTATGCCGATTTCCGGCTGGAACCCGGATGCGGCACGGCGATGCCCGAACCCGCGGTGCATTCCGCTGCTGCGGGATCGGAAAAATACCTGCTTGAAAACGACATGTACCGCATCGTGCTCGACCTTTCGCGCGGCGGCGTGATCGAAAGCCTGGTCGCCAAACGGTGCGGCGGCCGGGAGGTGGTCGATCCGCAGAGCGACTTTTCGATGGGCGAGCTGTGCGGCTGCTTCCCGGACGAGGGCGGCTTCCGCTCCTCGACCGAAACCCCTGCGACGCTGACCGTCCTGCAGGATGATGCGCTGGAACGGAGCGTGCGCATCGAGGGACGGATCGCGTCGCACCCCTTCGTGCAGACGCTCACGCTGCGCCGCGGCGAGCGCCGCATCGACTTCGATCTGCGGATCGACTGGCAACATCCGACCGCGATCGGCTCCTATAAGCAAAACGACGCCTATGCCAGCAACCGCCGGGCCTTCTACGACGAGCGGGGCAAACTGCGCGTCTGCTTCCCCGTGGCCTCCGGCGAGGCCCGCATCAGCAAGGACGCCCCCTTCGATGTCTGCGAGAGCACGCTCCGCGACACCTACTTCTCGACCTGGGACTCGATCAAGCACAACGTCCTGCTGCACTGGGTCGACCTGGCCGGAGAGAAGGGCCGCTGCGGCCTGGCTCTCCTCTCGGACCATACGACCTCCTATGCTTACGGACCCGGCGACCCGCTGTCGCTGACGGTGCAGTTCGCCGGCAACGGCCTCTGGGGACGCGACTACGCGCTCGACGGACAGACGCACCTGCGCTACGCCCTGGTGCCGCACCGCGGCCGCTGGGACGAGGCGGGCGTCGACCGTGAAAGCCAGCGCTGGAACGAACCGCTGCTCTGCGGCCTGCTTGCAGACGCCCGCCCGCAGGCGGCCTCGCTGCTCGACCTCGGCGACAGCGGCTACGAACTCTCGGCCGTCTGCATGGAGGGCGGCGACATCCTCCTGCGTCTCTACAACGCTTCGGGATCGGAGCGCCCCTGCCGGCTCCGCTTCGGCGTGCCCCTCGCACGCATCGAGGAGGTCTCGCTCGACGGACAGCCGCTTGGCGGGGTGCCGTGCCGCGTCCGTGGCGGACAAACGCAATTCGAGGTCGCCATGCCGCGCTTCGGCATCCGGACCTTCCGACTGACAAAATAATCTCCGCAACATGTATACCTTACGCAGTATCCTTCCCTTTGCCGCATCCCTGCTGTCGGCCCTTGCCGTCTGCTGCACGATCGCACCGCAGCCCGGGACCTTCTCTCCGGCCGACTATGTGAATCCCTTTATCGGCGCCAGCACGAGCACCACGGCCGCGGGTGTCTACCACGGGCTGGGCAAGACCTTCCCCGGGGCGACGACCCCCTACGGCATGGTGCAGGTCAGCCCCAACACCATCACCGGCGGTGACAACAGCCCCGGCTACAGCTACGAGCACACCACGATCGAGGGCTTTGCCTTCACACAGATGAGCGGCGTGGGGTGGTTCGGCGATCTGGGCAACCTGCTCGTCATGCCGACGACCGGTCCGCTGTGCAAGATCGCGGGCCGCGAGGACGGCTCGATCGCGGGCTACCGCTCGCACTACGACAAGCAGAGCGAACACGCCGAGGCGGGCTACTACCGCGTCCATCTGACCGACTACGACATCCTGGCCGAGTGCTCGGCCACGCCGCATGCCGGCATCCTGCGCTTCACCTTCCCCGAGAGCGACACTTCGCGCATCCAGATCGACCTGGCGCGCCGCGTCGGCGGTACGGCCGAGCGGCAGTATGTTCGTGTCGAGGACGACCATACGCTCTCCGGATGGATCCACTGCACGCCCGCCACGGGCGGCTGGGGCAACGGCGAGGGGCAGGTGGACTACACGCTCTACTTTTATGCCCGCCTGAGCGAGCCGATCACCCGCTACGGCTTCTGGAGTGCCGATATTCCCGATTCGTGGAGCCGTCGGCGCGACGACGTGGTGAGCGCGGCCTATCAGCAGCGGGTCGCCGAGGCGCCCGTTGTGACGGGTGTCGGCGAGATCGAGGGCAAGCACCTCGGCTTCTTCACCGAGTTTGCGACCCGCGCGGGACAGCAGGTCGAGCTGCGCGTCGGCATCTCGTTCGTCGACGCCGAGGGGGCCCGCCGCAACTTCGAGGCGGAGATCGCCGACCGCTCCTTCGACGAGGTGCGCACCGCGGCCCGTGCGCAGTGGAACGACGAGCTGGGCCGCATCCGCATCGAGGGGGGCAGCGACGACGAGAAGACCGTCTTCTATACGGCGCTCTACCACACGATGATCGACCCCCGCACGCTGACCGACGTCGACGGACGCTATCCCGGGGCCGACGGGCGGATACACTCGACCGAAGGGCGTTTCACCAAGCGCACGATCTTCAGCGGCTGGGACGTCTTCCGCAGCCAGATGCCCCTGCAGACGATCATCAACCCGCAGCTGGTCGACGACCTGCTCAACTCGCTCGTGACGATGGCTACGGAGAGCGGCCGCGAATACTTCGAGCGCTGGGAGATCATGAACGCCTATTCGGGCTGCATGCTGGGCAACCCGGCGCTGTCGGTGCTGGCGGACGCCTACGCCAAGGGCATCCGGGGCTACGACGCGGAGCTGGCCTACCGCTATGCGGTCAACACCTCGCGCCGTTTCGGCAACGACCCGCTCGGATATACCCCCTCGGCGCTCTGCATCTCGCACACGCTCGAATACGCCTATACGGACTGGTGCCTCTCGCGCCTGGCCTCGATGCTCGGCAAGGAGGCCGATGCCGCCGACTTTGCCCGCAAGGGGCAGGCCTACCGCAACATCTTCGATGCGGAGAAGGGGTGGTTCCGGCCCCGGCGTGCAGACGGCAGCTGGGCGCCGTGGCCCGAGCGTGCCCGCACGACGGAGTGGTACGGCTGCATCGAGTCGAACCCCTATCAGCAAGGGTGGTTCGTGCCGCACGACGTCGAGGGGATGGTCTCGCTGATGGGCGGCCGCGACGCCGTGCTGAAGGACCTTGCGGCCTTCTTCGGGCAGACGCCCGACGACATGCTCTGGAACGACTACTACAACCACGCCAACGAGCCGGTCCATCTCGTGCCCTTCCTCTTCAACCGCCTCGGCAAGCCGTGGATGACGCAGCGCTGGACGCGCCGCATCTGCGAGCGGGCTTACGGCAACCGCGTCGAGGGCATCGTCGGCAACGAGGATGCCGGGCAGATGTCGGCTTGGTATGTGCTGGCCGCGGCGGGCCTCCATCCCGCCTGCCCGGGCGACACGCGCATGGAGATCACCAGCCCGGTCTTCGACCGCATCGAATTCCGGCTCGATCCCCGCTATGCCGCGGGCCGGAGCTTCACCGTCGTGGCGCACGACAACGCCCCGGGCAACGTCTACATCCGCCGCGCGCTGCTCAACGGCCGCGAGTACGACGCTTCGCATCTGGACTTCGCACAGATCGCCGCCGGCGGGACGCTCGAGCTCTTCCTCGCGCCCGAACCGAATCCCGACTGGGGCCTTGCCGGTACGATGGCCCCGGCGGCGCCGCGGCAGTGATCGCGTGCTGGCTGCCCGATTGAGATAACTCCCTGAAATCTCCCAACATAAACGCTTCACCATGAAGACCCTTTTTACAAAGGCCGGCCGATGCCTGCTCCCGCTTGCGGGGCTTCTGCTGGCCGCATCGGCCGCGGCCCGGACGACGGACTACGCCCGGCTGGTCGACACGCGCATCGGCACCGAGGGCGTCGGCCTCGCCTCGGGGTATCTCTACCCGGGCGCCACCTCGCCCTTCGGGATGGTGCAGTTCACACCCTCCTACTTCTCGCCGCGCAGCGGCTTTGTCATCAATCAGTTGAGCGGCGCCGGGTGCCGCCACATGGGCAACTTCCCGACGCTCCCGCTGCGGGGCGAGCTGGCAGTCTCGCCCGGCCGCATGTTCGACTGCCGTGTCGACGTCGCCCCCGGCCGGGGACATGCCGGCTGGTACGAGACCTACGTGCAGGACTCCGTCCGCGCGCAGCTCACCGTGACGTGCCGCACGGGCATGGCCCGCTACGACTTCCCGGCATCGGATTCGCTCGGCACGGTCATTATCGGCACGGGGGTCGCCGCCACGGCGATCGCGCAGGCGGCCGTCAGCATCACCGGGCCCCGCAGCTGCGAGGGCTATGCCGAGGGCGGCGAGTTCTGCGGCATCCGCACCCCCTACAAGGTCTATTTCGTCGCCGAGTTCGACACGGACGCCCTCCGCTCGGGCATCTGGGAGCGCGAGCGCCTCACGCCCGGCGGCCGCTTCGCCGAGGGCGGCGAGTCGGGCGTCTACTTCGTCTTCGACCTGCGGCACGGCCGTACCGTGCACTACCGGATCGGCATCTCGTATGTCTCGGTGGAGAACGCCCGCGCAAACCTGCGCGCAGAGAACCCCGACTGGGACTTCGACGCCGTGCGCCGCGCCGCCGAGGCGCGGTGGAACGACGTGCTGGGCCGCATCGAGGTCGAAGGCTCCGATCCGGACCGCACGGTGCAGTTCTACACGCACCTCTACCGGGCACTGATCCATCCGAACGTCTGCAGCGACGTCAACGGCGAGTACATGGGGGCTGACTTCCGCATCCACCGCAGCCGCTCGACGCAGTATACGTCGTTCAGCAACTGGGATACCTACCGCACGCAGATACAGCTGCTGTCGATGCTGGCGCCCGATGTCGCCTCGGAGGTCGTGCTCTCGCACCTCGACTTCGCCGAACAGTCGGGCGGCGCCTTCCCGCGCTGGGTGATGGCCAACATCGAGACGGGCGTTATGCAGGGCGACCCGACGTCGGCGCTCGTTGCCAACGCCTGGGCTTTCGGCGCCCGCGACTACGATCCCTATCCGCTCTTCTGCGTGATGCGCCGCACGGCCGAGGTGCCCGGTGCCCGCTCGCAGCAGGTCGAGGCGCGGCCGGGCCTCGGGCAGTACCTCGAAAAGGGCTACTGGGACGCTTCGCAGATGCTCGAATATACCTCGGCCGATTTCGCCATCGGGCAGTTCGCCCTGCATGCCGTGGGCGACGAGTTCGCCAGCTGGCGCTACTTCGACGTGGCGCGGCGCTGGCGCAACCTCTACGACGCCGAAAGCGGCTGGCTCCGCTCGCGCCGTGCCGACGGCAGCTGGAAACCCCTCACGGAGGACTGGCGCGAGGCGACCTACAAGGACTACTTCTGGATGGTGCCCTACGACCTCGGGGGGCTCATCGAACTGATCGGCGGACGGGCGGAGGCCGAGCGGCGGCTGGACGAATACTTCGTGCGGCTCGATGCCGGTTACAACGACGAGTGGTTCGCCTCGGGCAACGAGCCGAGTTTCCACATCCCGTGGGTCTACAACTGGGTCGGACGCCCCGACAAGACCTCGGAGGTGATCCGCCGCACGCTCCGCGAGCAGTACTCCTCCGCCGCGGACGGCCTGCCGGGCAACGACGACCTGGGGACGATGGGCGCGTGGTACGTCTTCGCCTGCACGGGGCTCTATCCGATGATCCCGGGCGTCGGGGGCTTCACGCTCAGCACGCCGCTCTTCGAGCGGATCACGATCCACCTGCGGCGCGGCGACGTGACGATCCTCGGCGGATCGGAGAAGCACGCCTACACCCGCTCGCTGCGCATCGACGGCCGGCCGTGCGACCGCGCATGGGTCGACTGGGAGACCCTCGCGCAGGGCGCGGTGCTCGAATACGAAACCGCGGCGCGTCCCGGCCGCTGGGCGACCCGGGAGCTGCCGCCCTCCTATGATTGATACGGCCATGAAGACGATCGTTTCCCGCCGGTGTGCCCGGCTGCTGATTCTTGCCGCGGCGTTTGCCGCCTCGGCCTGCGCGGAGCCGGCCGCCACAGCGCCCGAATGGGCCTGGACCGGGTTCCGGCGCCCCGAAGGGGCCAATCCGGTCATCGCCCCCGACACGGCGACCCGCTTCTTCTGTCCCCTGCGGCGCGAATGGGTCGCCTGGCAGGAGGGCGACACGTTCAACCCCGCGGCCGCGGTGCACGACGGCCGGGTGGTGCTGCTCTACCGGGCCGAGGACCGCTCGGGCGAGGGGATCGGACAGCGCACCTCCCGGCTGGGCTGCGCCTTCTCGGACGACGGCGTGCACTTCGAGCGGCTACCTGAGCCGGTCTTTTATCCCGACGTCGATTCGCAGACCGCGCTGGAGTGGCCGGGCGGCGTCGAGGACCCGCGCATCGTGCAGACCGACGAGGGGCTCTACGTGATGTTCTACACGCAGTGGAACCGCCGTCAGGCGCGGCTGGCCGTCGCCACGTCGCGCGACCTGCTGACCTGGCACAAGCACGGGCCCGCCTTCGCAAAGGCTCATGGCGGCCGTTTCCGCGACGCCTTCTCGAAATCGGCCTCGCCCGTGACGCGCGTCGACGGCGGACGGCAGACGGTCGCCCGCATCGGCGGCCGCTACTGGATGTACTGGGGCGAGCAGTTCGTCAACGTGGCCGTGTCGGACAACCTGACCGACTGGACGCCGCTGCTCGGCCCCGACGGCGAGCTGCTCCGGGTGCTCGAGCCGCGCGACGGGTACTTCGACAGCGAACTGACCGAGTGCGGCCCGCCGGCCGTCGTGACCGATGCGGGCATCCTGCTCCTCTACAACGGCAAGAACGCCGCCGGGGAGCGCGGCGACGGCGCGTATACCCCCGGGTCCTACTGCGCCGGGCAGGCGCTCTTCGACGCGGCCGATCCCACGCGGCTGAAGGGGCGGCTCGACAAGCCCTTCTTCGTTCCCGAGGCAGATTTCGAGCGCAGCGGGCAGTATCCCGCCGGAACGGTCTTCATCGAGGGGCTGGTGCTGCACGACGGGAGGTGGTTCCTCTATTACGGCTGTGCCGATTCGCGCGTGGGCGTCGCCGTGCACGAGGCCGGGGCGGAGCGTGCGGCGCGTCGATAATCCGACAATGACAACCTGAAACAATACGGCTTATGAAAAGACTGATTTTCTGTGCAGCGCTTGCCTGCATCCTTACGACGGGTGCGAAGGCGCAGACCGTCGCGCCCTTCCGCGACGGCGACCGGGTGGTCTTCCTCGGCAACAGCATCACCGACGGAGGGCACTACCACTCCTACATCTGGCTCTACTACATGACGCGCTTCCCCTACATGGACGTGCAGGTGATGAACGCCGGCATCGGCGGCGAGACGGCGGGCGACATGTACCGGCGGCTCGACGGCGACGTCTTCTCGAAGCGCCCGACGGTGCTCAACGTGACCTTCGGCATGAACGATACGGGCTATGCCGAGTACAACCAGCCCGGTGCCGGGGAGTTCGGCGAACGGCGCTACCGCGAGTGCTACGAGAACTACGGCCGGATGGAGCAGCGCCTGCAGGGCCTCGACGGCGTGCGCGTCGTGCTGCTGGGCGGCGCCCCCTACGACGAGACCGCGCAGATCGAGAAGAATGCGCCCCTGCGCGGCAAGAACGCCGTGCTGCAGCGCGTGGTCGACTTCCAGCGCGCCTCGGCCGGGGAGAACGGCTGGGAGTTTCTGGATTTCAACACGCCGCTGACCGAGCTCTCGCAGCGTGTGCAGGCCGACGATCCGTCCTTCACGCTGACGATGGGCGACCGCATCCATCCCGACAACGACGGCCACATGGTCATGGCCTACCTCTACCTCAAGGCGCAGGGCATGGCCGGGAAGAAGGTGGCCGACGTGCGCATCGACGCCTCCCGGCGCCGGGTGCTCACGGCCGAGAACTGCCGCGTCGACAACCTGCACGGCAACAGCCGCGAGGTGTCGTTCGACTACTTGGCCGAGGCGCTGCCCTATCCGCTCGACACGGTGGCACACGGCTGGGAGGCGCGCCGCAGCCAGGCCGAGGCCGTGCGGCTGGTCCCATTCATCGAGGAGATGAACCGCGAGATGCTCGCCGTCGAGGGGCTTCCGAAGGGTGACTACGCCCTCTATATCGACGGGCAGCGGATCGGCAGCTGGAGCGCCGCGGCGCTGGCCGAAGGTATCAACCTCGCCGTCGAGAACACGCCCCAGTACCGGCAGGCGCAGCAGGTGATGTACCTGAACGAGTTCCGCTGGGAGATCGAGCGCACGTTCCGTGACTATGCGTGGGTGGAGTATGACTTCCTCCAGCAGAAGGGGCTGCTGGGCGCCGACGACGAGCGGGCCGTGCAGGCGCTCGACCGCGAGAAGTCGAAGAACGTCTGGCTGCAGATCCACCGCGAGAACTTCGCGCGGATGATGCACGCACCGGTGCGCGAAGCCCGCGAGGAGGAGATGGCGCTGCTCGTGCGCAAGATCTACGAGATCAACAAGCCGCAGACGCGCCGCGTCGTCCTGCGCAGGGAGTAGCAGCGGAGGGCGGACGCCTGAAATCGGGGGCGCGGCGGGCGATGTTCCGCCGTGCCCCCGTTATGTGGCGGAACATCAGCGCAATGCCGTTCCGGTGGCAGTGGCGGGCGATAAAAAAACGCGAAAATTGCCGGTTTTTCGACAAAAATGCCTACTTTTGATATGTTTCTGATCGAATAAAGGAGGACCGAGTGACGATTCGACGCACCATAGGGATGTTTTCCGTCATCCTGCTGCTTGTATGCCGGCCGCTGCCCCTTCGTGCGGCGGAGACCGACATGCGCCATCTGCAGCGGGCTCTCCACGAGGCGATTGCCCGGGCCGGCGAATATACCGCTGCCAAGGAGCGGCAGATCGACTCGCTGCGGCTTCTGGCCGCCGGGGCCCCGACGCTTGAGGAGCGCTATGCCCTTCAGTCGCAGATCGTGGACAACTACGACTCCTTCATCTGCGATTCGGCCGAACACTACGTCCTGGAGAACGTGCGCATCGCCCGGAGCCTCGGCAATGCGGACTACCTGACCGACTGCCGGCTGCGACTGGCCTTCCTTCACTCGCTCTCGGGGCTGTTTCTTCAGGCCGACAGCCTCTTCCGGTCGATCGACTACCCGCGGCTGCGCACCGACCAGAAGTGCCAGTACCACTGGAACCGCATCCGCTATTACGAGAACCTGATCCACTATTCCAACGACGAGCGCTTCACGGCGGGCTATGAACGGCAGATCGACCGCTGCCGCGATTCGCTGCTGTCGCTGCTGCCCGAAGGGTCGAAGGAGTGGCTCACCGAGCGGGCCTTTCTGGCGCAGCGGGCCGGTGACTCGGCTATGGCCGTGCGGATCTTCGGTGACATCTTCCGCGATCAGCAACCCGACACGCACGCCTACGCCATGGCTGCCATGTGTCTGGCCAAGGCCTATCGGCAGGCGGGCGACACGGTGCGGCAGGAGCGTTATCTGATGGAGGCCGCCACGACCGACATCCGCCTGGCGGTGAAGGAGAACGAGGCGCTGTTGGCTCTGGCGATGCGGCTTTTCGAGGCGGGTGACATCGACCGCGCCTATTCCTACATCTCCTTCGCGTTGAGCGATGCGAACTTCTACAACTCGCGCTTCAAGAACACGATGATCGCCCGGCTCTATCCGATCATCGAGAGCTGCTATCTCGACAAACTTGCCACGCAGCGCCGCAACCTGCGTCTTTTCGGCATCGTGTCGAGTCTGCTTGCGCTGGGCTGCGCCATTGCGCTCTTCTTCTATTTCCGGCAGACACGCATCGTCTCGCAGGCCCGCTCGCGGCTGAAGCGGCTTACCGAGGAGCTGCTCCACCTCAACAAGAGCCTCGACGAGGCCAATGTGGTCAAGGAGCGCTACCTGGGTTATTTCATGAATCAGTGTGCGATCTACGTCAACAAGCTCGACCGGTTGCGCCGCGACGTGAGCCTGAAGATCCGCAACCGGCAGTACGACCGCATGCAGGAGCTCGCTCCGGCCCGCGGCCGCGAGGAAGAGGAGGAGCTGTGCGCCAACTTCGACCAGGCGTTTCTGGAGCTCTATCCCGACTTCGTCGAGAAGTTCAACATGCTGCTCGTGCCGCAGAGCCGCTACGCGCTCGAGGAGGGACACCTCAATACCGAGCTGCGCATCTTCGCGCTGATCCGGCTGGGCATCTCCGACGTGACGCAGATCGCCAATTTCCTGCACTGCTCGCCCCAGACGATCTACAACTACAAGAGCAAGATCAAGAAGGCGGCGATCGAAGGCGGCGAAAAGTTCGAGCAGACGGTCCGCACGCTCGGGAAACTGTCGTTCAATCCGTCTCATTCCGATTTACCAAACGAAATGTAATCATTCGTGCAACAGGTTGTAAACCATCGCGTTGCATCTGGGTGCCTTCTCCCGGGCCTACTTTGAGCCCTAACATCCTTCCGTTTGCTGGATTTTAAGGTGAAATTTGTATTGGACAAGATTTCCGTGTCCGGACAGAGATTCACGCTTATGGAAGAAAGCCGCCGTTTCATCGTGTCGCCGCGTGCCGCATCGTGCGGTGCCTCTTCCGGTGTGCGTCTTTGCAGAGTGTCTGCCTGCCCGGGCGGAATCGGCCATCCGTGAATCATCAACACATTGTCTAACCTGATCCGCAAACCTATGAAACCCGAACCGCTTCGCTCCGCGCCCGGATAAGGATCGAGCGATCCTCCGCCCGACGCTCCGTATTGAAACCAGACTTACACCTAAAACACTCCAACATGAAAAGATTTACACACATATTAGTCAGTCTGCTGCTTGCGGCGGCCCTGCTGCTGTTGTCGGCGCCGGCGCTGCATGCCCAGCAGAAGAAGGTCGTGACGGGAACGGTGACCGACAAGGAGGGTGCGCCGCTTGTCGGCGTGACCGTCTTGGTCAAGGGCACCTCGGTCGGCACCACGACCCAGGGCGACGGTCGCTACGAGCTCGAAATTCCGGCCGGCGGCGAGGTGCTCCAGTTCTCGTTCCTCGGCATGGATACGCAGGAGGCCGCCATCGGTTCGCGCACGGCGATCGACGTCTCGCTGGCCTCGAGCACTACGGGTATCGACGAGGTTGTCGTGGTCGGTTACGGTACGCTCACCAAGCGCGAGCTCTCGTCGTCGGTGGGCTCGCTGCGCAGCGATGATCTGGACAACCGCACTTCGGCCTTCAACATCATGCAGGACATGGCCGGCAAGATCGCCGGTGTGAAGAACGTCTCCTTCTCCGGAAAGCCCGGCGGCGCCTCGGCGCTGCGAATCCGCGGCATGGGCTCGATCAATGCCGGCAGCGACCCGATCTATGTGCTCGACGGCGTGGTGGGCGTCAACCCGCAGCTGATCAACCCCGCCAATGTCGAGAGCATCGACGTGCTGAAGGATGCCGCCGCCACCTCAATGTACGGTGCACAGGGCGCCAACGGTGTCGTCATCATCACGACCAAGTCCGGCAAGAAGGGCGAGGGTACGGTGACCTACAACGGCAAGGTCGGCGTGAGCTTTCTCAACCGCAAGGTCGACCTGCTCAACGCCGACGAATTCATGGAGGTGCAGCGCCGTGCCTACGCCTACAGCGGCAAGGTCATGCCGCATCTCGAAACGCCGATGGAGAACCTCTTCTGGTATGCCAAGGACGCCTCGGGCAACTACAAGCGCGACGAGCGGGGGTATCTGATCGCCTCGCCGCGCTACGATACCGACTGGCAGGAGGCCCTGACGCAGAATGCCCTGACGAACGACCATACGGTGTCGTTCTCGTCGGCCGGTGAGAAGACGTCGGTCTATTCGAGCATCGCCTACCAGGATTTCCAGGGTCTGGTCCGCTATACCTATTCCAACCGCCTGTCGGGTACGGTCAACGTCCGCACGGACGTCAACCGCTGGCTCAACGTGCAGACCGTCGTGACGGCCGCCACCGACAAGAGCAACGACATGGAGGGCGGCTTCGGTCAGGGCCCGATCCGCAACATGCTCGAGATGCCGCCGATCGTCCCGGTGAAATACGATGACGGCACGTGGGGCCGCAAGAACGACTACCCGCTGGGCGAGGTGGCCGAGAACCCGATCCGCCTGCTCCGCGACCAGAAGAAGATCGCCGAGAACGACTATGCCATCTTCAACATGATCGCCAACCTCAAGCTGACGAAGAAGCTCACGCTGACGGTCAAGGGCGACTACTCGATGACCAACCACCGCGACCTGAGCTATGCCAAGGCCGGGCTGCTCGACGTGAGCGAGAACAACGGCGGCTTTGCCGACATCTCGAACTCCAAGTCGCGCCGCTGGTCGAACGAGGATTACCTGACCTACACCGACAAATACTTCGGCGGACGGCTCAACTCGACGTTCGTGCTGGGTGCCAGCTGGTACTACAACCATTCGGAGAGCTCGTCGTCGGGCTCGGAAAACTTCTTCGACGACTCGTTCGGCTACCATAACCTCGGCGCCGGCACGACCTACCATCAGCCGACCTCGGGCATGGAGCAGAACACGATGAACTCCTACTACTTCCGCATGAACCACAGCTTCCTGGACCGCTATCTGCTGGGCTTCACGTTCCGTGCCGACGGCGCCTCGAACTTCGGTGCCAACAACAAGTACGGCTACTTCCCCTCGGCCTCGGCTGCCTGGGTGATCTCCGAGGAGCCCTTCTTTGCCGGCGCCCGCAAGGTGCTCAACAACATGAAGCTGCGCGTGAGCTACGGTGCCGTGGGCAACGCCTCGATCCCCAACTACCGGACCATCTCGCAGTATGCCAACGGCTCGGTGATTCTCAACGGGGAGCTCAACCCCTACGTCGTACTCTCGAACCTCGGCAACGAGGACCTGAAGTGGGAGACCTCCAAGCAGTTCAACGTCGGTCTCGACCTGGGACTGTATGACAACCGCCTCCAGCTGATTCTGGAGTACTACAACAAGACCACGACCGACCTGCTCTTCCAGAAACAGGTGCCCTATACGACCGGATACGCCACGACGTGGACCAACCTGGGCAAGATCCGCAACCGCGGCTTCGAGGTGACCGTCTCGTCGCGCAACATCGAGCACAAGGACTTCAGCTGGAGCACCGACATCGTCTTCTCGACCAACAAGCTGCTGGTACTCGACGTCGGCGGTGAGACGATCGACACGGGCAACAACACCATCGCCCGCGCCGGCGAGGAGTGGGCCTCCTATTTCGTGCTGAACCGCATCGGCACGTGGGGGCTGGACGAGGTCGACGAGGCGCGCCGCTACGGCAAGAAGCCCGGTGACATCAAGTACGAGGACGTGGACCACAACTACAAGATCGACGATGCCGACCGCAAGATCATGGGCAACGGAACGCCCAAGGGCGACATCACGATGGTCAACACCTTCCGCTGGCGCGGCCTCTCGCTGATGGTCGACCTGAACGCCTGCTACGGGTTCAAGATTCTGGGTATCGCCCCGACGATGATGGAGAACCGCCAGCTTTACGGCAACTCCGTGAAGTCGGTGCTCAACGCCTGGACGCCCGAGAACCCCAATTCGATGATCGCGGCGCTGCGTCTGCCGTCGGACACGAACTTCGGCGAGAACGAGAAGGACTCGCGCATGCTCTACAAGGGCGACTTCCTGCGTATCCGCAACATCTCGCTCACGTATGAATTCAATCCCGAGCTGCTGCGCAAGTCGCGTGTAATCAAGGGACTGAGCATCGGCATCAACGTGGAGAACCTCCATGTCTTCACCTCCTACCCGGGCTTCGACCCCGAAGTGGGCGCTTTCAACACGGATACGGGCCAGAGCATCGACTTCTACTCCTATCCGCGTCCGACGACCGTCTCCGCAAACCTCAAGATCACCTTCTAAATGTTGAAAACAATGAAAAGACTCATCATAACCGTCGCCTCGTCGCTGGCCGTCGCGCTGATCGCGGGATCGTGCAACGCCTTCCTCGAGGAGAACTTCAAGACCGCGCTTTCGCCCAAGTCCTATTTCAAGACCGAGGAGCAGATCGTCGCCGGCGTGAACGGACTCTATACCTTTGTCGACGACCTGTTCGAAGGCGATGTCGAGGTCGGCACGCAGAACTTCATCTTCCTGGACTACCTGCCGGGCTATGCCGTGCGTCCGCGTTCGGCCGGCAGCATCTACCTCTCGCAGGCGATGAGCCTCACGGTCAGCGAGGAGAATACCTTTATCGAGAAGCTGTGGAAGAGCGCCTACACGGCCATCGAGAACAGCAACAGCGTCATCGCGGGCATCGAAGCGTCGGCAGTGACGATGGATGCCGTGACGAAGGACAAGCTGCTGGGCGAGGCCTACTTCATGCGGGCCTACCACTACTTCAACCTCGTGCGGCTGTGGGGCGAGGTGCCGCTCAAGACCTCGGTAACGAGCGATCTGTCGGACGTGAAGCTGCCGCTTGCGACGCAGGAGGCCGTCTACGAGCGCATCGAGCGGGACCTGACCCGGGCCTCCGAGCTGATGGCCGCATCGCCCTGGACGAGCACCGACGGCCGCGTCACGCGCGGTGCCGTGTACACGCTGCTGGCGAAGGTCTATCTGACGATGGCCGGCTATCCCCTCCAGAAGGGGACCGAGTACTACGCGAAGGCCTACGAGACGGCCCACGAGGTCTATGCGAGCGGGCAGTTCTATCTCTTCCCGGACTATGCCGCCCTGCGTGATCCGGCCAACGCCAACGCCGGCGAGCATATCTGGATGATCCAGTGCGAGCAGCAGTATGCCGGCTCGCCCGTGCACAACGACATGCTGCCCTATCCCGAGCCCGAGAAGCCCATTTCGGCCAACTCGGCCTTCGGCGGCGCCCTGGCTCCGGCCCAGGCCTTCTACGACTCCTACACCGAAGGCGACCTGCGCACGGCCGAGAAGGGGTACTACTACACGGAGCACGAGGCGACCGACGGTTCGGGTGTCGTGCAGCTCGACCGCCCCTACATCTACAAGTATTGGGACAGCAACTGCGCCTCGACGGGCAAGTCGGGCATGAACTATCCGCTGCTGCGCTATGCCGACCTGCTGCTTGTGATGGCCGAGGCGAAGGCCCAGGCCGACGGCGGTTCGACGACCGACCGCGATGCCGTCGACGCCTACTGGATGGTGCGCGGCCGCGCGCTGCCCGAGGCGGCCAAGCCCGGATCGGTAACCTTCGAGGAGGTCTACCGCGAGCGGCTGTGGGAGCTCTGCTTCGAGTCGCAGACGTGGTTCGACCTGCTGCGCACGCGCAAGATTCTCAACGTCACGACGGGCGAGGTGGTCAATCTGATCGGCTACGAGGCGCCGGGCCACAACGAAGGCTGCCGCTTCGAGGAGGAGGACCTGCTCTTCCCCTATCCGCTGCGCGAGAAGCGTCTGAACCCCAATCTTACCCGCTAGCCGCATCATGAAAACTCATTTCGGAATCATGTTCGCGCTTGGCGTGCTGTGCACCCTGCTCGTATCGTGCGGGGACGACGGCGAGGGCCGCAAGCCCAACATCTTCGGCGACGAGGAGTCCTTCGTTAGGGTCGAGTACACGTCGAATGCCGATACGGTCTACCTGCGCTGGACGCTCACCGACAAGGATACGCGCTTCGACTCCTACGAGGTGACGGACAATCGCACGGGCCGCGTCGTGACGGCCGGCCGCGAGGCGACGTCGTGCTTCCTCACGCACATTCCCTATGCCGAACCGGTGTCGGTCTACCTCTCGCTCGTGCAGGACGGAAAGACCGTGAAGACGAACAGGACGGACCTGGTGATCGACGGGCTGGACCGCGTGACGGCCGGGATCATCATCCCGGACCGCGGCAGCGTCACGGGCGGCGACGGCATGTACTCCGTCGCCCTGCCCGACGGGAGGAGCATCTTCCTGATGGGCGACTCCTATACGGGCACCGTGACGGGCGGGCGCCGTTCGACTTCGGACCACATGTACCGCAACTCCTACATCGTCTATGACGACGGCCGGGTCAGCGCCATCACCGACGCCAACGGCCCCGGCACGTCGGGCGCCGTGCCTCCCGGCGTTACGAACGAGGGGCAGAAGTGGTACTGGCCCGGACACGGGTTCGTGGCCGACAACACGCTCTACATCTTCCAGACGGTCATGTACCAGGGCGAAGAGGGCATGTGGGGCTTCCGCTACGAGACGACCGACATCCTCGAGTACGAGCTGCCGGAGATCCGCCTGAAGCGCACCACGCGCATCCCCTTCACCGGCTCGGCGGACATCCACTACGGCATGGCGGCACTCAACGACGGCGACTACATCTACATCTATGCGCAGGTCGACGTCGACAACAGTGCGAACCCCGTCTCGGAGGTGCTGGCGGCCCGCACGACGCTCGATCGGCTCTACGACCGCTGGGAGTACTACACCGGTACGGGCTGGAGCGTCAACTCGTCGGATGCCGTGAAGCTCGAAGGGCTGGCGAGCGTGCCGGTCTCCTCGCAGTTCAACGTCTTCCGGCTGCGGGACAAGTATGTGCTGCTGACGCAGAACAAGCGCTTCAACAGCGGCGAGATCTATACGTTCGTCTCCGATACGCCCTGCGGGCCGTGGCGGAACAAGCAGCTCATCTTCGAGACCTACGAGCAGGATGTTCCCGATCTGTTCACCTACAATGCCATGGCGCATCCGCAGTTCGAGAAGGACGGGATGATCCTGGTGAGCTACAACGTCAATACGGGCGACTTCGCCCAGCAGTTCAGCGACGTGACGACCTACCGTCCCCGCTTCTTCTGGGTGGAGATCGACCGGATTCTCAACGGAAAATAATTCATCTACCCGAAAATACGCCAATCATGAAAAAATACGCTATCATTTCCCTCCTCGCGGCCGCCTGTGCCTTCGTCTCCTGCGAGGAGCTCTCGGACAAGATGTCGTCGGACTTTCCGAGCGACTATACGATCAACTACGGACTGCGGCAGGTGCTCGAGTACGACCCGATGAACATCAACGGCATCGACGTCGTGGACAAGTTCGACTTCTTCTCGACGCTGCGCTTCACGATCGAGGTGCACGACGGCAAGATGACGCACCTGGAGTTCTCGAACGGCGAGGTGCCCTTCTCGCCCTTCGCATTCGAGGTGCCCGAGGGCGTCGTCGAGTGCGAGTTCGACACCGACGCGCTGCCCAACGAGCTGCGCATCAAGGGCACGGGCAACGTGATCGCCTACTTCCAGAACGGCGAGTTCAGCATTCCGTTCCAGCTGGACAGCAAGCAGCTGAGCTACAAGTATACCTTCAAGGAGATCAAATAAATACGTCGAGACCATGAAATTTCTGAAAAACTGCAAATATTGGCTGGCGATCTTCGCCCTGCCGCTTGTGGTGGTCGCCTGCATGACCATCGAGGAGATTGTTCACCCGGACGATGCGAAGGTGAACAGCGAAATCGACATCACCGTGCGCATCAAGCTCGTGACCGAGACCGACGAGACGACGCAGCTCGTCTTCGCCGTGCTGGCGCCCAAGAGCTGGAACATCGCGCAGAGCGCCCAACTGTCGCTCACGACCTCGGGCTACGCGAGCCAGGGGTATGCCGACGTGACGGACGAACAGATGGAGCTGATGCCCGACAGCGAGGTCGAGCCGACGACGGCCCTGAAGTGGTCGGAGGCCTACCAGAGCAAGATCGGCCTGATGGGCAACCTCGGCCCGATGGAGTGGGTCGTCTTCCGCTCGAAGACCACCTTCATCATCAACGACAAGGTGAGTACCGACCCGATCGAGGGGACGGTCAAGATCCGCCTCACGACGGGCAGCCAGAGCATCAAGTGCTTCATGGGCTACGGCTTCTGCGGCATGAAGAGCGGCTTCAACGGCGAGCGCTACAAGGCCAACGAGATGTCGAAGGTGCTCACCGTGACGGGCGGTTCGGGCGCGATGCTCGACTACACGACCGTGAGCCTCGTCTCGACCGTGCCGTCGGTCTTCCGCTACGGCGACATCTTCTCGGTGAAGTTCGAGTCGGTGGCCGGGTCGACCGAGACAGCGCTTAAGGGGGCCGAGAAGGTCTACCTCTGCGGCCGTGCCCTCTGTGAGGACGGCTCGGAGGTGACGGTCTCGACGACCGGCGACGCCAACCTGATGGAGAAGCTCGGCGAGACCTCCTACCAGAAGTACATCTATCCGCGTCACTTCTTCTCGCTGCCCGAGGGGACGCGCATCGAGGCGCTCTACTTCTACTTCACGAACGAGGACGGCAGCATCGTCGTGCGTGACACGTCGGGCGAGGATTTCCTCGTCTCGCAGTCCGAGGAGTAGAGGCGTGCGGCCCGTGCGGCCGCCTGTGAACAGGGACGGGGAGGTGCCGGGGCATCTCCCCGTTTTTTCTTCGGACAGGTATTTTTTTCGGGAAGGGGTTGCTTTTCCGGATTTTTTCGTATCTTTGCCGTCCCGTCTGTCACGCGGGAAAATGTGGAAAGATTTGACTGATTGCAAACCACAATAAAAAATCGCTAAAACAGCTCTTTTTTATTCCAACAGCCAATTTTTCCCATTTTATACGTTTAACCATTAAAAAATGTATCAAAATGGGCTTTTTGTTTACGTCGGAGTCCGTCTCTGAAGGACATCCCGACAAAGTTTCGGATCAGATTTCCGACGCCATCCTGGATGAGTTCCTGCGTCACGACCCTTCGTCGAAGGTAGCTTGCGAGACGCTCTGCACCACGGGCCTCGTGGTCATTGCGGGCGAGGTGCGCTCGGAGGCGTATGTCGACGTGCAGGGCGTGGCGCGCCGCGTCATCGAGCGCATCGGCTACACGAAGAGCGAGTATCAGTTCGACTGCAACTCGTGCGGCATCCTTTCGGCTATTCACGAGCAGTCGCCCGACATCAACCAGGGTGTCGTGCGCGACGAGGAGGAGGAGCAGGGTGCCGGCGACCAGGGCATCATGTTCGGCTACGCCTGCAACGAGACGCGCGAGATGATGCCCGCGACGCTGATCCTCTCGCACGTGATTCTCAAGGAGCTGGCCGTCATACGCCGTGAAGGCGAGGTGATGCGCTACCTGCGTCCCGACGCCAAGTCGCAGGTGACGATCGAGTACGACGAGCGGACGAACCGCCCGCTGCGCGTCCACACGATCGTCGTCTCGACGCAGCACGACGAGTTCATCCGTCCTGTCGACGGCCTGACGGAGAAGGAGGCCGAGCGGCAGATGCAGGAGCGCATCCGCGAGGATGTGCGCACGATCCTCATCCCGCGTGTCAAGGCGCGGCTGGAGCGTGCCGGCGACAAGCTCGCCGAGCTGATCGGCGACGACTACATCCTGCACGTGAACCCCACGGGCAAGTTCGTCATCGGCGGCCCTCACGGTGATACGGGCCTCACGGGCCGCAAGATCATCGTCGACACCTATGGAGGGCGCGGCGCCCACGGCGGCGGCGCCTTCTCGGGCAAGGACTCCTCGAAGGTCGACCGTTCGGCCGCCTATGCCGCACGCCACATCGCCAAGAACCTCGTGGCGGCGGGCGTCGCCGACGAGGTGCTCGTCGAGCTTTCGTATGCCATCGGCATCGCCGAGCCGCTGTCGATCTATGTCGACACCTACCGCTCGCCGCGCCCCGCGGCCCTCGAGGGAATGACCGACGGCGAGATCGCCCGCCGCATCGGCAAGCTCTTCGACCTGCGCCCCGCGGCCATCGTCAAGCGCTTCGGGCTGAAGAACCCGATCTTCGAGGCCACGGCCTCCTACGGGCACTTCGGTAACCGCCCCTTCAAGCGTGTCGAGAAGGTCTGGGAGAACGGCCGTGAGGTCGAGCGCGAGATCGAGTACTTCGGCTGGGAGAAGCTCGATGCCGTCGAGATGATCCGCCGCGAGTTCGGTCTCTGACCGCCGCGCGCCACACGTAAATCGGAGCATCGGATGCGGTGCTCCGATTTTTGTTGTTTTTTCGCATACTAACGGACCGATTCCGTGCGTTTGTCCATCGACCGTAAATGGAAAAAGAGCCTATGATAAAATGATTGCCTCCGATTAATCGATTGAAACTAACACATTTGAATTATGAAAAAGGCATTTTTGATTTTGGGACTTGTGGCCGTATCGGCCGCCGCGGGCGGTGCGACGGCGTGGACGCTCACTGCCGGGCGGGAGCCGTCCGTCGAATATATCGAGCGCGAGGTGCCGCGCACCCCGGCGCTGGGGACACACTTCACCTCCTACGAGGCGGGGCAGTATCCCGACCTGACCTATGCGGCCGAGAACGCCGTGAAGGCCGTGGTGAACATCGAGGCCGTGCAGCAGATCGAGATGCCGCGCCGCGGCGCCTACGGCTACGACTATGACCCCTTCCTGGAGTTCTTCGGCATTCCGCAGGAGTACGGACGGCGCGGCGGCAGCGGTGAGCCCGAATACCAGGAGCGCCGTGCGGGCGGCTCGGGCGTCATCATCTCGGCCGACGGCTACATCGTGACGAACAACCACGTGGTCGACGGCGCCACGAAGCTCAAGGTGAAGCTCAACGACGGGCGGACCTTCGACGCGAAGCTCGTGGGCAAGGATTCGGCCACGGACATCGCGCTGCTGAAGATCGACGCGAAGGATCTGCCGACACTCGCCTTCGGGTCGTCGGACGCCCTGCGCCTGGGCGAGTGGGTGCTGGCCATCGGGTCGCCCTTTGACCTGCCGTCGACCATCACGGCCGGCATCGTCAGCGCCAAGGCCCGCAACCTCGGGGCCATTCCCAACGACTTCTCAATCGAGTCGTTCATCCAGACCGACGCGGCCGTCAACCCCGGCAACTCGGGCGGTGCGCTGGTCAATACGCACGGTGAGCTGGTGGGCATCAACACGCTCATCAAGTCGCAGACGGGCAGCTATGTCGGTTATTCGTTCGCCGTGCCCGAGTCGATCGTCCGCAAGGTCGTCGTCGACCTGAAGGAGTACGGCGTCGTGCAGCGTGCCATGCTGGGCATCCTGTTCCGTCCGGTCGATCAGGACTTCATCGACACGGAGGGCAAGGATCTGGGCATCACCGAGATCGGCGGTGTCTACGTGGCCGGCATCACCGAGGGCGGTGCGGCATCCGAGGCCGGCATCCGCAAGGGGGATGTCATTCTGGCAATCGACGGCGTGAAACTCGACGGTTCGGTCTCGCTGCAGGAGCAGGTAGCCCGTCACCGACCCAACGACAAGGTCAGATTGTCGGTAAAAAGAGACGGCAGTGTGAAACAAATTGACGTCACTTTGCGTAATAAGGCAGGCAAAGCGGAATTGCTGACCCGTGAGGACGTCGACGTGGTCGAGGCTCTGGGCGGCCGGTTCGCCGATGCGGGCTCGAAGCTTTGCCGTGAACTCGACATCCGGGGCGGTGTGCAGGTGGTCGGCCTCAAGGCGGACGGACTGCTCTCCCGGGCGCGCGTAAAGCAGGGTTTTGTCATCACCCACATCAACGACAAGCCGGTCTATTCGGTGTCGGAGATGCAGCGCCTGACCGAGAAGATTCGTTCGATTGACGGCATCTACCCCAACGGCCGCTCCGCAAGCTACATGTTTGTGGAGTAGGCGCGGCCGGTCCGGGCGGGTTTTTGCAACGGCTAATGTTTATTGAGAGGTAATAGTAAGTTATGCGTCAGTTAAAGATTACGAAGTCCATCACCAACCGCGAGAGCGCCTCGCTGGACAAGTACCTGCAGGAGATCGGCAAGGAGGAGCTCATCACGGTCGAGGAGGAGGTGGAACTCGCCCAACGGATCAAGAAGGGGGATCAGGAAGCACTCGAGAAGCTCACGAAAGCCAACCTGCGTTTCGTGGTCTCCGTCGCCAAACAGTATCAGAACCAGGGTTTGAGCCTGCCGGACCTGATCAACGAGGGTAACCTCGGCCTGATCAAGGCCGCCGAGAAGTTCGACGAAACGCGCGGTTTCAAGTTCATCTCCTATGCCGTGTGGTGGATCCGCCAGTCGATCCTCCAGGCGCTGGCCGAGCAGTCGCGTATCGTGCGTCTGCCGCTCAACCAGGTCGGATCGCTCAACAAGATCAACAAGGCCTTCGCCCGCTTCGAGCAGGAGCACGAGCGCACGCCGTCGCCCGAGGAGCTGGCCACGGAGCTCGAACTCCCGAAGGAGAAGGTGACCGACACGCTGCGTGTGGCCGGACGCCATGTCTCGGTCGATGCGCCCTTCGCCGACGGCGAGGACAACTCGCTGCTCGACGTGCTGGTGAACCCCGATTCGCCCAACGCCGACCGGGGGCTGATCAACGAGTCGCTCTCGACGGAGGTCGACCGCGCGCTGGAGACGCTGACCGAGCGTGAGCGCGACATCATCAAGTACTTCTTCGGCATCGGCTGCTCGGAGATGACCCTCGAGGAGATCGGCGAGAAGTTCGACCTTACGCGCGAGCGTGTGCGTCAGATCAAGGAGAAGGCGATCCGCCGCCTGCGCCACTCGTCGCGCTCGAAGCTGCTGAAGTCCTACCTGGGCTGATCGCCCGCGCAGATACGGATAAAGCCCGCCCTTTCGCCAAGAAAGGGCGGGCTTTTCGTGTCTGTGTCCGGCTGTCCCGCGGTATCGCAACGTGCGGAGTGTGCGGGCGGCCGCCGGGGTCCGGTGTTGCATGAAAGCGAAATTTTCGCTATCTTCGGAATATGCTTTCAACCATCTTTTATATCCTGGTCGGCTGGTTTCTTGCCGGGCTCTTTCTCAGAAAGGACCGGGACGGAAAGTCGTAGCCGGTTGTCGGCGGTTGTCGGCGGGGCGGGCTACCAGACGATCGGCTCCTTGCCCACGGAGCGGAGGTAGTCGTTGGCGCGCGAGAAGTGGCGGCAGCCGAAGAAGCCGCGGTAGACCGACAGCGGCGAGGGGTGCACGGCCTTGAGGATGCAGTTGCGTGCGGGGTCGGCGATGGCGCCCTTCTTCTGGGCGTAGCTGCCCCAGAGCATGTAGACGATGTGCTCCTTGCGCTCGGCGACGGCCCGCACCACGGCGTCGGTGAAGGTCTCCCAGCCGTGCCCGGCGTGCGAGGCGGCCTGGTGCTCGCGTACCGTCAGCACGGCGTTGAGCAGCAGCACGCCCTGCTCGGCCCAGCGGTCGAGGTTGCCCGTCGGCGGGATGGGCGTGCCGGTGTCGTCGGCCACCTCCTTGAAGATGTTTTGCAGCGACGGCGGGAAGGGCACGCCGTCACCGACCGAGAAGCAGAGCCCGTTGGCCTGCCCGGGTCCGTGGTAGGGGTCCTGCCCGATGATGACGACCTTGAGCCGGTCGAACGGACACTTGTCGAAGGCACGGAAGATGTTGCTGCCGCGCGGGTAGATGCGGTGCGAGGCGTACTCCCCGCGCACGAAGCGGGTCAGCTCCCCGAAGTAGGGCTTGTCGAATTCGGGGGCGAGTATCTCTTTCCAGTCGGGGGCGATCTTGACGTCCATGATGCAAATCGGATAAAGTTCGGTAAATGTAGCAAAAAGTTGCAAAAATCCCGTACATTTGTTGCGGAAACAAAACTACGACCATGAAAAGATTCTGGATGGGCCTGTTGGCGGTGGTGCTGTCGACGGGCATGTTGCGGGCTGCGGAGCCCGCAGGGAATACGGCCGAGCCGGTCCGCAACCTGATTCTGCTGATCGGCGACGGCATGGGCCTTGCGCAGGTCTCGCTGCTGCAGATCGAGCAGCAGTACGCTCCCACGGCCTTCGACCGGGCCGAGGGGGTGGCGCTCATCACGACGCGCTCGGCCAACAACCGCGTGACGGACTCCGCGGCGGCCGGCACGGCGCTCGCCACGGGACACAAGACCGACAACGGCATGCTCGGGCAGACGCCCGACGGTGAGCCCGTGCAGTCGATGATCGCCCGGGCCCATGCCGAGGGGCGCCCGACGGGTCTTGCCGTCTGCTGCTACCTCCAGCACGCCACGCCGGCGGCCTTCTACGCCCATGTGGCCGACCGCGACGACAATCCGGCCATCACGCGCGACCTGGCCTCGAGCGGCATCGACGTGCTCTTCGGCGGCGGTCGCAAGTGGCTCGGCGAGGCGTCGCCCGAGGGCGGCAGCTGGCTCGAGACGATGCGGCGTGACGGCTATGCCGTGGCCGGGACGATGGCCGAGGCCGACACGGTTCGCACGCTGCCCCTGCTGGCCGTCGTGGCCGAGGAGAGCGTCTCGGACGACGACATGCGGGCGGGCTACCTGGCCCACGCCACGCGCCGGTCGCTCGAACTGCTCTCCGCCGAGGCCGAGCGCCGCGACAAGGGCTTCGTGCTGATGGTCGAGGGGTCGTTCATCGACTGGGCCTGCCACGGCAACGACGCCGACGAGCTGCTCTTTCTGATGCGCGACTTCGACAGCACGGTGGCTGCGGCGATGGACTTTGCCGACCGCACGCCCGGCACGCTGGTGGTCGTCACGGCCGACCATGAGACGGGCGGTCTGACGATTCCGAGCAACGAGGCGGACTTCACCCGTTCGGAGAGCGGCCTGAACTACTCCTTCTCCACGACGGGCCATACGGGCACGATGGTGCCGGTCTACCTCTACGGCGCGGGAGCCGACCGCATCACGGGCGTGATGGACAATACGCAGCTCTCGCAGCGGATCATGCAGCTGCTCGGGCTCGAATAACCCGCGCAGTTTCCGCGGCCGGATTCACCGGTAGAAAAAGAGGCGGCGTCCACCGAACTTCGGAGTGGACGCCGCCTTCCGCGTTATGGTAAGATTGGTTGCGGTGGTCAGCGGGTGGCGGAAGCCGTATCGGGAGCCGTTTCGCGGGCTGGGGTCGGGAACGCCGTGACGACGATCCGCTCCACGGTCGTTGCCGAGGCGGCGGGCACCTTCTCCAGCTGACGCCCCGAGCCCTGAATCCGGAACGAGACGGGCAGCGTGACGGTCACGACCGTCGCCTCGTCATTGCGCGTAGCGGGACTCCAGGCGGGCGAGGCCTTCACGACGCGGCGCACCTCTTCGGCAAGCTGCGGGTCGGGCTTACCGGCGATGCGGATGTCGTCCACCCGGCCGTCCCTGCCGACGGTGAAGGTGGCCACGACGCTCCCTTCCGTCTGCTGCTCCCTCGCTTTGGCGGGGTAGCGCAGGTGCTGCATAGCCCAGCTGCGGAAGGCGTTGAGGTTCCCGATTTCAAACTGCATCGACGCCAGCCCCGGCTTCTGTGCGGCGGTCGACTGTGCAGCGGTTTCCTCCTTCGGGATGCTGAAGTCTACGGGCAGCATATAGCGGACGCGCACGAGGTGCCCATTTTGCCGGCCGGGGGTCCATTTCGGCGAGGAGGAGACGACGCGCCGGGCCTCCTCCGAGAGGATCCGGTCGGGGGATTGCAGCAGCTCGATGGTGCTCACCGACCCGTCGCGCTCGACGATGAACGACAGGACGACGCGCCCCTCGATGCCGCGCTTGAGCGCCTCGGCCGGATAGCGGATCTGCGACTGCACCCATGTGCGGAAGGTGTTGAGGTCCTTGCCCTGGAAGAGCGGCATCTCGTCGGCGACGAGGAACGGCGTGTCGTCTTCCGAAGCGGCCGGTGTCGGCTGCTGCCCGGCGGGCGCTTCCTCCGCGGAGGCGGTCTTCGGGTGCTTCAGGTTTTCGACGGCGGTGGTGGTGATCTCCACGGCTCCGTATTTTCCGCGCTCGCCGTATTTGGCCGTGGCCTCCTCGGGCTTGAGCAGCTGGATCGACTCGACGGAGTTTGTCGTCAGCCCCGTGTTGGTGGGGTATTCCATGCCGTCGATGATGTAGAGCGGGCGCTGCTGGACGCCGTATTCATCGACTGTCGGGATTGGGCCGACCGACTGCTTCGTGCTCTCGGACCGCAGGGTGACGGTGATCTCGCGTCGCGCGGTTTCCGCCACGACGGAGACGGCGTAGTATTCCGGGTAATTGATCTCCACGACCTGCCCTTCGGTTACCGTGAGCGTGGCCTCGCCCTTGCTGTCGGACTGCGTCGTGACGTCCGTGCCGATGATCCGCAGCGTGGCGCCCGCGGCGTAGTTGTCGGTTGAGAAGCCGCGGTTGTCCCGGTTCCACAGCCTGATGTAGAACTTGAGATCGAACGGCTGACTGGCTGCTGCCGGTGCTGTCCGGGACGTTGCATCCGTCGGATGCTCCACGGCGGTGCGTTCCGCGGCGTCGGCGTCCGTTTGCGGGGTTGCCGCATCGGGATCGGCGATTTCCAGCTGCATCCGGTAGGGGTCGGCCCCCTCGCTGTCGTAGGTGGTCACACGGGTGAAGGAGTTTTCTGCGGTATTGGAGGCATAGGTCAGCGATCCGCGGGCCGGACCCGTGAGCGAGAAGCGCCCTTCGGCGTCCGTACGGGCGGGGTAGGCCTCCGCGTCGAGCGGGTGCGTACCCATGGCGCCGGCGTAGAGCAGGATGTCGGCGGCCGGCGAGCCGTCGGGATTGATCACCGTGCCCTCGATGCGGATCGGGGTGTAGTGCCGGAGCGGCTCCTCGGCCGTGAAGGCGATGACGAGCTCGGGATGGCGGTCGCGGTATTCGGCCGGAAGGTTCTCCGACGAGTAGAACCTGTCGACGGTGAGCGCTTCGGGTTCGGCGGCGCGGATCTCCGCGGCGGGAGCCTCGCGGCCGTTGAGCAGGTAGATGACCCGCTCATGGCTTGCTCCGGACTCGGTTTCGATGCGGGCTGCCTGCGCCGTGAACGAGAAGGCGCACAGCAACCCTGCGAGGACGGGCACCGTGCCCGCCACTCGCAGCAGGGCGTGCCTGCTTGTGTGGTTGGTTGTCATCATCTGGAATCTTTTTTTGGTCAGTGAGTCCCGCAGCCCGTTGGCTATGTCCGGACTATAGCCGAAGAGCTGGCGGAATATCGTGTGCATGTAGCGTTCGCGGTCGAAGCCCTGCGTCAGCACGTCGCGGTCGGCCTCGAACTCCTGTACTTCGGTCAGGCGGCGCGCGGCGATCCACGCCACGGGGTTCCACCACTGAAGGGCCTTGAAGGTCTCCATCAGGAGGCGTTCGGCCGTGTGGCGGTGGGCGATGTGGCTCGCCTCGTGCATCAGCACGGCCTGCATCTCCTCGCCCGGCGTGCCCTCCCAGACGTAGACCGAGCGGAAGAACGAGAACGAGGCGATGCGCTCCCGTGTCCGCACGAGCTGCAGGTGTCCGTCACCCGTGACGGTGGCGCGGCGGCGCAGGCGGCGGATGCGCAGTGCCTCGCGGAGCATCGCCCCGGCAAGCGTCGCGGTCCCGAGCAGGCAGACGGCGATCAGCAGCGTGCGGGGCGTTATGAGGGGCTCGGCCGCGGGAAGCACCTCCGGCACGGGGGCCCATGCCGTGGCGGGGATGGGTGCGGTCGGCGCTGCGGTTACGGTGATGACCTCGCCCGGCCAGACGGGGATGCGCAGCAGCGGAATGAGCGCGGCGAGCGGCAGCAGTGCCGTGAGGTAGCGCCGGCACCAGCCGAAGCGCACACGGCGTTCGAGCAGCAGGGCGTAGGCCGCCAGGAGCGCGGCGCTGCAGGCGATGACCTCGGCAAGGTATGTCAGGAGCTCTTTCATGGTGCTGCGGGATTATTTGCCGGCCTGGCGCATGATCTCGAGAATCTCGTCCATCTCGCGGGCCGAGAGCTGCTCGTGGCGCGAGAAGAACGACACGAGCTGGACGAGCGAGCCGTCGAAGTAGGAGTCGAGCATCGTCGACATGATGCTGCGGGCGTACTCCTCCTTGCTCACGGCGGGCCAGTAGCGGTGGCTCTTGCCCTCGCTCGTGTGGCGGACGAAGCCCTTGTTTTCGAGAATCTTCAGGAAGGTGGCCACCGTTGTGTATTTCGGGTGCGGTTCCTCCGTCGAGGCGATGATGTCGTTGACGACGGCGTTGCCGAGCCGCCAGAGTATCTGCATGATCTCCTCCTCGCCGCGTGTCAGGGCCGTGGGTTGCTTTTCGTTCATGGTCGTATCTGTGCTGTGTGGTTTGTTGCGTATTTTCATGTCCGGGATGCCGCTCGCGCGGCCGGGCCGCCGCAGGGCGAGACCCGTTCCCGCAATGCAAGTATACTACTAATTTTTTAGTAAAACAAATTTTATACGAAAAAAATAGTAGAAAAGAGTTTCGGGGCTTCCGATCGGGCGGAAGGGGAGGGTGGCGGCGCTCGCCGCGTCGGTTTTTTCCCGAAGAGCGGGGCGGACGGTTGCAGGGGAAGAAAAAAATCGCTAAATTCGTCATGAAATGGCCCGCCGGGCTCGTGCGGCGGACATTTTGATGCTTTGCAGATTGTAAAACAGACAGATAAAACAGTTACCGATGAAAAAAACGATCCTACTTCTGCTCGCGGCGCTGACGGCTGCCGGAGCTTTTGCGGCCGCACCGCCGGCCCTTGTGCCGCAGCCGCGGCTTGCCGTCTGTGACGGGGGCGAAGGCCTGCAATTGGCCGACGGCGTGCGAATCTCCGTCCCGGCGAACAACGTCGTGCTGTTCCGTGTGGCGGAGCAGTTTGCACAGTGGATGGAGCGCGAAGCGGGGCTGCGGCTCGCCGTGGCGGAGAGCGACGGCCCGCTGCGCCTGACGCTCGACGAATCGCTCGGCGCCGAGGCCTACCGGCTTACGGTCGGGCCCGACGGCCTTCTGGTCGCGGGCGGCACGGAGGCCGGGGTCTTCTACGGCCTGCAGAGCCTGCGGCAGCTTGTCTCCCAGTACGGCACGGCGCTTCCGGCGCTGCGCATCGAGGACGAACCGACGTTCGCCTACCGCGGTACGATGCTCGACTGCTGCCGCCACTTCTTCACGGTCGACGAGGTCAAGACCTTCATCGACATCCTCGCCCTGCACAAGATCAACCGCTTCCACTGGCACCTGACCGATGACCAGGGGTGGCGCATCGAGATCCTCCGCTACCCCGAGCTGACGCGCGTCGGCGCGTGCCGCGCGGAGACGGTGCTCGGCAACAACTCGGCGGCCTACGACGGCAAGCCCTACGGCGGCTACTACACGCAGAGGCAGGTGCGCGACGTGGTGGCCTACGCCGCCGAGCGCTTCATCACCGTGGTGCCCGAGATCGAGATGCCGGGCCACGCCTCCGCGGCGCTGGCGTCCTATCCCTGGCTCGGGTGTGCCGGCGAGGGATACAAGGTGCAGACGCTGTGGGGCGTCTTCCCCGAGGTCTTCTGCGCCGGGCGCGACACGACCTTCGAGTTCATGGAGGGGGTGCTGGACGAGGTGATCGCGCTCTTCCCCTCGGAGTACATCCATGTCGGCGGCGACGAGTGCCCGAAGGAGAGCTGGAAGCGCTGTCCGGAGTGCCAGCGCCGCATCCGCGAGGAGGGGCTGCGCGACGAAAACGAGTTGCAGAGCTACTTCATTCACCGCATCGAGCGGTGGCTCAACGCCCACGGCCGCCGTCTGATCGGCTGGGACGAGATTCTCGAAGGGGGCATCTCGCAGAGCGCGACGATCATGTCGTGGCGCGGCGCCGCGGGCGGCATCGCCGCTGCCAAGGCCGGGAACCACGCCATCATGACCCCCAACACGCACTGCTACTTCGACTACTATCAGACGAAGGATCCGCGGCAGGAGCCGTGGGGCATCGGCGGCTACGTCTCCGTCGGGAAGGTCTATGCGCTGGACCCCTACGACCAGCTGACCGAGGCCGAGCGCCCCTTCATCCTCGGTGTGCAGGCCAACCTCTGGACCGAATACGTCGCCGGCATGGCGCATCTGCAGCACATGTTGCTGCCGCGCCTGGCGGCCCTCGCCGAGGTGGGCTGGGCCTGCGATCGGCGCGACATGGAGAGCTTCCGCGTGCGGCTCGGAGAGCTGCGCCGGCTCTATGAGCGGTGCGGCTACCGCTGTGCGCCCTACTTCTTCGACCGCACGGACGAATAATTCCGACAACTCGTGCAAAAAAACGCAAATTAGACCATCCGTATGAAACGTATCTCTCTTTTCGCTTTGCTGGCGTCCCTGTGCGCTCTCTTGTTCTGCTCCGCGTGCGGTGAGCGCCCCGTGGTGACCTCGCCCGACGGGCGCATCACCCTGAGTGTCGCCGCCGATGCCGACGGCCCGACATGGTCCGTCGAGGTCGACGGAGAGTCGCTGCTGCTCCCCTCGCGGCTGGGGGTTCGCACGCGCGAGGCGCTCATCGCCGGCACGCGGATCGCCTCCGTGCGTCACAGCTCCTTCGACGAGGAGTGGACGCAGCCCTGGGGCGAGAACAAACTCGTGCGCAACCACTGCAACGAGATGGCCGTCACGCTGCGCGGCGCCGGCGACGTGGCCCTCACGCTCCGCGCCCGGGCCTTCGACGACGGCGTGGCGTTCCGCTACGAGTGGAGCGTTGCGGGGTGCGACACCCTCGCGGTGACGGACGAGCTGACCGAGTTCCGCTTCGCCGACGAGCCCGGCACGCTGTCGTGGTCCATCCCGGGCAACTTCGAGACCTATGAGCTCCAGTACCGCGAGCTGCCCGTCGCGGAGGTCGCCGACGCCAACACACCTTCACGTTCCGCACGGCGGCGGGTCTCTACGGCTCGGTGCACGAGGCAGCTCTGTACGACTACCCCGAGATGGTGCTGCGGCGCGACTCGGCCGGGGTGCTGAAGGCCGACCTGGCGCCGCTGCCCGACGGCGTGAAGGCTTACGTCCCGGCGACGTTCACCACGCCGTGGCGCACGGTGCAGATCGGTAGCCGGGCCGTCGACCTCATCAATTCGGCGCTGATTCTCAACCTGAACGAACCCTCGAAGATCGCCGACACGTCGTGGATCACCCCGCAGAAGTATGTCGGCGTCTGGTGGGGCATGCACCTCGGCACGCAGGTCTGGACGATGGGGCCGCGCCACGGCGCCACGACGGCCAATGCCCTGCGGCACATCGACTTCGCGGCTGAAAACAACATCCAGGGCGTGCTGTTCGAGGGGTGGAACAAGGGCTGGGAGAACTGGGGCGGCAACCAGCATTTCGACTACGTCGAGCCCTATGCCGACTTCGATCTGGAGCGCATCGCCGCCTATGCCCGCGAGCGGGGTGTCGAGCTGTGGATGCACGCCGAGACGGGCGGCAACATCCCCGAATTCGAGCGGCAGATGGAGGCTGCCATGCAGCGCTACGCCGAGTTGGGCATCCGCACCCTCAAGACGGGTTACGCCGGGGGCTTCAAGGGGGGCTACCTCCACCATTCGCAGTACGGCGTGCAGCACTACCAGCGCGTTGTCGAGACGGCGGCCCGCTACGGCATCATGCTCGACGTGCACGAGCCGATCAAGGAGACCGGCATCCGCCGCACGTGGCCCAACATGATGACGCGCGAAGGGGCCCGCGGCATGGAGTGGAACGCCTGGTCGGAGGGCAACTCGGCCGAGTACCTCTGCACGCTGCCCTTCGTGCGGCTGTTGAGCGGTCCGATGGACTACACGCCGGGCATCTTCGACATCGACTACTCGCGGGCGAAGGCCGACAAGGGGCGCATCGAGTGGAACGGTCCCAACGGCGACTGCTGCATCAAGACGACGCTCGCGCGCCAGATCGCCAACTGGGTCATCATCTACTCGCCGCTGCAGATGGCCGCCGACCTGATCGAGAACTACGAGGGGCATCCGGCCTTCCGCTTTTTCCGCGACTTCGACGCCGACTGCGACTGGTCCGAGGCGCTGCAGGGCGAGATCGGCGACTATATCGTCGTGGCGCGCCGTGCGGGCGAGCGCTTCTTCCTCGGCGCCGGCACGAACGGCGAGGCACGCACGCTGACGCAGCCGCTCGGCTTCCTGCGTCCCGGCGTGCGCTACACGGCGACGATCTATGCCGATGCCGCCGACTCGGCCGCGAATCCCGAGGCCTACCGCATCGAGGAGCGCACGGTGACGGCGGCCGACACGCTCGAAATCGTCATGGCGGCGCGCGGCGGACAGGAGCGGGTATCCGTGACGGAGAGTCGGGAGCGGGTGTCGGTGACGGCGGACCGGGAGCGGTTCGCTGCGGCGAGTGACGCGACCCCGATTGCTGCGGCGGAAGAGCGGGAGCGGACGCCCGCGGCCTGCGACGAGGGGTGGATCCTTCTGTCGCGCGACACCGCGGCGGCCTACTATCCGGTGGCGGTGGCCAACGGCGAGGTGGGCATGACCGTCGGGCGCGACCCCTTCGCGTTCGGTCCCGTCGTGCTGGGTGCCGCCTACGAGGCGGGCTCGCACGGTTCGGTGTGCCGCGTGCTGGAGGGGATCAATCCGCTCGGGCTGGAGCTCGAGGTCGATGGCCGCCGCGTGGAGGCGGCCGATGTCCGGAGCCGTGCGCAGTGGATCGACCTGCGGCGCGCCGTTCACACGACGCGCTTCGAGACGGAGCAGGTCACGGTGCAGTACGCCGTCCGGGCCCTGCGCAACATGCCCTGCGCGCTGATGGCGGAGGTCGAGGTGACGGCCGCGCACGACGTCGAACTGCGCCTGGTGAACCGCCACATGATCCCCGCGGACTTTGCCGACACCGTGCACTTCGCGCGCACGGTCTTCTGTGACGACGGCCGCCGGATCGTTGCCACCGGTTCGTCGGGCAGCTACAACGGCGGGTGCGACCACGTGGCCGCCTCGTCGACCTTTCTCTGCGAGGCTCCCTGCGTGCAGGTGCGGCCCGGCGAGATGTGCATCGCGCTGCGGCGGGGCGAGCGGGTGACGCTTGCCCTCGTGGGGACGGTCTGCACGACGGCGTCGTTCGCCGATCCGTGGAACGAGGCGGAACGGCAGGCGATTTACGCCGCCCGCGAGGGGCGTGCGGCGCTCGTTGCGGCGCACGAGCGCCTCTGGGCGGAGCTGTGGCGCGGCGACATTGTGATCGGGGGCGATCCCGGAGCGCAGCTGGACGTGCGCTTTGCCCTCTACAACCTCTACGGCTCGATCCGCGAGGGAAGCCGCCGCAGCATCCCGCCGATGGGCCTTTCGGCCCGCGGCGTCTACAACGGCCATATCTTCTGGGATGCCGAGCTGTGGATGTACCCGCCGCTGCTGGTGCTGCACCCCGAGCTGGCGCGCGGCATGCTCGACTACCGTGTCGACGGGCTGCCGGCCGCGCGACGCCGGGCCTATGTTCACGGCTACCGGGGTGCGATGTTCCCCTGGGAGGGGGACGACCGCGGCGAGGAGTGCACGCCGACCTTTGCCCTGACGGGGCCGCTCGAGCACCACGTGACGGCCGACGTGGCCATCGCCTGCTGGAACTACTACTGCGTGACGCACGATCTGTCGTGGCTGCGCCGCGAGGGGTGGCCGCTGCTGCGCGAGGTGGCCCGTTTCTGGTGCGACCGCGTGACGCCGAACGGCGACGGCAGCTACTCGATCCGCAACGTCATCGGTGCCAACGAATACGCCGTGGGCGTAACGGACAACGCTTTTACGAACGGGGCCGTGCGCCGGGCGCTGGAGTATGCCGCCGCCGCGGCCGAGCTGTGCGGCGAGGAGCCCGATTCCCTGTGGCGCCGGATCGCCGCGGGGCTGCGCATCCTGCGCTTCGACGACGGGGTGACGCGCGAGCATGCCGCCTATGCGGGCGAGCAGATCAAGCAGGCGGACGCCAACCTGCTGGGCTATCCGCTCGGGATCGTCACCGACCGCGAAACGCTGCTGCGCGACCTGGCCTACTACGAGCACCGCATCGACCCGCAGAACGGCCCCGCGATGAGCTATTCGGTCTTTGCCGTGCAGTATGCGCGGCTGGGGATGGCCGAGCGGGCCGCCGAGATGTTCCGCCGCGCCTACCGGCCCAACCTCCGGCCGCCCTTCGGGGCCTTCGCCGAGACGTCCACGAGCGGCAATCCCTACTTCATGACCGGGGCGGGCGGCCTGCTGCAGGCCGTGATGTTCGGCTTCGGCGGGCTGGAGATCACCCCCGACGGGGTGGTGCAGCTCGAGGAGGCCGTGCTGCCGCCCGGCTGGACGCGCCTCGAAATCCGCACGCCGCGCGGAACCTTTATTAAGGTGAAAAGTGAAAGGTAAAAGGTAAAAAGTAAAGATGCGGGGCGGGGCGGCAGGGATTTCGGGCCCCGGTGCCGGAAAACGGAAAGAGCAGGCTTCAGGGCCTGCTCTTTCGTGCTTCTTCGTTGTCCTTTTCGAGTTTCTCGTCCTCCTCCCACTCGAACCACGGGAAGTCGCGCTGCCCGCCGAGCGCGAAGCGCGTGTAGGTGATCGGCAGCCCCATGCGCAGGAACTGCTGTTCGTAGGCGGTCTTGACCGAGAGCACCTCGTCGGCGTAGCCCGAGCCGTAGATGTCGGGATTCGAAACCTCGCACGGCAGGCCGAAGTGGCGGATCACCTCGTTCGTGTAGCCGTAGAGGTGCTGCGAATCGGTCTTGAGGTTGATCCAGCCGTCCGGTTGCAGCAGCTGTGCGTAGTACTCCAGAAAGAGCGGCGAGGTGAGGCGCTTCTTGGCCCGGCGGCTCTTGAGCTGCGGGTCGGGAAAGGTGATCCACAGCTCGGCGACCTCGCCCTCGGCGAAGAGCGACGTGATGAACTCGATGCGCGTGCGCAGGAAGCCGACGTTCCGCATGCCGCGCTCGGTGGCGGTCTTCGCCCCGCGCCACATCCGCGCTCCCTTGATGTCGACGCCGATGTAGTTGCGCGACGGGTCGCGCTCGGCCAGCGCCACGGTATACTCGCCCTTGCCGCAGCCGAGCTCCAGTACAATGGGGTGGTCGTTATGGAAGAAGTCGCGCCCCCAGTGCCCCTTCAGGGGATGGTCGTGGCGGAACACCTCGTCGAAGTCGGGTTGCACGAAGCATGCGAAGGTCAGGTTCTCGCGGAATTTGCGGAGCTTGTCTTTGCCCATGTCAGTTCTGTTCGCTTGTTTTGATGTGGATGCCGACGGACTCGACCCCGCGGACGGGACGTGCCGGCGTGATGCGGATGCGGTAGTCGCCCGTGCGGCCGAAGCGCACGCGGCGGCGGTAGGGGATGACGGCCTCGGAGGCGAGGGCCGCCGTCCGGCGGTCGTGCCGCAGGGTCAGCAGGAAGGGCTCCCCGAAGCGCAGCGAGTCGGGCGTCAGGAGGGTGATGTGCACCGTCAGCGTATCCTCCCCGAAGCGGTCGTTGCAGCGCAGGAAGAGGTCGAGGTCGCGTCGTGCCAGCGTGTCGTCGTTTGCGATCGTGACCTCGGCCGCCTGCTGCCACGCCGCCGGGTCCGTATCCGCGGCAACCGACAGCCGCGGCGTGATGCAGCTGCCGCAGCATACGGCGGCAAGCAGCGGGAGAAGCAGCGCCGCCATGCGGCCGGTATGCCGCTGCCTATCCGGTTGCTGCCGCTTTTCGACCGCTTCTGCCGCGGGGGTGCCCTCCGACATGGACTGCTTCATCGCCGAGCGTCAGTTTTCGCCGTGCGAAGCCCCCGGATTGCCCCCTTCGCTGCGGGGGCCCTCACTGCGGTTGCTTTCGGATCGGGGCCCTTCGCTCCGGCTTCCTTCGCGGTTGTTTTCATCCCGGGGGCCGCCTTCGGCCGGGGTGTTGCCGTTGCCGCCGTTGCCCCGGCGGTTGCGGTTGTTGCGGCCGTGGCGGTTGCGGCCGCCTTCGCGGCTGGCATTTTCGTGTCCGTCGCCGTTGTGCTCGCCGCCGCCCTGCTCCGCCTCGCTGCGGGGCCGGTTGCCGGCGTTGCGGTTGTTACGGCCGCGGTGGTTGTTGCGCTCCTCCGCGCGGGGACTCTCCGCAGCGGCGTTTGCCGTACCCTCCGGCTGCCCGTTGCGAGGCTGTTCGCCGCGGGACTGCTCGTTGCGGGGTTGTTCGTTGCGGGGCTGCTCGTTGCGTTCGTTGCGGCGCTGCCGCTGCTCGGCGCGGGCTCCGCGCGGCTGTCCCTCGCGGCTGCCGTTTTCACCCTGCCGACGCCGGCCGTTCTCTCTTCCGGTCTCGTCCGAAGCGTTGCCGTTCGGCTGTGCTGCCTGCGTTCCGGCCCCCTGCTGCGGAGCCCGTTCGCCGCGGTTGCGATTGCGGCCGCCGCGCTTGCGGCGCCTGGCCTGGTCGAAGCGCGTGATGCTGTCCTCCTCGGAACGGTAGGTCGGCTCGTCGGCCGCCGGGCGGATGTCGTCGGCCTGTTGCAGCCGTTCGACGCGCACGCCCTGCCGGTTCTGCGCCAGAATCTCCTTCACGCGCCCGACGGGCAGCGTCGTGAGGTTCGACATCGTCTCCTTCGACGAGGAGAAGGTCATCGTGCCGGCGAGAATGTCGCTCTTGACGAGGAACCACTCGCCGTCGATCGTCTGCAGCGGTTCGCGCAGCCGCGGGAACTCCTTGCGGGCGTCGACGTAGGCGTCGTATTCGTACATCATGCAGCACTTGAGCTTCGAGCACTGCCCGGCGAGCTTCTGCGGGTTGAGCGAGATGTCCTGCACGCGGGCGGCACTCGTCGTGACGCTCGAGAAGCTCGACATCCACGACGCGCAGCACAACTCGCGGCCGCAGGCGCCCAGTCCGCCGATGCGTCCGGCCTCCTGGCGGGCGCCGATCTGCTTCATCTCGATGCGGATGTGGAAGCGCTCGGCGAAGACCTTGATCAGCTCGCGGAAGTCGACGCGCTCGTCGGCGATGTAGTAGAAGATCGCCTTGATCTTGTCGCCCTGGTACTCGACGTCGCCGATCTTCATGTTGAGCCCCATGTCGGCGGCGATCTGCCGCGAGGCGATCATCGTCTCGTGCTCGAGGGCGATGGCCTCCTGCCAGCGTTCGATGTCGTAGGGCTTGGCCTTGCGGTAGATCTTCCTGTATTCGCCGTTGTAGGGGTTGAAGCCCGTGCGGCGCATCTGCCGCGCCACCAGGTCGCCCGTCATCGAGACGATGCCGATGTCGTGTCCGGGCGACGCCTCCACGGCGACGATGTCGCCGACCTTGAGCGGCAGGTTGTTGACGTTCTGGTAGAACGAGCGCCGCGTGTTCTTGAAGCGCACCTCCACGATGTCGGTGGGTTCGTTGACGGGGTAGCCCTCGAGCCACGGCGTCTCGTGGAGCTTGAAGCAGCCGTCGCAAGGTCGGGCCTCGATCTCGTCGCCGCAGTCGCAGAAGGCGCAGCCGCGGCCGATTTCGGGTTTGCAACGGGTATGGTCGTATTGTTTTTCGTTATCCATCGGGGTATAATTTGCGTAAAGATACGAAAAAAAATTCAATTCGTGGCGTACAACCGCCGCACGCTGCGCCGGATGCGCAGAATCAGCAGCAGCGCCGCCATCGAGAGGCCGAACGAGAAGCCGAGGAAGAGCCCCGAGGGACCCATGCCGAGCGTGAAGCCGAAGAGGTAGCCCACGGGCAGGTTCAGCAGCCAGTAGGCGACGAAGGCGATTGGCATGATGACCCTGACGTCCTGAATGCCGCGCAGGATGCCGATCGAGACGTTCTGCAGTCCGTCGGAGAGCTGGTAGAGCGCCGCGAAGACGAGCAGCTGCGAGGTGATGGCGATCACCTCGGCGTTCGAGGTGAAGAGCGTCGGGATGAAGTGCCGCAGCGAGATGAAGACCAGCGCCGCAAAGGCGTTCCATGCCAGGACGAGGTGGATCGAGGCCCTGGCCGCGAGCGACAGCTCGCCGATGTTGCGCGCGCCGTAGCAGTGCGATACGCGGATCGTCGTGGCGGCGCCGATCGACATGACGATCATGAAGGCGCAGTTGCCCAGCGTCGTGGCGATCTGGTTGGCGCTCATGGCCACCTTTCCGAGCCATCCCATCATGATGCCCGTGCCGACGAAGGCCGACGACTCGAGAAACATCTGCAGCGAGATCGGCAGCCCCATGCGCAGCAGGTCGCGGACCGCCCGCCACGAGAAGGTGCGCGGCGAGAAGCCCGTCAGGTAGATGCGGTAGCGGTGCCGGCGGTAGAAGTAGGCGATCATGAGCACGGGGGCTAGGATGCGCGAGAGCAGCGTGCCGAGTCCGGCGCCCTCGGCGCCCATCTCCGTGAAACCGAGGTTGCCGTAGATAAAGACCCAGTTGAAGCCGATGTTGGCCAGGTTGGCGATGATCGTGACGACCATCTCGACCTTCGTGTTGCCCACGCCCTCGAGGAACTGCTTGAAGGCGAAGAAGAGCATGATGAAGGGCATGCTCAGGACAAGCATCCGGTAGTAGGGGATGGCCATGTCGACGACATCGACCGGCTGCCCCATGTGGTAGAGCAGCGGGATGGCGGCGTACTGCAGTGCGCCGATGGCGAGGCCCAGCACCGTGAAGAAGAGGATGCCGTTCTGAAGCAGCGTGGCCGAGCGGCGCCGGTCTCCCTGCGCGTAGAGCTCCCCGACGAGGGGCGTGAGGCCGAGGGCCACGCCGATCGCGGCGATGAAGAGGATGAAGAAGACCGATCCGCCGAACGATACGGCGGCCAGCGGCGTGGGGTCGTCGCCGCCGTAGCGGCCGACCATCAGGTTGTCGGCGAACTGCGTGAGGATCTGCCCCAGCTGCGTGAGCACGACGGGCAGGGCCAGCTTCAGGTTGGCCCGGTATTGCTCCTTGTATGTCGAAAATCTGTACATGGGAGCGCAAAGGTAAGAAATAATCTCTGAAAAGGGGCGCCGGCCGCCGTTTTGTGTCTCTTTTTCGGTCGGGGCCGCCGCAACGTGTCCGCAAACGAAGACGGGAAGAGTGCCTTTTCGCCTCTTCCCGTCCCTTTCCCTGCTTGTCGGCGGTCAGGCCACGCGCAGCCGGATGCCGCTGCCGCGGTCCGATTCGACGACGATTGTGTCGCCCTCGTGCAGCCGGCCGTCGACGATGAGCGTCGAGAGCGGCTCCTCGACCTGCTCGGTGAGGGTGCGCTTGAGCGCCCGCACGCCGTAGCGGGCCTCGAAGCCCATCGAGGCGAGGCGCCGGCGGGCCGTTCGGGTCACCCGGAGCCGGTAGCCCAGACGGAGCGTGCGCTCGAGCAGCGCGGCGAGCTCCAGGTCGACGATCCGTTCCGCGTCGCCGAGCGCCAGCGGCCGGAAAAGCACGATGTCGTCGATGCGGTTCAGAAACTCCGGGGAGAAGGTCCGCTCCAGCGCCCGGCGGTACTCCGCCGTCGGGGCCGTCGCGGCAGCCGTCTCCTTCGACGCCGTGTCGTAGCCGACCCGCACGGCGCGCTGTGCGGCGTCGCGCGACCCGACGTTCGAGGTCATGATGACGATCGTGTTGCGGAAGTCGACGCGGCGTCCCGTGCCGTCGGTCAGGTGCCCCTCGTCGAAGAGTTGCAGCAGCGTGTTGAAGACCTCGGGGTGGGCCTTCTCGATCTCGTCCAGAAGCACCACGGCATAGGGCTGCCGCCGCACGGCCTCGGTCAGCTGCCCGCCCTCGCCGTAGCCGACGTATCCCGGCGGCGAGCCGATCAGGCGGGCGACGTTGTGCTTTTCGGCGTATTCGCTCATGTCGAGGCGGATGAGTCCGCGCTCTCCGTCGAAGAGCCACTTCGACACCTCCTTCGCAAGCAGCGTCTTGCCCACGCCCGTGGGGCCGACGAAGAGGAAAACGCCGATCGGGCGGCCCTCCTCGCGCAGCCCGGCGCGGGCGCGGCGGATCGTGCCGGCGATGCGCTCGACGGCCTCGGACTGGCCCACGATGCGCCGGGCAAGGTGGTCGCGCAGCGTGCGCAGCCGGGCGCTCTCGCTCTCCGAGATGCGCTCGGCCGGGATGCCCGTCATGGCCGTGACGACGGCGCGGATGTCCGCTGCGGTGATCTGCGCCGGATGCTCCTCGCTCTGCCGCCGCCACGCCGTGCGGCGTTCGTCGAGCACCGCACGCAGGGCGCTTTCGCGCAGCCGCGCCGCGGCCGCCTGCTCGTAGACCAGCGCTTCGACGGCCTCGCGTCCGGCCTGTCGCGTCTGCGCCAGCTCCTGCTCGAGGCGGCGCAGCTCCTCCGGCTCGCGGGCCGTTGCGAGGTGCGCGCGGGCGCCTGCTTCGTCGAGCACGTCGATCGCCTTGTCGGGGAAGTGGCGGTCGGTGACGTAGCGTGCGGTGAGCTCCACGCAGGCGCTGAGCGCGTCGTCCGTGTAGCGGACCCGGTGGTGCGCCTCGTAGCGGGGGGCGATGTTGCGCAGGATGCGCAGCGTCTGCTCGGGGCTTGTCGGCTCGACCAGCACGCGCTGGAAGCGGCGCTCGAGGGCCGTGTCGCTCTCGATGTTGGCCCGGTATTCGGCGAGTGTCGTGGCGCCGATGGTCTGCAGCTCGCCGCGTGCGAGGACCGGCTTGAGGATGTTGGCCGCATCCATCGCGCCGGACGACTTGCCCGCACCGAC
>OHFP01000013.1_pt1 | contig 115725 bp, 91 predicted proteins | sample 1567591 | NCBI WGS metagenome assembly OHFP01 (sample SAMEA3879547, study PRJEB24766) | human gut metagenome | biome: human-associated habitat; feature: feces | place: USA | collected 1985/1987 | reverse complement strand
GCAAAGCTACAACCAAACCTCAAGGTGTAAAAGGTGCATTTGTCCGAATGCTTACAATACAGGAACGTCGCCAACATCAGTCCGACTATCAGACAAAACCACATCACGCCCCAACCCACCAGCAGGCCTGCCGTTTTCCACGCGGTCCGTAGCAGACTGTAACCGTACAGTTGCCAATAGTCATAGACCAGAATGAGAAACGTCGCCCACATAGGCACGTCGTACAGCAAATGTACTCCGCCGCCACCGAGGACCAGGACCTTGACCAGCGACACAAGCATCAACTGCGTGGCGATATAGATTTGCGAAATGAAACATTCCGACAGGTTGAGTCCGGTATGGAGTGGCGACTTCCGGAAGAGCCGGCGGGAAAGTATGGCAAACATGGCATGGGAAAAGATAAGCCCCACGGCATAGTTCCGGGAAAGCAGCTGACCGGCGGTATGCAGTATGCCGAACGTACTATTAACCACCTGCGCCAAGGCTGCCTTGTTCCCGTCAACTCCAGGCGCAAAGTCCACCCGCTCCGGCGCATCGGTTGCTACCGCTACGCCCATCCCCGCTCCCCAATAGTGTGACACCAGCATATAAGCGGCTACGATGAGAAAAAGTAACTTAATCGGCGGAAAGAAAGGGGTACGCTTCCCTTCCAGATAGTCCCCAATCATGTAGCCAGGCCGATAAACGAGATGCCACAACGTGCGAGGCAGGCTGCGATTGCCCATGCCCCACACCTCAAGCGTCTTCCGCAAGGCCGAACGCAAAGTGAAGCGGGTCTCGGTGGCCGACTGTCCGCAACGGGGGCAAAAGTTTCCGCGGAAAGTCTGGCCGCAGTTGGCGCAACGCGTGGCAGCTTCTGCCTACTCCGGCGCCCGCACTCCCCGAAGCTGCCGGTCCTTCATCCGATGCAGGCAATCCACCAACCGTGCCCACGCAATCCGGCTATTCATGCGAATAGCCCTCAACCGTATCCTAAATTTCATCAAAAATCATTTTGCCGGCAAAGACAGACATTTCCTGAAGAAGCGGACCGGAAGCAGACCGGAAGAATGAGAGGCTGTCTCAAAACCTACTTTGAGACAGCCTCTTTTCATAAATGGTTATTTGCTGAAAACGAAGTAACGATCGATACCTCCAGACAGAGCGGATAAGGTCGCCGTCAGACGGTAATCAGTTCGTATTGCATGGTACCCAATCCTATCTTTTCGGCATGCTCGAGGCCGGCCCGCCAGTTGGTATCGGGGTGCATCAGGTGGAACTTGTCGGCCCCTTCGAGGTGTTCGTGGGGATGCTTCTCGACCAAACGGCTGCCGTCGATGGCCGGAGCGGCAATCACCAGATCGGCACAAGCCTTGTCCAGAGCTACGGGGTCGAACGAGGCCAGGATGCCCAGGTCGGGCACAATGGCGGCATCGTTGTGGTTCCAGCAATCGCACTCGGGCGACACGTTCATAACGAAACTGATGTGGAAGTTGGGTTTGTCTTTCAGAACGGCTTGGGTATATTCGGCAATCTTGTAGTTGAGCCGCTCCGAAGTGTCGCTTTCGCCCATGACGGCCGCATCGTGCTGACACAAAGCTACGCATTGCCCGCAGCCGACACATTTTTCGTAGTCGATTACGGCTTTGCGGTCGGCGTTCAAGTGTATGGCGTCGTGGGCACAATGTTTTACGCAGACGTTGCAGCCTTTACAGTTCTCGGTTTCGATGCGCGGTTGCGAGTTGCAGTGCAGCTCCAGTTTACCGCCTACGCTGGCGCCACCCATGCCCAGGTTTTTCAAGGCGCCGCCAAAGCCGGCCTGTTCGTGCCCCTTGAAGTGGGTCATCGAGATGATAATGTCGGCATCGGCCAAAGCCGACCCGATTTTAGGCGCTTTGCAGTATTCGCCGTTCAGAGGGATTTCGCGGTACTCGGTTCCCTTCAGGCCGTCGGCAATAATCACCTGGCATTGGGCCGAAATAGGGTTATAGCCGTTTTCCATGGCGCTTTGCAGGTGATCTACCGCGTTGGCGCGTCTGCCGGAGTAGAGCGTATTACAGTCCGTAAGGAAAGGTTTCGCTCCCCACGAACGGAGCAGATTGGCCAGCCGGGCGGCATAGTTGGGCCGCAGATAGGCCAGGTTGCCCGGCTCCCCGAAGTGGATTTTTATAGCGACAAACTGGTCTTTGAAATCGATGGTTTCGATGCCGGCCCGTTTGATTAATCGCTCCATCTTGTCGAGCAGGTTGCTCGAAGGAGTGGTGTGCAGATTAGTAAAAAATACCCTTGACTTTTCCATAACTGTTTGTTTTAGTTGAATACCGCGTATCGTAAAAGGCTCTCCAGATTAAAGGAGTCTGACTTGCTTTTCAGAAACAAATATAGTGAAAGGCGAGCGGCGAGGCAAGGGAAAGCCTTGCTTTTCCATGACTTGTCCGAGCCGCATTCTATATTCGTGAAACAAATATACTCAAAGGCGAGCGATGAATAAAGAAAAACTTGTTTTACTTTTTCATCCGAGCCGCCTCCTGTATTGTACAACGTACAAATATACGAAGAAACATCGGAATACCGTCACTATTCACAGCACCGGTATTGAATAAAATTCATTTCTGCATAAATAAAATTGAATTCGTATTTTGATTTATGAAAAGAAGATACTATATTTGCAGAAAAATTAACCGATAAAAGTATGGCGATAAAACGAAAAAGTATAAAACCGATGAGCGAGCGCCTTGTGTCAGACGCTCTGCCGGGCGGCCGAGGAGTCTGTGCGCGACTGGCCACGCCCATCCCGATTTACCTGTTTGGAAGAATTTGTTGAACGTAATTGAAATTTTGTGAGACCATGACAAGTAACGAAATTAAAAAAAGATTGCCGCTACGTTGCCCGGCATGCGAGGCTCCGCTAAAGGTAGCCAGGATGGTTTGCGACCGGTGCGGCACCGAAGTGTCGGGGATGTTTGACCTGCCGGTATTGACGCGGCTAAGCGAAGAGGAGCAACGCTTCATGCTCAAGTTTGTAAAAGCGAGCGGAAGTCTGAAGGATATGGCCAAGCAGATGGGAGTGAGTTATCCTACGGTGCGAAACTATCTGGACGACTTGATTAAGAAACTGAATAACATGGAGGCTTTATGAAAACGGTTTTAGCATTTTTGAAAAATCCCTTTTACCGGGTAGCCGGTTATACCTCGCTCGTATGGGGCGTGATCGGCATCATGGCAGCTGCGGCCATCGCGCTTGCGGGGAAAGTTCATTTCCACGGACTTCTGCACTATGGCGGAGCACCCAACGATATGTGGTGGTGCTTTGTAGTCGAGCACCTGATTGCCTGGCTGGTGCCCTCGATATTGATTTATGTCGCGGCGTTATTTTTCAGCCGCTCGCATGTGCGCCCTGTCGACGTGCTGGGAACGGTAGCTTTTGCCCAACTGCCGTTTGTCCTGCTGGTGCTGTTCATGGCTCTGCCACCGCTGCGCGAGGTAGCTACGATACAGTCGTTGCCGGCAGCCGAACGGTTGCTCTCCGACTCGACCGGATTGCTGTGGGCCGTAACGCAGGGTATCGTGAGCCTGCTCCTCACGATTTGGGTATTGTACTGGATGTTTCGGGCCATATCGGTCGCCTGTAACCTGAAGGGACGCTACTTATGGGTAGTCTTTGTCATCGGCGTCTTTGGCGGAGACGTCGTCTGCCGCTATCTGATAGGGCTCTGTTATTGAGCCGAGCGTATTATCCGATAAAAGCGAAGAGGCTGTCCCAAAATTGAGACAGCCTCTTCCGATAAAACGAATTGGCTACTCCTCCGACCGTTCTTTCGCCACGCTGCTCCGAAAAAGTAATACGGGAATTGCGACAACCAGCCAATTGCCCGTCGCGACACTCTGATGGCTATATATAATATAGGTGTCGGCGGCGGGCAGTGCTGCGGCTTTATTCCGAAAAGGTTCAGGCAACACGAGCCGGCGCGGAAAACACGGGCACCCCGCTCTCAAGCCGCCCGCGCTCTGCTTTTCCGACGGTCAAATCCTGCTGAACGTGAAACACCGGGAAACGGCTACGCCCGGGTAACACTCCCCCTCCAAGGGAGAGAACGCCGCGTGCTCGGGCAGTTTTACGCGAAGAGTGGAAGATATTTTTTTGTGTTTCAGACATTTCTTTGTACTTTTGCAGGACTTAATCAATACACCCTATTTTCGATGGAAACGCCTAAGAAGCTAATGGATTTAGCAGCTGACAATATTCGGATCTTGACAGCTGCGATGGTTGAAAAAGCGAAATCCGGTCACCCGGGTGGCGCGATGGGAGGGGCTGACTTTATCAATGTCCTTTACTCTGAATTCCTTATATCCGACCCGGACTGCCCTACGTGGGAATGTAGAGACCGTTTTTTCCTGGACCCGGGCCATATGTCTCCCATGCTCTATTCGGTACTTGCCTTGAGCGGGAAGTTTTCCATTGAGGATTTGAAACAGTTCCGGCAGTGGGGCTCTCCGACCCCTGGACACCCGGAAGTAAACTTTGCGCGCGGCATTGAGAACACCTCCGGCCCGTTAGGCCAGGGACATACCTATGCCGTTGGCGCCGCGATTGCCGCCAAGGCGCTCTACGCCCGCACCGGCAATCCGGGCTTCCTCCGCGAAAAGATTTACGCCTACATCTCGGACGGCGGCATCCAGGAAGAAATCTCACAGGGAGCCGGCCGCATCGCTGGACACCTGGGCCTGAACAATCTGATTATGTTCTTCGACGCCAACGAAATCCAACTGTCGACGGAAACGGCCGAAGTCATTTCGGAGGACACGGCGATGAAGTACCGCGCGTGGAACTGGAACGTGCTGGAGATAGACGGTAACGACTGCGAGCAGATCCGCAGCGCCCTGCGTCAGGCCGGAGCAGAAACAGATCGCCCGACCCTCATCATCGGCCACACCGTAATGGGAAAGGGAGCCCGCAAGGCTGACGGCACGAGCTACGAACGCAACTGCCAGACGCACGGTGCCCCGCTGGGTGGCGACGCCTACGTGAACACCGTGAAGAACCTGGGCGGAGACCCCGAAAATCCGTTTGTATTTTTCCCGGAAGTGGCCGCCCTCTATGAGGCCCGCAAGGAAGAACTGCGGAAAGTGGCCGCCCAGCTCCGTACTGAAGAGGCGGAGTGGGCTCAAAACAATCCCGAAAAAGCCAAGCAGTTGAAGGACTGGTTTGCCAACAAGCTGCCCGAAATTCCCTGGGAGACCATCCGACAGAAAAGCAATCAACCGACCCGAAACGGTTCGGCAGAATGCCTGGGACTGCTCTCTCAATATGTCCCCAATATGATTGTCAGCTCGGCCGACCTTTGCAATTCCGATAAGACGGACGGATTTTTAAGACATTCTACGACCATCACGCGCAACCACTTTGAAGGCGGTTTTCTGCAAATGGGCGTTGCGGAGCTGACCATGGCCTGCGTCTGCATCGGTATGGCGCTCCACGGGGGTATTATCACGGCAATGGGCACCTTCTTTGTCTTTTCCGACTACATGAAGCCTGCCATCCGCATGGCCGCATTGATGGAACTCCCCGTTAAATTCGTGTGGACACACGACGCTTTCCGCGTAGGCGAGGACGGACCGACCCACGAACCGGTGGAGCAGGAAGCACAAATCCGCCTCATGGAAAAGCTACAAAACCACAGCAACAAGGACAGCGTTCGCGTTTTCCGGCCGGCCGACGTACACGAAACAACCGTCTGCTGGCGCCTGGCCATGGAGAACATGGCAACGCCGACCGCACTCATATTCAGCCGACAAGTAGTCAATGACCTGCCGGAAGGTACTCCTTATGCCGAAGCCGCCAAAGGTGCATACACCGTGGTGGAAGCCGCACAGCCCGACGTTGTCCTCGTCGGTTCCGGCTCGGAAGTCAGCACCCTGGTCGCTACGGCCCATCTGCTGAACGAGCGCAAGCAGCTCAGCGCCAAGGTTGTCAGTTGCCCGAGCGAAGGATTGTTCCGCCGCCAGCCGCAGGAATATCAGAAGGCCCTCATTCCCGACAACGTGCCTGTATTCGGGCTCACCGCGGGTTTGTCCGTAACTTTGGAAGGGCTCGTTGGAGCCAACGGAAAGGTCTACGGAATGAATTGCTTCGGCTACAGTGCGCCCTACAAGGTTCTGGAAGAGAAACTGGGTTTCACTCCTGAAAACATTTACACAGAGGTACTTAAATTCCTCGCCCGATAAACAGATGACTAAACAAAACATTATGGACTCGAACAAACTTCAGAAACCGATTGGGTTGGCCAGCGATCACGCCGGCTTTCTACTGAAACAGTTTGTCAAGCAGTATCTCGACAAGAAGCAAATTCCTTATAAGGACTACGGCACGTACTCCGAGGAAAGCTGCGACTATCCGGACTATGCCCATGCCTTGGCCCGAGGCATCGAAAACCAGGAATGCGAGAAGGGAATTGCCATCTGCGGAAGCGGAGAAGGCATATCCATGACGCTCAACAAGCATCAGGACATCCGCGCGGCTTTGGTCTGGATGCCGGAAATTGCCCACATGACGAGACTTCACAACGACGCAAACGTTCTGGTGATGCCTGGCCGCTACATTTCATTAGTAACAGCGGAAGCTATTATGGATGAATTTTTCAACACGCCATTTGAGGGGGGAAGACACATACGCCGCATTGAAAAAATCCCAATTGGTCAATAAAAGCGACCAGTAATATTTCACTGTACCAATTGATTTTTATATCTTTGCACCCGATTTCACACTTTTGAAGTTTAACATAAAAATACTACAGAATCAGATGACTAAAGCAGATATTGTAAATGAAATCTCACAGAAAACTGGTATAGACAAAACCACTGTACTAAGAACGGTTGAGGCTTTCATGACATCGGTAAAAGACTCTTTAGCCCAAAACGAGAATGTATATCTTCGCGGGTTCGGAAGTTTTATTCTGAAAAAGCGTGCTCAAAAAACGGCCAGAAATATTTCCCTGAATACGACTATCATTATTCCGGAACACAATATCCCTGCGTTTAAACCAGCCAAAACTTTTATGCAGGAAATCAAATAATCTTATTTATTAACCCTTAAAAAACATATTATCATGCCTAGTGGGAAGAAGAAAAAAAGACATAAGATGTCTACGCACAAGCGTAAAAAAAGATTAAGAAAGAACAGACATAAGAGCAAGTAAACACTTGGCTTCTGTTTTTCCGATTAAGCAATGTGCCAATATGTTTTAAGCCTCACACGGTGAGCTTACGTATTGGCACTTTTTCAATTGAAACAAAATCCCGATGGAAGAGGAAAAGGATTTCCTCTCCGTTGCGTACTTAAAACTGGACAGATATGACTAGCGAAGTTATCGTAGATGTTCAACCCAAAGAAATATCCATCGCTCTCCTGGAGGACAAGAAACTCGTAGAATTCCAAAAGGAAGGGCGAACGGAACACTTCTCCGTGGGCAACATCTACCTTGCAAAGATTAAAAAATTAATGCCGGGACTTAACGCTTGTTTCGTGAATGTCGGTTACGAACGGGATGCTTTCCTACACTATTTGGACCTGGGAAACCGTTTCTTGTCATTGGACAAATATCTAAGTATGCTCCGCGACGACAAGAAAGCCGTCTCCATGTCGAAGGCCTTTTCCGCACAGGAACTGGAAAAGGACGGCAGCGTACAGAATACGCTGAAAGTCGGCCAGGAAGTTCTGGTCCAGATAACCAAAGAGCCTATCTCTACCAAGGGGCCGCGCCTCACCTGTGAATTGTCATTCACAGGACGCTACCTCGTACTCATACCCTTTGGACAGAAGATTTCAGTTTCCTCTAAAATCAAGAGCAATGCTGAACGTACCCGGCTCAAGCAACTTATGCAAAGCATTAAGCCTAAAAACTTCGGGCTCATTATCCGAACTGTGGCTGAAGGCCGACGGGTTGCAGAACTGGATATGGAACTAAAAATCCTTCTCAAACGCTGGGAAGACACCATAGCCAAGGTACAACGTGCCCGACAGACCCAACAAAAGCTCCCGCAACTCTGTTACGAAGAAACCAGCCGAACGGTTGCCCTGCTGCGCGACTTGTTCAACCCTTCGTATGAGAACATCTATATCAATGACCAGAATGTTTACAACGAAGTAAAGGATTACGTTGCCCTGATTGCCCCGGACAGAAAACAAATTGTCAAGCTCTATACCGGAAATCTGCCGATTTTTGATAATTTTGCCGTAACCAAGCAAATCAAGACCAGCTTTGGCCGCACCGTGACCTACAAGCACGGCGCTTATATGATTATCGAGCACACGGAAGCCCTGCATGTCGTGGACATAAACAGTGGGAACCGCTCCAAATCTCCTGAAGGCCAAGAGGTCAATGCTCTTGACGTGAATCTGGGAGCAGCAGACGAACTGGCCCGGCAATTAAGATTGAGGGACATGGGCGGCATTATCGTTGTCGACTTTATTGATATGGCCCTGGCGGAAAACCGACAGAAACTATATGAACGCATGGTTGAAAACATGCGTAAGGACAGAGCCCGACACAACATACTACCTCTTTCCAAATTCGGGTTAATGCAAATCACCCGACAGCGCGTTCGCCCGGCGATGGACGTAAATGTAGAGGAAGACTGCCCTACTTGCGGCGGCTCCGGAAAGATTAAATCCAGCCTGCTCTTCACGGATTCTCTGGAAAGCAAGATAAAGAAACTCGTCAACGAATTCGGCATCAAAAAGTTTAAACTTCACGTGCATCCATTTGTCGCGGCCTATATCAACCAAGGGTTTATCTCCCTGAAACGTAAATGGCAGATGAAATACAGCCACGGCATCACCATCATTCCCAATCAGAAGTTGTCCTACCTGCAATACATCTTCTACGATGCGCACGGCGAAGAGATAGACATGAAAGAGGAGAACGAAATGAAGTAACCTGTAAACCTACAGGCAGAGCGACTTCTCCAACGACCTTCATATAAAATCTAACGCAGACAATCCCAATTCTACGTTTCCAAGACATAAAGTTCATCTTAACAATTATGCTAATACATAAGATACTTACTTCGCTTGGGCACTACCTGCTACTGATGAAGCGGACTTTCTCACGGCCGGAGCGAATGCGGATGTTTTTCAAACAATATTTGAAAGAGATGGCCCAACTTGGCGTAAATTCCATTGGGATTGTCCTGCTGATTTCTTTCTTTATCGGTGCGGTAATTTGTATTCAAATCAAACTCAACATCCAAAGTGCCTGGATGCCACACTGGGTCTCGGGTTATGTGACGCGTGAAATCATGCTCCTGGAGTTTTCGTCCTCCATCATGTGCTTAATCCTTTCGGGAAAAGTCGGCTCGAACATTGCTTCAGAACTTGGTACAATGAGAACGACACAACAGATTGATGCTCTTGAGATTATGGGCATTAATTCTGCAAGCTTTCTTATTCTGCCCAAAATCTTAGGCCTGATGACCATGATTCCATTCCTGGTTATCTTCAGTACGGCGAGCGGCATCATCGGCGCATACGCCACGGCATATATCGGCCACATCATTACGGCAACAGATTTGACCTCGGGCATGCTGTATGAATTCAACCAGTGGTTCTTCTGGATGGGCGTCATCAAGTCCGTATTTTTTGCTTTCATCATAGCCAGCGTTTCATCATTTTTCGGTTATACGGTCGAAGGTGGTTCCATCAATGTGGGAAAAGCGAGTACAAACGCGGTCGTCTCCAGCAGTATGCTCATCTTATTCTCAGACTTATTCCTAACTCAAATGCTATCATGATAGAGATTAAGGACCTATACAAATCATTTGAAGAAAAGGCTGTGCTAAAAGGAATTAGCAGTCAGTTCAAAGATGGAATAACCAATCTGATAATCGGCCAAAGCGGTTCTGGGAAAACGGTTCTCATGAAGTGTATCGTAGGCCTTCTGGAACCGACACGAGGGGACATCCTGTACGATAACAGAAACTTCGTGAAAATGTCGAAGAAAGAGCGCACCTTGCTGCGGCGGGAAATGGGAATGATTTTTCAGAGCGCGGCACTCTTTGACTCGATGAGCGTACTGGAAAACGTCATGTTCCCCTTAGACATGTTCTCCGACCTCAGTTATAAAGAGCGAAGGAAAAGGGCGGAAAGTTGTTTAGATCGAGTCAATCTCCTCGAGGCGGAAAACAAATATCCCGGCGAAATCTCCGGCGGTATGCAAAAAAGAGTTGCCATAGCACGAGCCATTGTGTTAAATCCGAAATATCTGTTCTGTGATGAACCGAACTCGGGGCTTGACCCTAAGACGTCTCTGGTAATTGACGAGCTGATTCACAGTATCACGCATGAATACGGAACTACGACCATTATCAATACGCACGACATGAACTCCGTTATGGGAATAGGCGAACATATCCTTTTTATCTATGACGGCCATAAGGAATGGGAAGGGACAAAGGATGAAGTGGTAGCCTCCGACAATGTGCGGCTCAGCGACTTTATTTTTGCCTCAGACTTGTTCCGCAAGGTTCGAGAGGCAAATCGGTAACAGTCCAATTTGACTACAAGGAACTTATCCTTCACCCTTCAGCAACGTACAAAGATCTCCGCATTGCAGCATGGCTCAAATGCGGAGATTTTGTTTTTTGATAGAGACGACTTTTTCTCGCTTCCTTACTAAGGCTAATTCTTATTTATTCAAATAATTATATGTATCTTTGCGCAGAACATTTAGAATAGAAACGCATTAATCATAGCTGCAAATAATATGAAAGGTATTGTTTTAGCTGGCGGATCCGGAACTCGTCTATATCCCATCACGAAAGGTATAAGCAAACAGCTGATACCCATTTACGATAAACCAATGGTGTATTACCCGATTTCAGTCCTCATGCTGGCTGGCATTCGGGAAATCCTAATCATATCTACGCCGCAAGACTTGCCCAGTTTTCAACGACTTCTGGGAGATGGCTCCAATTTTGGCATCCAACTCTCTTACGCTGAGCAGCCTTCTCCCGACGGCTTGGCTCAAGCCTTTATTATCGGAGAGGACTTTATCGGCGACGATGATGTCTGTCTGGTCTTAGGAGACAATCTTTTTTACGGAAGCGGTTTCAGCAGAATGCTGGAGAAAGCTGTGTTGACCGCAAAAGAAGAAAAGATGGCCACCGTTTTCGGGTATCGCGTAAACGATCCTTGTCGCTATGGCGTCGTCGAGTTTGAAGAAGACGGCACCTGCAAAAGTATTGAAGAAAAACCCGCCAAGCCAAAATCGAACTACGCAGTAGTCGGCCTATACTTTTATCCGAACGACGTTGTTGCGTTAGCCAAGACCATAAAACCTTCCGCTCGCGGTGAACTTGAAATCACCAGCCTCAACCAGCAATATCTGAGTGACGAAAGGCTGAAGGTACAGATTTTAGGATTGGGATTTGCGTGGTTAGACACGGGGACCCATGACAGTTTAAGCGAAGCGTCGACGTTTATTGAAGTCATAGAGAAAAGAACGGGACTGAAAGTCGGCTGCCTGGAAGAAATCGCTTTCAAGCAAGGTTGGGTTAACGCCCAGCAATTGGTCGAAATAGCCCAACCGATGGTCAAAAATGAATACGGACAATATTTACTCAATCTGATAAAACCATCTGACAACGATTAATGAAGGTACAACGGTTTGTATGGGTTTTACTTCTATTCCTCACACAAACGGCAGTGAATAGAATGTATGCAGAAGGGAGTGAAGCCCTTCTGCAAGGCATTTTTAGGCCTATACAAACTATTGAGGACATTACAGACGAAGACTATTACCTTATTATAGGCATTGCATCTGACGCTCACACTTACCTACTTACCAATACGACATACAAAGAGAATAAACTTTACGCTGAACAAATAGATACCGACGGCATACCATCTACACTCAGTATCGATAAGGCCAATGCGATATGGCAAATACGAAAAACGGGAAACCATACATTCGTGTTTCAGAGTGCGGAAAACAATAAATATATCTTAGCAGAAAAAGAGACGACAACACTCACGACCAGCTCCAACAAGTCAACGGAGTGGGTCTTGGAAAGTACGGGGACGGCCTTCCGTATTCAGAACGCGCAGGACGAGGAACGCTATTTAAGCATTAGTAATTTCTTTACTTACACCGTTTTTGGCCACTACATTTCTGCGGATTCCAAAGATTTATACATTTATAAATTGGCCCGTCAGATGGCAGACATCCCGGGCGAGGCCACTCAGCCGAAGAACGGCACTACGGTTGGACTTTATACTGATGGGTACGTGGCGGACAAGAATTTAACGCCTTTGTCTGACGCGAACTATCTGCTACGCGACGGCACTCTGGCTTCAGATGAACAGGTCGGACAATGGACCTGCCACTGGGTTGACGAGGGGTTCGTACTGGAACGGGCGGATAAAATATATCTGGACTACAATCTACAGCACACATCCACACCGATAATTTGGAAGGTCTCAAACGGCTACCTTGCTACAAACGAGGCCAACCCGCGATATTTAGTATTTAACGAGAGCTGGCAACTGCTCCCCTCCGACGCGTTTCTGGACTCGCAGACACAAACGTGCTTACTCCTGCCGTTTGCAGCTTCGCCACAAAAAGAAGAAAAAAATAATACGCTCGTATTAAGCGGAGGATGGACTGCCACTGATTTATCCCATCTTAAATGGGAGAATTGCCAGGCCCTGGATTTAACCGGAATTGCTCTTCCTTGCCAAGCCCATCCTTTCGACTTTCAACCCGAGAACTCATTTATATATGTGAGTAAGGAAGATGTCGACTTCGTACCGAAGAGTTGGAACCTCACAGTGGGTTGCACCGAAGACTATAATTACTTAGTCCAGAAGGCCCAGCTTACAGATAAGCAGGCGCTCTACATTGACCGCGAAATCCAAGTTCCCGCAGGTTTATTAACCTATACGCGAGCCGCTTACGCCGATGGCTTTTGGGAAACGCTCTACTTGCCTTTCGACGCGTCGCTACCGGAAGTGTTTCAGGCAGAAGAATTGGAATCTTTCAATCAGAGCCAAGGGGAACTTCTCTTCAGCCCAACAACACAGATTGAAAGTAATCAACCACTCATCATCAGATATATAGGAAATCCAAATAATGCTGCGAACACGACTTTTCAAGTAACGAACAAAGAGTGTACGCTGCACCCGACCAACGAATATCCCACCCCAACGAATCACAATTTTATAGGGACCTACTCCCCTCTGCTTTTCGATGGAGAAAGAGCAACGCCAATCTATTTACTGAATGCGACCGGAGAATCTTTTGTCCGCGCAGCAGCTGGCAGTTCCTTAGCTCCATTCCGGGCTTACCTCACCGGGAGCAATGAAACAAAGTCTATAAAGGTTATCCATACAATGCCGACGTCCACCCTGACGGTCCATCCAACCCAAGACACGGCCACTGCTCCGTGCTATCGGATAAATGGAACGCTCTACTCGTCGGAAATGACAGAAGCAGGAATCTCCCAACTTCCTGCCGGCATTTATATCTGGAAAGGTAAAACAATTATTCAAAAAAGGTAACAGACTTCATGATTATCGCTGTAGATTTTGACGGAACTATCGTTGAACACGCATATCCCGAAATCGGGAAAGAAAGGCCATTCGCCATCGCGACGCTAAAACAATTGGTCAAAGACGGACACAAACTAATTCTGTGGAGTGTGCGCGAAGGGAAATTGTTGGATGAGGCAGTTGAATGGTGTAAGAAAAGAGGCATTGTCTTCTACGCTGTCAATCAGGATTATGACGGCGACGATGTTGACAATCCTAATTATAGCAGGAAACTCAAGGCCCAAATATTTATCGACGACCGGAATATTGGCGGACTACCCGACTGGGGAACCATCTACCAATTAATCAGTCGGAGAATCAGTTTAGAGGATTACCTTACCGAGATGCAGCAAGGCCAGCCGGCAACGCCCAAGAAAAAATGGTGGAAGTTCTAATTTAATTTTTCATCTGCAGATTATCATGATCAAAATACCTTCAGCCCAACAATTTCGAGAACTCGATCAACGAACCATTCAAGAACAGGGAATTTCATCATACGACTTGATGGAAAGGGCTGCGACGGCGCTTACTCAGCAAATTATTACGCTGTGGCCCAACAGACAAGCATCCAAGTTTGCGGTATTTGCCGGTCCCGGCAATAATGGAGGGGACGCGTTAGCCACGGCCCGCCTGCTTTCTCAGAGAGGCTATAAAGTCATCGCCTATCTATTTAACATCAACGGGAAACTGAGTAATGACTGCGAAACCAACAAGCAACGCATTACGGAATGCCAGAATCTTCAATTTACTGAAATTACCGCGCAATTTGAACCGCCACAATTAGCGGCCGACACGATTGTTATCGACGGACTATTTGGCACGGGCTTGAAATCAGCCCTTACGGGTGGGTTCGCCGCACTGGTAAAATTTATCAACCATGCCGCGACAACAGTCGTTTCCATAGATATCCCGTCCGGGTTAATGTGTGACGAAACGGTAGACAACTTACAGCCCAACATCATCAAGGCTACGCACACGTTTACGTTCCAACTCCCCAAGCGGTCCATGTTCTTCGCGGAGTGCCAGGAATACATCGGGCACCTGCATGTCGTGGACATCCAACTTTCCCCCAACGCCATTGCCGAGCTCCAGCCTTCTACCGCGCAGTTAGAGTCCAACGACGTAAGCGAACTTTTCCAGGCACGCAATCCGTTCGGGCATAAAGGGACTTTCGGCCACGCACTTCTGATTGCCGGACAATATGGCATGGCAGGCGCCGCAGTTTTAGCATCCAGAGCATGTTTGCGCGCAGGCGTCGGGAAAATAACGATTCATACCCCGCACATCAATAATTCTATTTTACAGATATCCGTGCCGGAAGCCGTGTTGGATCACGATGTTGCCGACAATATTTTCACCTCGCCTGTCAATACAAAGCCCTACGACGCGGTAGCCATTGGCCCGGGTATAGGTACGGCCCAACCTACAGCCTTGGCATTTATAGAACAAATCCGCTCAACGCATGTGCCCTTAGTCATTGACGCTGACGCAATTAATATATTAAGTGAACACTCGAATTGGCTGAGTGAGCTACCCGCCAACAGCATTTTAACTCCCCACCCCGGCGAATTTTCCCGACTCATACAACGCAAGTCGGATAAAACAACCGCATTGAAAGAAGCGGAGGCAGTGGCACAGAAGCAAAACCTATACCTTATTCTAAAAGGTCACTACACGGCCATCTGTACTCCACAAGGAATGACCTATTTCAATTCCACTGGCAACTCTGGAATGGCGACGGCAGGAAGTGGCGACGTGTTAACGGGCATCCTGTTGTCATTACTCGCACAAGGTTACACCCCTGAAGACGCCTGCTGCCTCGGCGTCTACCTGCACGGACTGGCCGGGGACATAGCGGCCCGACATTTAGGGGAAGACAGCATCATTGCTTCAGACCTTATCCAATATCTCCCTCAAGCCATACATTCCCTTAGAGCAAATCCACAGTAAAACAAACATTTTACCTTATGAGACATATTCTGTTATCCTTTTTCCTTTGTTGCTTCTGCCTCGCCAGCGCACAAACCGAAGTAAGTCCTTACGAACCAGGGGTTACGAAAGAAGGAATTACGTATTTCCTGCCCAAAACGGGAATACACGTCACGCTCACGGCCCAACGCAAACAGCACAAGCCGGGAGAATATTGCAAATATGCGGAACGCTACCTGCGATTAAAGAATGTCACGCAGCAACCCTACGATGAATGGAATATTCTCAAAATAGAAATCACCACATTCGGCGTAGCAGACCCGGAAAAGGCTTATACCATCAAGGTCAAGACCAAGACTTCCGCTCCACTGGTAAGTCTTGCAAACGATGGCCGTTTGCTTTCGGTAAATACGACGGCTCCCGCCATTCCCCAACTCTCTCGTCCCGAAGTCATCCGAGAAAAACAAGAGCTACTCAATCCCGCCGACTATAAGACGGGAGAAATTCTTGCTGCCGGGAGTACCTCCAAAATGGCGGAGCTCACAGCGAACGAGATATACGACATCCGTGAAAATCGCTCCATGCTGACCAAGGGGCAGGCTGACTTCATGCCCCAGGATGGCGAGCAACTCCGACTGATGCTCAAACAACTGGATACCAACGAAGAAGCGCTGCTGCAACTTTTCAAAGGAACGACTTCAACGGAGACCCACGTTTTCACGTTCGACGTCGTTCCGGAAAGTAGTATAGAAAATCAGCTGCTGTTCCGTTTCTCCAAGCATTTCGGCCTTGTCGATCAGGACGATTTGAGTGGTACGCCTTTCTACATCACGGTGGAAGACATGCACTCCCTGCCCTATGAGGATCCTGCCAGCAAGAAAAGCCAGAATGACAAAGAAGACCTTCGCTATACGATGCCGGGCAAGGCGACAATCCATATCTTAAGAGAGAATCAGGAAATTGCCTCGCAGGTAGTAACCATGGCCCAGCTTGGCCGCATCGAACATTTAGGCGGAGACCTTTTTAACAAGAAATACACGACCAGCGTCATCCTTTCCCCCGAAACGGGCGCCATTGTACAGATTAACGCAGAGGAACCGCAGTAATTCAAACATATATTCCATCCATATTTCTCACACCCAACTATTTATTATAAAAGACAAGCTATATGAGTTTTAATTTGCCCAAAACAGAGAAAAAGAGAGTAGTCATTGTTGGAGGAGGTTTTGGCGGACTAAAATTGGCCAACAAACTAAAGAAATCAAATTTTCAAGTAGTTTTGGTCGACCGGAACAATTATCATCAATTTCCCCCATTAATATACCAAATTGCCTCTGCCGGTATAGAACCCAGCTCCATATCCTTCCCCTTTCGCAAGATTTTCCAAAAAAGAAAGAACTTTTTCTTCCGAATGGCGGAGGTACGCTCCATCTTCCCGGAACACAAGATTCTCCAGACCTCTATCGGTAAGGTAAAGTACGACTATTTGGTCCTGGCTGCGGGTACCACCACCAACTTCTTCGGCAACCAGCATATCGCCGAAGAGGCTATGCCCATGAAGAACGTGAGCGAAGCGATGGGACTACGCAATGCCTTGCTGGACAACTTTGAACGCGCGCTGACTTGCGCCGGAGAACAAGAGCGCCAGGAACTGCTCAACGTCGTCATCGTCGGTGGCGGCGCCACGGGCGTTGAAATAGCGGGTGCGCTTTCCGAGATGCGCAACTTCGTCCTCCCCAAAGACTATCCCGACCTGCCGTCCAGCCTCATGCACATCTACTTAGTGGAAGCCGGCCCGCGCCTGCTTTCCGCCATGAGCCCCGAAACCTCCGAGCACGTTGAAAAATATTTACGGAACATGGGGGTCAATGTGTTACTCAACAAAATGGTAACCGACTACAAAGACCACCGCGTTTTCCTAAAAGACGGTAGCTCCATCGCGACGAGGACCTTCATCTGGGTCAGCGGTGTCGCCGCAGAACCTGTCGGAAACCTGGGCAATGAACATTTAGGCCGAGGTCACCGCATTGTTGTGGACGAATTCAATCGCGTCAAAGGCTTTGACAATATTTTCAGCATCGGTGACCAGTGTATCATGCCCGACGCCGATCCGGCCTACCCCAACGGGCATCCCCAATTGGCCCAAGTCGCCATTCAGCAAGGCGCACTACTGGCCCGAAATCTCAAGGCCCTGGATGAAGGAAAAGAGCTCAAACCCTTCCGCTACAAGAACCTCGGAACCATGGCGACCGTGGGCCGCAATCGTGCCGTCGCCGAGTTCAAGGAAATCAAGATGTACGGTTTCCTCGCCTGGGTAATGTGGCTCGTTGTCCATCTGCGTTCCATTCTTGGCGTACGCAACAAAATTATCGTCCTGTTCAACTGGATGTGGAACTACTTCTCCTACAGCCAGTCGCTGCGCATGATTATCTATGCCAAGAAAGCCAAGGAAGTCATCGAGCGTGAAAAACGTCTGGCCTCTACCCACTGGGGAACGGACCTCATGAGTGAAGGCTCGGAAGATACACGTGAAAACCAACGCCCTACATCCTCAAAATCTTAAAAAACGTCCAAAATATGTTCTCCGGTATCGTAGAAGGGCTTGCGGAAGTTGTCCGACTGGAAAAAGCCCAAAAAAATCTGCACATCACGTTGCGCTGCCCCTTTGCCCACGAGTTGACCATCGATCAGAGTGTAGCCCACAACGGCGTCTGCCTCACAGTCGTCAAGCAGGAAGGGGACACATATACGGTGACTGCTATCGATGAAACCCTGCAACGTTCCAATTTAGGTTTACTCCAAGTCGGAGACCAAGTCAACGTGGAGCGCTCCATGCAAATCAACGACCGCCTCGACGGGCACATCGTTCAAGGACACGTGGACGAAACGGCAGAATGTATCAACGTCGAACAGGCCGACGGCAGCTATGTCTACACCTTCCAGTATCCACTGGACCTCGCCCAGGCACAACGGGGATATTTTACCGTAGACAAGGGCAGCGTAGCCGTCAACGGCGTCAGCCTGACCGTTTGTGAGCCGACCGACAACACATTCAAAGTCTGTATCATTCCCTACACGTATGAGCACACGAACTTCCACGCCATACGCCCCGGCAATAAGGTCAACATTGAATTTGACATTCTGGGAAAGTACATCAGCCGCCTTCAGCATTTCGCGAACATGACTCCTCCAGCCCATACATGTCCGTAATTTAAGAAAATACAACGAAGCAAACAGGTCTCCCGAACCAAGGGAAAACCGTTCAACGCGTTGAAGGATTACCCGCTTGCGGCTTCGTTCACAGTCTAACCGATTTTCCGCCCCGCCCGGCCACGTTACGGCAAGGCGATACGGAAAGTCGGTTTTTCATTACTCCCTACGAACTTCAGGCGAGCCTCCGGCCCGACGCCGGTTACCGCCATATAGGTTTCCTTCGGGAAGGAAAGTTATAAAATCGTCCCCGTTAGCATATAATTTTTATTAATTCAACAAAACCGGCATTGCCCTTACCGGTTAATTTTGCATCTTTGTACTCAAATACATCCTAATACCAAGAACCCTTTTCCACCTGCCGAGGACGAGCCTTTCCTAACAAATGGCTTTCACCAAAACAGAGAAACATAAAAGAATACAGATTAACTCATTACAGTATGAAGAAAAAGAATACCCTTACGGCTTTGTCGCTGATTGTTGGTGGGATGTTAGTCTGCACTCCAGCCATCGCTCAGCAACAAAAATGCGTCAAACTAACCACGGCCAATGCTGTGGGTACGCCTCTGACGCTTATCGTCAACAACAATTACAACGGTATTACGGTTGACTGGGGTGACAACAATCCCGTGACGTACACCGCTACGGTTGACGAAACGGAACAAGTTATTGAAGGCACTGTAAAAGGTAGTGTCATTACCATCACAGGCGACAATCAGTGGGACATGCTCACCTGCACGGACTGCGGTCTGACCGCCATTGACCTCACCCAGGCCCGTCAGCTCCGCTCACTGTATTGCCAGAACAATCAGCTCACGACGCTCGACCTGCGCAGCATGAGTTCGTTGACCGACCTCGACTGCTCCAACAACCAGATCAGCGAGTTCGTCTTCACGAATGCCGGCACGCCGGAGACCGACTTGAGCAACATCGAGAACCTCAATGTTGCCAACAACCAGCTCAGTGGAACGTTTGTCGTACGCACATCGACCCTTCAACAGTTGAACGTCGCCGGAAATCCGCAACTGACCACGCTCTACGTCAGCTCCAATCCCAATCTGACGACCTTGAACTGCTCTGACAACGAGATTACGACCCTCAGCCTCGCTGCAAACACCAACCTGCAGACGCTGATAGTCCGCAATTCCGCCAGCAGGAATGTCACTTTCCCCTCATCGGGCATCTCCACCCTGCAGCAAGTCATTTTGCAGGACGCCAATGTCGCCAGCCTCAACCTTTCGCAATGCACGCAGCTCAGCGACTTGCGCTGCACCAACACGGGACTGTCCAGTCTCCAGCTTCCCAGCAACGTCAAGTTGGACAACCTGGATCTGAGCAACAACAAACTCGATTTCCGCTCCTTGCCGAGACGTGCCTACGCTCCGACCAATCTGATTTTTTTGCCGCAAGCAGATGTTGACATCACTTCGGCTCCGGGTATAAAGCAAAATAGCGAAGGTGTTTATTACGTTGACCTCTGCCCCACATGGAGTGACCGAACCGATGAAACATACCAGCTCGACCTGAGCGACTGGAGAAACATCGGCGTCACGAGCAGCAATGCGGGAACTGCCGACATTACGTTCGAATGGTACACGGTAGACGACAATGGAAATGTAACCGAGCTCACGGCCGGCAGTAATCAGAACACGCCGAACGACTATTACGCCAGCGTCGGCAAATTCGCTTTCTTCACCGGACAGGGAAAAGCCTACGCGACGATGACCTCGAGAACCTACGGCCTGACCTTGAATACGATGGCGATTTCCATTGGCGAAGACTTCACGACGGGTATCGACGGCGTGACGGCCGATAACGACGGCCTGACAGTCCGTACCGCTTCCGGCGTACTCTACATGAGCAGCAACCAACCGACCAAAGTCGTCGTCTACTCGTTGGACGGCAAGACGGTTTGGACCGGAACCGTCGGAAACGGCGAGCAAAGTGTCCGCCTGCCGCAAGGGGTCTACATTGTCAACAATCAGAAAGTAGCCCTCTAAACCCCGACAGTTAAATCTTTACTTGATTCAAACATTCCTCACAATGAATAATTTATATTCCACCTTACGGACCATCGCCATCAGTGCAGTCGCAGCTGTCGCCGCACTGCCGGCATTTGGTCAGACTCCCCAGGAAGAGTTACCTATGATTGTGGTGCCTCACAGCCAGGAAATCCCCTATCGCGAGCGCACCTTGTGCTACAACATTGACGCCAACGTCGACTATACGGTCTCAGCCGACCAGGACTGGGTCTCCCTGCGAAAGAAGGACAACACCCTATGGGTACACGTTCAGCCCAACTACGATGCGGAGAGCCGTACCGCCACCATTACCTTCGCTAACGAAGAAGCCGGTATCCAGGAAACGCTAACCCTCACCCAAAGCATGGACCAAAGTGTCTTGGACCTGCCTGACAACGGCATCAAACCCGTATCCGCAACCGCCAATACGTCAGAAAGCGGCGAAGGCATTGAGTTGACCTACGACGGTGATACGGGCACCATCTGGCATTCGCGTTACAGTGGCAGCAAGTTTACCGTATCCGCCAGCAATCCCGCCATCCTGACCTACAATTTTGAAAACGTAGACAGTATTAATTACATCAACTACGTGCCGCGTCAGGACGGCCAGACCAACGGTTGCTTCGGCAATGTCGAGATTTATGTTAAGTGTGAAGGCGATGAGGATTACACGCTCTATGGCACTTACGACTGGCAACAGACGTCGACCATCAAGACCGTAAATTTTGAAAACGGCCTGCTCAACCCCGTCTCCATCCAGTTCCGCGTCACCTCCGGTTCGGGCGGCTATGCTTCCTGCGCCGAAATGCAGTTCATGACGGAGAATGCGAACGCTGAGTTCGAGATTTTCAACGACGAGCTCTATACCACGCTCAAACCCGGCGTGACGGAAGAGCAAATCATGAAATTGCAGAATCCGTTCGTCAAGTCGCTGGCCATGAAGATTCTCAATGGCACTTACGATACGGACTACCGCGTAGCTTCCTATCCCTGCCACCTGTCCCCGCAAACGCAGTCCGAGCAATGGGCCGCCCCGGGCAAACTTTACGACCAGCTGGCCGGTGTGACGGGTATCAACGTCCCGCACAACACGACGCAGGCCGTCATTGTCAGCGGCATTCCTGACGACATGCAGGTCCAGCTGAAAATCGTAGCCTGGTATGTTGGCCGCGTCGGTGGTAATTTCGACGGTGGCGATCCCCATACCGCGACCTACGCACTGCGCAACGGTCTCAACATCATCGACTATGATTATGGCTACGACGGTCTGGCCTACATCAGCTACTACTCCACCGACGATCCCTCCAACCATCCGAACATCGGCGTCCACTTCGTCAACGGCCAGGTGAACGGCTACCTCTCGCCGGACAAGACCAACGAAGAAATGCACGAACTCTGTCTGAACGCCCCCAGCCAATTCATGGACCTGGTCGGTGACAAGGTTCACTCCATCTGGACCTCCAGAGGCATCACGGGCCCCGACGGCACCGTCTACTCCCGCGGTCTGGCCGATTACTGCAAGGCCAGCGACGGCACCTCTCTGGGTTACATCCAATACATGAACCTGCTCGACTCGCTCGTAGCTTGGGAACACCGTCTCCTGGGTATGGAGAAATACAACCGTCTGCCGGACAACCGCACCATGGCCTACGTCAACTTCACGTACTACATGTTCCAGGGCGGCCTTGGCGTATCGTTCCATGTAAACCAGGAAAGCCGTATTCTTAATTGCCAGAGATTGATGTACAACGACTTTGACGCCATCTGGGGCCTGAGCCACGAGTGGGGTCACCAGCATCAGATGGCGCCCTACTTCAACTGGGCCGGCCAGGGAGAGTGCACGAACAACATGAACTCCTGCTACAACACCCTCCACATGGGTTACAAAGGTGAAGACGCATCGCGCATTCAGAAAAGTTGGGATGCAGCCTACAGCCATTTCTTCGAGAACGGCCGCAGCGGTTTGGGTGCCGCCACGCTTCGTCAGGCTGCCTACAACAGCATCAGCAGCTACAGCTGGTGCAGCGCTGTCCAGGATGAAATCCGTCAACAGTACGAAGACTATGACGGTTTCACCTCCATACCTTCCTACGAAGAGGATCCCGATCATGGTTTAAGCATCTCCGAAGTGGGTGTTGAAGAGCAGTTGGCTCCGTTCTTCATGCTCTACTGCTACTTCACCAATTCTGCCCACGAAGGCTACACGCCTGACTTCCAGCAGGACATCTACGAGTCCCTGCGGCAGAATGACTACGACAACGGCTCGACCATCGAACCCGACTACGTTGACGGCGTAAAGCACGCCAAGACCACGGTAGACAAGTACGAGTTGTTGGCCAGCGCGCAGAACGGCAATAAGAACGGCGCCTACGCCAAGTTCATCGCCGCCTACCCGAACTCTGTCTGGACCACGCAGCAGTACCTCACTTCTTCGGCCAACTCCAACCAGAACAGCGTACCGTTTATCTTCAACTACATCCGCAAGGCCTCGAAGATTTGCGGCTACAACCTGTACGACTTCTTCGATAAGTTCGGCTTCTTCCGCACCGTCGTCCTCAGAATCGGTGACTATGGCAATAAGGACTATGTCATGATGAAGGACATGCAGGAAGAGTTTAAGGCCGACATGGAGGCTCTGGGCCTGAAGGAAATGAGCGACGAAATGATTGAGAACATTGCTCACTCTCCGATTCCCTCTTTCCCGACGCCCAACATTCCCAATACGCCGACGGTGAAATAAGGACAAACGTCCATTCCCTAATAACAAGAGACCGACAAAGAAGTCAAGAGACTTTTCAGCCGGTCTCTTGTTTTGGTTGACATGAAGGTGAAAAATCTTAAAGGGGAGGAGGGCGACTAAACCGCTTTTTAGTCGCCCTCCTCCCCTTTTTCTAACCCTATCTTCATTTGTAGGAATCCAGAGATTCAATCATAGATAGACAAGTCGTTTTGCAAATGATGAGGTAAAACCAAGACGTCTATCATTCTTTCCACAAATCGATTTTACCAAGAAGGAAGTCATATAGCCCAACCACAAGTATTCCATTTTCGTTATAGCCCGAACTATATCGGTCCCCTGCAATAATGACTTTGCGGAAGCCGTCAGAGAGTTGCAGAAGAGAATCTGCCTCCTGGTCCATCTTTTCCTTTGAGGGTAACGCATATGCCGATTGAATGTAAAGGCGTTCATCGTGACGATTGACCACAAAATCTATTTCGAGATTACGTCTTTTGAGTTCCCCGCCTCTATCTCGTCTATAGCTTTCCACCATACCGATATCTACAGAAAATCCATTTTTACGTAACTCATTGTAGATAACATTCTCCATAGTATGGGTGGGCTCAAGCTGTCTAAAGTCCAGCACAGCATTTCTTATACCCATGTCTTCAAAATAGTACTTGGTTTCTGTACCAACATATTTTCTCCCCTTCACATCGTATCTGAGCGCCGCGCCGATGAAGAAAGAATCTTGAAGACACTTCAGATACTTTGAAATGGTAGCTGGCTTGACGTCAATACCAGCAACAGTCTGAAAAGTGTTAGAGATTCGCCGCACATTGGTGCTCGCCCCCATTCCCGAAGCAAGGATTTTTACCAACTCACACATACCATCCGCATTTTTCAAATGGTTGCGTTCAATCACATCCCTCATATATACCGTTTCAAATATCTCACGGAGATAATTTTGCTTGTCCTCGGGACGCTCTATCCGTGCGACTGCAGGTAGTCCGCCATACCGAAAAAACATCTCCAAGGCCTCGCCTTTTTCTCCGCCTATCACTTCGTAGTATTCTGCGAAACTCAACGGGTGTACACGTATTTCCCAGCCTCGACCTCGAAACTCTGTAACGATATCCTTTGACAGGAACTTGGCATTAGAACCGGTTACATATACTTCCGCATTGGGAAGATTCAAATAAGAATTAAGTACATCCTCGAACTCTTTTACCATTTGGACTTCATCAAGGAGAATATAATACTTGCCTTGATCAATCATCCTTTCGTCAATATATTGCAACAAGGCATCTGGATCTCGAAGTTTCTTATTTCTGCGATCCTCCAGATTCACTTGAATAATATGACTCGCGTCAATGCCATTCGCAAGCAAATGCCGGCAAAAAAGATTAAACAGCAAGTATGATTTTCCACAACGACGAATACCGGTTATGATTTTTATCATGCCGTTTCCTTCCGCTCTGAATAACTGCTCCAAATAGTATTTTCGTTCAAAAACCATGATTTAGGGGAATATTTCTGTGTCATGACACAAATTTATGCCCCAAAGATAGCTTCAAAATTTGAATAGACAAACAATTGGGGATTAAATCCGTTTAGCGGAATTTCTATAAATCGAGTTCCCGGTACCATGGACGGCTAAAACAGTTTACTCCCGCCCTCCTTTTCTGTAAGCGTCTCTACTCCCCAGTCTGCACTGGGCCGCCGTTCCCGCCTTCGCACTAAGCGGCTCCCCATCCGCCGCCGCGCAGCACCTTTTGGCGCGGGTCCCTCCGCAGGATTCGCGAACACGGGGCTTAGGCGCGTAACGACGGGCCTAAGCCCCGTTTTTTCTGGCCTTAGGCATGTACGCCGCGTCGCAGGCGTCCGCAGCTGGCCGACTGTTCGGCGGAAGGCGGCCCGAAGCACACCGCGGGAAAAAACGGAGGAAAACGGTGTTTGTTTACTTCAGTCTTTGAAGAAATTACCTTAACTTTGCAAAAACATATTAAGCATTCTACTAATCGCGATATTTTTTTGCATGGGAAGAAAGAAGAAAGCCCTTCCGGTTTTGGAAAATATTACCATTACAGACGTTGCCGCAGAAGGAAAAGCGCTCGCCAAAGTCGACGGTATGGCCGTTTTTGTCCCCTACGTCGTTCCCGGCGACGTCGTAGACTTACAACTTACCCGAAAGAAGCACTCCTACGCGGAAGCCGAGGCCATCCGTTTCCATCAGTATTCGGAGCGGCGGACCCAGCCGTTCTGCCCCCACTTCGGCGTGTGCGGAGGCTGCAAGTGGCAATGTCTGAGCTACGCGGACCAGCTGTACTACAAGCAGAAACAGGTGCAGGACGTGATGGAACGCATCGGGAAAATCGCCATCCCGGCCCTCCGCCCCATACTGGGCAGTAAGAAAACGCAGGCCTACCGCAACAAGCTGGAATTCGGCTTCTCCAATAAGAAATGGCTGACCCGGGAAGAAGTGCAATCCGACGTCCGGTTTGAGGACATGAACGCGGTGGGCTTCCACATACCCGGCGCTTTCGACAAAATCCTGGACATCCGCGAATGCCATTTGATGGACAACATCAATAACGACATCCGTAACGGCATCCGCGACTACGCAAAGGCCCACGCCTTGTCCTTCTTCGACATCAAGCAACAGACCGGACTGCTCCGCAACATGATGCTCCGCCTCTCCTCGCGCGGGGAAATCATGCTGCTCATGCAATTCTGCATCCGCACGGCAGAAGAGGAACAACAGGCGCAAGCACTGCTGGCCTTCCTCCACGAACGGTTCCCTCAGATTTCCTCCCTGCTCTACGTCAACAATCTGAAAGCCAACGATACGATAGGCGACCTCGACGTAAAGACTTACGCCGGCACAGACTATATCATCGAGGAAATGGAAGGGCTCCGCTTCAAAGTCGGCCCCAAAAGTTTCTACCAGACCAATACGGAACAGGCCTACGAACTGTATAAAGTGGCACGCGACTTTGCCCGACTCACCGGACAGGAACTCGTCTACGACCTCTATACCGGCACCGGCACCATTGCCAACTTCGTTGCGCGCAGGGCGCGTAGGGTGGTCGGCATTGAGTACGTGCCCGAAGCCATCGCCGACGCCAAGGTGAACGCGGAAATGAACGGACTTTCCAATACGTCTTTCTTTGCCGGCGACATGAAAGACATCCTGAACGCCCAATTTATCGAGGAACAGGGCCGGCCCGACGTCATCATTACCGACCCGCCCCGGGCCGGCATGCACCCGGACGTCGTGGAAACGATTCTCGCCGCAGCCCCGCAGCGCATTGTCTACATCAGCTGCAACCCCGCCACGCAAGCACGCGACCTGGCCCTGCTCGATGCGCACTACGCCGTCGAAGCCATCCAGCCCGTGGACATGTTCCCTCAAACCCACCACGTGGAAAACGTGGTCCTGCTATGCCGCCGCGACGCAACGCCCGGCATGAACTAAGCGTATGACTGCCATTTGCCGACATAACCCCATCCTGCAACATCGCCTGGCCACCCTTCTGCAGGCCGGCGACGCGACGCAATTGCTGGAGACCCTGCAAGGCCTCTCCAACAAGGAAGCGCGGACCGCGGGCTATCTGCTCAGCGAGGTGCTGTTGCCCGGACTGCCGGACGGGACCGCCTTCTGGCAGTTCTTCCTGCCCGTCGTGTCGGCCGACTCCAAAGCCTACCTGGGGACTTTTCTCAAGGCGGCCCTCCGGCTCTACGAGGCGCAGCGGCTTACGTTCGACAGCCCGCAGCTGACGGCCTTCGCCGCCGAGTGTACGCCCGTCGACCGCGAAAAAGTCATTAAGGCGGCCCTGCCCGTACTGCGAAGCCCCGAAGAAGTGCAACACCTGTTGCGCATTTTCGACTTCAAGCCGGACAAGCACAGCGCGTACTACCTGCTACTGGGAGGAACCGCCGTCTGCTACTACCTGCTGTTCAACACCCTGAAAGTGGTTGAGGAAGAAAGCATCCTGCAATTCTGCTGCAAGACCCTCGTGCGAAAAGGGGACGCCCTGTCCTTCAACATGGCCAGCATCCTGTGTCAGTACTTTGACCTGAAAGACGTGCCCGGCGTTTTCTCTCTCCACGTCGAGCCCTACAAGTTCAGCCGACTGGACCTCTCGTTTGAAAGTTTCAGAAACATACTTCTACAATAGTAAACCTTAAAAATTCTATTGGTCAAATGACACCAAAAAATCCCATCCACCACCGACACCTAAACAGAAGCGCCTGGGGCACTCTGCTCCTGGCCTTCTGCCTGACGCTCCCGGCTCCCGCCGCTGCCAGGAAGAAAAAGGACACACCGAAACAAGAACAGGCCGCAGCCAAAGAGGTGAAACAACAAGGGCTCTTCACTACCGTCAAAAGCGGCAACGAGTGGTTCTTCGAGATTCCGGATTCCATCATCGGCCGGCAGATTCTGTCGACCGTGCGATTCACCTCCACCCCCGCCGGCACGAACAAGTTCGGCGGCGAGCAGGTGAACCAGCAAACCGTCTACTGGCAAGTGGCCCCGAACGACCAGTTGCTGCTGCGTTCCTACCTGCTGGTCAACACGGCCGACTCGGTCGACGCCATTAACAAGGCGATTCTCATCAGCAACGAGAACCCCATCATCGGTAGTTTCAAAATCGAGAGCCATAAGAACAATGTCTACCGGATTAAGGTGACCTCCTTCTTCAACGAGGACAACATGGCCCTCGGCATGCCGCGCTACATGAAAAACAGCTGGGGCCTGCAGGCCTACCTGCCGTCGGCCTCCTACATCGAAAGCATCAAGACCTTCCCCCTCAACACCGAAATACGGACGGTGAAGACCTGGGCCTCGCAAACCAACAACACCTATGCCGGCTCACTGACCGGAAAGGTGACCATCGGGCTCAACATCTCGTTCGTACTGCTGCCCAAGGAGCCGATGCAGCGCCGCCTTTTCGACCCGCGGGTGGGCTACTTCACGGACAATTACAACTACTACTCCGACAACCAGCAGCGCGTCAGCGTCAAACGCTTCATCACGCGATGGAGACTGGAGCCCAAGGACAGTGCCGATGCGGAAAAGATGAAGAGGGGCGAACTCGTTGAACCCAAGAAGCCGATTGTCTACTACATCGACCCGGCCACGCCGAAACAGTGGCGCCCTTACCTCATTGCCGGCGTCAACGACTGGCAGAAGGCTTTTGAGAAAGCCGGCTTCAAGAACGCCATCATGGCCAAGGAATGGCCGGAAAACGACTCGACGATGAGCATGGAGGATGCCCGCTATTCCGTCATCCGTTACCTTGCGTCGCCCATTGCCAACGCCTACGGTCCGCAGGTGCACGACCCGCGCTCGGGCGAAATCCTGGAAAGCCACATTTGCTGGTATCACAACGTGATGACCCTGGTCCACGACTGGTACATGATACAGGCCGGAACCCTGGACGAGGCGGCACAGAAAATGAAATACGACCCGGAACTGATGGGCGAACTGATTCGGTTCGTTTCCTCTCACGAAGTCGGACACACGCTGGGACTGCGCCACAATTTCGGTTCGTCGAGCACTGTTCCCGTGGACAGTCTGCGCGACAAGGCCTGGGTGGAGGCCCACGGACATACGCCGAGCATCATGGACTACGCCCGCTTTAACTACGTGGCCCAGCCGGAGGACAGCATCTCGCGCAAGGGCATCTTCCCCCGTATTGGCGATTACGACCTTTGGGCCATCCAGTGGGGCTACACGCCGATGTGGGAAGCCTATGACGACGAAAGCGACCACTGGGAGCTGGAGAAACTGACGTCGGCCAAACTGGCCAACAACCGCCGGTTATGGTTTGGCGACGGCGAAACGAACACGACACGCGACTCGCGTTGCCAGACCGAGGACCTGGGCGACAACTCGATGAAAGCAAGCGAATACGGCCTGCTCAACCTGAAGCGCGAAATCAAAGTCTTGCCTGAGTGGACCTACGAGAGCAACGACATCTACAACGCGAACATCCGCGAGATGTACAACCAGATCACGACACAGTACCTGCGCTACGCGATGCACGTACTATATAATATAGGTGGGGTGTACAATGACTATAAGACTGTGGACCAGCCGGGCGACGTCTACAGCTACGTTTCCCTGGAAAAGCAGAAAGAGGCGCTCGACTACCTTGACCGCAACGTCCTGACAGAGCCGAAATGGCTCATCGCCGAGGATTACATCATGCGCATCTCCCCCGACCCGCAGCAGCTCACGATACGGTTGGGCAACACAGTCGTAAGCAACATGGTCAGCGCCAGCCTCCTCAACCGCATGAATCCTCTCTACACGGCCGACCAATATCTTCAGGACATTACGCAGTTGCTGTTCAAGGAACTGAACACCCGCTCAGCCGTATCGCGCTACCGGAAAGCATTGCAGGCGATGTTCGTACAGTCGCTCACCTCCTACTTTTCCAGTTCGACGACGACCGCCACGGCACGCCCCGCCGTGCTGCAGACGCTGGAAAACCTGAAGCGCCAATTGCGCAACTATCAGGGAGGCGACAGTAGCGACCGGGCACACTTCCGCTCGTTGCAGGACATCATCGACCGCACTTTGGCCATCAAGTAAACGCCGGAAAAGACTGAGACATGATAAGGAGGGGAAGTTTTTCACAGACTTCCCCTCCTTAAAGTTTAAGGCAACAGGAAATTTCCACTCCACCCAACCAGCTGGACAGACTCGCGCCGACAGGAATGAAAAAAGGAAGTAACAAAGTGACAAGCCCTTATCTTTCCCACTCTCTACACAAATAAAATCGGAGAATGACGGTGTAAAGAAAAAAAGTTGTATCTTTGCACCCGATATGGCAAGTTCTGTTACACCGTCATTGCCCCTGAAAATCATCTCAGACATCGCTCAGGAATTCCGCTTCAGCTTGACAGACGCATTCTTCAAGGAAGCAGAACAGGAAGATGTACTCGGCGGCAATCTTGAAGTTACCGTCTCCGCCACAAGGGAGCGCGACGGCGCGACGTACAGAATTGCGCTGAATATCAAAGGTGAGGTGCAAGTCGTGTGCGACCGTTGTCTGGACGAACTGACGCTACCCGTCGACACGACCGACACGGTGAAACTTGTACTGAGCGAGCCGGAAGAAACCGACGACGACACGATACGGTTCATCGGACAGCGGGCACAAAGCTACGACCTGTCCGATGACATCTTCCAGGCCGTCGAACTGTCGCTGCCCATACAGCGAGTACATGAGGACGGGCAATGCAACTCCGAGATGCTGGACTTCCTCGACGCCCATTCCGCCCAACCTTCTGCCTCCAGCTCGCTCGACTTGTAAACCGACTGTTTTTGTGGCGTGGCCGCAAATACATAGAAACATTTAAGTTATAAAACTCTAATCGTATAATCAAATGGCACATCCTAAAAGAAGACAATCCAAAACGAGAACGCTCAAGCGCAGAACTCATGATAAAGCTGTTGCCCCCACGCTGGCAATCTGCCCTAACTGCGGTGCATGGCACATTTATCACACTGTTTGCCCCACTTGCGGATACTACAGAGGCAAGTTGGCAATCGTGAAAGAGGAAGTAGCGGAGTAATTGAGACTTCCAAGAGGAGGAGTGCCTGGCCAACGCGGGGATTTCTCCTCTTCTTTTTAATGATTTGTTCTGTCTTCTAAAATTAATCTTATGGAAAAGATAAATGCCGTCATCACGGGAATCGGCGGATATGTGCCGGAATACGTTCTGAACAACGAAGAGCTATCCCGGATGGTCGATACGAACGATGAATGGATCATGACGCGTATCGGTATTAAGGAACGCCGCATTCTCAACGAGGAAGGATTGGGAACCAGCTACATGGCGCGTAAGGCCATCAAGCAATTGCTGGAAAAAACTGGAACGGATCCGCAGGAAGTGGATTGCCTGATTCTGGCCACCTCCACGCCCGACTATCACGTTCCTTCTACGTCGTCTATCGTCATTGGCCGTTTGGGCATGAAGAATGCCTATGCCATTGACTTGCAGGCTGCCTGCTGCGGTTTCCTCTTTGCGATGGACACGGCCGCCTGTATGATTCAGAGCGGACGCTATAAGAAAGTTGTCGTCTGCGGTGCGGACAAGATGTCCAGCATCGTAGATTATTCGGACCGCGCTACGTGCCCCATTTTCGGCGACGGCGCTGCGGCGGCCCTGGTAGAACCCTCTGAAGAAGACCTGGGGTGGAAAGACGCCTACCTCCGCACGGACGGAAAGGGCCTTCCGTTCCTCTGCGTGAAAGCCGGCGGCTCGGTTTGCAACCCCTCCTATTTCACCATCGACCACCGCATGCACTACCTGCACCAGGAAGGGCGCACCGTTTTCAAATTTGCCGTGACCAACATGAGCGACGCGAGCGCGCTAATCGCAGAGCGCAACGGGCTCAACAAGGAAAACATTGCCTGGATTATCCCTCACCAGGCCAACGTCCGCATTATAGAAGCGGTGGCCAACCGCCTCGAAGTGCCAATGGATAAAGTAATGCTGAACATCCAGCGTTATGGTAACACGTCCGCCGGTACGCTGCCGCTGGCTTTGTGGGATTACGAAAAGCAGCTGAAGAAAGGCGACAACCTTATTCTGACGGCATTCGGCGCGGGCTTCACTTGGGGTGCAGCTTACCTGAAGTGGGCATACGACGGAAAGAAATAAAAAACAGATAACGCCATGTGGTCGGCTTGCATGCTACGCCATAGCGGCTACGGCATGAAGCCCGCCACATGTTTATTTTATCCCAACAGCACATGCACAAAGCAGGATTTGTCAACATCGTAGGAAATCCGAACGTCGGGAAGTCCACCCTCATGAATCTCCTGGTCGGGGAACGCATTTCCATAGCCACGTTCAAGGCACAGACTACGCGTCACCGCATCATGGGTATCATCAATACGGAGGACGCCCAGATTGTTTTCTCCGACACGCCGGGTGTTTTGAAGCCGCACTACAAGCTGCAAGAGTCCATGAGAGCCTTTTCCGAGTCGGCCTTGCAGGATGCGGACATTCTGCTTTACATCACCGACGTCGTAGAGACGCCGGACAAAAACGAAGACTTCATCCAGGAAATCCAAAAGATGGAGGTGCCCATCCTGGTATTGATCAACAAAATCGACCTGTCCAACCAAAATCAACTGGAGCAACTGGTCGAACAATGGCACCAACTCATGCCCAAGGCAGAGATTATCCCCATTTCCGCCAAGGCGAAGTTCAACATCGACGTCGTCACGCGCCGCATCAAGGAATTGCTGCCGGAATCTCCCCCCTATTTCGACAAAGACCAACTGACCGATAAGCCGGCGCGTTTCTTCGTCACCGAAATCATCCGCGAAAAGATTCTGCTTTACTACGACAAAGAAATCCCCTATGCCGTAGAAGTCGCCGTAGAGCAGTTCAAGGAGAGCGAGAAACATATTCATATCAACGCCGTCATCTACGTTGAGCGCGAAAGTCAAAAGGGAATTATCATCGGGCACAATGGCTATGCCCTCAAGAAAGTATCTACGGAAGCGCGGAAAACGTTAGAGAAATTTTTCGACAAGAAAATCTACCTCGAACTCTTTGTCAAAGTAGACCGCAACTGGCGCAACTCGACACAGCGCCTGGAAGCCTACGGCTACCGCCTCGATTCATAAACGCGGGGACCGTACAGACACCTGGCCGCACAGGCTTTCAACCTACTAATATTGTTACATTCTTATCATCACTCCTTATGTCCAAAATAGTCGCTATTGTAGGACGTCCCAACGTGGGCAAATCCACTCTCTTCAATCGCCTTACAGGAAGCCGCCAAGCCATCGTCAGCGACGAGGCCGGTACGACGCGCGACCGCCAATACGGTAAATGTGAATGGGGTACACAAGAATTTTCCATCGTCGACACCGGCGGCTGGGTAGTTAACTCGGACGACATCTTTGAAGAGGAAATCCGCAAGCAGGTACTCATCGCCACCCAAGAAGCCGACGCCATCCTTTTCCTCGTCGACGTCAAGAACGGCTGCACAGACCTCGACGCCCAAGTCGCCAAGATTCTACGCCAGACGAAAGTACCCGTGATTCTCTGCGCAAACAAGACAGACAACAATATTGAGCGATACGAGGCAGCCGAATTCTATTCCTTGGGACTGGGAGAACCCTTCTGCATCTCGGCTGCCACCGGCAGCGGCACAGGCGAATTGCTCGACGCCCTTGTCGAGAAGCTGGGCATACGGGATGCGCAGGAAGAGCAGGACGACCTACCCCGGTTCTCGGTCGTGGGCCGTCCCAACGTCGGGAAAAGCAGTCTCATCAACGCCTTCATCGGCGAAGACCGCCACATCGTTACAGACATTGCCGGCACAACGCGCGACAGCATCCTGACCCGTTACAGCAAATTCGGCTTCGACTTTTATCTGGTCGACACGGCGGGTATCCGTAAAAAGAACAAGGTCACGGAGGATTTGGAATTCTATTCCGTCATGCGCTCCATCCGGGCCATTGAACACTCCGACGTATGTATCCTGCTCATCGATGCCACCCGCGGTATAGAAGGCCAGGACATGAACATCGTCCAGGTAATCCAGCGCAACCACAAAAGCCTGCTCATCGTCGTCAATAAATGGGACCTCGTAGAGGACAAGAGCCAGAAAGCCATCAAACACTTTGAGGAGGCCATCCGCAGCCGCATGGCGCCGTTCACCGACTTCAACATCGTCTTCGCCTCCGCGCTCACCAAACAGCGCATTTACAAGGTGCTCGAAATGGCCAAGTCCGCCTACGTCAATCGTAAGCGACACGTCGGGACCTCCAAGCTGAACGAAGAGATGCTGCCGCTGATTGAGGCCTATCCCCCACCCTCTATCAAGGGCAAGTATATCAAGATAAAATACTGCGCGCAGTTGCCGAATACGGAAATACCCTCCTTCGTGTTCTACGCCAACCTGCCCCAATATGTCAAGGAACCGTACCGCCGTTTCCTGGAAAACAAAATCCGCGAAAAGTGGGATTTCACGGGAACGCCTATTCGCATTTTTATTCGCCAAAAATGAAACGCATCATTCTGATAGGAGTCAGCCTGCTGGCACTATCCTGTTCCAATCAGAAAGAGGAGAAAGGACCACAAACGGAGGCCCATTCTCCTCTTTCTTCTGAGGAAGTGCTTCGCACCTATAATCTTTATCGTGACGGCCGCTACGCCGAACTGGTTGACGCCATACTTTCCTGCGACGGAAAAGACGCCGCCTATCGGGAACAAATGGCCACGCTCTTCAAGCAACACGCCGCCGACCAAAAAGGACAGAACGGCGACATCCGCTCCTCGGCGGTCAACGCCATTGTCACAGACACGACCGGGAACGCGGCTACGGCTTCGCTGCTCGTCACCTACGCCAACGGCGACACGGAAACCATCCAGCTCCAGTTCATCCGCAGTGAGGGAAGGTGGCGTTTACGTTAACCCCTCCGCACTATTGCTCCCCGCACCTCCGTTACCGGACAACTCCCCGGCGCATCGTCCGGAAGCGAACGGAGCCGGTCAGCGTTTGAACTCATACTGTTTTCCGCTCTTCCCCACAGCACGGAAAACGTGGTCCGTCAGTTCCTGAATCTCTACCCAGTCGCGGCTTTCGCCGTCCTCCAGGATGAGGTGACCATTATATATGGAATAATTCTTCGTGAACTTATCCAACTGGCTAAGATTAATCAGCACGCCGACGGCCTCGTTATTGTCGCGCGTGGTCAACGCATAATAGGCACTGTCCTCACGATCGCCGTAAATTTTCCCATAAGGGTCGGCCGCATCTTCCGAGGTCAGCGAGAGGTCATATTCTTCTCCCTCCTTCGTCACCAACGTAAAGGCGCTTTGCCCGAAGCCGTCGGAGTAGCCGTAAATTGTCGTGTCGGGTTCCTCCCACTGCGGCACGGAATTAACGACAGCCGTGTCGGCAGCCGTGATGTCCGTCCCCTGACTCTGTTTCGCTTTATTTCCATTGCAACCTGCCAGCAAGAGGAGGGCAATGCTTGCACACCATAGAGCTCTCATATAATATATAGGTATCCGTTCCGAAAAAATGGTCCAACCTGTCGCGATTCCTGTCCCGGTAACCGCCTTTCTACGCCGCTAAGTTACACATTTATTCCTACTTAGTTGAATAATTTCCCCGTTAAAATTGCAGAGTTAAAAAAATAGCGTAACTTTGCGCCGTCTTAAACAACAACATAAAGTCCAACTTTATTATTAACCAATCACTAAAACAATTTAATGGAGAATTTGAAGAACATCGCTCCCCTGGCAGACTTCGACTGGAATGCCTTTGAAAACGGCACCGGCGAAAATCCTCAGAGCAAACAAGAACTCGAAAGCATCTATGACAAGACGCTGGGCCACGTACACGAAAACGAGGTAGTCGAGGGTAAGGTTATTTCCATCGACAAGCGTGAAGTCATCGTCGACATAGGCGCCAAGAGCAACGGCATCATCCCGGCCAACGAGTTCCGCTACAACCCGGACCTCAAAGTGGGCGATACGGTTGAAGTCTACATTGAGAATCAGGAGGACAAAAAGGGGCAGCTTGTCTTATCACATAAAAAGGCTCGCGCCAGCAAGTCCTGGGAAAGAGTCAACCAGGCTCTCGAGAACAAGGAAGTCATCAAGGGTTACATCAAGTGCCGTACGAAGGGCGGCATGATTGTCGACGTGTTCGGCATCGAAGCCTTCTTGCCCGGTTCGCAGATCGACGTGAAGCCCATCCGCGACTACGACGTCTTTGTTGGCAAGACGATGGAGTTCCAGATTGTCAAGATCAATCAGGAATACAAGAACGTTGTCGTATCTCACAAAGCCCTCATCGAGGCCGAACTCGAAGCCCAGAAGCAGGAAATCATTTCCAAGCTCGAGAAGGGTCAGGTGCTCGAAGGTACGGTCAAGAACATCACGCCCTACGGCGTATTCATCGACCTTGGTGGCGTAGACGGTCTCATCCACATCACCGACCTCAGTTGGGGCCGCGTTAACGATCCGCACGAGATTGTCGAGCTCGACCAGAAGCTCAACGTCGTTATCCTCGACTTCGATGAGGAGAAGAAGCGCATCGCCCTGGGTCTGAAGCAGCTGACCCCGCATCCCTGGGACGCCCTCGACCCGAACTTGAAGGTAGGCGACAAGGTGAAAGGCAAGGTCGTTGTCATGGCCGACTACGGCGCATTCGTAGAGATTGCTCCGGGTGTGGAAGGCCTCATCCACGTCAGCGAAATGAGCTGGAGCCAGCATCTGCGTTCCGCTCAGGACTTCCTGAAGGTGGGCGACGAAGTAGAAGCCGTCATCCTGACGCTCGACCGCACGGAGCGCAAGATGTCCCTCGGCATCAAGCAACTCAAGGAAGATCCCTGGAAGGACATCGAGGTGAAATACCCCGTAGGTTCCAAGCACCACGCCAAGGTTCGCAACTTCACCAACTTCGGTGTGTTTGTTGAACTCGAGGAAGGCGTTGATGGTCTCGTACACATCTCCGACCTCTCCTGGACGAAGAAAATCAAGCATCCGTCCGAGTTCACGCAGATCGGCGCCGACATGGAGGTTGTCGTACTTGAAATCGACAAGGAGAACCGTCGTCTGAGCCTGGGCCACAAGCAGCTGGAAGAGAATCCTTGGGATGTCTTCGAGACCATCTTTACCGAAGGCAGCATCCACGAGGGTACCATCATCGAAATGCTGGAGAAGGGTGCCGTAGTTCAGCTCGAATACGGTGTAGAAGGCTTCGCAACGCCCAAGCACCTCGTTAAGGAAGACGGCAGCCACGCTCAGCTGAACGAGAAACTGCCCTTCAAGGTTATCGAGTTCAACAAGGACAGCAAGCGCATTATCCTCTCGCACAGCCGCACGTTCGAGGACGCTCACCGTTCCGAGGCCAAGGCTGAAAAGAAAGCCTCGCGCAAATCCAGCAAGAAGGAAGAAGCTACGCCGACCATTCAGAACCAGGCCGCTTCTACCACCCTTGGCGACATCGACGCCCTGGCCGCATTGAAAGCCAAGATGGAACAGGAGAATAATTAATTCAAGTTTTCCATATCAATCAAAAGGGGGAAGGACTTCAGGTCCTTCCCCCTTTTTTGTTTACCGGAAAAAAACGAGGCTTACCACTGAACGGGCTTGTCCAAAAGCACGCCATCCGTAGCATCGGCCGCCGTAAATGTGCCAGCCTTGTACTGAACACACAACATGACCAGCGGCTCCGTCCCGTTATTGCGGACAGAGCGTTCTCCTTCGGGAGCAACCCGAACCACCGTTCCCTCGGACACGCCGAATACCTTTCCGTCGACTTGGAACTCGCCCTTGCCGCTCAAGAAAAAATAAAGTTCCTCGTGCTCACGGTGCGTGTGCAGGAAGCCGGTCTCCGTGCCGGGCTGGAAAGACTGGAAAGAAAACTCGGCTCCCGTAGCCTGAAGGGCCGCACCGCCGAAAACCTTTCCCTTAATCTGCGCGTCCGGACCAAGGTTCAGCACATATTCTCCCAAGTCGCTAAAATTTCCTACACTAATCGCTGAAAAATGTTCGGCTGAAGCCACTTTCTCTAACTGTTTCATTTCTAAAAACTTTTAAGGTTGTTTATCAGAGGGGAACAGGCCGCACCTTGCAGCGCGCTACGGCAGCCGGTCGTCCCCGTTTACATTCACAAAATTAAGTGTTTCCGGATAAATCCACAAGAAGGCACAAAAATCTCCCTTAGTTACTTTGAGGTAACCAATACAGGATTTCTGTCCGTTAGGAATAAACTTTTTTCCAAAAAAATTGCTCCGCTACGAACAAATGTCTATTTTTGTAAGACGAGTAACTTTAGAAACGTCTATGCCTCATATTCCACACGCCATAGCGACCCCGAGCCAATGCCCCATCCGTAACATTCTGGCCCGCGTCAGTGACAAATGGTCCCTCCTTGTGCTTTATACGCTGAACCAGGAAGCGCCCATGCGCTTCAGTTCCTTGAAAAAGAACATCCCGGACATCTCCCAGAAAATGCTGACCTCGACCCTGCGCACCCTGGAACAGGACGGCTTCGTCAACCGGACCGTGTACGCGGAAGTGCCGCCCCGCGTGGAGTATTCGCTCACTCCCCGCGCCTACTCGTTGCTACCCCACGTCAATGCGCTGATAGAGTGGGCGGAGGAAAACATGTACGCCATCCTGAAGGACCGTAACAACAACAGCCTTGCGGAACAGCCTCGCGAACCATAGCCGCCGGGCCGGCAACCGGACCAGACTCGGACGATGCACAAGCCCCGTCTCTCCAAGAACGGGGCCTATCCCAGAAAAAACGGGGCTAAGGCCCGTAAAAACTGGCCTTAGCCCCGTGAATGCGGCCTCTATCCGCGCGGCTACGGGCTTTCCACGCCCCGCGCTTTCCCCAAAGGGCCTTATTTCCGACCTGCTGCCTGCAAAGATCAGATAACGCTTGCCGCACGTTTCGTTTTCATTCTTTTGTATTTGCTTACGTTTTATTGCAGGATTTATTATCTTTGCCTTAATTATTTTGTCTAAATTTGCATGAAAGGCATATTCCTCTTATGAGAATCAATCTTATCGGAGCCGGAAATGTAGCGACACACATGGGCGTCGCCTTCCGCGAAGCTGGGCACACGGTCTGTGGCGTGTTCAGCCGTACGGTCGGTTCGGCCCGGACCTTGGCCCAAAAGGTCGGCGCCACACCCACGACCATGTTGGAAGAACTGCCCGAGGCCGAACTTTACCTCTTTGCCGTCAAGGACGACGCGCTCCCGGCCCTGGCCCGCCAACTAACGGACTGCCGGCCGGCCGCACTGCCGGTACACACTGCCGGCAGCGTCCCGATGTCTGTCTTCGACGGACTTTCCCGCCACCACGGCGTCATTTATCCGTTGCAGACGCTCTCGAAGGCCAAGTCCGTCCTCTTCCGCGAAGTACCCTGCTTCGTCGAAGCCAGCGACGCCGAGACGGAGCAACTTCTGCTGAAGCTGGCCAACGACATTTCGGGCAAAGTGCAGATACTCGACAGCGAACGGCGTGCGCGCCTGCACCTGGCAGCCGTATTCGCGAGCAATTTCGTAAACCACTGCTACGCCATAGCCGAGCAATGGCTGAGAGAGGAACACCTGGACGAGACGCTCATCTATCCCCTGATTCAGGAAACGGCCAACAAGGCCCTCCAGGCCCGGGCCCGCGACGTACAGACCGGCCCGGCCGTCCGCTACGACCGCCGCGTCCTGCAAAAGCAGGAAGAGATGTTGGCCCGCGACCCGTTGCGGCAGAAAATCTACGAGTTGATGAGCCAAAGCATTCACGACTACGCACAACAGCAATCCGACCTGACAATATGATACCTGTAGACCTGAAGAAAATCAAAGCCCTCGCTTTCGACGTGGACGGCGTGCTCAGCACGAACAATGTCGTCCTGCTGGAGGGCCATAACGGACAACCCAACCGCACGGCCAACATCAAGGACGGCTATGCCCTGCAACTCGCCGTGAAGCAAGGCTTCCCCATCGCCATTATCACGGGCGGAAGGAGCCAGGCTGTCCGCGACCGCTACACGGCGCTGGGCATTCCTTATATATTTATGGGTATCGCTGTCAAAATCGAATGCTTCAAACACTGGCTCGGCGAAGCCGGACTGACGGCGGATGAAGTGCTTTACATGGGCGACGACATCCCGGACTACGAGGTAATGAAACTCTGCGGCTGTCCCTGTGCGCCGGCCGACGCGGCCAGCGAGATAAAAGACATTTCCTGCTACGTCAGCCAGAAGAACGGCGGCTGCGGCTGCGTTCGCGACGTCATCGAACAGGTGCTTCGGGCACACGGAAAATGGATGGCGGACGCCAAAGCCTTCGGCTGGTAGTCCCACCCTCACCGACACTTATCTTCCACCTATTGTCTAACCCTACTTAAACCTGGGAACATGTTAGAAAACTTACAAAAATACGGCATCATTCTGGCCAGCAATTCGCCGCGCCGCAAAGAACTGCTCCAACGTCTGGGCCTCAACTTCAAGGTACGGGCCCTGCTGGGAGTGGACGAACGCTATCCCGAAACATTAGCCGCGAAGGACGTGGCCCCCTACGTCTCGCGGAAAAAAGCCGAGGCCTACAAGCACACCATGGGCAAGAACGAGCTGCTCATCACGGCCGACACCGTGGTACGCAACGGGGACGAAATCCTCGGAAAACCGGCCGACCGCGACGAAGCCAAACGCATGCTGCACAGCCTGTCGGGACACACGCACCAGGTAACGACTGGGGTGACGGTGCTGACGCATGAACGGACGGAAACGTTCGGCGTGACGAGCGACGTAACCTTCGCTCCGCTGACGGATGAGGAAATCACGTACTACGTAGACCACTTTCTCCCCTTCGACAAGGCCGGCGCCTACGGCATCCAGGAGCTGATTGGCCTCATCGGCGTCGAGAAAATCAACGGCTGCTACTTCAACATCGTGGGCCTGCCGGTCCAACGCCTTTACCAATTGCTGAAACAATTCTAAAACCTCCTTTCTGCCCTACCGATGGAACTGCTCATCATCTTCCTATTGCTGCTGCTCAATGGTTTCTTCGCTCTCTACGAGATAGCCTTGGTCTCGTCCAACCGATTACGCATCACCGCACTGGCCGAGGACGGGTCGCGCGCGGCACGCCGGGTGCTACAACAAATCCATAAGCCCGAACAGACACTCTCGACCATACAGATTGGCATCACGTTGATCGGCATCGTCTCGGGTGCGTTCGGCGGCATGGCCTTAGCCGACGACATGGAAGGTCTGCTGCGGCTGATTCCGGGCCTGGCTCCCTACGCCGCCCGCCTGTCGGTAGCCGTTACCATCGCTGTCATCACTTATTTCTCGCTTATCATCGGCGAACTGGTGCCCAAGGCCATCGCGCTCAGCAAGCCCGAACAATACGCGATGCTTTTCAGCGGTCCCATCAAACTGCTGACGTGGATTTGCTACCCCTTTGTCTGGCTTCTGAGCATCTCCACCCAGTTGGTCAACCACCTGTTGGGCGTCAAAAGCGCCGAGCGGCAGGCCATGACGGAAGAGGAGCTGAAACTCATGCTCCAGCAAAGCTCGGACGAGGGCGTCATCGGCACCCGCGAGAAAGACATGCTCTACGACGTCTTCAAATTCTCCGACCGGAACATCAAGGAACTGATGACGCCCCGCCACGAGATGGTGGTACTCCACGTATCGGACACCAAAGAGCAGGTAATGGAGACCATCGAACGCCATAACTACAGCAAATATCTGCTTATCGGAGAGACGCGCGACGAAGTGATTGGCGTCGTTTCCGTTAAGGACATTATCCACTTGCTGAACGACACGCCGGCCTCCTTCGACGTCAAGCGGGTGGCCAAACCGGCCCTGTTCCTCCCCGAAACCATCTACGCCAAAAAGGCTGTGGAACTCTTCAAGGCCCACAAGACCAAGTTCGGCGTGGTCGTTGACGAATACGGCGGAACAGAGGGCATCGTCACCATGAATGACTTGACGGAGAGCATCTTCGGCAATATCGTCGAAGGGAACGAGGTGGTGGAGCCGGAAATCATCAAACGCTACGACGGGTCCCTGTTGGTAGACGCCTCCATCAACTTGAACGACTTCATGGAAGAGATGCATATCAAATCGTACGAGGACATCGAGAACCAAGGCTTCAACACGCTGGGCGGACTCGCCATGTACATCCTGCGCAAACTGCCCCAGACAGGCGACCGCTTCTCCTACCAGGACCTGCAATTAGAGATTGTGGACATGGACGGAGCCCGCATCGACAAGATCTTAGTCTATAAAAACGATAAAACTAACCAACATGAGAAGAATCATTCAGATTAGCAGCCTTTGCCTACTGCTGACCTCCGCGTTGGCCTCGTGCTCTGAACACTGGGACGACGAGAAATACCTGTCCCTGCCTCCTGAATTTTCGGACATGCAGTTCCAGATGCTCGACGGATCCTCCGAGCTGACAAGCGGTAGCCCCATGGTGGCCACGGCAGTACAGCAGAGCACCGGCCGCCTGCTCAACAAGGCAACCTATTCGTGGACGTGCTCGCCGGATGCGACATCGCAGGCCTACAAAGAAGGGGTCATCTACGACCAAGAGAACTACAATCCGACAGACACGTTGACGCTGCCGTCGCCCGGCACGTACAAGCTCACGTTCAAGGGCCGCTACTACACTTCAGGCAACTACGAGAACCGCAACTACTCGGTGGAAATCCCGGACGGAACGGTCACCTACACGACCCCTACGTTCATGTATTACGAAGTAGAAGTCACAAAGAATGTTACTGTTAAATAAAACCTAAATCCACATGAAAAAGCGACTCATTCAATTGGCCTGCGCACTGTTTGCCCTGGCACCGGCAGAGCTTCACGCAGCAGAAGAAGGAGCTGTACAGTTACAATTTGAACTGTCAGGCTCTGACGTCACGGTAAGTGTCGCCGACGAAACCGGGGCCGCGATGGAAGGTGTCACCGCTACGCTCAGCAGCGCGTCGCACAATTTCACCGCCCCGAAAGGTAGCATCACGGACAACATGCTGAGTCCGAGTGTCAACTTCAACACCAGTCCCACCGTCAATATGACTTTCACCATCGAGGGACTGCCTGCTGACTTCCAGTTCAATAGCGTCGGACTGGACATTCACGCCCTGAACAGCGGCGGTAACTATCAGGAGAACAACGACGGGCAAAAGCGTCAGTTCAACTTCTCCGTCTCATGCGGCAACGCTACGGACGCGCTCACCACTTTCGCCACACTGAGCGACATTGATATTGCCGCAGGCATTGGCGAGCAAGGGGCCGTTCACCAGGTCTGGGACTTCGTCTCCTCCACGACGAAAACGGCCACGGACCCGTTAGTCCTGTCCATCACGGCAACGAAGGGCACCACCAACAACGGTTGCTTCATGGGCCTCACCAGTATTACGCTCTCGCAGAAGGAAGGAGTTGAGCCGGAGCCCGAGGAGCCGGAAGAGGACGTCTTCCCCAATCCGAACTCCTACTATTACCTCAAAGGCAACGGTACTGCCACGCTGTACATGACGGAAACCAGCGACGGCAAGATTACGACGAGCGCCCCCAGCATCAGCGAGTGCCAGTTCTGGCAATTCGTCCCGACGGGAAACGAAAACTGCTACTACATCAAGAATGCCACGACGGGGCACTACATCCAAAGCTGCAGCATGGGCGGCTCTACGCCCATTGTCATGGGGACTACGCCGGTAGAGTACTACATTGGCCAGAACGGCACGAAGTATCGCTTCACCTCTACGGACTGCGCCAACTACGACGACACCAGCCGTTCGCCTTTCGGCCTCAACAAGGACGGCGGAAGCGGTCAGGTCGTTGCTTACCAGGCCGGTACGGGAAATGCCAACTCCTGGTGGGAAGCCGTCAAGACCGACTATCTGTACGAAGTCCGTCCGTTTGAGCCTTCGGCCACGCTCGGTCTCCCGGAATTCACTTATAGCATCAAGTCCACCGACGGCCGTTCGCTCGCCATGTCGGAAGAGGGCAACCTGAGCTGGCAAAACGGCCAGGACAACGACAGCCAAGCCTGGTATTTCGTCGGGACAAGCAACCACGACGGTGGCTACCTGATTGTGAACAAACTTACAGACCAAACCATCAACCTGACAGGGGAAACGCAAACGCGCTGGGCAGTCTTTGTCGCCGACGACCAGGCGGCTTACTACTTCAAGCCGGCCGCGGCCCAGGAGGAAACGGGAAATGCCCTGACCGTAGAGGGCGACTCGCTCATGGTATTCTCCTTGTTCCGCAGCGACTTTGCCCGCGCGGCACAAATCTACGAACTGCCCTGCGGCGCCCTGGGCAACCAGTACATCACCCGGGCGGAAATCACCGGCGACGCCGTGCTGCGTCCGATGACCTACCCGCTGCCGACGGTCAGCAACGGCGCCATCACAACGCCGAATGCCTCTGCACCGACGTCGTGGTACACGCTCTACACGCTCGATAAGGCCACAGTGGCCAAAGGTACGGATTTCACCCTCTCGCTCCAGCTGAATGCCGCCCCGCTTACGGGAACCGACGTCTACGTTTACTTTGACTGGGACCGCGACGGCGTCTTTGAAGCCCGCGAAGAGCTGACGGCCGAACAAAGCATGACCGCCCAGTTCACGGTACCCGAGGAGGCAGCAACGGGCAAGGCCCGCCTGAGAGTGCGCCTCACTGAAAACGGACTTGCAGGCGCCGAGGACGACGTGATTGGCCAGACGGTAGACTTTGTGCTTAACATCAGCGACCCGGTGACAGCGGACTATCCGCTCAGCATTACCTCGTGCAACGAGGAACGCGGTACCGTGACGTGGACGAGTAACGAGCAGACTCCGGCCGAAATCACGGCAACGGCAAAGCCGCTGGGCGATGCCACCTTCCTTTACTGGCGCGACGGCAACCGCATTGTTTCGACCGATGCCGTCTATACGTTCCGCCACGACCATGCTGTTGACCTCGTCGCCTACTTTACCCCGAACACCTCGCTCCCTTCAGGCATCACAGAGGTGACGGACAACGGCGACGGCGACATTAAGATTACGGCAGAAGGCCAGTACATTTACGTCGACACGCCCGAGTCGCTCCACAGCGTTACGGTTTACCAGGCCAACGGTAAGGCAGTCCTCAACTCTGCCAGCAACCGCGTGAGCACGGCCGGACTTCAGCCGGGTACCTACATTGTCCGCGCCCAGACCCTCTCTCAGAAGGAAGGCGTAGCCAAGTTCATCATCGACAACGACAGCAAATAACCAGAACCCCAAATTCACTATCAAAATGAAAAGTAAACAAATCCTTTGCGGCATAGGTTTCCTGGCTGCGACAGCTGCGGTAGCGCAAGAAAAGCCGAACATTCTCTACATCATGTGCGACGACATGGGCTACGGCGATCTTGCCTGCTACGGACAGCAATATATCTCCACTCCCAACATTGACCGGCTGGCGGCAGAAGGCATGCGTTTCACGCAGGCTTACGCAGGCAGCCCGGTGTCCGCGCCTTCGCGCGCCACGTTCATGACAGGCCAGCACACGGGCCACACGCACGTTCGCGGCAACAAGGAGTACTGGTTGGGACAGGTCCAGTATGGCAACAACACCGACTACGCAACAGTCGGCCAGGAGCCCTACGACCCGGACCACATCATCCTGCCTGAAATCATGAAGGACAACGGCTACACGACGGGTATGTTCGGCAAATGGGCCGGCGGTTACGAAGGCTCCGTCTCCACCCCGGACAAGCGGGGCATCGACGAGTACTACGGCTACATCTGCCAGTTCCAGGCCCACCTCTACTTCCCCAACTTCCTCAACGAATACAGCCGCTCGGCAGGAGATACCGAGGTACGCCGCGTTGTCCTTGAGGACAACATCAAGTACCCCATGTATGGCGACGACTACAAGAAGCGCACGCAATACTCGGCCGACCTCATCCACCAGAAGGCCTTGAGCTGGCTGGACAAGCAGACGGCCGACCAGCCCTTCTTCGGCATCTTCACCTACACCCTGCCTCACGCGGAGCTCGCCCAGCCGGAAGACAGCATCCTCCTGGCTTACAAGGGCCACTTCTGCGTTGAAAAGACTTTCGGCGGTAGTGAGGGCTCGCGCTACAACCCGACGGACTACGGACACGCAGAGTTCGCGGCCATGATAACCCGCCTCGACGCTTACGTCGGCGAAATCATGAAGAAACTCGAAGAGAAGGGCCTCGCAGACAATACGGTGGTCATCTTCACATCCGACAACGGCCCGCACGAGGAAGGCGGCGCGGACCCCGACTTCTTCAACCGCGACGGACTGTTGCAGGGCAAGAAGCGCAGCACCTACGAGGGCGGCATCCGCGTCCCGTTCATCGTGAGATGGCCCGGCAAGGTGAAGGCCGGAAGCGTAAATGACCATCAGCTGGCCTTCTACGACCTCATGCCGACCTTCTGCGACATCGCAGGCATCGACAACTACGTGGAACGCTATACGAACAAGGAGCTGGCGAACGACTACTTCGACGGCATCTCCTTCCTGCCGACGCTGACGGGAGAGGGCACGCAGGAAGACCACGACTTCCTCTACTGGGAATTCTCCGAGACGCAGATGCTGGGCTTACGCATGGGCGATTGGAAAATGGTGGTGCAGAACGGCAACGTAAAACTCTTCGACCTCGCTACCGACGTGCATGAAGACCACGACGTGGCCGCGCAACATCCCGACATCGTCAAGAAGATGAAAGACATCATCTACGAACAGCACGTAGACAGCGACGTATCGAACTTCCAGATCACGATGCCGAAATAAGGTTCGGACATCGTCCTAATTTCAATGCAAAAGCCGCGACGGTCACGCACCGCCGCGGCTTTCTCTTTCTCCGCTCTGCCCCGCCCGGCGGAACCGCCGGCAGCATTGCGCCAAAACCGGCGACAGTTCTCCGAAGCACGGGGCTTAGCCCCGTAATTACGGGCCCTATTCCCGTCGCAACGGGGCTAAGGGGAGTTGCCAGGCCGCCAAGGCCGGGAAAGGTCGTCCCTTAGTTCGCTCCACCGTTCGCCAGCCGGCGGAGGCAGATGCCGGCAACCGCTTCCGCCCAAACCGGCCCGTCGGATGAAAAGTCATATCCCCGGACGGACAAGGCAACGCCTGTCCGCTCCTTCGCCCGGACGAAAGCCACGCCGGCCAAGGCCGGAAACGGGCGGCACTTTGGAATTGCCTCCTGCAAAAAGCCCCGGCCCAACGGACCGAGGCTACATCTGAACAAATTTTCCTGCAACGGCTGCCGACCGTATAAACAGACCGACGGACCCTCGCCCGGCAGCCGCCAGCCATGGGCCGGCCCGGCTTGCGCCGTCAGGAGAACAGTTTTTTCAAGACTTCGTTGATTTCCTCAAACTTGGCGCCGTCGTTCAAAGCGAAGTAGACCCGATAGAGCAACGGGGCCCAGCGCGACACCTTCTTCGGCTCCTGCTGCCGGTAGCGCTCCAGGAAGGTCCGGGCCGTCTGGTAGTAAGCCTTCTGCTCGGCCGAGGCGCGCCGGTAGGCGTTGGAATTGATGTTCGTAGGCAGCAGCACCGTGTTCGCCAGGCTGCAATAGGCCAGACCGATGTAATAGTTCATTTCCGAGCGCGTCGAGTCGATGGCCAAGCCGTCGCGGGCAATCTGTATGGCCGCGTCGTAATGCCCCAGGTTCAGGTAGGCCAGGGCCTTCGCCTCCATGTAGCGCAGATTGGTCGTGTCGGAAGCCAGCAACGTGTCGGCCAGCGCGACTATCTGCTGGTAGGCCTGGCGCTGGGCGTAGTAGTTGACCATCTGGGTGAAGAAATAAGGATGGTGCGGATAGTCGCGAAGCCCCATGTTGACGTATTCCAGGAAAGCAATCGAGTCGTTCAGCTCCTTGGCCGCCAGGGACAGGTACTCCAGGCTGCTGCGACGGCGCCGCGCCGAGTCGCTCAGCGTAATGGTGCTGTAGCGCGCCACTTCGGCATACTGCTTGCTGCGAAAGGCGCAGCGCTGATATAAATAGGCATTCTGCCTGTAGAACGGCGTCGACATCACTTCCTTGTCACTTCCCCAAAGCGGCAGGAGTGGGGCGTCGAGATACTGGGCCAGGTACTTCATCGCATCGGCGTACTGACGCTTGCGGTAGAAAAACAGGCCGGCCACGCCCAGATTGTTGTGGTAGCGGCGCAGCAACTCGCCGTGCTCCTTGTGATACTTGAACCGGTCGCCCTTCAGGGCCAGGCGCTGCTGCTCGTAGCGCTCGCACTTGATGGCGTAGTCGAAGATGCCGTAGGTGGTAGAGAAAAACTTCGCCGTGTCGTAGGCCTGTTCCAAGTAGATCTTTTCGTTTTCCACGTTGTTCAGGGCAATGTTCGCCTCCACGCCGTAGTGGTAAAGTTTGGGATTAAAGCGGATGTCGGAAGTCGTATCGGCCTCCAGGCGCCCAATCTCGTTGAGCGCCTCCGTCGGGTTGTTCTGCTTCAGATAATTCTTCACGTTGCGCAGGGCCTTCTGCGCGGGGGCAAGCTGCACACTTGCCCAGAAAGCGATTCCTAAGCCTATCCACATCCGCAATTTCATCCTCTCGTCAAGTTTAGCGTTCAATAAAAAGTATCCAGCGCTCGCCCAGAGCCTCTGGCGTTCGCTGGATACCATCCGTTCGTTTCTTTACAGTTTACTGCTTCGCGTTCGCGTTGGAACTCTCGATGTAGGCATCCATCTCCTTGGCCTTGTCGGGTTGCTGTAGGTTCGTGTAAATCTGCTGTAAGGCAGAAGCCCACAGACGCGGCTGGTCGGGTGCCAGCTCCCGGACTTTCTCGAAATAGGGAAGGGCCTTTTCGTAGTAAACCTTGATCTTTTCAAACTCCTCGTTGAACTGCTTGACGTTGGTGCGGTCCAGCTTGAACTCGCCCTTGTTTCGACGCGAAACGACCTCGTTCATGTAGGTGTATGCCATATTGATGTTGGCATCAATATAGTTCGGGTCGATGGCCAGAGCCTTCTCGAAGCTAGTGCGCGAAGCGGCGTAGTCCTTCAGCAGGTTCAACTCTACGCAACCCTTCATGTACCAGGGACCCTTATTGTTCGGGTTGGCAGCGACCAACTCGTCGGCCATGGCCGTAGCACCCTGGATGTCATTGTGAACGACGTAGTAGTACAGCAGATTCTGCATGAAGCCCTCGTCCTCGGTGCGCTTCACGGCGTCCGTCAACGTCTTGAGCCAGGTCGTAGAGTCGTTCTTGGCCAGGTAGGACTGCATCTTGATGATGTAGAGGTCGTGCGTGCCAAGCGTATCCTCCAGGGCCACGTCGGCATACTCAATGGCCTTGTCCCAGGACTTGGCGTTAAAGTTCAGCAGGGCCAGGTTGAAAGCCGTCTGGCTGTAGGCCGAACGCTTTGAGGCGTAGATAGAGTCCGTCTCGTGCTCCGAGAAAACAGGGTTCTTCGGCAGGTTGAGATACTTCTCGAAGTATTCCATGGACTTGTCGGCCTTACCGCTCTGGTTCATGAAGACAGCCGCATAGTTGTAGTAGTCAAGAATGGCCATCATGCGGTCATGGTTAGCCTGCACGTACTTCGACTTCACCTTGCCCTTTTTGTCGGGAGTAATGTCGGCCTCATGGCTCTTGGTGTAATAGTCCACCATCTTGTCGAGCGTCGTCACGAACAAGGTCGTGTCGAAAGGAACCCCCTGGGCGGCCTTCATGAGCTCGGGGTTGAAAATCTGGGCCTGCAGCTCGGCGGCCATGTTATACATCTGGGCGAACTTTGTCGTCTTGGGATTTTTCAAAGCCTCGTCCAACAAGTCGGCAGCTGCCTTGATTTCTCCCTTCTCCTGAAGGGACTGGGCCTTGTAGATAGCCGAGTTCTGCGCAAAAGCAAATGCGCAAAGGCCAGACAAGGCCGCGGTTAGAATGAGCTTTTTCATACGGTTGTTACTTTTAGGTAATAAGTTTTAATGTCACTCCTCGTCAGAGTCACTCGTTAATATTTGTTGCTTCCGTCAGTGTTTCAGAATTGTCGGCTACGTCCTGCGCGTTCTCCTCCTCGGCAATCATCTCGCCGGGCACCTTGCACACGCTGGAAATGGTATCGTTGCGTTTGCCGAGATTGATGAGCTTCACGCCCTGCGTAGCCCGGCCCATCACGCGCAGGTCGGACACCTTCAGGCGGATAGCGATGCCGCTCTTGTTGATTATCATCAAGTCGTCCTCGTTACATACGGCCTTCACGGCCACAACCTTGCCCGTTTTTTCCGTAATGCTCAGGTTCTTCACGCCTTTTCCGCCGCGGTTGGTCAGTCGGTAATCCTCGACGCCGGTACGTTTGCCGTAGCCTTGCTCACTGACCACGAGAATGGTCTCACGCTCCTTGTCGTGGACGCATACCATGCCGACTACGGCGTCTTCGCCGTCCTCGTCGAGCGTAATGCCCCGCACGCCGGTGGCTGTGCGGCCCATCGGACGGACAGCGTTCTCGTTGAAGCGAATAGCGCGGCCGCCGCGGTTGGCCAGTACAATTTCGTCCTCACCGTTCGTCAGACAGACGCTGACTACGCGGTCGTCTTCGCGGATAGTGATGGCGTTCACGCCGTTAGCGCGCGGACGCGAGTATTCCGTCAGACAGGTTTTCTTCACTACGCCCTGCTTCGTGCAGAACATGACGTAGTGCGACTGGCAAAACGCCGCGTCGCCCAACTTCCGGATGTGCAGGCAGGCGTTTATACTGTCGTCGGGATCGAGATTCAGCATGTTCTGCACGGCACGGCCTTTCGAGTTCTTGCCTCCCTCGGGGATGTCGTAGACCTTCAGCCAGAAGCAACGCCCCTTGGCCGTGAAGAACAGCATCGTGTTGTGCATCGTAGCCGGATAAATGTACTCGATGAAGTCCGCATCGCGCGTCGTGCCGCCCTTAGAGCCTACGCCGCCGCGCGCCTGGGTACGGAAATCGGCCAGAGGCGTGCGCTTGATGTAGCCCAGGTGGCTGATGGTGATGACTACTTCGTCGTCGGCGTAGAAGTCTTCCGGATTGAACTCGTCGCTGGAGAGCAGAATCTCGGTGCGGCGGGCGTCGCCGAACTTCTCTTTCACCTCCAGCAACTCGTCTTTGATTACTTTCTTGCAGAGTTCGTCGTCGCTCAGGATCTGCTCGTAGTAGGCAATGCGCTGCTCTATCTCGCTGTACTCCTGGTGCAGCTTGTCCTGCTGAATATTGGTCAGCTGCGAAAGACGCATGTCGACGATAGCCTTTGCCTGGATCTCGTCCAGCGAAAAGCGCGCCATCAAATTCTCCATAGCGTGCTGCGGCGTGCGCGAGGAGCGGATGATGTGGACCACTTCGTCTATGTTGTCGCTCGCTACGATCAGGCCTTCCAGGATATGGGCGCGCTCCTGCGCCTTTTGGAGTTCAAAACGGGTGCGACGGATGACCACTTCGTGGCGGTGCTCCACAAAATAGCGGATACAGTCCTTCAGCGTCAGCATACGCGGACGGCCGTGGACCAGTGCGATGCAGTTCACCGGGAAGCTGGTCTGCAACGCCGTCATCTTGAAGAGTTTGTTGAGCAATATGTTCGCGTTGGCCTCGCGCTTTACGTCGATAACGATGCGCGTACCTTCGCGGTCGCTCTCGTCGTTCACGTTCGCGATGCTGTCCACCTTGTGCTCGTTGACCAAGTCGGCGATGCTCTTCACCAGGTCGGCCTTGTTCACGCCGTAGGGGATTTCCGTCACCACTATTTTGTCGTGCGCCGGTCCGCTTTCTATCTCCGTCCGGGCCCGCATCACGACGCGGCCGCGGCCGGTCTCGTAAGCGCTCTTCACGCCCTGGAGTCCCAGGATGAATCCGCCGGTCGGGAAGTCCGGGGCCTTCACGTAGTGCATCAGTTCCTCGACCGTAATGTCCGGATTGTCAATGTAGGCCACGCAGCCGTCTATCACTTCGCACAGGTTGTGCGTCGGCACGTTCGTAGCCATTCCCACCGCGATGCCGCTCGCTCCGTTCACCAGGAAGTTGGGGATGCGCGTCGGCAGTACGGAGGGCTCCTGCAACGAGTCGTCGAAGTTCGGGACCATGTCCACGGTGTCCTTGTCTAGGTCCGCCATCATGGCCTCGCCGACCAGGCTCAAGCGGGCCTCGGTATATCGCATGGCGGCCGGGGAGTCGCCATCCATCGAGCCGAAGTTTCCCTGGCCCTCTACGAGAGGATAACGCAGATTCCAGTCCTGCGCCATACGCACTAACGCGCCGTAGACCGACGAGTCGCCGTGGGGGTGATACTTACCCAGCACCTCACCCACAATACGGGCCGACTTTCTCGTCGGCTTATCGTGCGTATTGCCCAGGCCTAACATTCCGTACAGGATGCGGCGGTGCACGGGTTTGAAGCCGTCGCGCACGTCGGGCAAAGCTCGTGCCACGATCACCGACATCGAGTAGTCTATATAGGAGGTCTTCATTTCCTCCTCTATGTTTACTTTTATAATCTTGTCGTCCTCTATCATTAGTCACTAAGTCTTAATACAGGGACAAAGTTACAAACTTTTTCCCGGCTGCCCGGCTCCCCGTAGGGCAAAAATTAGGTTACCGGGCGACAATAAGACACTTCGCAACTACTTTTTCATTCCGGCCGGGTCGCAACCGCGGTGGAGCGGTCCCGGCGCCTGATGCCGGACGCCCTTCCCTTAGTTCCACACGAACAAGCCTTAGCCCTGTAAAAACTGGCCTTAGCCCCGTGGCAACAGGCTTAAGGCCCGTAGGAGCCGGCTCCGGCCGGCGGGGAGAAAACAGTAACGGCCCCTCGATGGACGGATGCGAACTCCACCGGCCAACGGGTGCGGCCCCTCTCCCGCCCTACCCGCGCCAAACGCCCAAGGCGGCAGCGCGGCAAACCGCAGGGTACGGAAGCGTGAGGCCATACTACCGCCGGCACCGAAACAGCGGCACCGGTCCGTCCTCACGACGACGGGAGGAAGGCCGATACACTCGGCCGCCCGGGACCAGTCCCGATGCCGCGCCATGCGTTATGCGTCCCGTCGCCGACTGGCGCAAGCGGCGCGGTCCGCGGCGGTTCGGTCCGGAAGAGAGCAAATAACATTTTATACTTTAGAGAGAGCGAAATTTGCAGGGTTCGGGAAAAAAGCGTACCTTTGCCACCGCTTTCGTTCGGAGGCCCTGCGATTTGCATAGGTATCGGCCCCGACGAGGCATAACGGAGCAACGGGGTGTAGCGCAGTCCGGTTAGCGCACCTGCTTTGGGAGCAGGGGGTCGAAGGTTCGAATCCTTTCACCCCGACACAGGAAAGAGGAACTTCTCAGGTTCCTCTTTTTTATTTCTCTATCTTCGTCCCCGCTTCGCCCGGCCGCGCAGCCAGACGCCCGGAGCGCGTCCGCCGCTTCCCCCACCCCCGCGACCGTCCGCCCGATAGTCGCCCGCAACGAAAAGCGGGCCGGCGCCTGAAACGGAAGCGCCGACCCGCTGTCATAGGGGCGAGGGGTTGCCGGATACGCGCAAACTTCGCGTCCGGCCGCCCGCTTAGAAGTTGTAGTAGAGACCGAACGTCAGATTCTGGCCCGAGAAGTCGAAACCGAATCCGTCTTCACCGAACTGGCAAAGGCCGGTGTCGGCATCGCGGTAGCCGAGGAAGCCCATGTGGGCTACGAAGTCGATGTTCTTGGCCAGGCTTACCTTCACACCGGGCTGAATGCCAATCTGCCAACCGATGTTGGAGTCGTCAGCATCCTTCACCTTATAGGTATTAAGGCCGAAGCCGCCGTCCAGGAACAACGTGACGGGGCCAAACGTGGCGTAGCTGAAACGAGCGTAGGGCGAAACGGTGAAACCGTTCAGCTTCAGACCCTGGTCGTAATCGTGGCCATAGCCTACCTCGATGCCCAAAGCCCACTTGTCGCTCAGGTTATAACCCACTTCGGGCTTGAGCGTGAAACTGGTATGGTTGTCATTGAAGTTTCTCCAGAAACCTACTTCGCCACCGACGTAAACCTGCGCGCTGGCCGTAATGGTGAACAGCACTGCCGCAAGCGTTAACAAAAACTTTTTCATAACTCTTAATTTTAAGTTGTTTGACGTTTTATCTTTGGTCGGAGAAACACTCCGGCGCATTGTATTTTGCCGCAAAAATAAAGCGCCGCCACGAACTCTCAAAAAGTTAAACGAGTTTTTTTGGAAGAATTCGGAATTTTAGAACAGTAATTCGGAATTTTATACGAAAAAACAGAAATTCAGGATTCGTTTTTCAGGTAAAAATCGCCGCCGCGCCACTCGGTAAAGGGCTCCTCGTCCCGCAAGGGATAGTAGCGCCACGAGCCGTCGGGCTGTTCTTCAACTATCTGCAGGGGAAGAACAGTCCCGTCGGGCAAATGAAGCCGATGGACGGCAAAGCGACGAAGTCGGGGCATGGGGTCAGGGCGTCTTGCGCAAACGACGGGTGGTCAGTGGAGCCAGCGTGCGGGGAGCAGGATGGCGCGTCAATGTATCTTGGCGCAACAGGCTGTCACGAATCTGCTGCTCGCGCGTCCGCTGGACGACCGGCTGCACGCCTTCGGGCTGCAACTCGGGCCGGAGCTGCAGCGAATCGGAAGTGGCCTTGACATGGAAACGGATAAGACAAACGTCCGTCAGGATCAGGAACTTGGGCCGCTCGGCCCATTCCGCCGCCTGGTAAATGAAGCCGAAGATGCTTTTTATGGGCAGCGAGTCGGTCTGCAAGGTAAGTTCCTGCGGATTGTGCTGGTTCAGATACTTCGTAATCGAAGCGATGGAGTCGTTGGCATAGCGCACCGCGAGACAGGCCGTCCCCTGCTTGAGGCCTTCACGGTACGCCCAGTTGGTATTAAAGTGAAGCACGAGACGGTCGTAAGCGCGATAGGACGTATCGGCTTCCTGCACAAAAGTCATATTGTTGCGCCCGTGTGTGGAAAGCAGGTAGAAGCTACCACCCTGCCATACGTTGGTCGTGTCTCCGCCTTCGCGCATATTGTTGTAAAGGTTGCCGCCTCCGCCCGATGAACTCGACAAGGACAGCCGTTCGTTCAGATTCTTGTAAATGTCGAAGAGTTCCTCGGAATGGCGCGTGTACCACTCCAAAGACTCGTCGAACTGGGCCGCCGTAACGTTGTATTTCTTGAAAACCGCGGCCTGGTAGACAGACGTATAATACTGCGTACTGTCCCGGTGATTGCGTCCAAGGGCCTGGGCTACATGGTAGTCGTAAAGCAAGTCCTCCATGGTAGACTGGTCGATGACGCCCTCGGGCTTATCGGACTCGCAAGCAGAAGCCAGCAGCAGCACCAGGACCGCCACCGCCCATACACGAACCGTCTGATACAGAATCTTCACCGTTTCTTCGTTTTATTTCTGGGAGACCGGAGCCTTCGGCTTCCGGCGAATGAGATAATCCACGCTAAAGTAGTTGCGATAGAAAAGTAAGATGGCCACCGCACCACAACTGATGGCGGCGTCGGCAAAATTGAAGATGGCGCCGAAAAAGACGTCTCCTCCCACAAGGGGCATCCAGTCGGGCCAGGTGAATAGCGGGAAATAGAACATGTCTACGACCTTGCCCGACAGGAAGGTGCTGTAGCCCTCGCCCCAGGCGACGACTTCAGCCGGCGCCCCGTAGGGAAGGCTCTCGGAATAGACCAGCCCGTAAAAACAGTTGTCTATGATGTTCCCGGCGGCTCCTGCTACGATGAGGGCGAAGCACACGATGAGCCCGAACGGGGCCTTCTTCCGGACAATCCTAACCAAAATAAAAGAGAACAAGGCGATGGCCGCAACCCGGAACAGGGTCAGGAACATGGTCCCTACGAACTCCATGCCGAAAGCCATGCCGCGATTCTCAATAAAAAATATCTTGAACCAACCCGTTACGTCGATGCTCTCGTAAAGTGACATGTTTGTCTTGACCTCAAACTTAATCACCTGGTCAATTATCAGCACGAGGAACACCAGTAAGGCGGCACAGACGGCGCGCAGGCGAATGGGGGAAAATCTCATAGCTACTGTGAGTGAAAAGAAAAGGGCAGTCGCCTCCGCCTGCCTCGCCGGCCCGGCGGAAAAGGACTGCCCTACATTTTTACGTTTTTACTTTTGTGCCAACTTCGCTTCGATGCTGAGCGTCGCATGGGGCACGGCGCGCAAGCGTTCCTTCGGAATCAATTTACCGGTAACGCGGCACACACCATAGGTCTTGTTCTCGATACGCACCAAGGCTGCCTGCAGCCCCTGGATGAACTTCTGCTGGCGCGCGGCCATCGTGGTCAGCTCCTCCTTCGTCTGCGTCATCGAACCTTCCTCCAACACTTTATACGTAGGCATGGTATCTTCAATACCATTCCCGTCCCGGTTCATCAAGGCATCCATCATCTGGTCGTAATCTCGCTTGGCCAGTTCAATCTTCTCCAGAATCAGAGCCTTAAACTCGGCCAATTCTTCATCTGAGTAACGTGTTTTCTCCGCCATGATACTAAGGTTTGTTTAAGATTTGGTTATTTGGATTTTTACGTTAAGGTCCTCCAGTTCCAGGGCTGGCGCGGCGTCGGCCACTTCGCCCATTTCAAACTTGTCGGCCAGAACCTGCGCGCTCATGTAGTCGCCGAACGCGGACAGGACAGCTCCCAGCTCCGCGTTGGGGCTCAGTTTCACGCAGATATGGTCCGTAATCTCGAACCCGCTTTCTTTGCGGTAGGTCTGGATGCGCTTCACCAGCTCGCGGGCCACGCCCTCGCGCTTCAGTTCCTCGGTAATCTCGATGTCGAGGGCGACGGTCAGATTGCCGTCGTTCGCCACCGTCCAACCGGGAATGTCTTCACTGACAATCTCCACGTCGTTGCGGTCCACGACGACGGGCTCGGGAGCCTCGGGCAGAGCGAGCGAGAGCGTACCCTCGTTCTCGAGGGCCGTAATCTGCTCCGGCGTCAGGGTATCCATCGCGGCAGCAACGGCTTTCATCAACTTGCCGTACTTCTTCCCCATCACGCGGAAATTACATTTCACTTTCCGACTTGAAACCGCGCCGTCAACGAACTCGAGCTCCTTCACATTGGTCTCGTCCAGGATGAGCTGGCGAACGGTCTCGATGCCGTCGCGCTGAACGCCACTGGACACGGAAATACTGATGCGCTGCAGGGGCTGGCGCACAATGATGTGTTCCTTCTTTCTCAGCGAAAGTACCAGAGAGGTGATGCGCTGGGCCAGTTGCATGTTGGTTTCCAGCGGTTTGTTAATCAGGGCTTCGTCTGCCTTCGGGAAGCGGGACAGGTGCACGCTCTCGGGTGCGCCTTCACACGGGGCCGTTAGATCCTTGTAGAGACGGTCTGCGTAGAAGGGGGCGATGGGGGCCATTAATTGGGCCACCGTCTTCAGACAGAGGTACAGCGTCTGGTAAGCACTCAGCTTGTTATTGTCCATCTCGCCGGACCAGAAGCGCTTACGGTTCAGGCGGACGAACCAATTGGAAAGGCTGTCCGTGACAAAGCTGCTGATCATGCGGCCGGCCCGTGTGGGCTCGTAGCTCTCATAGGCTGCCGTCACCTCCTTGATTAGGGTGTTCAGCTCCGAGAGAATCCAGCGGTCAATCTCGGGACGCTCGGACAAAGGCAGTTGCGAAAGCGTGACATCAAAGTTGTCGACGTTCGCGTACATAGTGAAGTACGAATACGTCTGGTACAATTTTCCGAAGAACGCGCGGACGACCTCTTTCACGCCGTCCTCGTCGAACTTCAGATTATCCCAGGGCGCGGAATTCGTAATCATGTACCAACGCAAAGCGTCCGTGCCATATTTTTCCACTGCTCCGAAGGGATCCACGGCGTTGCCCAGACGTTTCGACATCTTGTTCCCGTTCTTGTCCAATACAAGGCCGTTGCTGATAACCGTCTTGAAGGCCACGCTGTCAAATACCATCGTAGCGATGGCGTGTAGGGTAAAGAACCAGCCACGTGTCTGATCCACGCCCTCGGCAATGAAGTCTGCCGGGTAGGCCAGGCGCTGGTCGATCAATTCCTTGTTCTCAAAAGGATAATGCACTTGGGCGTACGGCATGGAACCGGAGTCGAACCACACGTCAATGAGGTCCGTCTCGCGCCTCATAGGTTTACCCGTAGGCGAAACCAGCACGATGTCGTCCACATAAGGACGGTGCAAGTCTATCTTGTGATAGTTCTCGTCGGAATAATCGCCCGGAACGAAGCCCTTATCCCGCAGGGGGTTGCTCTTCATGAAGCCGGCCTCCACGCTCTTGTCTATTTCGCGGTACAACTCTTCGAGCGAGCCGATACATATTTCCTCGCGCGACTGGGCGTTGCGCCAAATGGGCAAGGGCGTACCCCAGAAACGGCTGCGGCTAAGGTTCCAGTCATTCAGATTCTCCAGCCACTTGCCGAAACGGCCCGTGCCGGTCGACTCCGGCTTCCAGAGAATCGTCTTATTCAGTTCAATCATGCGGTCCTTAGCCGCCGTCGAACGGATGAACCAGCTGTCCAACGGGTAATAGAGAATCGGCTTGTCCGTCCGCCAACAGTGCGGATAGTTATGGACCATCTTTTCAATCTTATAAGCCTGGCCGGCCTTTTTCATCTCCATGCAAAGCACGATGTTAAGGTCTTCGGCCTTGGAAGCTGCTTTCTCGTCGTACTTTCCGTCGACGTTGAAACGCGGGTCGTAGGCATTTTTCACGAAGTCGCCTTCGTGCTGGCGGTAAGCCGGGAGGTTCACGCACTTCTCTACGAACTCGGGGGCACACTCCTCCAGCAAATAATACTTGCCCTTCAGATCGACCATAGGCCGCGTCTCGCCCTGGCGGTTAATCATAAACAACGAAGGCACGTGTGCGGCCGTGGCCACCTTGGCATCGTCCGCGCCGAAAGTCGGAGCAATATGCACGATGCCCGTACCGTCGTCCACCGTCACGTAGTCACCGGGAATTACGCGAAACGCATTCTCGGAAAGTTCGACGAACGTATCACTGCCTGCGGTGAAGCACTTGTCAGCGTGTTCCCGTGCGTAATCCTGCACGAACTGAGGGGACAGGTCGCTCACCTTCTCTACCGGCTTCACCCAGGGCATTAACTGTTCGTAGTGCATGCCGACCAGGTCCGTGCCCGAGTATTCGCCTACGACCTGATACGGGATAACCTTATCCCCGGCCTTGTAGGAATCCAAAGCCGCCTCGACGCCCTCCGGCTTCAAGTAAGCGTCTACGCGCTTCTTGGCCATCACGACCGTAATCTTCTCGCCGGAATAAGGATTGTAAGTACGGACGGCGACATATTCTATATTGGGGCCGACACACAGCGCGGTGTTCGACGGCAGGGTCCAGGGCGTCGTTGTCCAAGCCGCGAAGTACGGTGTCCCCCACCCTTCCATCTCGGGCTTCGGGTCCAGGATGCGGAAGAGGGCCGTAGCCGTCATGTCCTTCACATCGCGATAGCAGCCCGGCTGATTCAGCTCGTGCGAGCTCAATCCCGTACCGGCCGCCGGCGAATAGGGCTGAATGGTATAGCCCTTATACAGCAGGCCTTTCTTGTAGAGTTGCTGCAGCAGCCACCAAAGGGTCTCAATGTAGGAATTCTCGTACGTCACGTAGGGATGCTCCATGTCCACCCAATAGCCTATCAGGTGGCTCAGGTCCTTCCATTCCTGCGTGTATTTCATTACGTTACGACGGCACTGCGCGTTGTAATCGTCCACGCTGATGGTACGTCCGATGTCCTCCTTCGTAATGCCGAGTTCCTTCTCCACGCCCAGCTCCACGGGGAGTCCGTGCGTGTCCCATCCGGCCTTACGCTTCACGAGGAAGCCCTGCATGGTCTTGTACCGGCAAATCACATCCTTGATGGTGCGCGCCATCACGTGGTGAATGCCCGGGTGGCCGTTGGCAGAGGGCGGGCCCTCAAAAAAAACGAACGAGGGGGCACCCTCCCGTTCCGACATACTCTTGTGAAACAAATCGGCCTTGTCCCATTCCTTCAAGACCTCCTTATTGACCTCGTAAAGGTTCAAATCGTGATGTTCGGCAAATTTCATAGCGCATCTCAAAAACTTTGAGGCGTAACCATGCTACGGACGATTAGCCAAGTTCCTGTTTCTCTACTTTTTATTTTTTACTCTCTGGCGTGCAAAGTTAATAAAATCGACGTAGATAAGTTCACACTTAACTGTTTTTTTACGTCGTTGCGACAAGAGGCCGCGCCGTCCGGGCCACGGCGTCCCGGCCCGGCGAATCTCCATCTGCCCGCGTCCACAAGCCTTTCGGCCGGCCCCGCAACGCGAGCCCGTGCAGCCGACAAAAGCGGTACGCCGGGAACTTACAGCCCGGACAATTGGCGCACGGCGGCGGGCAAATCCTCCGGACGCTCCACCAGATGCCGGGCGCCGCGCTGCAAGAGGAACTCGCAGGAGCGGAAACCCCAAAGCACTGTGAGGCAGGGCATTCCGGCGTTTTCCGCCGTAGCCAGGTCCACTTCCGAATCGCCGACGTAGAGCGTCGCGGAAACCGGATGCCCCAACTGCTTCGCCGCCGCCAGCACGCCGTCGGGGCAGGGCTTGCGGCGGACGCCGGGGCCCTCGCCTACGGCCAGGTCAACCCGACGGAGGAAGAAACGTTCGTACAGGCGCTGCACCATTTCGTTGAGTTTGTTGGAAACGATGGCCAGCCGGAACCCCTCGGCCTTCAGCTCGTCCAACATGGACAGAACGCCCGGATAAGGTTGCGTCTTGTCCATGCAGTGCGCCAAATAATAGGAGTGAAAGCTGGCATAAATCCGCTCGAAATCCGCCTCATCGCTCGCCTCGGGCATGGCGCCGCGCACCAGGGCTTTCACGCCGTTGCCCAGCAGCGTACGCACTTCTGCCCGCGACCGCGGTGCAAGCCCGTTACGGGTCAAGGCGTAGTTCACACTGTCGGCCAGATCGTCAAGCGAATCCAGCAACGTCCCGTCTAAGTCAAAAATTATGGATTGATACTTCATCGTCATGCCCTCGAATTTTATCTTTCGCCAGAAAGGGCCACGGGCACTCCGGCCACACAGCGGCCTCCGGAGGACCTGGGGTATAGATACAAAAATAGCCACTTGCGTGGCTCATTTCTCTGTTTTCTTGAATTATCCTTAACCTAAATCGGAGCAGGAACTCCGAACACAGACCTTAGTTTTTGTTGAGCCGAAAGCCGGACTCGAACCGGCGACCTATTCATTACGAATGAATTGCTCTACCAACTGAGCTATTTCGGCGGGCGCATCTTTCTCAAATGCGGTGCAAAGATAGGAGTTTCTCCGTTAACCACCAAACTTTCGCCCGAAAAATTTATCGAATCCCCGTTATTTTGTGCGTTTGGAGGGACAGACGCCAGTCGGGATGGGCCTTTACCCAGCGGATGGCGCCTTGCAGCAGTCGGGCGTTGGCTGCCGCGTCGCCCGTGTCGCACGGTTGCAGGAAACGGTGACGCGCTGCAATTTCCGCATACGCCGGGACTTCGTCGCCGGTAAATACGACTTTCAGCTCATCGCAATGCGTCAGGCAGACCGCGGCCCAGTCTACGAACCTGTCTTTCGGGGAAAGGGTGACCCAGTCCAGGCCCTCCGGCAAAGCGTGCGTACCGTTGGTTTCTATGGCAACGAACTTCCGGAGGCGGTGGAGCCCTTCGAGCAGCGACGGCGTTACGAACAACGACGGTTCACCGCCGGTCAGGACGACCAGGCGTGCCGGATATTTCCCCACTTCCTGGAGTATCGCCTCCTCGGACAGGTGTTCCAGATGCGACTGCCGCGTATCGCAGAACGGGCATTGCAGGTTGCAGCCATAAAAACGGACAAAGACAGCCGGCGTTCCGGTAAAGTATCCCTCGCCCTGGAGGGAATAAAATATCTCGTTAATGGGATAGGTCTTCATAATACGACGGCAGCGGCGACGTCCTTTACATAAACGGCCACGTTGTTTTCAGACTCCTGGAAGGCTACTTTATAGCAATGGGGCACCTGGTCGCAAATCCAGCGCGCCAGGTTTTCGGCCGTCGGGTTGAAGGGAACGAGCTCATTGACATAGGCGTGGTCGAGCTTGGACTGAATCAGGGTCTTGATGGCCGTGAAGTCTACCACCATGCCGTTTTCGTTCAGCTCGTCCGAGCAGCAGAAGACGGTGACCACGGCGTTGTGACCATGCAAACGCTGGCACTTGCTTTCGTATTTCAATTCCAGCCGGTGTGCGAAGGCAATTTCCATTCGCTTGGAAACATAATACATTTTGAACGTCTGTTTTAATTCCAGCGCTAAATTACGAATTTCTCCGGACTCCACCGCCACGGCCTCGACATTTCCGGCCGGCGTCTACGGGGCTTAGGGGCGTACGAACGGGCCTTAGCCCCCTTTTTACGGGCCTTAGCCCCGTGGTTCGCGACCTTATCCGCGGCGGCGACGCGCTAAATCCGGGCACAGCCCAGCAACGCCCCGCAACCCATGCAGCACGGGGACAGCGAAGCAGGAATGCGGCCGGCGGCAGGCAGACTGTCAGAAAGGAGAAACGCCGGCGGTGTCGGGAATGACGAATTGTTTCAGGTCGTACATCGAACCGTTATACACGTTGAGGTCCACATATCCCTTGATGCCGTCCAGGCGCCCGCGGTCCGTGTGCTGCCAGAATTTCCACGGGCCGTCGTAGCGCAACGTGTCCACGTAGTAGTGGGCAATCCAGTAAGGGTAGCGGCGGAACTCTTTCGTATTGAGATATTGCTGTTTGAACTTGTAGTAGGTGTACAATATGGGCTTCACGCCATAGTGCCGCTCCACGATGCGCAACCAGACAAGGGCCCGCTGCCGCAGCTGTTCGGGAGTGAGGTCGCCCATATGCTCAATGTCCAGCACGGGAGGCAGATCGCCCGGCTCCAACTTTACTTGTTGAATGAAGTTCTGGGCCTGCTCCTCCGCGGGGGCTTTGGTAGAAAAGAAATGGTAGGCGCCCCGAATCATGCCCTGTTCCCTGGCCTTGACGAAGTTGGTCATGAAGTTGGGGTCGACGGTCTCCCGTCCTTCCGTTGCCTTGACAAATACGAAACTGACGGGCACTTGCCCGATTTCGGCATCGTGCAGTTTTTCCCAGTCAATCATGCCTTGATGGTGACTGATGTCGATGCCCATGATAGAGTAGCCCGACGGCAGGACCGGGTCGCTGTAGATGCCGCGCCAACGGAGCGTGTAGGGGGAAACGATGAAAGCGTAGAAGAAATAAACATACAACGCCGCACACAGCAGACCGCCCAGCCACTTTACGAACATGCCGTTACGGCTGTTCAGGAAGGCCTTCAGACGAAACGAAGGCTTTCTCCTTCTGCGGCGCTTGATTTTACGGGTTGCCATGTCGGTGGTTCATAATGAAAGAGAATCGGGCAGAGACTTCTCCCACCCGATTCTCTTCTTAGGATTTCTATGTCATGAATTACGTGTCGGATTTGTCTCCTTACTTGCCCTGCTCCAACTTCAGGGTCATCGTGCACTGGTCGCAAACCTCGGTCGGACCGAAATACTGGATAGGACCGGGATATACGAAGCAGGTCTTCTCGGCCCACTCGGCGCGATGTGCGGCAAACTCCTTGAAGGGAGCACCGTCCAGGCGAACAAGAGCTTTGCGAATGACAGGCTTCAGCTCGCCGTTGCGGCGCTCCATGTTCATCATCATCGTGATGGGCACACCACCGGCAATCCATTCTTCGGCAGGCGCGGTCGTGTTCTTCACGATGGCCATGTAGCCCGTCTTACCGTTGGCAACGAGCTGGGCAGCGCTCGTACCCAGTGCGTAGCAGTAGTCAGCGTCATAGTTAGAGGGAGCGGCACAACGGCCTTCGTAACCGAAGAAGTGGTGCTGGGCGGCAAACTTGCCGACGTATTTTCCTTCCTTCTTCCACTCTGCCAGCTTGTGGCCTACCATTTCGGAGAGCAGCTTCTCCGTTTCAATCAGGGACACCTGTACGTTTCCGTGCGGGTCGCGCTCCATCGTAAGCTGCTTGGCTACCTGCTGCGGCAGGCTTTCGTAGATGCTGGCGTTCGCGGGCGTGAGCTTGGCCTTGAGCCAGGCTTCCTGCTCGTCGGCCGATACACTGGCGGCCTCGGGCGTTGCCAACAGGTCGTTCAACTCGGCAATCAGGCTCTTCATGGCGGGAATGAACTCGATGAGGCCCTCGGGGATGAGCACCGTACCGAAGTTCATGCCGGCAGCGGCACGCTTGGCAACGACCTCGGCAATATAGGTGACGATGTCGTCCAGGGTCTGATTCTTGGCCTCGACTTCCTCGCTGATAATGCAAACGTTCGGCTGGCACTGAAGTGCGCACTCCAACGCGATGTGACTGGCCGAACGGCCCATCAGCTTAATGAAGTGCCAATACTTACGGGCGGAGTTGGCATCGCGCTGGATGTTGCCAATCACCTCAGCATAGGTCTTGCAAGCCGTATCGAAGCCGAAGCTGGTCTCAATCTGCTCGTTCTTCAAGTCGCCGTCGATGGTCTTCGGGCAACCGATGACCTGTACGCCGTAATTCTTGGCGGCATAATACTCAGCCAGCACGCAGGCGTTGGTGTTGGAGTCGTCGCCACCGATGATAACGACCGCCTTGATTCCGAGTTCGCGGATAATCTGGAGGCCGCTCTCGAACTGTTCTTCCTTCTCGAGCTTCGTACGGCCGGAACCGATCATATCGAAGCCGCCCGTATTACGGTATTCATTGATTACGTCCTCCGTCAGCTCCATGTATTTGTGGTCCACGAGACCACCGGGGCCCATCAGAAAGCCATAGAGCTTGTTGGCCGGATTCTGCTTTTTCAACTCGTCAAACAAACCGCAGATCACATTGTGACCACCAGGGGCTTGGCCGCCAGAAAGGATGACGCCGATGTTCATAGGCGCATAGTCGCGCTTCTCGTTCGACGGAACGAACTCCACTACCGGCATACCATAAGTATTGGGGAAAAGGGCTTTGATTTCTTCCTGATCGCCCACGCTCTGTGTGGGTTCGCCTTCCTTAATACTAACATTACCGCGCAAGCCTAAGGGAAGTTTGGGCTGGTAAGCGGCACGTGCAATTTGTAATGCGCTTTTTTCCATAATTAATTTTATAATGACTGCGGAAATAATTCCAGGCAAAATTACATTTTTCTGTCTTAACAGACAACTATTCGGCGGATTAACCTTTACGCTTTTGCAGACGGCGGGGTGCCGCCCCGCAACAACCGCGACCGCGCAACGGTCTGGCCGGATATGGGCTCAATAGGCAAAGAGCGGGTAGGCGCTCATCATCTCATTCACGCGGTGACGCACGTCTGCGATGACCTGTTCGTCCTCCGGCGCATTGAGTACGGTCTCTATCATCTCGGCAATGACGGGCATCATGTCTTCCTTCGCCCCTCGCGTCGTGATGGCCGGCGTACCCAGACGGATTCCGGACGTCTGGAACGCGCTACGGGTGTCGAAGGGCACCATGTTCTTGTTTACCGTAATGTCGGCCGCAACCAACGCCCGCTCGGCAACCTTACCGGTCAGGTCGGGATACTTGGACCGCAAGTCCACGAGCATAGAATGGTTGTCTGTTCCGCCACTGACAATGGTGAAGCCGCGGTTCATCAGTTCCTGGGCCAGGCAGGCGGCGTTTTTCTTCACCTGCTGCGCGTACTCCTTGAACTCCGGTTGCAGGGCCTCGCCAAAGGCCACGGCCTTCGCGGCAATGACGTGTTCCAACGGGCCACCTTGAATGCCGGGGAAGACGGCACTGTTGAGGAGCTGGCTCATCATCTTGACCTCGCCCTTCTTGGTCTTCAGTCCCCAGGGATTCTCGAAGTCCTTGCCCATCAAGATCATGCCGCCGCGCGGACCGCGCAAGGTTTTGTGGGTCGTAGTCGTGACGATGTGCGCATACTTCAACGGATTCTTCAGCAAGCCAGCGGCAATCAGCCCCGCCGGGTGGGCCATGTCGACCATAAAGATGGCGTGCACCTTGTCTGCGATGGCACGCATGCGCTCATAGTCCCAGTCGCGGCTGTAAGCGGAACCGCCTCCGATAATCATTTTCGGCTGACACTCCTCGGCGAGTTTTTCCATCTCGTCGTAATCCACGCGCCCGGTCTCCCGGTTCAGGTTGTAGCCCACCGGATGATAGAGAATGCCGGACGTATTTACTTTCGAGCCGTGAGAGAGATGTCCGCCGTGGTCCAGGTTCAGTCCCATGAACGTATCGCCCGGCTTCAGGACGGCCAGGAACACGGCCGCGTTGGCCTGGGCGCCGGAGTGCGGCTGCACGTTGGCGTACTCGGCATCGAAGAGCTTCTTGGCCCGTTCAATAGCCAACGTTTCCGTCTGGTCCACCACCTCGCAACCGCCATAGTAGCGCTTGCCCGGGTAACCTTCGGCGTATTTGTTAGTCAACCAGGAGCCCATCGCCTGCATGACCTCGTCGCTGACAAAATTCTCTGACGCAATCAGCTCAATACCGCGAAGCTGACGCTGATGCTCTTCCTCAATCAGTCGGAAGACTTCTGAATCCTTTCTCATGGCTTTCTATTTATGGTTGTTGTGTCAATCTCACCTGATCTATGCTCTGCTCCTTTTCGCAATAGTGGCACTGGATGACGCCCTTCTCCCGGTCGACAACGTGGAAGAGCGTCTCCATCGGCTCGTTATTGGTGATGCACTTGGGATTAGCGCACTGCACGATTCCCTTTAGCGTGTCGGGCAGCGTCACTTTCTTTTTTTCTACGACCTCGTAATCCTTGATAATACACAGAGACACGTTCGGAGCGACGACCGAGAGCAAGTTCAACTCGGCATCTGAAAAATATTTGTCCGATACCTTGATGATGCTCTTATGCCCCATCTTCTTGCTCCGCAGATTATAGCCCACCATTATGGAAGAGGTGCGGATTTCCTCGAGATGGAGGAGGCGGACCACTTCAAACAATTTAGAGCTGGGAATATGGTCAATCACCGTCCCGCACTTAATAGCGGCGACCATTAGTTCTTCTCTTTTCATATTTCGAGTGTTATAGAATCGTCTTGTCGTTACGGATGTCCTCCAGCGTATATCCCAATACGTGGCAGATGATAGCCTCGCGCGCAAAGAGTCCGTTGCGCGCCTGCTCAATATAATAGGCGTGCGGATTGTCGTCCACGTCGTAGGCAATCTCATTAACGCGCGGCAGCGGGTGGAGTATGCGCATGTTCGGCCGGACATTCCTCAACATCGAGTTGCGCAGGATGTAGACATCCTTCACCCGTTCGTATTCCATCAAGTCCGTAAAGCGTTCCCGCTGAACCCTGGTCATGTAAAGAATGTCCGCACCGCTGATGACCTTGTCATTCAGCTCCTCGTGCTCTTCATACTGAATGCCGTGCAGACGGCAATAGACCTTGTACTCTTCAGGCATCGAAAGCTCTTTCGGGGCTATGAAATGGAATTTGGGATGGAAATGCCGCATTGCCATGATCAGGGAATGTACCGTCCGGCCATATTTCAGGTCGCCGACAAGGTAAATGTCCAGATTCTCCAACGTGCCCTGCGTTTTGTAGATAGAGTACAGGTCCAGCATGGTCTGTGAAGGATGCTGGTTGGCCCCGTCGCCGGCGTTGATGACCGGGACGGGTGACACCTCGCTGGCATAGCGTGCCGCGCCCTCCAGGTAGTGGCGCATCACTATCACGTCGGCATAATTTCCCACCATAAGGATGGTATCTTTCAACGTTTCGCCCTTCGACGAACTCGTCACTTTCGGATCCGTGAATCCTATCACTCTTGCCCCGAGCCTGTTGGCGGCCGTCTCAAACGATAAACGCGTACGCGTGGAAGGTTCAAAAAACAGTGTGGCAATTACCCTTCCGTCCAGAATCTTTCTGTTCGGGTGTTTTTCAAACTCCTCCGCCATCGTGATCAAGTACACGATTTCCTCCCGGGTTAAGTTGGCTATTGTAACAAAGCTACTTTTCATATCTGTTAGATAATTAACGCTAACGCGGCAAATTTATAAAATCTCTCTGTAATAAACGAAGAATTTCCGAAGAATGCGCCACCGTCCGTGACGCCTCGAATACGAAAAAACCGCGATAGCCGCACCGCTGAAATCCGGTACGGCCACCACGGCCCGTCCTCGTCCCGTTATGTCTCAAACCGTCTCCCTTCATGCGGTCAGCGCAGGTCTATCACGTCGACTTTGGGAAAGTCCTTCCGGTTGAATTGGAAAAACGACTGCGCCCAGCTTTTTCCCGTGGACAAATTGCTCACGCGGATGCGGGTCCAGTTGCCGTTCTTCTGTTTCAGGCGCACGGAATACGGCGTATAGGTCGCCTTGTCGATTACGATGCGCATTTCGCGAATGTCCTGGTCCGCCTTCTGCGCTCCGAGGCGGACTTCATGGCAGGCCTTGCCGTTGTAGGTCGTCGAAACCAGCTGGTAGTTATACCCCGACTTGTACAGATTGAGGAAATAATAAGGGTTCACGCTCTGCAACTCGGCGGCCGTCGGATTGCTGACATACACCTCGTCACTACCGGCCATCAGGGACCACTGCGTTTTCCCGTCGAACCAGGTTTTCATCTGCTGCGACTCCACCTTAAAGCTGTTGCCCTGGATGTAGATGGTCCCCGTGGCGGCCCCGCTCTCACGGCTTCCCACGTAGGCCGTCATGGAAAAATTCGCCTGCAGGCCGCCCCGGCTGCTCAGCCGGCTGGCCGTCTGGTCAAGCACGGAGCGGGCGGTCTGTGCCGCCACGCTCAGGTTCACGCACAAAAGGAGGAACAGCAGTTTTACAAATTTCGTTCTCATAAGTCTGACATTACTTTTTACATTAACGCACCGCAGAAATCTTAGCCTCCAACTCCACCTCGTCGGCGCACAACACCTCGCGAGGCTTCGCGCCGCGCGTCGGTCCCACGATGCCGGCCCTTTCCAACTGGTCCATCAGGCGCCCCGCGCGGTTGTAGCCAATTGAAAACTTGCGCTGAATGAGCGACGTAGACCCCTGCTGGTGTATCACAATCAGGCGGGCCGCTTCCTCAAACAGCGGGTCCAGACCGCTACTTTCCATGGGGGCGGCGGTACTGGCGTCTGCGTCGGCCATTACTTCGGGCAACAGATACGGACCGGGATAGGACTGCTGAACGGCGATGTAGCTGCAAATCTGCTCAACTTCGGGCGTGTCGACAAAGGCGCACTGCACGCGCACCGGCTCGTTGCCCGAAAGGAAAAGCATATCGCCCTTGCCGACCAACTGGTTGGCGCCGGTCCGGTCCAGGATGGTCTGGCTGTCGATACGCGACATCACCTTAAACGCCATGCGCGCAGGGAAGTTCGCCTTGATGGTACCGGTAATGATATTGGTCGTAGGCCGCTGGGTAGCGATGACCATGTGCATGCCTACCGCGCGGGCCAGCTGCGCGATGCGCGCTATCGGCAACTCCACTTCCTTGCCGGCCGTCATTATCAGGTCGCCGAACTCGTCTATGATGACGACGATATAGGGCATGTACTCGTGGCCGTTTTCTGGGTTCAGCTGCCGCGCGATGAACTTCGTGTTGTACTCCTTGATATTGCGCACCTTCGCCTTCCGCAGCAAGTCGTAACGGTGGTCCATCAGCTGGCACAGGCTCTTCAGCGTCTGCACCACCTTCGTAACGTCGGTGATAATGGGATCCTCGCCGTCGGGAATCTTCGCCAGGAAATGATTCTCAATCGGTGTGTAAATGCTGAATTCCACTTTTTTCGGGTCCACCATCACAAACTTCAGTTCCGAGGGGTGCTTCTTGTAAAGCAGGGAGGTAATGATGGCATTCAGGCCGACCGACTTGCCCTGTCCCGTCGCACCGGCCACGAGCAGGTGGGGCATCTTGGCCAGGTCGACCATAAACACCTCGTTGGTAATCGTTTTTCCCAGGGCTATGGGGAGTTCAAACGTCGTCTCCTGGAATTTCCGCGTATTGATGATGCTTTCCATGGGAACAATGCGCGGATTCTTGTTCGGCACCTCGATACCGATGGTGCCCTTTCCGGGTATCGGCGCAATGATTCGGATGCCGAGAGCGCTCAGACTCAGTGCGATGTCGTCCTCCAGGTTGCGGATTTTGTTGATGCGCACCCCCGGGGCCGGCGTAATCTCATAGAGCGTGATGGTCGGGCCGATAGTCGCCTTGATGCTCTGGATTTCCACGCCGAAGTTGCGCAACACGGTGATGATGCGGTCCTTGTTGGCGTTCTGCTCCGCCATATTGACGGAGGGCGAGGTGTCCGGATACTTCTTCAGCAGTCCGACGACGGGAAACTTGTAGTTCTCCAGGTCCTTGCGGGGATTATAGGGCTCCAGGTCGGGCAAGGCGCTGTTCACGGCAGCCGTACCGCCCCGGACGGTCTGTCCCTTCCCGGAAGCGGAAGCCGGGTCGGAGGGGAGCGGTTCGCCGGGCGTGTCCAGAATGAGCGCCGGCTCCTGCTCGTCGCCTACCTTGTTGCTGAAATCCAGACTGACGGCATAGTCCTTGTGCTCCGCGGCGTCCGCACCGGCCGTTGCGGCCTCGGCACTGGCGGCAGATGCGGCCCCGGCCGCCTGGTCGCCGTCCGTTGCCGCTCCCGGCTTCGCGTCGCGGTTCCTGTGGAACAGGTCCTGCGGCTTCATCGCCTTGCGCACAACGTTCACCGTCCCGCGCCGCAGGTAGACCAGGTAGCAAATGAGTGCGGCGAACAGCACCAGTCCGCCTGGCACCGTCCCGACGGTCGAAGCCAGATAGTCCCACGCGCCTTTGCCGTGAAGGCCGCCCCAATAGAACGTCATGGGCCAGCCCATTTCCAGCAACCGCTGCACCATGCCCAGCGTCACGGAGGTCCAGATCATGATAAAGGCACAATTAATAAACCACTTCCACAACCGGACTTTGTAGACCCGCATCGACTTAACGCCCAGCGCCAGCAAGAATACGGGAATCAGGTAAGCGCTCACGCCGAAACAGCGGTCCATAAAGAAATAGGAGACATAGGCCCCCAGCCGCCCGCCATAGTTGGCCGCGCTGTCCAGCTCGCCGGCCTGAATGTCGGCCTGTTCCTCGCCGCCGGTGATGAAATGGGAACTGAACGAGAGAATTAAGAAGAGGGCTATGATGAGAATGAGCAGTCCGACAATAAAGCGTACGCTGTCGCCCGCCCACAGGCTTTTCCAGCCTTCGGGCAGGAACACGCGCCCTATCCCCTTGGGCGATGCGGGCCGCGCCTTTTCCTTTTTAGTCGTTTTCCTTGGCATAAAATCTTTTCACTATTCCGAAATGCAAAGGTACAGATTAAAAATGAAACGCGCCAACCCGCGGCGCACCGTTCTCTGCGGATTTTTCGTCCCGGACCCGGCGACGGACCGACGTTCCCAGGGGCGGTTTTTAAGAAAATATAACCGCCGGGCCATCGCCGTACCGGCATAAAGCCTTAACTTTGACGCAACGTTTTTTGAATATACCGGATATGAAAGAGAAAAGTTACCCTGTAAAAAAGTTTAACGGCCCCACCAAGCGATACTGCCAGACGCTGAACTTGAAAAACGACCCGGAACTCATCCGGACTTACCGCAGCCTCCACGCCAAGGAGAACGTCTGGAAAGAGATTGTCGCGGGCATCCGCGAAGTGGGCATTCTCGAGATGGAGATTTATCTGCTGGGCTGCAAGTTGTTCATGATTGTGGAAGTGCCGGCCGACTTCGACTGGGACTCCGCCATGGCGCGCATGGCCACGCTGCCGCGCCAAGCCGAATGGGAAGCCCTGACGGCAAAATATCAGGACGTGGGCTCCGGCTCGGCCAGTTCGGCGGAGAAGTGGCAACTGATGGACCGCATCTTCCACCTGTACGACTGGGACGCGCCTGAAGCCGACGCAGACTGACCCGCCGGACCGTCTTCCCCGCCCTGCGTCGCCCGCCCCGTGCGCTGCCCACCGCAGGAGCAGCACCCCAGGCGGAACGCTACGCACCGCAGGCACACGCCTAAGCCCAGTTTTTACGGGGCTAAGGCCCGTCGCTACGGGGCTAAGGCGAGTAGTTGCCGGAAATAGCGCACGAAAACCTGGCCCGAATACACATCTCCCGCCACGTTGCCTTCCAGCAACATGGCGGGAGATATTTTTATGAACCGTTACGGACGGGCGGCTGTTCCCTACCCTTGGAAACTTGAACAAAGACGGGGACGGCGCGCCGCGAGACCGGGCCGGACGCAACCGCCGCCCGGACGCGACGCCTCGCCGCCAAGCGGCTGTCAGCCGCGGTCCGCAACGCCGGATTTCGGACGCGAGGCGCAGACAGCCAGCCAGTTGCGGTAGAACGTACGGGCGCTGTCCCTCCAGGAGTAGTCCACGCCCGCCGCGGGGTCATTGTTCACGTAATAATTCATAGGCGGCTGGATGGGCTTGCCCTGACCGACGTCGCGCACGTACTCCGTGTGGAGCGTGTCGGGGGCATACTCCAGATGCCCGGTAACGAAGACTTCACGGTAACCGGCCGTCACGACGATGCCCACACCGCTGCCGGCGCCGCGCACTACGGTCCGCAACGCGGCGTGACGGTCGATGTCGGCCTGGCGTACCTCCGTGTGCCGGCTGTGGGGCATGGGAAATCCCGAAACCAGGGAAGCCAGCAGGGGCCCGGCCTCCGCCGCGGACTCCTGCGGATAAATGCCGAACCGCTTCTCGGGAAGGGGGTACTTGGGTACGCCGTAAAAGTGGTACAAGGCGGCCTGCGCGCCCCAACAGATGTAGAGCGTCGAGCGGACGTGACGGCGCGCCCAGTCCATCGCCTCACAAAGCTGCGGCCAGTAGCGCACCGCCTCGAACGCCATCTGCTCCACCGGCGCGCCGGTAACGATGAGGCCGTCGGCGGAAAGACCGTCGGCCGCCAGCGTCTCGAAGTCCTCGTAGTAACGGTCCATGTGTTCCTGCGGCGTATGCCGGTAGGTCTGTCCCGGAAACTTCATCAAAGTCAGCCTCACCCAGCGGTCAGTCTGCGCCATCATGCGGGCAAAGTCCAACTCGGTCCGCTCCTTGAGCGGCATGAGGTTGAGCAGCAGAATATGCAAAGGGCGTACCCCTGCCGGACAGTGGTCCGCAACGGGTACGCCTTCTGCGCTCAGCGTTGCCGCAACGGGCAACCCTTTGGGTAAAATGACAGGCATCCTATAAGAGTTTACCAAACATTCACTCGCTGTGCCTTCGGCAGGTAGAGGGGATCTTTCTTCGATATTCCGAAAGCCTCGTACCAGGCATCAATGTGCGGCAGGGCGCCGTTGACGCGCCAGCGGCCCGGGGAGTGCGGGTCAATCTTGTTCAACTGGCGGAGCATCTCCTCGCGGATGTTGTTCGCCCAAATCAGGCCGTAGCTCAAGAAAAAGCGCTGCTCGGGCGTGAAACCGTCCTTCTTGCCCAGCGGATTCTCCCTCATGGCATTCTGGAAGGCCTGGAAGGCCACGTTCAAACCGCCGTGGTCGGCAATGTTCTCGCCCAGCGTCAGCTGGCCGTTGGCATACATCCCGGGCAATACTTCGATTTTGTTGAAGAAGTTGGCCATGGCCTGCGTCTTCTCCTTGAATTTTGCCTTGTCCTCTTCCGTCCACCAGTTCTTCATATTGCCGTCTTTGTCAAAATTGGAGCCCTGGTCGTCGAAACCGTGGGTCATCTCGTGCCCAATCACCACGCCGATGGCTCCGTAGTTGCAGGCGTCGTCGGCCTCCGGATTGAAGAAAGGCGGCTGGAGAATGCCGGCCGGGAAACAAATTTCGTTGGTCGTGGGATTATAGTAGGCATTAATGGTCTGGGGCGTCATGAACCACTCTTCGCGGTCGACGGGCTGATTGACGTGCTTCTTAATCGTATAAGCGTTCAGGAACTCAGCCGCACGGCACAGATTTTCGTAGAAGGAAAGGCTGTCGCTGATGTCCAGGTCCGTGTAGTCCATCCACTTATCGGGGTAGCCGATTTTCACATAGAAAGCGTTCAGCTTCTCCATGGCGCGGGCTTTCGTCTCCTCGCTCATCCAGTCCTGCAACTGGATGCGTTCGCCCAGGGCCTGCTGGAGATTCTTGACGAGCTTCAGCATTTTCTGCTTGGAACTTTCGGGGAAATATTTCTCCACATACATGCGCCCGACCGCTTCGCCCAGGACGCCCTCCACAACGCCAACGGCGCGCTTCCAACGCGGACGGTCCTCCTGAGCGCCGCTCATGGTGCGGCCGTAAAAGTCGAAATAAACGGTGCGGAAGTTGTCGTCGAGGCTGCTGGCGGCATCGTTGATGAACTTGAACTCGGTGTAGGCCTTCAAATCCTCGAGCGGGAGCTCCTGGAAGAGCTTGCAGACCTCGAGAATGGGCTCGGGCTGCGACACACTGATTTCGCTGAAGGCCGGATAGCCCAACTGCAAGAACAGCGAACCCCAGTCCAGGCCGGGATAATCCTTCAGCAACTGGGCGTACGTCATCTTGTGATAATTCTCGGCCGTGTTGCGCTGACGCGTTGCCGAGTAAGAGGCTTTGGCTATGCGCGACTCGATGTCCCATACGGCCTGCATCTTTTTGGCGGCAGTAGCTTCGTCGTTGCCCACGAGCTGGAACATTTTCCGAATATAGTCCTTGTACGCCTCGCGGCCCTTGGCCGTCGCCTCATCTTCGTTGAGATAATAGTCACGGTCGCCCAGCGACAGACCGCCCTGGTTGATTTGCACAAGGTTTACGTTGCTGTTCATGATGTCGGCTCCGCAATAAACGTAGAAGTAGGACGGAACGCCGCGGCGCCCGAGTTCGCCGTTGAGCAGGAGCAACTCGGTCTTGTCGCCTACGTTCCGGATGCGCTCCAGCATGGGGCGTATCGGGTTCATGCCTTCCCGGTTGCGCCGGGTGCTGTCCATGGCCAGGCGGTAAAGGCTTCCGATTTTCTGGCCCAAGGAGCCCTGCGGCTGCGGCGTATTGGCCAGGTTTTCAATCAACTCGCGAATCTGCGTCTGATTTTTTTCCTGCAAGGCGTCAAACTGCGCGTAGCGGGAGAACTCGGCCGTCAGGGGGTGCTTCTTGACCCAGCCTCCGGCGGCATACTCATAGAAATCCGTCCCGGGGTTGACGGACAAATCCATATCCGTCTTGTCCAAACCGGAACTCAATTCGGATGTTTGCGCGGCAACCGTCACGGAGGACGCCAGTAACATCACGGTCGGAATCAGTAACTTCTTCATTTTTCTATCTCTTGTTTTAACTGCTCGAACGCCTCGACGGCGGCGGTCCATTCGTCCTCCGTCCGGGCTATCAGCTGTTTGATTTCTTCATATTTGGCAAAGATGGCGGCATCCTGGGCTCCTTCGGGCGTCGCCATGCGGTGCTCCAGGTCCGCACGTTCGGATTCGAGCCGGGCCACTTCGTTTTCCTTGTCGGCCACGAGTTTCTCGGCTTTCTTCAACGCCTTGTTTTTTTCTTTCCGCTGTTCGTAGGAAAGTTTCCCGGCAGCTTCCTCGACGGGAACTGCGGCCGGCGCCGCTGCCTTGGAGAGCGGCGCCCCGCCCTCGTGCTCAAGCTCGAGGTCCTTCTTACGCAGAAAATCGTAGATGCCGCCCAGGCACTCCCGGACGTGTCCCCCTTCAAACTCATATACCTTGGAAACCAGCCCGTCCAGGAAGTCGCGGTCGTGGGACACGACAATCACCGTCCCGTCGAAGGCGGAGATAGCCTCCTTCAGGACGTCCTTGGTGCGCATGTCGAGATGGTTCGTCGGCTCGTCGAGGATGAGGAAGTTGACCGGTTCCAGCAAAAGTTTGATCATGGCCAGGCGGCTGCGCTCGCCGCCGGAAAGGACACGGACCTTCTTGTCGGAGGCCTCGCCCCCAAACATGAAGGCGCCCAGCAGGTCGCGGATTTTCAAGCGGATTTCACCCCGGGCCACGCGGTCTATCGTGTCGTAGACGGTCAGTTCGTCGTCAAGCAGCTGGGCTTGATTCTGCGCGTAATAGCCTATCTCTACGTTATGACCCAGTTTCAGCGTTCCCGTGTAAGGTATCTCGTTCATGATACACTTAACGAAGGTGGACTTGCCCGAACCGTTCTTGCCGACAAACGCTACCTTTTCGCCGCGACGCACGGTCATCGTGACATCGCGCAGTACGCAGTGGTCGCCATAACTCTTGCCCAGGTCCTCGCAAATTAAGGGGAAATCGCCCGAACGCGTACAAGGCGGAAACTTCAAATGCAGGAAGGAACGGTCCACCTCGTCGATTTGTATCGGGACTATCCGCTCCAACTGCTTGATGCGGCTCTGCACCTGCACGGCCTTGGTGGGCTTATAGCGGAAGCGTTCGATGAAGTCCTTGATTTCGGCTATTTCCTTCTGCTGATTGGCATACGCCCGCAACTGCTGCTCCCGCCGCTCCGCGCGCAACTGCACGTACTCATCGTACTTTACATGATAATCGACAACCCGGCCGCAGGTAATCTCCAGCGTACGGTTCGTGACATTATTGATAAAGGCGCGGTCGTGACTGACCAGGACAACCGCCCCGGCGTTTTTGGCCAGGAAGCGCTCCAACCAGCGGATGCTCTCGATGTCGAGGTGGTTGGTCGGCTCGTCGAGCAACAGGACGTCGGGACGCTGCAGGAGAATCTTGGCCAACTCGATGCGCATGCGCCAGCCGCCGGAAAACTCCTTCGTCGGGCGATTCAGGTCCGTCGACTCAAAGCCCAGGCCGCGCAGCGTCTTTTCAATTTCGGCCATGTGGTTGCTGCCGCCCATCATTGCAACGCGCTCGCTCTCCCGCGAGAAGCGGTCGACCAGTTCCAGATATTCCGCGCTCTCGTAATCCGTACGCTCGGCCAGCTGTCGGTTCAGGCGATCTACGTTGGCCTGCAACTCGTTGATATGAGAAAAGGCCTTCTGGACCTCTTCCAATACGGTCAGCTCGTCAGAAAGCACCATGACCTGCGGCAAATAGCCGATGAGCAAATCGCGGGGAATGGAAACGGTTCCGGACGTAGGCCGCAGCTGGCCGGCCAATATTTTCAGTAACGTGGACTTGCCGGCTCCGTTTTTTCCGACAAGGGCAATTCTATCCTTCCTATTTATAACAAAAGAGACATCCTCAAAAAGAGGATGTGCTCCAAATTCTATTTTTAAGTTCTCTACTGAAATCATATTCAATAGCTTAATAACTGCGCGCCACAATGACGCGGGCTACTGCCGGCTTACCGCTGACCATGTCTACGCCGAGATTGCTTTGGTCGTAACCGTAAGGGATGCAACGGATGGTTGCTTGCGTATCGGTCTTGATCTGCGTTTCGGTCTCCTCGGTGCCGTCCCAGGGACAAAGGAAGAAGCCCCCGTCCTTGATTCTCGCTTTGAATTCGTCGTAGTTGTCGCACGGATAAATGTGGGAATCGAGGAAGCTCTTGGCCTTCTGATAGATGTTGGTCTGAATCTCTTCGAGGAGGTTCTTCACGTAATTCTCTATGCCGTCGAACGGACAGGTGGCTTTCTCCAACGTATCGCGACGCATCAGCTCTATCGTGCCGTTCTGCAAATCGCGGCTGCCCATGACGAGACGCACGGGCACGCCCTTCAACTCGTAGTCGGCAAACTTGAAGCCCGGGCGCTTGTTGTCGGCGTTGTCGTATTTCACGCGGATGCCCATTTGCTGTAAGCGCGCGGCCAGGCCGCTCAGGCGCTCGTTCAACTCGGCCAATTCCGTATCACCTTTATAGATAGGTACAATCACTACCTGAATCGGAGCCAGGTGCGGCGGCAACACGAGACCGTTATCGTCCGAGTGAGCCATGACAAGGGCACCCATCAGACGGGTACTTACGCCCCAGCTCGTCGCCCACGCGTAATCCAGCTGGTTATTCTTGTCAACGAACTGGACATTGAATGCTTTCCCGAAATTCTGGCCCAGGAAATGGCTCGTGCCGCTCTGCAAGGCCTTGCCGTCTTGCATCATGGCCTCAATCGTATAAGTATCGACCGCCCCGGCGAAACGCTCCATCGCGCTCTTGACGCCGCGAATCACGGGCAAGGCCAGAACGTCGCGGGCAAAGTCGGCGTAGACGTCCAGCATCTGCTTGGCCCGCGCCTCTGCTTCCTCGCGTGTCGCATGCGCCGTGTGCCCTTCCTGCCACAAGAACTCGCTCGTACGCAGAAACAGGCGGGTACGCATTTCCCAGCGCATCACGTTACACCACTGGTTGCAGCACAGCGGCAGGTCGCGCCAGGAGTGAATCCATTTCCGATAGGTATTCCAGATCGTCGTTTCGGAAGTCGGACGGATAATCAGCTCTTCTTCCAACTTAGCGGCCGGATCCACGACGACGCCCGTACCGTCGGGATTGGCTTTCAGGCGATAGTGCGTCACTACCGCGCACTCCTTGGCAAAGCCTTCCACGTGCTCCGCCTCCTTGGACAGGAACGACTTGGGTATCAACATCGGGAAATATACGTTTTGTACGCCGGTGGCCTTAAAACGCTCGTCCAGCATCTGCTGGATTTTTTCCCATATCGCGTATCCGTAGGGCTTTATCACCATACAGCCGCGCACGTCCGACTGTTCTGCCAGATCGGCCTTTACGACCAGCTCGTTATACCATTTTGAATAGTCTTCACTCCGTTTCGTGAGATCTTTCAATTCTTTTGCCATAGTTATCTAAATTTTCACCGGCAAAATTACAAAATAATTCGTACCTTTGCGGGAAAATATGGAACAATTGTTCCGAAAGAAAGTGTCTTATGAAGAGATTAAAATTATCGGTATGCGCCCTGAGCGCAGCTTTACTGTTAAGCGGGTGCTCCATGTCCAACACAGCCAAAGGCGGCCTCATTGGCGGCGGCGGTGGCGGAGCTCTGGGGGCTTTAATCGGCCAACTGGCCGGCGGCGGCAAGGGTGCAGCCATCGGCGCCGCAGTAGGAACGACCTTGGGAGCGGGCGCCGGTGTGATCATCGGTAACCGCATGGACAAGGCAAAGAAAGCAGCCGAGGCTGCCAACGCCGAAGCCGAGGTCCTGACGGACGACGAGGGCTATTCTTATGTAAAGGTGACGTTCCCCTCCGGACTGTTGTTCGCCACAGGGGCCTATGCGCTCAACGAGAACGCACAAAACGACCTGTCCACTTTCGCTAAGGGATTAGACCCCGACATGGACGTTTACATCTACGGATATACGGACAACCAGGGCTGGAAGAACAGCACTGCCGAAGAGAGTAAGGCTAAAAATCAGAACCTCTCTCTGCAGAGAGCGACCGCCGTTAGCAGTTATCTGGTCATCAGTGGTGTAAAGAACACGCAGATTCAGAAGGTGATGGGCCTCGGTGAAGATTATCCCATTGCCTCTAACGATACGGCTGCCGGCCAGGAACAAAACCGCCGCGTCGAGGTTTACATCTTGCCCAGCAAGGCTATGATTGAGGCCGCTAATCAAGAAGCCGCCGCTAAATAACTTGTCATTCTCCATCATGCGCCAACTTGTTCCCCGGAGTATTCCGACCCAGTGAACAGGTTAGCGCATGATTATTTTCATAACATCCGGACCATGAAGTTCAAGAATCTCTTATTCCTGCTCCTTTCCTCTATCCTTTCGGCTACAGCCGCCTTTGCCCAGCAGGAAGGAAAGACGGTCTATGCCTTTGGCTATGCCACCTGTCTCGGCGACTCTACCGTCTACCTCTCGACCATCCAGCCCCTGGATAGTGCCGTCGTCAAGTCCAAGTCGGGTTTTCTAGAACACCGCCACGAATACGCCGTACAGATGGAGCAGGCCCTCGCCGCCCAATACAACCGCTATTTCACCTGTGCCATCTTCTTCGCAGAGGACGTCAAAAAGCTGGAAAAGCAATACACCAAAATCTGTCACCACTTGGAGAAAGAGGGCGACCGGAAACTTCAAAAGTTACCGCTGACTACCTTCAGGTTCTCCCCCATTACCGATCCCACGATTGTGTCGCACTGAGCATTGCAGTCCAGTCATGCCGTCCCGCACAGAAATATTCAAGGTAGCCGATTCCATATTTTCCATATCCTTTCACAAAACCTTTGAAATCCTACGGCCCTACTTATATCCCTACGCCCCGTTCCGCCACAAGCGGGAGGCCGGCGAAGCCGTAGCCTTTCACTGCGACGTTACCCTGGCGACAGACATTCGCCCCACCCTTCCTGTTCCGGTCTGCTCGTTTCCTTACGGCGCAGCCCGGTTTCATATTTTTAAGGACCAGGACCATTACGAAATTCTGTTGATGAACCCTCAGGGAAAGTTCATCAGCAAGCTCTGCTCCTCCCCCCACTTTGACAGCAACCATTTAGCCCTGACCGGCAATCCGTCCGACTGTTTTCTCGGCTTCGACAACGCGCTCATGATGGCGTTCGCCTTTTCCGGCGCTCCCGGGAAGAGGCTGCTGGTCCACGCCTCCGCCGTCGTCTGGCAGGGGAAAGCGTTTCTGTTCCTGGGGAAAAGCGGAACCGGAAAAAGCACCCACGCGGGGCTTTGGCTCAGACACGTCCCCGGGACTACCTTACTAAATGACGACAACCCAGCCTTACGCATAACGGACGAGGGGCAAGTGGTCGTCTGCGGAACGCCCTGGAGCGGAAAAACGCCCTGCTACCGGAATGAGGCCTGCCCCTTGGACGGAATTGTCCGTCTGCGGCAAGCGCCACACAACCGCATTGCCCCAAGCCCGCGCCTGGAAGCCTTTGCCTCTTTGTTCTCTGCCTGCTCCTGCATTCCTCAAGAAAAGAACTCCTACGACGCTTGTATTCAAAACGTTACCACTGTCGTATCGCAGGCCCCCGTATTCCGGTTGGACTGCCTACCGAACGAGGCGGCCGTTCACTTATGCGCACAGGCCCTGACGCACGAATAAGGATTGCCCTTCCCATTTCACCATTTATTCCCACTACGCCATGAAAATCAACCCCGATTTTGAACTCCGCGACATCTGCGACGAGAAAGTCCTCATTTCCCGCCAGAACCCGGCCCTTAATCCCGACCGTCTCATTGTTTTCAATCCGTCCGCGGCCTATTTATGGAATGCCGTAAAAGGCCAATCCTTCACGACGGACGACCTCTGCGCCCTCCTCTGCCAGACCTATGAGGTCGCACCGGACCAAGCGAAAGCCGACGCCCAAGCAATTGCCGAGCGCTGGAAACAGTTGGGCCTCGTCTCCGACGAAGCCTGACCCGAAGACCCGGTTCTCCCCGCCTCCAATCACGCCCGTCCGTCGCCCGTCCCGTTCTCCCACTCTCCCCAACCACTCCCCGTTTTTCATCGCTCACCATGGAAAGTCAGCTCACCGTTTACAAAGCCTCCGCCGGCTCCGGAAAAACATTCGCCATCACTACCGAGTACGTCGCGCTGCTCCTGAACGAAGGGCCGCAGACCTATCGCCATATTCTGGCCGTTACGTTTACGAACAAGGCCACCGCTGAAATGAAGCTGCGCATTTTACAATCGCTGTGGGAACTCTCCGTTCTCCCGGCCGCTCCCCAACCCGAAGAGAACTACACCGCTTTCCAGCGTGCGGTCCTGAATCGTATACCCTCGCTCACGTCGGACAAGGTCCGGGAGCGGGCTGAAAATGCGCTGCACGCTATTCTTCACGGCTACGACGACTTTCACATTGAGACCATCGACTCTTTTTTCCAGACCTTGCTCTCCAATCTGGCCCACGAGCTCAGTCTCTCGGCTTCCTTCAAGGTTGACATCAACGACAAGCAAGTCATCGACCAGGCCGTGGACCAACTCTTTGCCCAGCTGACGCCTCACTCTCCGGCCTTGAACTGGATCATCAATTACATCCAGCAGCGCATCGACGACAACAAGCGCTGGGACGTAAGCCGGGAAGTAAAGCGCCTCTCCCACCACCTGAACAACGAGCACTACCTGCTGCACGAGGAAAAGCTGCGCAACATCCTCGACAATGAGCAGCAACTGCAAGCCTACGTCAACGAGTTGAAGGAGCTGGAGAGCCGGGCCGTCGACTACCTGCACAACGCGGCCGAACAACTGGACGATTCAATCCACCAGGACGGCTACGATTATGACCAGTTCAGCCGGGGCAGCGCGCTGGCCACCTATATTCAGAACATGCTCAACGGTAACCCGGCAGCCCCGTCCGCTACGGTACTGAATTACCTGGAAAGTCCTGAAAAATGGCTGCGCGCCACCGACAGGAAAAAAAGCGACTTGCTGGAAAAAGTCGCCGCGTACCGCGACATCCTCATAGAAATCGAGCATCTCCGGGAGACCGGCGAGAAAATCATCAACAGCAGCCGCCTGAGCCGGAGCAATATCAATCCGCTGCGCCTGTTTAACGAGGTCAATCACAACATAGACGAAATCACCAGGGAAAACAACAGTTTCCTGCTGGCGCGTACTCCGCTGCTCTTCAGCCGTATTGTCCAGAACGACGACGCTTCCTTCGTATTTGAAAAGAGCGGCACCGTTTTCCGCCACATCATGATTGATGAATTCCAAGATACTTCCGCCCTGCAGTGGAACAATTTCAAGAATCTGCTGATCGAGAACATGGCGCAGGGCAATACCTGCCTTCTGGTCGGCGACGTCAAACAGGGCATCTACCGCTTCCGGAACGGCGACTGGAATATTCTCCAGAACATTGCGCACGCTTTCCGCCATCAGCAGCCCGACATCCGGCAGCTCGACGTGAACTACCGCAGCGCGGACCATGTCATCGCCTTCAACAACGCCCTGTTCCAGTCGGCCGCCGCCGTGCTGGACCAGCTTGCCGCAGATTCGTCCGAAATCTCCGACATCTACGCCGACGTAGCCCAACAATCCTCCGGCAAACCCGGCGGGAGGGTCGAGGTAGAACTCCACGTCGTCAAAAAAGCTACGGCTAAGAAAGGCGCCCCGCCCGAAGAGGCCGAACAGGAAGAAATCCCGCGCGAAGCCTCGCTGGCTCAGAAAATCATGCAGCTCCACGGCGAACAGCACGTGGCCTATAAGGACATGGCCATCCTCGTACGCAACAATTCTTCAACGTCCGTTCTGCTCGACTACTTCTCCGACCATCATCCCGACATCCCCTTGGTCTCGGACGAGGTGTTCCTGCTCTCTTCCTCTCGGGCCGTGCAGTGCATCGTCCATGCCTTCCGCTATCTGGCCACGGACCAGGACACCATCGCACTGGCCTATCTGGCGCAACACTATACGCGGGACATTCTTTGCCAGACCGTTTCCTGTGCCGACATCCTGCGGCAGCCGGAATCCTTCCTGCCGGAACATTTTCTGGAACAACGGGACATGTTGCGACAGCTCCCGTTGTTCGAGCTGACGCAATACATCATCCGGACCTTCCGACTGGAACGGCTCGAAAACGATGCCCCCTACCTGTTCCACTTCCAGGACAAGCTGCTGGAATACCTCAACAAGGAGGCGGCGGACCTTGGCACCTTTCTCGCCTACTGGGACGAGACGCTCTACAAGGAGTCCATACCGGGCGGCGACGTAGCGGGCATCCGCGTCCTCACGATTCACAAATCCAAGGGTCTGGCCTTCCACACCGTCCTCCTGCCCTACTGCGATTGGGACATAGAGAAAGACCGCCTCGACGATACGCTCTGGTGCGAGCCCAGGGAAGCGCCTTACAACCACATCCCCTTGCTCCCCATCTCCATCGTTGCCAGCACCGCCGTCCGCCAGTCCATCTATGCGGACGACTACGACAGGGAACACCGCCAGCGCCGCATCGAAAACCTGAACCTGATGTACGTCGCCTTCACCCGGGCCCGACAGAATCTGTTCGTATGGGCAAAAGCCAAGGCCGACGCCCCCAAGCCGACCACCATGGGCGACGTGCTGTATGCCAGTCTTCCGCAACTGGCCGACTGCGGCCTCGTCACCCATTTCCAGGAAGGCGATGTCCACACCTATACGCTCGGTTCGTCCGCCGTCCCCGAGAATGGCCGTTCCGCCGCTCCGACGCTTTTCTCCCCGCCGGCCAACCCGCTCGAGGCCCGTCCGACGCCCTTGCAGCTGTCTTTCCGCACCTACCCGTTCAGCACCACTTTCCGCCAGTCTACAGGCGCCGTCGCCTTCCTCAAAGACGAATCGGACGACGCTTCGGCCGACCAGCAGACGGACTACATCAGCCAGGGAAAGCTGCTTCACCACATCTTCGCCATTATCCGGACGGCGGACGACGTAGACGCCGCCATTGCGGAACTCCAGGCCGAAGGGGTGCTGGCCGACGAAGGCCAGAAAGCCGCCATCCGGAAACTGATACACCAACGCATCCGGTCGCCCCGGGCCGCCGGCTGGTTCGACGGAAGCTGGCAACTCTACAACGAGCGTGCCATCCTCTTCAAAAACGCCGACGGCAAGGCGCAAACGAAACGGCCCGACCGCGTCATGGTCAAGGGCGACCAGACCGTTGTCGTCGATTTCAAGTTCGGCACCCCGCGTCCGGAATACGACGAACAGGTCACGTCCTACTGCCGCCTGTTGGAGGCCATGCACTTCCAACGGGTTGAGGGTTATCTCTGGTATGTTTATTCGGGCGACATCAAGAACGTATATTCCTCCGCTAATTCCGACGCTTTATGATGACTTTCCTGCAACTCGTGGCCCGCGACCTCGCGAAAAAGACCGACGGCGACTTCAGCCGCACGGTAGTCGTATTCCCCAACAAACGGGCCAGCCTTTTCTTCAACGAATATCTGGTGACGGAGGTCCAACGGCCGCTGTGGGCTCCCGTATATCTCACCATCAACGAACTGTTCCGCCGATTCACCGACCTCCAGGTGGTCGACCCCATCGAGGCCGTCGGCCGCCTCTACCACCTCTACACGCGGCTCGGCAACGAGCACGACACGCTGGACTTCTTCTACGGATGGGGCGAAAAGGTGATGCACGACTTCGACGACGTGGACAAGAACCTGGTCGACGCGCGGCAGCTGTTCCAGAACCTGCGCGAAATCAAGGAACTGGAAAGGGGGTCGTTCCTCACGGCGCAGCAGGCCGCCGCTCTGAAAGACTTTTTCCAGGACTTCTCGCTCGAGGGCAACTCGCGCATCAAGCAGAAATTCCTGGACCTCTGGGAACACCTGTTCCCCCTCTACGAGGCGCTCAACCAGGAACTGCGACAAGAAGGACTGGCCTACGAAGGCGCGCTGTATAAGCAGGTGGTCGAACAACTGGAACTACGGGGAGACGAATTATTGCAGGACGGCTTCACCTACGTTTTCGTGGGATTCAACCGCCTGACGCGCGTCGAAGAACGCCTGTTCGAGCTGCTCCAGCAGCGGGGCGTCGCCCTTTTCTACTGGGACTACGACGTCTACTACGCCGGCGAGGAAACCCGACAGGAGGCCGGTGCCTTCATCCGTACCAACCTGCAACGCTATCCCAACGAGTTGCCCCCCACGGCGTTCGACAATTTCCGCGAGGCCAAGGCCATTGAAATCATCTCCTCGCCGACGGAAAGCGCCCAGGCACACGCCATCGGCCCATGGTTACAGCAGCATCTCACGGCCGACGAAAAGCAGACCGCCATCGTGCTCTGCAACGAACAGCTCCTACAGCCGGTGCTCTATGCCCTACCGCCCGAAGTGCAGGAAGTAAACATCACGAAGGGCTTCCCGCTGAGCCACACGCCGGCTTATAATCTCGTGGCCCAAAGCGCCTTGCAGGAAAATCCGCGCGAGTGGCTGCTCGATCTGGTCCGCCAGGTCCAGGAACTGTCGCACCAGCCCGCCGACGCCCTGCCCCCGGCCGACCGCATCCTCTTCACCGAGGCGTGTTTCCAGACCTACACCATCCTGAACCGTTTCGTCCGGCTCGTAGAAAGCGGCCTGCTCTCCGTCGGCCCCACGACGCTCCACCGGTTGCTCCTGCAAGTACTGCACCAGGCCACGATACCGTTTCACGGCGAACCGGCTGCGGGCGTACAGATCATGGGACTGCTCGAGACGCGCTGCCTGGACTTCCGGAACATCCTGATACTTTCCGCCAACGAGGGCCAGTTGCCCCGGCGGGCCAGCGGTACGGACAGTGTGATTCCCTACCTGCTGCGCCGGGAGTTCGGCCTGACTACGCCCCACCACGAGGCGGCCGTTTTCGCCTACCACTTCTACCGTCTCCTCCAGCGCGCCGAACGGGTCAGCCTGGCCTATGTCAGCACCACCGGCGGTACGTCGACGGGCGAGATGTCCCGTTTCATGACCCAGCTGCTGGTGGAAAGTCCCCACACCATAACGCAACGCACCCTGGCGGCCCAGTGCAGCGTACACCACCCGCAGCCGCCCGTCATCGGGAAGCCGGACGGACTTTGCGAGATACTGGCCGAGTTGTCACCGTCCGCCATCAACGCCTACCTGCGCTGCCCCGTGCAGTTCTACTTCCAGCGCGTGGTGCGGCTGAAAGAGCCGCCCACGCCGCCCGACGTTATCGAGCCCAACACATTCGGCACGCTGTTCCACAAAGCCGCCGAGCTGTTTTACCGCGACATACTCGACCAGCACGGCGGACTGGTGACGGCCAGCCTGCTCGACTTGCAGTTGAAGGGGGGCAAAGTGCAGGCCATGCACTACGTACACCGCGCCTGCCAGGAAGTAGAGCTGAAGCCCAACCTGCTGATCATGGAGGTCGCAGCCCGCTATCTGTTGCAGCTCATCCGCCGCGACCGCGAGCAGGTGCCTTTCCGCATCATCGCGCTGGAGCACACCACGCAGCTGCCGCTACGGGTACCTTACGGGGACGGTATGGCGAGCGTCACGCTCAAAGGGAACATTGACCGCCTGGACCGGCTGACGGTGGAGAACGAAGAGCGCACGCGCATCATCGACTACAAGACGGGCGGCAAACCGGAGCGGCCGGCGAGCCTGGAGCAACTCTTCACGCCGGGCGAGCGGCATCCGCACTATCAGCTGCAGACCTGCCTCTACGCACTCACGCTGACGCCCGAGGAGACCAAGCGGCCCATCATCCCGGCCCTGTTCTACGTCCACCAGGCGGCGCAGGAGAACTATGACCCCTATCTCCGCATCGGCGGGGAACGGCTTTTGGACTTCCGCCCTTGGGCACAGGAATTTCAGGAACGGCTCGTCCACCTGCTGGCCGAAATTCTGAATCCGCAGTTGCCTTTCCGCCCGACGACCGAGGCACGCCTCTGCGCCACGTGCCCCTACGCCGCGCTGTGCCACCAGTAGGCACCGCCGCCCGGCCCCGTGCCGGTCTCCCGACAAATTATCCCCCGCAACGCGCCGCCTCACCCGCCGTCTACGGGACTAAGGGAAATTAAAACGGGGCTAAGGCCCGTAAAAACTGGCCTTAGCCCCGTTTCTCGTCGCACTAACCGGGGAGCTGCGGCCACACTCTCCGTCATCCGCCGGCCTACCCGCCGAAACGCCCGGACGGGGTCGCGACGAACAAAAAACACCACGCCCGGCGCCGCCATAATGATTACGGCCGGCGTCCGCAAGGCCCGTCGCTCCCCGATACGCCCGACGCCCCGCCAACCAGCGGCCAAACGGTCCGTGCGTAGAAAAACAGACCAATTCTTTGTCCGCCGCCCGCCTTTCACTACATTTGTACGTTGTACAATACAGGAGGCGGCTCGGATGAAAAAGCAAAACAAGTTTTTCTTTATTCATCACTCGCCTTTCACTACATTTGCGACAAGGGCGCAACTACGCGCAGCCGCTGCCACTGAAGGCAGGAAACGAAAAATACGGAAACTAATCCCTATACAATGGAAACAAAACTTACCGAAAAGGGAAAAGCCGCCCGCGGAGAATGGTATGACGCCGCGCACGACCCCACTTTGCTGGCCGAAATGGCCCGTGCCCACACGCTGTGTCACGCTTACAACCAGATTCGTCCCGACGACGAAGAAACGTTACGCGAAAAACTGAGCGAACTGTTGGGACACACCGGCGAACGCTTCGCCATCATCCAGCCCTTCTTCTGCGACTACGGCTACCACATCTCGGTGGGCGAGGACTTTTTCGCCAACACGAATTTCGTAGTTCTCGATGCGGCAGACGTTACGATTGGCGACCGTGTCTTTATCGGCCCGGACTGCGGCCTCTACACCGCGGTTCATCCGCTCCAGTCCGCCCCGCGGGGAAAGGGCCTGGAACGCGCCCTGCCCATCCGCATCGGAAACGACGTATGGATTGGCGGCGGGGTGAAAATTCTGCCGGGCGTGACGATAGGCGACCGGAGCGTCATCGGTGCGGGCAGCGTCGTGACGCGCGACATCCCGTCCGGCGTCGTAGCCGTGGGCAATCCTTGCCGTGTGCTGCATCCGATAGAAGAATAACGTCCGCTCCCCTCGCCTGCGCCGGTCAGCCGGCCCCTTACGGGAGACAACCGTCCCCCGGACGGCGGGGCCCCGGCTCCGAAGGTCCGGACCGCGCCAAAAGACGAACGGGCTGAAGCACGAGGGAGAGGGACAAACATCGCTTAGCAACGAACAACTGAACAGAACATGCTGAACATACACTTGAGCACCGCTTTTCGCGAGGCGTGTCCCGCGTTTGTCGGCGGACTGGTCACGGCCCGCGTGACCAATGGGCCGACCTCGCCGGAGCTTTGGGAAGAAATCGAGGCGTGCGGCCGCTCACTGCGCGGGCAATACACCACCGCATCCATCAAGGACCGCCCCGGCATAGCGGCGACCCGCCTGGCCTATAAAAGGGCCGGGAAAGACCCGAGCCGTTACCGCCCGGCCTGCGAGCAGCTGGTGCGCAGGCTGTTGCAGGGGAAGGGACTGTATTCCGTAGACCGGCTGGTCGATGCCGTCAATTTGGTGTCGCTCGCCTACGGTTATTCCACCGCGGCCCTCGATGCGGACAAGATTGTGGGCACGGCGGTCGACCTGGACCTGGGCCAGGAGACGGAACTCTACGAAGCCATCGGCCGGGGCGCCATCAACATTGCCCATCTCCCGGTCTACCGCGACCGGGAGGGAGCCTTCGCCTCGCCGACCAGTGACAGCGTGCGCACCCGCATCTTGCCGGAAACGCGAAACATAGCCGTGCTGATTAACGGATACGACGGTAACGCCGACGCCGTTGCCGAAGCGGCCCGCTACACGCTCCGCCTGCTGCAGCACTACTGCGAAGGGACCGACGGGACCTGGACCCTTTATGGCGGGACGGGCGGCGAGAGCGCCTGAACCGCCTCCTTTGCTTCTGACCTTAAACACTTTCCCCGCATGAGTAAGATTCCAAGACTGAAAGACATTGTCCTGCGCGACACGCCCTTTGCCGAACTCATGAACAAGCGCATCTACAACGTGCTGCTCATTGCTACGAAATACGATGCCTTCATGCTGGAGGACGACGGCCGGGTGGACGAACAGATTTTCAACGAGTACACGTCGCTGTCCCTACGCTACCCGCCCCGCTTCACGCAGGTGACGACCGAGGCCGAGGCGCTGGCCGAACTGGCCGACCGCAACTTCGAGCTGATCATAGTCATGCCGAACATGGACAACCGCGACATTTTCGCGGCGGCTAAGGAAATCAAACTTCGCTATCCGAACATTCCCATCGTGGTGCTGACACCGTTTTCGCGGGAAGTAAGCAAGCGCGTGGCGAACGAGGACCTGTCGAGCATTGACTACGTGTTTTCATGGCTGGGCAACTCGGAATTGCTGCTGGCCATTATCAAACTGATTGAGGACAAGTGGAACGCGCCGAACGACTCGGCCTCCGTCGGCGTGCAAATCATCCTGCTCGTGGAGGACTCGGTCCGCTTCTACTCTTCAGCCTTGCCCCATCTGTACCACTTTGTCCTGGAGCAAAGCAAAGAGTTCTCGAAGGAAGCGCTCAACCCGCACCTGCAGACACTGCGTATGCGCGGGCGTCCGAAAATAATGCTGGCACGCACCTGGGAAGAGGCGCTCGACATTTACAATCAGTACGAGGAAAACATGCTGGGCATCATCTCCGACATGAGTTTCATGAAAAAGGGGGAGAAAGACCCGCTGGCCGGCTACGCACTGGGAAAGTATATCCGGATGCACGACCTGCACGTACCCATTATCCTGGAGTCGAGCGAAACCGCCAACGAAAAATATGCAAAAGAGCTGGACGCCTCGTTCATTAGCAAGCTGTCGAAGAGCTATCCCCAGGACCTGCGCCGCGAAATCATGAGCAAGCTCGGGTTTGGGGACTTCATCATCATCAATCCGGAAACGGGCGAAGAGATAATGCGCATCCACGACTTGAAAGACCTGCAACGCAAGCTCTATGACATCCCGGACAACTCGCTGAGGTACCATCTCGCGCACAACCATTTCTCGCGCTTCTTCTTCTCTCGCGCCATGTTCCCGCCGGCGGTGATTCTGAAAAAAATCGACGTGAAAGACTACCAGCACATGGAGGAGGCGCGACAGCTCATATCGGACTGCATCGTGGGTTACCGCCGGATGAAAAACGCAGGCGTCGTGGCCCTCTATCAAAGAGAGCGATTCGACGAGTTCAGTAACTTTGCCCGCATCGGCAACGGTTCGCTGGGCGGAAAGGGACGCGGACTGGCTTTCATGGGTACGATGGTGAAGCGCTATCCCAAGCTGGAAACGGACAATCTGTCGGTCGACATCCCCAAGACGGTAGTGATCTGCACGGACATCTTTGACGAATTCATGGAGTCGAACAATCTGTACCCCATCGCCCTGAGCGACGCGCCGGACGAAGAGATTCTGGCGGCGTTTGAAGCGGCGCTGCTCCCCAACAGTCTGCTGGAGGACCTCATGGCACTGTTCAAAATCGTACAGAACCCGATTGCCATCCGCTCGTCCAGCCTGCTGGAGGACTCGCACTACCAGCCGTTTGCCGGCATCTACAGCACCTACATGGTGCCCAAGGTCAAGGAGAAGGACAAAATGCTGGCCTTGCTCCGCGCCGCCATTAAGGCGGTCTACGCCTCGGTCTTCTACCGGGAGAGCAAGGCTTACCTGACGGCCACCCAAAACCTGATTGACCAGGAAAAGATGGCCATCGTTCTGCAAGAGGTCGTCGGGTCCACCCATGACCACTACTTCTACCCGTCCCTGTCAGGCGTGGCGCGTTCGCTCAACTTCTACCCCGTAGGCGAGGAGAAGGCGTCGGACGGCATTGCCACCATCGCGCTGGGCCTCGGAAAGTACATCGTGGACGGCGGCCAGGCGCTTCGGTTCTCCCCGCTCCATCCACGGAACGTCCTTCAGCTCAGTTCGCCGGAAACGGCCTTGCGCGAGACACAGAAGGTGTTCTACGCCCTGGACCTGGACAATCTGTCGGAAACGTTCCAAACCGACGACGCCTTCAATCTCAAGAAGCTGCCACTGACCGAGGCCGACCGCCACGGCAGCCTGCGCTTCATCGCCTCGACCTACGACCTGGAGAGCCAGACGCTGCGCGACAGCTACTACCCCAACGGCCGACAGGTCATTACCTTCGCCAACATTCTCCAGCACAACATGTTTCCGCTGGCCGAGGTCATCGACCGCCTGCTACACATCGGGAAAAAAGAAATAGGGCGGCCGGTTGAAATCGAATTTGCCATGAACATCGTGGATAAGAAGGCACACTTCTACCTACTGCAAATCCGCCCCATCGTAGAGAACAAGGAAGTCATCAATGAGCAACTGGACCAAATCCCTGTCGCCCAAACCGTTGTAAAAACGAACCGCGCGCTGGGAAATGGCATCGTCACGGACGTCCGAGACATTGTCTACGTGAAGTCCGCCTGCTTCAACGCGGCCAATAATCCGGCCACGGCGCGCGAGATTGACCAGTTGAACAAACTCCTCATGGACGAGAACCGGGAATACATCCTGATAGGTCCGGGACGCTGGGGCAGCAGCGATCCCTGGTTGGGCATCCCCGTGCGCTGGGCGCAGATTTGCAACACACGGCTGATTGTGGAAAGCAGCTTAGAGCGTTATCAGATAGACCCCAGCCAAGGGACGCACTTCTTTCAGAACCTGACTTCTTTCAGTGTGGGCTACTTCACCATCAACCCTTATCGGAAGGACGGATTCCTGGACGAGGCGTGGTTGGACCGGCTCCCGGCCGAGCACGATATGCAGTTCGTCCGCCACGTGCGTCGCGAGCAGCCCTTCATTATTAAGATGGACGGCAAGCACTCCCGCGGTGTCATCCTGAAATAGCCTTCATCACACGATACAGTAAAGAAAAAGCGGGAAACGCCATTGCGTTTCCCGCTTTCTTATGGTTGAATCCTAAGGGATTACTGGATCTTCACCGTTACACGGCGGTTGTAAGAGAACGGAGAAATCATGTCGACACCGCCCTTACCTTCGACGATGATGTTGTCACGATTTACGCCCATCTTAACAAGCTCGTCGGCTACGACCTGTGCACGTTTCTCGGACAACTGCTGGTTGAACTCGGCACTACCCGTCTTGCTGTCGGCATAACCGGTAACGAGAATCTTCTTGTTGTTAGCCTTGGCATACTCGGCAACTTCCTTCACGTTAACCAAATCCTTGCGGCTGGCAATCTTGGAAGAACCAATGTTGAAGAAGACGGACTGCGAAGTCGATACGAGCTCGGTGCGTGTCTCGACCACCTTTTCTGCGGGCTTCTGCTTAGACAGCATGTCGCGCAGACGTGCGTTCTCGTCCTGCTGTTCCTTAAGCGAAGCATTGAGGGCGTCCATCTGCTCGCGGTTCATCGCCATCAAAGCGTCTACGTCCGGAGTCTTCTCCCACGTGCACTTACCGAGATTGTAAGTTACACCTACGGAAAGACCTACCAGCTTGTCCCAGTGTCTCTGCGAAACCTTGTCATACGATCTCCAGGGATCGGGATTAGCCCCGTCGAAAGTTCCTTCGACAGCCGTGATATAAGCATCGAGGAAAATCGTAAAGTGCTTGCTGACACGGAAGTTATTCAGCAAACCGGCATTGTAAGTGATATCGTAATTGTTCGCACTCATGTTGCGACCGATACCGATACCTACGTAAGGGATGAAGTTCCATACTCGCTTCTCGTTGTAACCGAAGAATAAGTTGGAGAGGTTAAACGTTACGTCCTCGTGCAGATTCCAGAATTTGTAAGAGGGGTGATTGGTGCGGGTATTGACCTGCTTGGCCCACAAGCCCTGGAACTTGGTACGAAGACCGATGCCGGGAGTAAACCACTTACCTACGGCAACATCGAAACCGAAGGTTCCGCGGTCTACACTAAAGGGGTTCTTGTTGCTACAGTTCTCCTGCGACGTGTACGCGGCATTGAAATCCAGGCCGGCGGATACATACCAGTTAGCCCAGAAAGAGTTTGTTGCAACACTGTACTTACTCCGCGGGACCTCTGTGTCCTGCGCCATTGCGGCTGTTGTAGTCAAGCCGGCAAAAGCAAGAAGTAACATTAACTTTCTCATAACTCTAAAGATTTAATTAAACAGAATTTCTTCGATTGGCAGCCGAGCTACGAGCCTTAGCCCCGTGTGAACTGGGCCTATCCCCGTACGAACTGGCCTTAGCCCCGTTGTTCGTAGCCTTAGCCGCGTGTGTACGGGGCTTGGTGTCCAGCTTCGTCCCACTCGGAAAGCGGAAACGGGTACTATTTTTGCAAATGTAAGAAAAAAACAAATCATCAAAGAATTCTTGAAAGAAAAAAACGCGGTTTAGCGGGCTCGTTTCCATTTATTAAGTCTTTTTAATGAAAAACTATTTTAAGCCCGCTTGCTATATGCTAAATCCTGCACAAGATTGTCACATCTGTGCCGTCTTCAGAGTTCCAATAAAGAGAGAGAATAAAGTCCGATACAAAAATAGTCCGCCGAAGAAGGGAAACGGGCAGACTAATTGAAAAAATCGTTAATGGCGTCTTCCACAAGTACGTACTGAATGCGCTTGCCTGTCGGGTCGTACACGGGGTTGGACGATTTGGCCAGGTCGCGCAGCAGGTTGCTCATTTCCTCTGGCTGAAGGGCCTGACCGATACAGATGGCGGCCCGGCGGGCCAGAGTCAACGCAATGGTCTTGCCCACCTGTTCACCGGCGTGTACGTTTCCTTCCATAACCTCATTTACAATGACCTGCAACAGCATTGTCGGGTCGCCGCCCTCCGTTCCTGCCGGAATGCCCATCACGGAATAGCTCCCGGAACCTAAGGGGGAAATGTCGAAACCGACCAAAGAAAGTTCGTCAATCAATGTATCGAAAACGGCGGCCTGCGAGGGGGAGAACTGTACCATTTGGGGGAACAGCAGCCCCTGGGCCACACCGTTTTTCTCCTGAATCTGCCGCAGGTAGATGTCGTAGAGCACGCGCACATGGGCACGGTGCTGGTCGACCAACAAGAGGCCCGCCGGCACAGCCACAACCAAGTAACGCCCCATAAGCTGGAAACACGGGGCCTCCTGGAGTTCCCAGGCGCCCTGCTCGCCCTGGGGCAAGGCGCCATAGAGCTTCAGCTGCTCGCCGGGCGCGTCGGTCTGACGGTCCGTAGCGCTGTGGAGCGCCACCTCGTAGGCCTGTTGCCAATCCTTGGGCACCTTGTCACGCCGCTCCCACTCCGCGCCGGCCGGTGAACGGAAGGAAGTACCGCCCCGCTGTTCAAAGGGATTGAAATTAGTGTCCACGTGAATCTGCGGAGGGACTACCTCCTTTTCGCCCGGCTCAAAGACGGGAATGTCCGGGCGATTTTCCGTATCGAAATCTATCGTCGGCACCACGCTGAACTTTCCCAACGCTTCCCGTACCGCTGCCAAAAGGATTTGCCATAAGGGCTGCTCGTCCTGAAACTTGATTTCGGTCTTGGAAGGATGGATGTTGACGTCGATTCTGGCCGGGTCCACGTCAAACCTTAGGAAAAAGGGGACCTGCTCGTTCTCCGGAATCAGACGGTCGTAGGCCGTCAGTACGGCCTTGGCGAAATAGGGATGGCGCATAAAGCGGCCATTCACAAAGAAATACTGCTGGGCGCCCTTCTTACGGGCACTGCGCGGCTCGCCGACGAAGCCCTCTATCCGGGCCAGTTCCGTTTCCACATTCACAGGAATGAGGTGAGCGTCCATTTTCTTACCAAACACATTAATTATACGCTGGCGGAAATTGCCTGCAGGCAGGTTGAAGACCAGCGTACCGTTGGAATGCAGGGTAAAGCCGACGTCGGGGTGGGCCAAGGCGATGCGCTCAAACTCCACCATGATGTTCGTCATTTCCGTTTGGTTGGACTTGAGGAACTTACGGCGGGCCGGAACGTTGAAAAACAGATTGCGCACGGAGAAGTTCGCCCCGACCGGGCAACTGATGGGCGTCTGCTCCTTGAACCGGCTGCCCTCTATGACCACACTGACCCCGAGTTCCTCGTCCTGCGTCCGCGTGCGGAGCTCAACCTGGGCGACGGCGGCAATAGAGGCCAGGGCTTCCCCGCGGAAACCCATGGTATGGAGGTCAAAGAGGTCGGCGGCCTCGCGTATCTTGGAAGTTGCGTGCCGTTCAAAAGAAAGGCGCGCATCGGTTTCGCTCATTCCGATGCCGTTGTCAATGACTTGAACGCACGTTTTCCCCGCATCGGTAATCAGGAGCTGTATGTTCGTGGCCTTGGCATCAATTGCGTTTTCCACCAATTCCTTCACCACCGAGGCCGGGCGCTGGATGACCTCGCCGGCGGCTATCTGGTTGGCTACTGAATCGGGAAGCAATTTGATGATGTCACTCATAAAATCTATATGCGTTGGGGAATAAACATTGGGGGAAGAACGGATGGAACAACGACGGCGCCTACTCGGTGCCGGCTGCGGACGTGGCCGTTTCGGCGGTCTCTCCGTCCGTCGAAGCCGGTTGCTGTTCTTCAGTCTGTCCGTCCGGCGCCTCCGTAGTTGCGGGCGGCGCGGGTTCCTTGGGAGCGGTCTGCTTCTTCGGCAAAGTCTGCAAGGGTGCTTCGTGACGTACAGAGGGCTTCAGCTCCGTGCCTTTCTTCTTGGGACGCCATTCAAACAAATCGTATTTGTCCCGCGGACGAATATAGTCGAACCAGGCAAAGTTGCTCAGATAGGTCCGTTCGGACGGGGCCATTCCCACCGCATAGAAACAGCCCTGCGAGGCCGGCGCCCACAGCCGCTTCATCTTACGGTTCTCCATATACATCCGCAGCTGCGACGTCTCCAGATAGTTCTGATAAAGGATGGAACTGTCATTTTCCAGCGGGAAATTGATGACGTAAACGTTCCCGTCCACACAGTTCAGCCGCATCTCGCCCTGCTCGAAATAGGAACGCATCAACTGGCCGGCAACCTGGTTGTAGTGGACCGAATCCATCTGTTCCACCAAAAGCGCCTGCCGCTCCACGTAAATGCTGTCGAGCGTGGAGTCGTTGACATAAACCGAAATTTCCTCGCCGACTATCTGACGCATGTCGCTCCACACTATCGGGTCCCGATATAAGGTGAGCCGGCGGAGCTGGGAATTGAATACGGACGAATCGGCCACGGCCTGGAGGTCCGTCCGATAGGCCCGGACGTGAAAATAGGCGTGGAGCTTGCGATAAACGGAATCGGTGTCTATATTAAAGGTATAGAGCCGCAACGTATCCGCATGGACAAAAAGCGTATCGTTTCCGTTTGAAAAGTCCTTGGCCAAGGCCCGGTCGTAGGCGACGGCTTCTCCGGTCAGTTCGTTATACTGACAGAAGTCCCCCATCAGGATATTCTTGTTCTGCAAATCCTCATAGACAATATTCCGATAGGCCCGCATGACACCGGAGCTTTTGTCATAATAAATTGAATCGCCCACAACGTTCCGCCCGTTATTGTACACGTGCGAGCGGTCGTACAGCTTTACCTCCTCCGTCTGCGTATTATAATAACCGTTCTCGGTATAGACGCGATTGTCGCCGCTGTAGATGTTGGAAGGACCGAGCGCGTGAGCCCACTTGGTCTGCGTATCGTAGTGCAACGTATCGGACACCAACCGATAATCCGGACTGGTCAATTCTACCTGATAATTGAACGTGGACTGCTTGGTGTCGGTATGATACTCACCCCAATCGGAAGTCAGGACATTATCTCCATCGACCAGCTTACCACCACCGAAAAAATAGGCGTAGCTGTAGAGACGGTCATAATTAAGCGAATCGGTATAGAGCGTCTGCTCGCGGTGCTTCATCACAACCTCCTCGCGCATCTCGGCCAGCAGGTCGTTACCATTATAATATAAATGCTTTCCGGTAAGCGAGAGCGTGTCGCCCTGCACGATGCGGACATTGCCGAAGGCTTCAAAAGAATTGCTTTCCTGATAAAGTACCGCGCTGTCGCAGTACAGCCGCATCCCGGCATGGTAGAACTGTACGTTTCCGCTGAATCGCTGCGCGTCGGGCAAATCAAACTGATGCCGGATGACATTATCGGCATAAATCAGCTGAATCACCTCCGGCGAATCCTGTAACTTCACGGGGCGGCTGTGGCGCGCCGAACCGACCTGGCCATACACGCCGACAGACAGGAACCAGAAGGTCCCCCAAAACAAAAGCCATTTCAAGAGAACCGAATGCGCCTTGCTCATTTTATCCAGCCGGGATATTGGAAGTTACAGTCACGCCAATCGGGATTGATACGGATGTAGGTAGTACGCTGCTTCTCGCGAATCCACTGGTTTATCTTTTCCTGGCTGCGGCGGGAATACACGACATCCTTCAACCGCTGGAAGTCCTCCGTTATACTGGCGTGGTGGCCTTCTATGCGGTCTTTCAAACGAATAATCGCGCAGATGCGCTGCCCCTTCGTATTCACCATCTCGAAAGCCTTAGAGATGTCGCCCACCTGCATACCTTCTACAACTTTGGCGATTTCGGGAGGCAACTGCTTCATTTGGAAACGCGACGTCAGCATACGCGTCTCCATATCGTAATTGGCCATAAGTCCGTGATTGTTACGCGTGTCCTTGTCGTCCGACAGGACAGCGGCTGCCTCGTCAAAGGTAAACTTGTTGTTCCGTATGTCGTCGGCTATGGAATCCAGGCGACTCAAGCCGCGGGCCATCTCGCTCTCGTCGATCTCCGGCTTCAACAAGATGTGGCGTACATTGACCTTGTCTCCACGCTTGCCGATAAGTTGCAGAATATGGTAACCGAACTCGGTACGTACAATCTTGGAAACCTTCTTCGGGTCGTTCAGGCTGAAAGCCACGTTGGAAAATTCAGGAACCCACTGATTGCGACCGCTGTATCCCAGTTCCCCGCCATTTCGGGCGGAGCCGTCCTGTGAATAAAACTTGGCCAGCGTAGAAAAATCTGCTTCACCCGAATTGACACGACGGGCAAATTCGCGCAACTGGCTCTCGATGCGTTCTATTTCTGCGCGGGAAACCTGCGGAACATAAGTAATAATCTGGACCTCTACCTGCGTGGGAATAAAGGGCAGGCTGTCCTCGGGCATGTTCTTGAAATATTCGCGGACCTCGGCGGGCGTAACCTTGATATTTTCCGTCAATTTCATCTGCATACGGCGAACGCGCTCGTCGTCGCGCATTCTCGTCTTGAGCTGCTCGCGGAATTGCGAAATGGTCTTGCGCGCCATGGTTTCTACGTTTTCGCGCGAACCGAAATTCTGGATGGCTTCATTGATTTGAGCATCTGCGGCCTGGATAACGTCGGCTTCATCTACTTCGATACTATCCAAATCGGCCTGATGCAGGAACAATTTCTGAATGGCCAACTGTTCGGGGATGACGCAATACGGATTGTCGATATGTTCACCACGTAGCTCCAAACTTATACGCGCCTCCTCGACATCGCTCAAAAGGATAGGATCATCGCCAACTACCCAAATCACTTCGTCCACTACATTATCCTGAGCGGAGACTTGGAAAATGAACAGCGCACTAAGCACGAAAACGATAAATTGCCGCATACTTATTTACTATTTACGGTTTGAATCACTGACGACTCTATTTCTACTTTGTATTTCTTGCGCAAGCCGGCTACCCACTCATCCTCAAGGACTTTCTGATAATCGCTCTCCACGTTGGACTTCACATCCTCGAACGAATGGGGGCGCTTGAGCTTTTTACCCGTCACGTCAAAATAGGGGTACTTCTCTTTCGGGGTCGCTTCCTTACCATCAAAGACGAGGGCGTCTATATAGGGGTTCTCCCCCTTCTTGGCCAGATACGGTCCCTGCACCAATACCATCATGGAATCGGCGTTAAACGTTTTATGGATAACCGGCCGCCAATTCTCTTCCTTCTTCAGGATTTTGGCCGCCTTCTTTATGAGCTTGGGGTCCTTGCTATGAATGACATACCCCTTAAACCGCGGTTCTTCCCACTGATAATTCTTCTTGTTCTTCTCGAAATAAGCCTGCAGTGCGGCCTCGTCTTTTTTAGCAACGTCCCAGACGGTACGCTTACTCATTTCGTACAGCAGCAAACCGTCATGATATTCCTGAATAAGATATTGCAGGTCAGGATTTTGCTTGAGCAGATCGTGATAGACGCTATCCAGGACTTCTTCCCGCGTATAGTTGGGACCATGGGCTGCCATGATTTCCGCGATACGATGCTCGGCGGAGGCCTCCTCTATACCTTGACGCTTCAGACTCAAAAGAATCTGGCTACGCAATGAATCGTACGGGGCCAGCTGCTGACGTTCCAACATTTTGACAATATGGAAGCCCAACGAAGAAAGGAAAGGCTGGGAAACCTGGCCAGGCTGCAAGGTATATGCCACATCCTCAAATTCCTTAATGGCCATGCCCGGGCCCAACCAAGGAAGCGTTCCGCCGTTGCGGGCCGTGCCCTGATCCTGCGAATAACGCTTGGCCAGTTCGGCGAAATCGGCACCGGCCACAATCAAATTATACAAAGAGTCGGCCCGTTGTTTTGCTTGCTCCTTCACTTCTTCCGAAGCGTCCTGCTTGACGGACAAGAGGATGTGGGCAACCTTCAACATGTCCTGCCCCTTCAGCTGTTGGGCGGTCCGATTATAAAGGGAAAAAGCGACAGAGTCAATATAGGCCGTATCTATCAGGCTGGGTAACAGTTGCAAATCCCGATAATGCGTATATTCTTTCTTGAACGAAGACAAAGTATCGAGGCTGGCTTCTTGGGCAGCCAAGACTTTGAGCTTATAATTGACGAACATGTCAACATAGTCCTCCACGGACTTATGTTCAAAGGCGTCGGCGAGATTGGCGTTCTTATTATAAGAGTATTCAAATTCGCTGAGATAAACCGGCTCGCCGTTGATACGCATCACCACCGGATTATCGTTATCTGCCTTGGCCACAATCGTAGCCAAGGCAAATAAGATATAAGAAAAAATATATTTCATATCAGGATATACGCAAAAGCTCAGGATTTACTCGGGACGGCTATAATTGGGAGCCTCACTGGTAATGGTAATGTCGTGCGGATGGCTCTCATGCACGCCGGCACCCGTGATTCTGGTAAACTTGGCATCGTGCAATTTCTCAATCGAGCTGGCACCGCAATAGCCCATACCGGAACGCAGACCGCCTACCAGCTGATACACAACCTCCTGCACCGTTCCTTTGTAAGGAACCCGGCCTGCAATGCCCTCGGGAACGAGTTTCTTCGTTTCTTCAACACCCGACTGGAAGTAGCGGTCCTTTGAGCCGTTCTCCATGGCTTCCAAGCTACCCATGCCGCGATACGTTTTGAACTTACGTCCGTTAAAGATAATGGTTTCACCGGGACTTTCCTCCGTTCCGGCAACCAGGGAACCAATCATCACGCTATAACCGCCGGCAGCCAGGGCCTTGACAATGTCGCCGGAGTAACGCAGACCGCCATCGGCAATCAAAGGTACACCGGTACCCTTCAAGGCGCAAGCTACGTCGTAAACGGCAGAAAGCTGCGGAACACCAACGCCCGCAACAATACGCGTCGTACAAATGGAACCCGGACCGATGCCGACCTTAATGGAATCGGCACCCGCGTCAACAAGCATACGGGCCGCGTCGCCAGTCGCCACATTGCCGACAACAATATCAATGGAGGAGAAGGAGCGCTTGGCCTCCTGCAATTTTTCTATAACATATTTGGAATGGCCGTGAGCCGTGTCAATCACGATAGCATCCGCACCGGCCTGAACCAAAGCCTCCATGCGTTCCAGCGTATCCTTCGTCACACCGACACCGGCGGCCACACGCAAACGGCCCTTCTCGTCCTTGCAGGCCATCGGTTTGTCCTTGGCCTTGGTAATGTCCTTATAAGTAATCAAACCTACGAGTTTTCCGTTCTTATCCACAACAGGCAGCTTCTCTATTTTATTCTCCTGAAGAATCTTGCTGGCGCTGACCAAGTCTGTCTGCTGCGTCGTGGTCACAAGATTCTCGCGCGTCATAATTTCGTCAATCGGCTTATTCATATCGCGCTCAAATCTCAAATCACGATTCGTGACAATGCCGACAAGATGCATCGCGTCGTCCACTACGGGAATACCGCCAATGTGATATTCCTTCATGAGCTGCAGCGCATCCGCTACGGTTTTGCCGCGCTGAATGGTCACAGGGTCGTAAATCATGCCGTTCTCCGCACGCTTGACCGTTGCAACTTGTTTGGCCTGCTCTTCAATGGACATGTTCTTATGAATCACGCCAATACCTCCCTCGCGAGCAATCGCAATAGCCATCGGCGCCTCCGTGACCGTATCCATCGCCGCCGTAACGAAAGGTATCTGCAACGTAATATTCCTGGAAAATTTTGTACTTAAATCTACCATTCGGGGAAGCACGTCCGAATAGGCAGGTACTAACAAGACGTCGTCAAAGGTGAGACCGTCCATTACAATTTTGTCGGCAATAAAGTCAGCTGTCATAGTTCTAAAAAATATTAGGCAAAATTACTTCTTTCCTGTGATAATGGCAAGCCATTTCGATTTTTTAGCTTAAATAGCTCTCGAAATCTTGTTTGGCCCGCGCCTTGTCGCAAGGAGGCGTATCGGGAAACGCAGCATCATACCATTGTTCAAAAGCCTTCACGGCAAGCATCCGCATTTGTGCCTTGCCGGCCCGCACCCCACTCTGATAATTGTGGTAGGGCAATAGATTCCGATTATAGTTCCCGTCACTCATACGTTTCCCTCTCTCTGAATTAATGATAATATTATAACATGGGGGATGCATAAGTCGGTTATGCATCCCCCATTAGTATTTCTCTGTCAATTACTTTACGCGCGCAACGATAGCCTTGAAGGCCTCCGGATGGTTGACTGCCAAATCGGCAAGCACCTTGCGGTTGATTTCAATGCCCTCCTTGTGGAGCTTACCCATCAACTGAGAATAGGAAAAGCCCTCCAGGCGAGCGGCGGCGTTGATACGCTGAATCCACAATGCGCGGAAATTACGTTTCTTGTTACGACGGTCGCGATAAGCGTAGGTCAGACCCTTTTCCCACGTATTTTTGGCTACGGTCCACACATTTTTACGGGCACCATAGTATCCACGGGTTAATTTCAGAATTCTTTTTCTCTTAGCTCTTGAAGCTACGTGATTTACTGATCTTGGCATAATTTTGTTTTGTTTTGACTGTCAGCGCCGCCACCTGAACTGTCGCGGACTTTAGGCTGAACACTCGGTTACTTTTTTAGATTAAATTATTTCACTTCACATCAACGCATGCGGAGCAGTTCGCGTACCTGACGCTTGTTCACGCGGTCCACAATGGCTACGTGGTCCAAGTTACGCTTCTGCTTCTTGGTCTTCTTCGTCAAGATGTGACTGTGAAAGGCGTGACGCCGTTTAATCTTACCCGTTCCGGTAAGGGCGAACCTCTTTTTTGCACCGGAATTAGTCTTTACTTTTGGCATTTTGTTTTGTTTTATAGGTTATAGTTAGGCGCATACGTATATACCAAACGCTGGCGCTTATTTTCCTCAATTTTCTCAGAAGTCCTCTCCTTCCACTTTCGGACCCGTGTATTCCTTTTGCTCGCGCACTTTGGGCATGGCCTTCGGCCGCTCCTTGGCAGCATCGTCGGCCGTTGTCTTCGCTTCCTCGACTTTCTCCTCCTTCTTTACCGGAGTTTTCTTGGGAGCGATGAAAATAATCATGCGCTTACCTTCCAGGACAGGCATCTGTTCGACCTTGCCATAATCCTCCAGGTCATTGGCAAAGCGGAGTAACAGCACTTCGCCCTGTTCCTTAAAGAGGATACTGCGTCCGCGGAAGAAAACATAGGCCTTTACCTTATCTCCCTCGGAAAGAAACTCCTTGGCATGCTTCAACTTAAAATTGTAATCATGCTCATCGGTCTGAGGGCCGAAGCGAATTTCCTTGACTTCAATCTTCACTTGCTTGGCCTTCAACTCCTTCTGGCGTTTCTTCTGCTGATACAGGAATTTAGAATAATCAATGAGGCGGCAAACCGGTGGGACTGCATTCGGAGAGATCTCTACCAAGTCCACTCCGCGCTGCTCCGCCATCTGCAAGGCCTTATGCGTAGGCACTACGGCAGACTCTACGTCGTCTCCCACAATACGTACTTCGCGTGAACGTATTTGCTCATTGACACGATATTGCAGTTTGTTCTTATCGTTCTTCATTCAATCCGAGTTCAGATACTTTTATTCCGTCTATCGACTGTTACTTTTTAATTTAGTGGGTGCAAAGTTAATATTTTTCCGTCATTTCACTCACCTCATCCTTGATTTTCTTCACGAAATCAGGGATTTCCATGTCTCCTTGGTCTCCTTCGCCCTGTTTTCTGACCGAAACGCGGCCGTTTTCGGCTTCTTTTTCGCCGACGACGAGCAAATAGGGGATGTGCTTCATCTCGTTGTCGCGAATCTTGCGGCCGATTTTCTCGGAACGGTTATCTACGAACGCACGGATATCATTCTGTTCCAACTGAGAGGCCACGCTTTGGGCATAATCGTTGAACTTGTCCGAGATGGGCAATATGGCGACCTGGTCCGGAGCCAACCACAAGGGGAAATGTCCGGCCGTGTGTTCGATGAGCACCGCTACGAAGCGTTCCATCGAGCCAAAGGGGGCGCGGTGAATCATGACCGGGCGATGCTTCTGGTTGTCCGCCCCCGTGTATTCCAACTGGAAACGCTCCGGCAGATTGTAATCCACCTGAATTGTACCCAGCTGCCAGCGGCGCCCCAGGGCATCTTTTACCATGAAATCGAGTTTCGGGCCATAGAAAGCCGCTTCGCCGTATTCAATCTTGGCCGGCAAGCCTTTTTCCTGGCAAGCCTCGATAATCGCCTGCTCGGCTTTTTCCCAGTTCTCCTCGCTTCCGATATATTTTTCCCGGTTGACCTTATCGCGTAAGGAAATCTGCGCCTCAAACTTGTCAAACTTCAAGGCGTTGAAGATAATCATGATAATGTCCATTACCCGAAGGAACTCCTCCTTCACCTGATCCGGACGGCAGAAGATGTGGGCATCGTCCTGCGTAAAGCCACGCACACGCGTCAGTCCGTGCAACTCGCCGCTCTGCTCGTAACGGTACACCGTACCGAACTCGGCGATGCGCAAGGGCAAATCCTTGTAGGAACGCGGTTTCCAGGCATAGATGGCGCAGTGATGCGGGCAGTTCATCGGCTTCAGCATATACTCCTCGCCCTCTTCCGGCGTATGAATCGGCTGGAACGAGTCCTTGCCATACTTTGCGTAGTGGCCCGAGGTGACGTACAGATTTTTTGAACCGATGTGCGGCGTCATCACCTGCTGATAACCGAAACGTTTCTGAATCTTCTTCAGGAAGTCCTCCAGCTGCAGACGCAGGGCCGTACCCTTCGGGAGCCATATCGGCAAGCCCTTGCCCACCAAATCGGAAAACATAAAGAGTTCCATCTCCTTACCGATTTTGCGATGGTCACGACGCTTGGCCTCTTCCAGCATCTGCAGGTATTCGTCCAGCATTTTCTTCTTGGGGAAGGAAATACCGTAAACGCGGGTCAGCTGCGGGCGCTTTTCGTCTCCCCGCCAGTAAGCCGACGATACCGACATCACCTTGACGGCCTTGATAGGCTCCGTCGTCATCAAATGCGGGCCGCGGCACAAGTCCGTATAGGCGCCTTGCGTATAGGTCGTAATATGGCCGTCTTCCAGTTCGGCAATCAACTCATTCTTATAAGTCTGGCCGTGTTCGCCGAAGAATTTCAGCGCCTCGTCCTTGGAAATATTCTTACGAACCAAGGCCTCCTTGCGCTGGAGCAATTCCTGCATTTTCTTCTCGATAAGGGGGAAATCGCTCTCCGTAATCGTAACGCCTTCAGGCGGCATCACGTCATAGTAGAAACCATTCTCGATGGCCGGACCGATGCCGAACTGCGTACCCGGCCAGAGTTCCTGCATGGCTTCCGCCATCAGGTGCGCCGACGTATGCCAGAAAGCGTGTTTGCCTTCTTCGTCGTCCCACTTATATAATTGAACGGTTGCGTCCTCCGTAATCGGGCGGTTCAGTTCCGTTGTTTCCCCATTCACGCCACAGACCAGCACATCCTGGGCCAACCGGTGCGAGATGCTCTCCGCAATCTGCAATCCGGTAACGCCGCTTTCGTATTCGCGAACAGCGCCGTCTGGAAAGGTTATCTTTATCATATCGATGAGATTATTTAATATTTGGCCACAAAGTTAATGATATTTTTTCAGCCACATATTTTTAGACGTTATTTTCTTATCCAACTCTCCGCGACTACACCTATATATATAATAAGGTGTAGGCCGTAGAATTTCCTGCCCGTTTTGCGGGCGGATTTCCCGGCGAAAGAGCCCATGTCGCGCTTTTTTATTAAATTCGCAACGGAGGGACGCCCCTGCTGCGACAAGTCCGGGCCGGAATCCACCAGCCGGCAGGTCGCTAAGGCTTCCCCTCCCCCACTCTCGTCCACGAGTTCTCGGTGTACTCCATAGCCCCCAACCAACCTCTACCTTCCCATGCGCAACAAGTATTTGCCCCTTCTCGTTTTTCTGCTGCTCCTGTTTTCTTCGCTCTGCGCCAGCCATTACAGCTATCACGCTACCCGGCAGTCCATCTCCGCAGATTTAGACCAGGCCTTAAAACAAACGCTCAAGGACAAGGGGCTCACCTTTATCACGACGGACACCATCCGCGTCTATAAGGACTGGCAGCGGCACGCCAACGGCCAGGTGGAAATGGCCATAGCCGACGACCACTTCTGCCAAAGCCTCCACAACGCCCGCCTCCGGGAAGCGGCCTTCATCTCGTTTGCCGTTGTCAACCGGCAATACCGCGAACAACCGGATTACGGCTCGGTCTGCGGCGACACCCTGCTAATCAAGGACGCCGCCACGGGAGAAACGCTGGCCCTGCGAAGCTACGCCCGCCTATCCGCCGGCACCATCTTCAACATGTCCGACCAACGCCTCCCCTCTTTCCTCTTTTTCCTTTCCCTGTTGTGGGCTGCGTCCGCCCTCTTCTACGCCCGTCGCCGCAACGTGCCCTCGGCCGCACCCGACTTCGGCGGCCTCACTTTCTCCGTGGAACGGCAATGCTTCTGTAATGCCCAGCAGGAAGCCGTTCATCTGACGCCGATGCAATTCCGTTTGATGGAAATGTTCTGGAATGCCCCGGGCCACATGCTGACGAAAACAGAAATCTGCCAGGCACTTTGGCCTAGGAAAGACAATCCCAACGACACGTTCTACACGCTCATCAAACGCTTCAAGTCCGCCGTCGAGACCAACAGCAATCTGGAAATCACGGTCGACCGGGGACGGAGTTATACTCTAAGAGTCAAATAGGTAGCCATCTTTGCACGAAATGTCAGAAAGAAGTCAGGCATTGTCAGCCCCCTGAGACACCAGCTCCGGTTACATTTGCAATCCAGTCAAAAACCAATACCGTATGATTGCAATGAACCGCACAATCCTGAGAGATTTTTTCCTTTTCGCCCTGCTGTGCCTTGCTCCCTTCGGAAAGGCGTACAGTCAGCCGGTTCCGAGTGAAAGGACGGACGCCGACAGTCTGGGGACACGCGACAGCACACAGACCCTTCCCGAAGTGACGATTCATGGCACGAATCCCGTTGTGCAGATGCAACACGGCGCTGTCACCTACGACATGCCGTCGCTGCTGAAAAACAATCCCGCCGACAATGCCTTCGAGGCCCTGGGCCGCATCCCCGGCGTACAGATTCAGGACGGAGGCGTCAGCTTTGCCACCCGACCGGTCACGCTCATCATCAACGGCAAACCGGCCTCGCTTTCCAACGAGCAAGTCATCAAGAGGCTGAAGTCCATGCCCGCAGAGCTGCTGGACCGGGCCGAACTGATGTTTGCCGCACCGGCCCGCTACCACGCTCAAGGCACTGTCATCAACATCGTTACCCACGACTACAGCCATACGCGCCAGACCGCCGGACAGTTACAAGGCGTCTACCAGCAAGGGACGTACGCCACGGGCTTCGCCTCGGGAGACCTACTGCACACGGCGCAAAAGTTCCTGCTCAACGCCAACTACACCTATTCCTACGGGCTCAGCGACGGAACAAAAAGCCTCAACGCCCTGCATCCGCTCGGGCAGGAGACTGTCCCCTACACCGAATCCACGACCAACAAGACCCGTACGATTTCCCACCGCTTTTACAGCGAACTGGACTATCAGTTCGCCCAGTCCCATCGTATAAGCGTTACCTATACGAACAATAGCAGCCACGTCCACTCACGCAACAGTTCCTCCGGCAGCCAGCCGTCCCGCCAGTTCCTGAAGTCGTCCGCCCGAATGCACCACGCCGAACTCGTCTACATTCTGCCGTGCGGATTGCAACTGACCGGGGCCTACATGAACTACCGCTCACCGAAAACGCAGACCCTGGCCGCCAACGGAAGCAACCGTCTGAAAGACCTTAGCGCAGTCAGCAACCAGCGGGTCGGACAGTGGCAAGTCACGGCCGACCAGTCACACCAGCTGGGGCGTAACTTTACGCTGGACTATGGAGTCAAGGCACAAGCGACGCGCAACCGCAATGGACAGACCACCCGCCTGCCCGACGGCACAACCGTGGACGAAGCCACCGAATATCGGGATTACCGGGAATACATTTACAACGGTTATGCCGGCATCAGTAAGGACTTCGGCACGGCCATCCATCTGGAAGCCCGGCTCACGGGCGAGCACTACCGCACGCCGCAGTGGAAGGAGTGGCACCTGCTGCCGTCCTTCGCCGCCTCGTGGCAGGTCAATCCCACCCACTCGCTGCTTTTCTCCTTCACTGCCTCGTCGCAGTATCCCAACTTCTGGAGTACGATGAACAGCGTCAGCTACAATACCGCCTACACCGAGGTTTGGGGCAATCCGGACCTGAAGCCCTCCACCCGTTACGGGCTTTCCCTGGCCTGGATCTTCCGGAACAAACATACGGTAATTGCCTTTGCCGACTTCGAGCCGGACTACTTTGTCCAACTGCCCTACCAGCCCGCCGACCGCCTGGCCGTCGTCATGCAGGAAGTCAACTTCAACCGCCACAACCGTTTCGGTCTCCAGGCTACGACGCTGTTCTCCGTAAGCGACTGGCTGGAAGGCAACCTGTTCCTGACCGGCTATTACCTGTACGACCGGTGCGACCACTTCTTCGGCCTTCCCTTCCGCCGGGGAAAAGTGACGTTCCTCGCCGGCAGCACGACCTCCGCCCGCCTCAGCCGCAAATACGACCTGCGTTTCTCGGTCAATCCCTTCTTCCAATCCGCAGCCATACAGGGCCTTCTCGACATCCATCCCTTGTTCACGCTCAACGCCTCCCTTCGCTGGACTTCTGCCAACAAGAAATGGATGGTCCGGCTTTCCGGAAACAACCTGACCGACCGCTCCATGCGCTTCCAATCGGTCTGCGGGAACCAGCATCTTGAAACGAAACTCCGGTCCTACCGAATCAACGCCCAGTTGGGCGTCACCTATCGTTTCGGGAACTACAAGCCGCGGCCCGCGCGTTCCGCAGACACCTCGCGCCTGGCCAAATAGGTTGTGCGACAAGAGAGAAACAGGGTTTCCTTACAAAAGGAAAAGCCAAAAACGTTGGGATACGCCAACGAAAACCTGCGTCAGAAATGGTCGGGCCAAACAAAAACATGGACGAATTAGGAATACGGGGGTTGCCTGTATTGCCCCGTATTTTTTATTTTTGCGCCCGAAATAAAATGAAGCGCGCCATGCCACACGAAAATATAGACAGATTTTTCCGCCCTATCAACTCACAGATGGACATCCCGGACAGCGAGTATGCCCAAACGGCGGCTTGCGTTGCAATGGCCGATGCCCTGGCCCGGAATACCAACCACAGCCTGTACATCATCGACTATAACCGCAGGAACTTCCTCTACGTGTCCTCCAATCCGCTGTTTCTCTGCGGCCGCTCACCGGAAGAAGTACAGCAAAAGGGTTATGCCTTCTATTTCGAAGTCGTTCCTGCCGACGAAATAAGGATGCTGATGGAAATCAATGAAGCCGGTTTCCGCTTTTATTATGACCAGCCGGCTGAAAAAAGGCTGACCTTTTCTATTGAATACGATTTCCACATCCGCACGTCCAACCGTCACTCTCACCTCATCCATCACCAACTGACGCCCATTATGCTCAATGCGAAAGGCGACATCTGGCTGGCCCTCTGTTCCGTTTCCTTGTCTCCGAGGAAACGACTGGGAAATGTCCTCATTTCAGACCATACCTGTACCGACCGGTATGTCTATTCATTCGAGGGCAGACGATGGAGGAAGCAACCAGAGCTGCTCCTCACCGACCGTGAACGGGAGATTCTCCAGCTCTCCGTCAAAGGGTTTTCCAACACGGAGACTGGAGAAGCACTCTTCATTGATGCGAATACCGTCAAGTTTCACAAGAAGAAACTCTTCGAGAAGCTACACGCAAAAAACATCACTGAGGCCGTGGGCATCGCAGCCAATCTGAGGCTGATTTAGAAAGACGATGTAGAACTTCGGCAGAGTAGCTACCGGAGGATGTGAGGCAATGTAGGCTTCCATCTTCTTCCGGCCGAGTACAACGGCGCGCTCGTCGCGGCATCCGTCCCTTCTGTCCTTATCAATAAAGGCGATATGCCAGAAATTCAGGTAACCCGTCACATACCTTTCGACGGTAGTTGCTATCGGCTCGTCCGGGCGTCTCATGGATTGAAGGGAGTTGCGGCCATCCTTGTCAATGATGCCCACAACTGCCCAGGAGAGATTTACATAAGAAACTGACGTCAGCATAAATCACATACGGTTTTTCTGGCTGTCTCCGGCTCCGGTCCCCTTGTACTTGCTCTTCGCGGCGTTGAACTTATACCGGACGGTTAGGCCGAAACTGCGACGCGCCTCCGGTTCAAGGACTGCAAGCCGGCTACCACTGTACAACAATACATCTGAAGACGAGGTATTGAAAATGTCGTTGGCCTGCAGTTGAACGCTCAGCCTTCCCGCTAAAAAGCCTTTGTACAGGGAGACGTTTACCGTGCCTCCGGGCTCTGTCATGCGGCAGCTGCCGTCTTCCCCACGAGTGGAAGCCACCATATCTATGTTCAGCTGAAAATCTTTGGAGAAACTGAAGGTATTGCTCCACTGGAAAATTCCGATGGGGTTATTCAGATTTTTAGGACCGGACGGCGTACCCATAACCAGCCATTGCTGACTGTACATCGCGACGAACTGTGGTGACCAGAACCCTATTGTCGGCGATGCGGCAATCATAGCATTGAAGTTGTCTGCCTTGGGTAAATTGGTGTACGTGAACAGAGAAACGGTCGGGTCGTCATCGGAATAGGATTGACTTATCTGAATCTGCATATCCTTGATGCGCTTGTAACTTGCATTGAAATAGAGCCATTTCCATGTGGTGTGGAACGACAGCACGTTCTGTATGGAAGAGCGCAGAAGCGGATTTCCACTCTCGTATGTATATTTGTTGCCGTAGGTCACAGCACTTGACAGCTTGTAGTAGCTTGGCCGTTCTATGTTGCTGGAATAACTCAGCATCAGCTGCGCCTTTCCGATAGGGCAGGACAAGGAGACCGACGGAAATACATTGTCGTACTTACGGCTTTGCTCATCCATCCTCACGCCGAACTCATAGTAATCGGAGTTCAGATGTTCGTATCTTACGCCCGCCTGAGCTTGCAACGGACCGAAACTGCGCGCGTACATGGCAAATGCCGATACGGCATTCTCCCTGATTTTGTTATCGTTGGCCGATATCAGATTCTCATTGTTGGCGTATCTGTTAACGCGGTTGCTGTAAGTATATTCACTGCCAACAGAAAAATTCCCGTTCCAGAACGGATGCTCGGCCACAATCTTGGCGGCATACAGTATGTTGTCCGTTTCCGCCAGGGTATGCAGAGTCCTGTCCGACATATTCCCGTCTTCATCCGTGATGGTTTCTTCTATATAGTCCGGCTTATTCGTCCCGTTCCACATGCCGTCGGCGTTGAAATCAAGCGTCCAGTCTCCGATACGTCCGTTGTAGTAGATATTCAAGAGATGCTTGTCGGTTTCTTTTTTGGTATGATAATCGCTCTGGCTTTCCTCATACACACCGGCGCCCTGAAACACTGAAGTCGCCATAGTCAGCCTCTGTTCCATCCTTGGGCTTCTGTCATAATCATAACGAGCGCCCAGGGAGTGGTCCCCGTTAAACTGGTAGTTCATAGAAAGCGTAGCTGCCATTTCCTGGGTGTGATACGGACTTTTCATATCCGAATTTTGCGTCCACACCTTATCCAGATAGGTTTTCTGTATCAGCGTCTTGTTTTCCTCATACTTGCTGTCCCTGCCGAATAACATTCCTCCAAGGTCGAATCCTCCCTTGCGGTAATTGAAGTCGAACTGGTCGAGCAGACAAAGGTCGTATTGGTATTTCACGTACGCCCGGTTGTTGAAACCAAAGCCCTCGCCCTGGGGCTTCCTGGTTATAATACGCACGACCGCCTTCACCGAAGCATCGTAGCATGCGCCCGGATTGCGAACGACTTCCACGCTTTTTACATTGTCGGACGACAGCTGGTCAAGTTCCGAGCTGTTTCTCATTTTTCTACCGTTGATGTAGATTTCCGCAGCTCCGCTTCCGAACACGTTTACCAAACCGTTGTCCGCCGACAGGCCTGGAATCTTGTTCAACAGGTCATTGCCCGTTCCGGCCTTCTCGAGTACGCTGCCCGCCACTGTGGTCACCATGGCATCGCCTTTTATGCGGGTTCGGGGCAAACCGGCCTCTACGACCACGCCTTTCAATTGTTGCGCGGCCGATACGAGCCGTACGAGACCGAGATTGACCGGAGGCACCGATTTATACACGGTTTCATATCCGATAGCGGATATTTTCACCAACTGGTTGACCGATGTCGCCGCCAGTGTGAAAGTCCCGTCTTCGCGGCTGACGGTTCCGCTCACAAAGGCCGAATCCGGCAGAGACAGCAGCACCACATTCGCGTAGGGTAACGGCTGGCAGTCCTCGTCAATCAGTTTTCCGCTTACGGTTTGTCCCCAAGCGCAGACCGGCAGGAAGCTGCCGAGCAGGACAAACATAGATGTTTTCATTCCTTTCATTATAGGGTAGTGCTTAGTTTCCGCTGCAAAATTACGTACGTCCGGAAACCCTTCCACTTCCCTACGGAGTAGTTTCAACAAGAGGAAACAATCATAGACAGGCTCCTTCGAGGGGCGTTCAGTAAAAACGTACCACGTATCCCGGCAATAACCGACTGCCACCAGCCAGAAAAACTTACACTTCCACCGGACGAAGCCCGCCGAATCCGGGTAGACGCCACGCACGGGCGCCTCAACCGCCGGACACACCGGCAAAGCAGCACGGATTCTCCGCCACACGCTACGGGATCGGCAAAAAAGTTGTAAATTCGCGTTTCAAATCATCCTGACCCTATGCTACAATTCATCAGCATCGGCAGCGGGAGCTCCGGCAACAGCTACTTTCTCCGCGCCGACGACTACGCCATATTCATTGATATGGGTGTGGGCATCCGCATCTTTCAGCACCTGTGCCAGGCCTACGGCATCCCCCAGCACCTGGGGCGCGCCATCCTCCTGACCCACGACCATGCCGACCACACCCGTGCCGTCGGGAGCTACGCCTCGCGCCACCGCCTCCCCGTCTTTGCCCTTGGCGCCGTCCACCAGTCCCTGCTGGAAAACTACGTGCAGGGCATCAAGGTGCCCGCAGCCCTGCGCCACGACATCGAGCCGGAGGTCACCTTCAGCCTGGGGCCGTTCGACATCACGCCGTTTGAAGTGCCGCACGACAGTACGGCCTGCTGCGGCTTCTTCATCCGGACGGGCGGCACAGCCTTTTCGCTCATCACCGACGTAGGGCACGTCACTCCCGCCATAACGGACTACATCAGCCGCTCCCGTTACGTTGTCCTGGAGGCGAATCACGACGCCGAGATGCTCCGCTGCGGGCGCTACCCCATCCATCTGAAACGCCGGATTGCCAGCCCCACGGGCCACCTGGGCAATGCCGAGGCGGCCCGGACCCTGGCCACGACGCTCCCGCCCGATGCCCGCCACGTCTGGCTTTGCCACCTCAGCCAGGACAACAACCGGCCGGAACTGGCCTTGCAGGCCGTCACGCAGGCGCTTACCGAGGCGGGCTACCCCGTAGGTCGCGGGCTGAGCGTCGACGTGCTGCCCCGCCGCACCCCCTCACCGCCCTACGTGCTCGACGCGGACCGCTGACCCGCCCCGGGCCCCAACGCGGACCGGCCCTGCGGCCACGGCCGCCGCGACAGTTCCCGCACCAACGGGCCTTAGCCCCGTGCGGACGGGCCCTATCCCCGTAAAAACTGGCCTTAGCCCCGTAGCGCCCCGCAAAGGAGCGGCACAGACGGCAAATGTGAAAAAAATCGGGAGAAATATTTGGCTGATATCAAAAAACGTCTTACCTTTGCACCCGTTATCGCGAAGCGCTCGTTGCTTACCGAAAAACGGTACCCTGACCGAGTGGCTAGGTAGCGGTCTGCAAAACCGCGTACGGCGGTTCGAGTCCGCCAGGGACCTCAAAAGGAAGCTAATCAAGCTTCCTTTTTTTATTTCTACAAGTTGATTATTTTTTGTTCTATTTTTATATTATCTTTGTGTTGCGTTTAAAATAGAGAAAATAGGTATATGAAAAGTGATTTTAGAAATTTTGCAGTGAAGCATATTGGTCTCAACGGAACTGCCGTTGATGATTATATGAAAATAACAAGTAGTTATATTTCCCCGACAATCATTGAAGAACGCCAACTGAATGTTGCACAAATGGATGTGTTTTCACGTCTTATGATGGACCGGATAATATTTTTAGGCACACAAATAGACGATTATACGGCAAATGTCATACAAGCACAATTGTTATACCTTGACACATCCGATCCGGGCAAGGATATCTCCATTTATATTAATTCACCAGGCGGCTCAGTATATGCAGGACTTGGTATATATGACACGATGCAATATATTTCCAGTGATGTGCAAACTATTTGTACCGGTATGGCGGCTTCTATGGCGGCTGTGCTTCTTGTTGCTGGTGAAAAAGGCAAACGGTTTGCGTTGAATCATTCTCGTGTGATGATTCATCAGCCTATGGGAGGAGCACAAGGACAGGCTTCTGACATAGAAATAACCGCACGGGAAATTCAAAAGTTGAAAAAAGAGTTATACACAATTATTTCCAACCATTCAGGAATGCCTTTTGATAAGGTGGAACGCGACAGTGACAGAGATTACTGGATGACATCTTTAGAAGCTAAGGAATACGGAATGATTGACAATATTCTTGTTAAGGAATCTCAAAAATAGGAAATGACTAAAAAAAACGGGACTGATATAGGTTTGCATCATTGCAGTTTTTGTGGACGAAATGAATCAGAAGTGAATTTTCTGATTCCGACTATGGATCAAAAAGGCGCCATATGTGACTACTGTATCGATCAAGCATATAATATAACAAAAGAGTATTTCGGAGGATTTACTGAAAAGAAAGACAAGAACACGTCTGATAAATCGCTGAAATTTAATCTGAAGAGCATTCCGAAACCTAAAGAGATTGTTGAATATCTTGACAATTATGTAATAGGTCAGGATAATGCGAAAAAATACCTTGCTGTTGCCGTGTATAACCACTACAAACGTCTTCTGCAACCACAGACTGATGATGTGGAGATAGAAAAGAGCAATATCATTATGGTGGGACCTACAGGTACAGGAAAGACATTGCTCGCAAAAACAATAGCACGATTGCTTAAAGTGCCGTTTGCGATTGTTGATGCTACGGTGCTGACGGAAGCTGGTTATGTTGGAGAGGACATTGAAAGTCTGCTTGTCAGGTTGCTGCAGGCTTGCGACTATAATTTGGATGAAGCGCAGCGAGGCATTGTATTCATAGATGAAATCGACAAAATTGCACGTAAGGGCGACAACCCGTCCATAACAAGAGACGTAAGTGGGGAAGGCGTACAACAAGGATTGCTTAAGCTTTTGGAAGGCTCAATCGTCAATGTCCCGCCAAATGGTGGTAGAAAGCATCCTGAACAGAAAATGATACCTGTTGACACTAAAAACATATTGTTTATTTGCGGAGGTGCCTTTGAAGGTATAGAAAGGAAAATTGCCCAGCGTCTTAATACCCATGTCGTAGGTTACGGTGCCGACAATACTTATCGTAAGATACAACGTGACAATCTGATCAATTATGTGACCCCTCAGGATTTACGTTCATTCGGATTGATACCGGAGATAATAGGACGTCTGCCTATTCTTACAAATCTTGAACCGCTTGACAGGGCTGCCTTACGGCGTATTCTTACAGAACCTAAGAACGCTATTACGAAGCAATATGTCA
>OHFP01000011.1_pt1 | contig 117627 bp, 103 predicted proteins | sample 1567591 | NCBI WGS metagenome assembly OHFP01 (sample SAMEA3879547, study PRJEB24766) | human gut metagenome | biome: human-associated habitat; feature: feces | place: USA | collected 1985/1987 | reverse complement strand
GAGGCTTTTGGTACTTTTGGCCCCAAAAGTACAGGAAAAAAGGGTGTGCAAGTTTTCGCGCTTCCGAAATTCTTTCACGCTTTTCGGAATAAAAGCCCGAAAAACTCTTTTTACCTGCTTTTCGGTGGCGAAAAGCAGCAAAAACCACCCGGCGCTTTTCCATCATCGGAATCAAACCTGGAATCCCCCCCCCGGACAATTACGATCTCAAACCTGACAACCCGGGATGCGAAATGAAAATCGCTCAATCATAGATGAGCATACTCATGTATACAAGAGCATCACAAATGGCATGTTTTTTAGTTTTGTGTTGGAATAAAATACAAAACATTGAAAACGCCGATAGATACTTACGTGATCGAAGCCATCCGCAAGGAACGGATGGCGCAGAAAGTGTCACAGGCCATGTTGGCATACGGTATCGGCGTTTCCAGAGGTTTCATTGGCATGGCTGAAAGTTCAAAATACGACATAAAATACAACCTCAACCATATCAATGAAATCGCCCGCTACCTGGGCTGTTCGCCCCGCGATTTCCTCCCCGAAAAACCGCTCTGAACGTGCGCGCGCTGCCGATACTCCGCACGTTGCTGACCGCCGCGGCGGTCCTCGTCTGCGGCCTCGCCGCCGCACGCCGCCCCGTGGGCATCGCCTTCTACGACATCGACCGCCTCTACGATACCCTGCCGTCGCTCTTCTACCACGATGACGACTACACCCCCGAAGGCCGTTACGGCTGGGACACGGAGCGCTACCGGCGCAAAATCCGCCATACCGCCGCCGTCATCGACTCGATGGCCCTGCCGATCGTCGCGCTGTGGGGCGTGGAGAACGAAGCCGTCGTCCGCGACCTCGCCGCCGCCTGCCGCGGCGACTACTCCTACCTGCACCGCACGCTCAACTCGCTCGACGGCATGGACTTCGCCCTGCTCTACTACGGCGACATGTTCTACCCCGAACGGGTCGAGGAGGGCCGTCGCTACCTCTACGTCGAGGGGCTCCTGGGACGCGACACCGTGGGGCTGGTGCTCTGCGCCGAGGAACGCATGGCCGGCTGGGTTGTCCGCGACCTGCGCCGCGAGCGCCCCCACGTGCGGCTCGTGGTGCTGGGACGCTCCGCAACGCTCGATCCCGCGGCCTGGGGGCTGCGCGACGCACAGGCCCGCGCAGCCCGCGCCGGACGGGGCACGATCCGCAGCCGCGGACGCTGGTCGATGCGCGACCGGATACTCGTCGACACCGCCTTCCGCGTGTGCGGCGGCGACGTCTACATGCGCCGCTATCTGGTTGACCAAAAGAGCGGTAACCCCCTCACAACCTTCTCCGGAGGGGTCTATCGCGGCGGCTACGGCTATTCGCTGCCGGTTTATGCGTACTTCGAGTAGAAATTCTTGGTATTTCGGAAAAGTTTTCATATATTCGCACTCCCAATGACAAAAATGTCTGTATTGCGAAGCGGTAACAACCCGGTCACCGCATTTTTTTGCCTGCGGGCATCCGTCGTAACGAGAAAAATTTTATATTTACATACCAATTAAACCAAAAAAACACTATGGCAGACGTTAAACGAGTCTACACCTTCGGCAACAAGGAGGCCGAAGGCAACGGCAAAATGCGCGAACTGCTCGGCGGCAAGGGTGCCAACCTTGCGGAGATGAACCTCATCGGCATCCCCGTGCCCCCGGGCTTCACCATCACCACGGAAGTATGCGCCGAATACTACAAGCACGGCAAGCAGGCCATCATCGAGATGCTCCGCCCCGAGGTGGAGAAGGCCATGCACAACATCGAACGCCTCACGGGCATGAAGTTCGGCGACAAGGAGATGCCGCTGCTCGTCTCGGTGCGTTCGGGCGCCCGCGCCTCGATGCCCGGCATGATGGACACGATCCTCAACCTCGGCATGAACGACCAGGCCGTCGAAGCCGTGGCCAAGCGCACGGGCAATCCCCGCTTTGCCTGGGACTCGTACCGCCGTTTCGTACAGATGTACGGCGACGTCGTGCTCGGCATGAAGCCCGCCTCGAAGGAGGATCACGATCCGTTCGAGGTCATCATCGAACACCAGAAGGAGAAGCGCGGCGTGAAGAACGACACCGAGCTGACGACCGACGACCTGAAGGAGCTCGTCAAGGAGTTCAAGGCCGCCGTGAAGAAGCAGACCGGCGAGAACTTCCCGACCAATCCGTGGGACCAGCTCTGGGGCGCCATCTGCGCCGTGTTCGGCTCGTGGATGAACGAGCGCGCCATCCTCTACCGCAAGCTCAACAACATCCCCTCGGAGTGGGGTACGGCCGTCTCGGTACAGGCCATGGTCTTCGGAAACATGGGCAACAACTCCGCGACGGGCGTGGCCTTCTCGCGCGACGCCGCAACGGGTGAGAACATCTTCAACGGCGAGTACCTGATCAACGCCCAGGGCGAGGATGTCGTGGCCGGCATCCGCACGCCGCAGCAGATCACCATCGAGGGATCGAAGCGCTGGGCCAAGGCCCAGAACATCTCCGAGGAGGAGCGCAAGGCGAAGTATCCCTCGCTCGAGGAGGTGATGCCCGACGTCTACAAGGAGCTCAACGAGATTCAGCACCACCTGGAGCAGTACTTCACCGACATGCAGGACATCGAGTTCACGATCCAGGACGGCAAGCTCTGGATGCTCCAGTGCCGCAACGGCAAGCGCACGGGTGCCGCCATGGTCAAGATCGCCATGGACATGCTGCGCGAGGGGCTGATCGACGAGAAGACGGCCGTGCTGCGCTGCGAACCCGCGAAGCTCGACGAGCTGCTGCACCCCGTCTTCGACAAGAAGGCCATCGCATCGGCACAGGTCATCACGAAGGGTCTGCCCGCCTCGCCGGGCGCCGCGACGGGTCCCGTCGTCTTCTTCGCCGACGACGCCGAGAAGGTCTACGCCAAGACGAAGCAGAAGGCCATCCTCGTGCGTATCGAGACCTCGCCCGAGGACCTCAAGGGCATGCTCGACGCCGCCGGTATCCTCACCGCACGCGGCGGCATGACCTCGCACGCGGCCGTCGTGGCCCGCGGCATGGGCAAGTGCTGCGTATCGGGCGCCGGCGAGCTGCAGATCGACTACAAGGCCCGCACGATCCAGGTCAACGGCTTCACCGTAAAGGAGGGCGACTGGATCTCGCTCAACGGCTCGACGGGCGAGGTGTACCTCGGTCAGGTGGCCACGCAGGCCGCCGACCTGAGCGGCGACTTCGGCAAGCTCATGGAGCTGGCCTCGAAATATGCCGTGCTGAAGGTCCGCGCCAACGCCGACACGCCGAAGGATGCCGCACAGGCCTTCGCCTTCGGTGCCGAGGGTATCGGCCTCTGCCGCACGGAGCACATGTTCTTCGAGGGCGACCGCATCAAGGCGATCCGCGAGATGATCCTCGCCGACGACGAGGCCGGACGCCGCGTGGCGCTGGCCAAGCTGCTGCCCATGCAGCGCGGCGACTTCGAGGGGCTGTTCAAGGCCATGAACGGATTCCCCGTGACGGTGCGCCTGCTCGATCCCCCTCTGCACGAGTTCGTGCCCCACGATGAGAAGGGTCAGAAGGAGATGGCCGAGGAGATGCACGTGCCCCTGAAGAAGATCGTCGAGAAGGTCGAGTCGCTGGCCGAGTTCAACCCCATGCTGGGACACCGCGGCTGCCGTCTGGGCAACACCTATCCCGAGATCACCGAGATGCAGAGCCGCGCCATCATCGAGGCGGCCATGAACGTCAAGGCACTGGGTATTCCCGTGCATGTGGAGATCATGGTGCCGCTGGTGGGCAACCACAAGGAGCTCCGCTACCAGAAGAACATCATCGACTCGACGGCCGAGCAGGTCTTCACCGAGCGCAACGACCGCATCGACTACATGGTCGGCACGATGATCGAGGTGCCGCGCGCCGCCGTCACGGCCAACCAGATCGCCGAAGTGGCCCAGTTCTTCTCGTTCGGCACGAACGACCTGACGCAGATGACGCTCGGCTTCTCGCGCGACGACATCGGCAAGTTCCTGCCCGTCTACCTCGAGAAGGGCATCCTGAAGAACGACCCGTTCCAGATTCTCGACCGCAACGGCGTGGGTCAGCTCATCCGCGAGGCCGTCTTCAAGGGACGCGGCACGCGCGAGAACCTCAAGTGCGGTATCTGCGGCGAGCACGGCGGTGAGCCCTCGTCGGTGGAGTTCTGCCACTATGCGGGTCTCAACTATGTGAGCTGCTCGCCGTTCCGCGTGCCCATCGCACGCCTGGCCGCCGCTCATGCAGCGCTCAAGGAGAAATAATCCCGAAAAAACGGTTCATGCAGGAGGTCCGCGGCACAAGTGTTGCGGACCTCTTCGTTTGCCGTTTGCGACCGGTTTGGCCCCAAAAAAGGCAAGTTGGTCGAAAAAAGTTGAACCGTAACGATATTTTTATTATATTTGGTTTCGCAAACCATCGGAACCTTTAAGCAACCAAAATAGCAAGTTTATGAAAAAGATCCTTCTCGCGGCTGTTGTTGCGTTGTTCGCAACCACGGCATGGGCTCAGACCCCGGGTAATTGGGCAGTTGGTCCCCAGATCGGCGTATACGCCAACACGGGAGCCCAGGGTGCCGTTTTAGGAATCGGTGCCGTCGGCCGTTACAGCTTCACCGACAACTGGCGCATTCAGCCGTCGCTGATGGGCATCTGCAAGGCCGGATGCTCGATCGACCTCAGCGCCGACGTACAGTATCTCTTCGACGTGGCTCCCGACTGGAAGGTCTATCCGCAGGCCGGCTTGAGCGCCAATGACATCGGCGGCTGGTCGTGCGGCATCCACCTCGGCGGCGGTGCCGACTTCTCGGTGGCCCGGAACTGGGACATCACGGCCGGGCTGAAGTGGATCATCCAGACGGCACAATACCACAAGAATCCCATCCTGATCAACGTCGGAGCCTGCTACAAGTTCTGATACATTCGGATGCGACAGAAAAAGTCCGGGAACCAGTCGGTCCCGGACTTTTTTCATAGATGCCATTTGTCGGAAGCGCCCGCCCGCGGCAGCGGGGCATCACTTTCCCCGTTTGTCACTCCTCTTGCTCATCACCACCACCCCCCGGTTCGTCACTTCCTCATTTGTCGCCTCCTCTTGTCCGTCACCCCCCGTTCGTCACTTTCCCTCGTTGAGGCGGATCATCTCGAAGATCCGGTAGCCCACGGGGGCATAGGAGCGCCACGCGGCCCGCTTGACGCGGTAGGTCCACGTCCGATCGCCGGCGTAGAGCGTGACCGAAGGTTCGGCCGTCTCGTCGAAGAAGGCTTCGACGGAGGTTACCGGGGCCCGGAAGGTGTAGCGGTGGCGCCAGCGTTTGCGGTCGGGTTCGAGGTAGATCTTCTCCGCCGGGCCCGACAGGAGGACTGGACCCGCCACGAAACGTACGGAGTCAATCGGCGTTGCACGCTCCATGAAGCAGGTGAAGTTGATCGTCGCCAGCCCGTCGCGATGCTCCTTGTAGGTGATGTCGAAGGTCAGGTCGCCCGCGTCGCCGTGCTCGAAGAGCGTGCAGGGCAGCGTGTGGTAGATCGTTCCGTCGGCCTCGGCCTTCGAGACGTAGTGGCTGCGGATGTTCTGCGCCGCCGCGGCCGCCGCAAGTCCCGTCGCAAGCACGACGGCCAGCAGACACCGCCTAATCACCGTAGACGATGACCGTATAGATCGTATAGAGGCCGACATAGGACTTGGCCTGGTAATCGACGTGGTGGATGCGCGTGATCCCCGCCTCGCGGGCGGCCGTCTGGATGCTGGCGTCACCCAGTGCCACGAGACCCAGGTAGCTCTTGGCTTCGGCCGTGCCGACCTTGCTCGATCCGGCGTTGCCCGTCACGGCCAGGCCGTCCTTGACATCGGTATAGAGACCTCCCACGAGGGGCGACTTGACGCACCCGGCGAGAAGCAGGGCGGCAAAGGCCGCCGCAAGAATCTTTTTCATATCGGTGGTAGCTTATTTGGTTTTGTATGCACAGTGGTATTTCCCCTTGGCCAGGTTGAGCAGCTTGCCCTTGAGCAGGTTGCGGCGCAACGGCGAGATGCGGTCCGTGAAGACCGTCCCCTCGATGTGGTCGTACTCGTGCTGGATGACCCACGCCTTCAGGCCGGTGAACTCCTCGTCGTGAGGCTTGAACTCCTCGTCGAGGTAGCGCATGCGGATGCTCAGCGAGCGCTGCACGTCGGCGTGGATGCCCGGGAAGGAGAGGCAGCCCTCGTTGTAGGTCTTCTTCTCGTCGGACATGGCGTAGATCTCGGCGTTGATGAAGGCGCGCTTGTAGTCGGCGCACGAGGGGTCCTCGTCGGCCCACGGCGTGCAGTCGACGATGAACAGGCGGATGTCCTTGCCGATCTGCGGAGCCGCCAGGCCCACGCCTTCGGCCTCCTCGAGCGTCAGGAACATGTCCGCGACGAGCTGTTTGAGATCGGGGAAATCGGCGGGAACAGGCTCGCAGTGTCTGCGCAGCACTTCGTCGCCGTATATCACAATCGGGTATATCATAATCCAAAAATCGTTTGTTGCAAAAATTCAACCGTTTTCAGCGGGCGAGCGACTCCATGTAGCTCTGCAGGATGATCGTCGCCGAAATCTTGTCGACGAGGGCCCGGTCGCGCCGGGCCATGCGTCCGATGCCGCTTTCGAGCATCGTGCGGTGGGCCAGCACCGAGGTGAAACGCTCGTCCCAGAAGAGCACCTCCTTGTCGGGGTAGGCGCGGCGCAGGCGTGCGGCCAGCGGCTCGACGTAGCGCCACGTCTCCGAGGGCGAACCGTCCATGCGCATGGGCTTGCCCACGACGACGGTCGAGACCTCCTCGCGAGCGAAGTAGTCGGCGAGCCAGCGCTCCAGCTGCTTCGTCTCGACGGTCTCGAGCCCTCCGGCGATGATCCGCAGCGGGTCGCTCACGGCGATGCCCGTGCGGCGCGTTCCGTAGTCTATGGCAAGGATGCGTCCCACGGCTGCTGCGGCGTTATCCGGCGATGCGGGCCAGGAACCAGCGGGCGGCAAGCCACCCCGCCACGGCCCCCAGTGCAAGGCACACGGCCACGACGGTGCGGCGCACGCGGCGCGGGTCTTCCGGCTTGCGCTCCATCGGCCATTACAGGTTCAGTTTGCGGAAGAGCTTGCGGTAGGAGCACTCCTCGTCGACGAGCGACGGAAGGGCCTCGATCAGCACGCGCTCCTGCTCCATCGTGTCGCGGTGACGCACCGTCACGGTGCCGTCCTCAAGCGTCTGGCCGTCGACCGTCACGCAGAAGGGCGTGCCGATGGCGTCCTGACGGCGGTAGCGCTTGCCCACCGAATCCTTCTCGTCGTAGACGACGTTGTAGTCGTACTTGAGCAGGTCGACGATCTTCTGCGCCACTTCGGGCATGCCGTCCTTCTTGACCAGCGGCAGCACGGCCACCTTCACGGGGGCCAGCGCCGCCGGGAACTTCAGCACGACACGCTGGTCGCCGCCCTCGAGCGTCTCCTCGGTATAGGCGGCCGACATCACCTGCAGGAACATGCGGTCGACGCCGATCGAGGTCTCGACGACGTAGGGGACGTAGCTCTCGCCCGTCTCGGGATCGAAGTAGGTGATCTTCTTGCCCGAGAACTTCTGGTGGTTGCCCAGGTCGAAGTCCGTGCGCGAGTGGATGCCCTCGACCTCCTTGAAGCCGAACGGGAAGTTGTACTCGATGTCGGTAGCGGCGTTGGCGTAATGGGCCAGCTTTTCGTGGTCGTGGAAGCGGTAGTTGTCGTCACCGAAGCCCAGGGCGCGGTGCCAGGCCATGCGCGTCTGCTTCCACTCGTTCCACCACTGCATCTCGGTGCCCGGGCGCACGAAGAACTGCATCTCCATCTGCTCGAACTCGCGCATGCGGAAGATGAACTGCCGGGCGACGATCTCGTTGCGGAAGGCCTTGCCGATCTGTGCAATGCCGAACGGCAGCTTCATGCGGCCGGTCTTCTGCACGTTGAGGAAGTTGACGAAGATACCCTGCGCCGTCTCGGGCCGCAGGTAGATCGTGCTGGCGCCGTCGGCCGTCGAACCCATCTGCGTGGAGAACATCAGGTTGAACTGCCGCACCTCGGTCCAGTTGCGCGTTCCCGACACGGGGCAGACGATCTCGCAGTCGAGGATGATCTGCCGCAGCTCCGCCAGGTCGTTGGCATTCATCGCCGCGGCAAAGCGCTCGTGCACCTCGTTGCGGCGCGCCAGCGTCTCCGCCACACGGGGCGACGTGGCCCGGTACTTCGCCTCGTCGAACGACTCGCCGAAGCGCTTGCGGGCCTTTTCGACCTCCTTTTCGACCTTTTCGTCCTGCTTGGCGATCCAGTCCTCGATCAGCACGTCGGCACGGTAGCGCTTCTTTGAATCGCGGTTGTCGATCAGCGGATCGTTGAAGGCGCTCAGGTGGCCCGAAGCCTCCCACGTCTTGGGGTGCATGAAGATCGCGGCGTCGATGCCCACGATGTTCTCATGCAGCTTGACCATCGAGTCCCACCAGTAGCGTTTGATATTGTTCTTCAGCTCCACGCCGTTCTGACCGTAGTCGTAGACGGCGGCCAGACCGTCATAGATTTCGCTCGAGGGGAATACGAATCCGTACTCCTTGCAGTGGGCGACCAACTTCTTGAAAAGTTCTTCCTGCGTCATCGTATATGATTTTGTATTTGTATGTTCCGAACCACAAATGTACAAAATAAATGGAAAATCGGGCCCTCGGAGGGCATATTATTTCATTTTCCGCCGGAAACACCCTTTTCTGCCGGAAACGCCCCCGCCCTGACCTCTCCGGCGAAGCGCTCCGCCGCACCGTCTCCGGCCTGCGTCCGCTCCGTCGTCCCTCGCGTCGATCCGTTCGGCTTCCGCATCGACCCGTTCGGCTTCCGCATCGCACCGTTCGGTTCCTGCATGATCCCGCTCCGCCCGGCTCCTTCATTGTCCCGCCCCATCCTCACGCCGGCACGACTGCCACTCCTCTATCCCGGTGCCCGCATCATCCCACTCCTGTTCTCGCGTCGCTCCGGCAGCCACTCCTTTTGCCCGGCAGAGCCGCCATGGAGGTGAGGAACAAAAAAAATCGGCGTTTTTTTGGAGTATTCGTAAAATTTTTACTACTTTTACACCATATTGCAGTGACAACCTTGTATCCGCGCCGCAACGGTTTGCACGCCGCATCCGCCTCTCTTCTCACCCGGGAATTCCGATGACGGGTGACGTGCCCGCAGCTGGTTCGGAACAGCATACGGAAACAACTTATTTATCAATTTTCAATCAAAAAACACAAAAGCATGAAAAAATTCGCCATCCTTCTCCTGATGTCGTGCTTTGCGCTCACTGCCGCAGCGCAGGATGAAACCGCCGAAGCCGAAAACGTGAAGAACGTCCGCAAAAAGTTCTTCAACATCAGCTACCTCTCCGACAAGATCAAGTTCTCGGAGGGCAACATCGGCCTGAACAACGCCTTCGACGAGGTCGAGGGTATCGCCAACGACAAGAACATCGGCATCAAGAACAACTGGGGTATCTCGCTGACGCGCGGCCGCAGCTACATGCTCCACAAGAAGCCCATCGCCCGCCTGATCAGCATCGGCATCGACGCCAGCTTCTTCGATGTCAGCTACTCGAACTACACGGCGTCGTTCAACGACCTGGGCGCTTCGGACATGGGTCTGGGCGACCTCGAGGACTTCGATGCCGACGATCTCAACGACAAAATGGACTTCCACAAGATGGAGTACAGCTTCCAGGTAGGTCCCTCGATCACGATCACTCCGGGTCAGAAACTCACCGTAGCCGCCTACTTCCGCTACGCGCCGACCTTCTCGTGCCTCTATGTGGACGAGACCTTCGCGGGCAACTACGCTTCGATGTTCGTCACGGGTGCATCGGTAGCCTACGGCAAGATCGGCGTCGGCATCGAGGCTCGTCTGGGCAGCTGCACCTACAAGACCTTCTCGGGCGATCTCGACTTCTCGGCCAGCAAGATCAAGACGTCGGGCTTCCGCGCCTTTATCCAGTTCCGCTGGTAGGATTTTATCAATGTACTAAAAGAGAGGAATTTCCGTATGGAAATTCCTCTCTTTTTCCTGTACTTTTGGGGCCAAAAGTACAAGAAAAAAACTCTTTTTTATTTTAACTGCTTTTCGATGGCGAAAAGCAGCAAAAGCCACCCGACCGATTCCGATGTCGGCGTCCGGACGTCTGAAAGCGGCGTCGGGCGACTGCGCGGGTTTGCAAGCAAACCGTCCCCGCCGCTCTCGCTTTCAGTCCTCCGTCCGCTTTTCCGCCATCGGAACCAAGTCGGGAATCGCCTTGCGGGAAAAGAATGCCTGGGTGCATTGCCAAATAGAATAAAAAATGCCGCCAACGGCGGCACAATAAATCCGCACTCTCGTTTGACGCGGAAAAAGAGGGGGCGAGCTGCGGCGCGTCCGCCACGGGGTGGCGCATAGGCCTGATCTTGCGCGCCCCGTGCAGCGCTGCGGCTCGCGCAATCCCGCGGAAAACGACGTGCGGAGGATTTTGGTACTTTTGGCCCCAAAAGTACATAAAAAAAATTTTGGGCGCTTTTCGGAAAAGCGTCCAAAATTTTTCTGAATAGATGCGCCGAGATTCTTTTGCCCCTTGCTATTTGAGCAAACCTTCCCGCAGGAAGGAGAAATCACCCTCGCGCGCCACGATAAGGTGATCGAGCAACCGAATGTCGAACAGCGCCGCAGCCCGGGCGATGCGTTCCGTCAGCACCCTGTCCTGCGGACTGGCCTCGGCCGCACCCGACGGATGATTGTGCACGAGGATCAACTGCGTAGCCAGCAGTTCGAGCGCCCGCTTGACAATCAGCCGATGGTCGACGACCGTCCCCTGCACGCCACCCTGACTCACGCGCTGCCGCTCGATGATGCGGTTCGAGGAGGTAAGGTAGACCACCCAGCACTCCTCGTGATCGAGACGTTCCAACTGCGGGCGGAACAGCCGCACCACGTCGTCGCTCGTTGCGATCACCTCGGCCGCAGCGCTCTGCGCCTCGGCGACGCGCCGCCCGTATTCGGCCGCAGCCAGCAGCAGCCGGGCCCGCCGCAGCCCCAGACCGCCCAGCATGCGCAGGCGCGGAAGCTCGGTCCGGGCCAGCCGCTCGAGCGATTCGCCCGATGCCTGCCACAGCGCATCGGCCGCCTGCTCGTCGTCGAGCAGCAGGGCCAGCAGCTCCCGGTCATCCAGCGCAGCGACACCGCGCGCCGCCATCTTGTCAGCAATCTGTTTCATGGTCCGATCAGAAAAAAAGCGGGCCGCACCCTACGGAATGCGGCCCGCATGTCACCCTATCGCGTCAGCCTGTCGACACGGTCGAGCAGCGTCGCACACTGCTCGTCGCTCATGTACTGCGCAACGGAGAAGGCCGCCTGCTGCTCGGCCTCCTTCTTCGAGTCTCCCGAGCCGTGTCCCACCTCGATGTCGTCGACGAGCACCGTGCAGCGGAATACGGGGTGTGCGGACGAATAGCCCTGGTCATGATCCGTGCGGAAGAGGATGCGGTGGTGGTTCTTCTGGCTCCACTCGATCAGGCGGCTCTTGAAGTCGGTCTCCGACTCGATCAGTTCGTCGAGATTCAGATACCGGTAATAGATGCCGTTGATGAGCAGGCGGTTGACGAAATCGTACCCCTGATCGAGGTAGATCGCCCCCATCATCGCCTCGAAGGCATCGCCGTAGATATGCTTCTGCACGATGCCCGCGCCGCTGTTGGAGATGACCTGCCGGTCGAGCCCGAGGTGCACGGCCAGCTCGTTGAGCGACTGCCGCGAGACGATCCGCGAACGCAGCTGCGTCATGAAACCCTCGTCGCGGTCGGGAAACTCGATGAAGAGGTAATCCGACGTGACGGCCTCGATGACGGCGTCGCCCAGGAATTCGAGCCGCTCGTTGTTGATCGCCCGGCCGTCCTCCAAAATCAAAGAAGCTGACTTGTGAATCAAAGCCAGCTTGTAGAGTTCGATGTTATGCGGGATGAACCCGAACATATCATCGATGATTCTGTAATAGAGTCTGTTTTCTCCGAAATTCCGTCGGTACGGACGCAACAGGAAGTCGATCACGGCGCCGGAGCTCGAAGACTACAGTTTGCGGAAGATGACCGTCGCGTTGTGCCCGCCGAATCCGAACGTGTTGCTCAGGGCGCACTTCACGTCGCGCTTCTGGGCCGTATTGAGCGTCAGATTCAGGTTGGGGTCGATCGCCGGATCGAGGTTCTCGCAGTTGATCGTCGGGGGCACCACGCCGTGCGTGATGGCGAAGATGCAGGCCAGCGCCTCGATGGCTCCGGCGGCACCCAGCAGGTGTCCCGTCATGGATTTGGTGGACGAGATGTTCACCTTGTAGACATGGTCGCCCAAGACGGCGGCCACGGCCTTCAGCTCGGGACCGTCGCCTGCGGGGGTCGAGGTGCCGTGGACATTCACGTAGTCGATCTCCTCGGGACGGATGCCGGCATCCTTCAGGGCGTCGCGCATCGCCTTGATGGCACCCTTGCCCTCGGGATGGGGCGCCGTGAAGTGGTAGGCGTCGGCCGAAGCGCCGCCGCCGACGACCTCGCAATAGATCCTGGCACCGCGGGCCTTGGCATGCTCATACTCCTCGAAGATCAGCGCACCGGCACCCTCGCCGATGACGAAGCCGTCGCGGTCCCGGTCGAAGGGGCGCGAGGCGTGCTGCGGATCGGCGTTGCGCGTCGAGAGCGCCTGCATCGAGTTGAAGCCGCCGACCGAAGGTTCGTTGACGGCAGCCTCCGAACCGCCGGCCACCATCACGTCGGCCTTGCCGTAGCGGATGGCCTCCATGGCGGCGATCATGCCGTGGTTGGACGATGCGCAGGCCGAGACGGTGCAGTAGTTCGGCCCCATGAAGCCGTACTTCATGGAGATGAACCCGGCAGCGATGTCGGCGATCATGCGGGGAATAAAGAACGGGCTAAACCGCGGGGTTCCGTCCCCAGCGGCATAGCCCAGACACTCATCGAAGAACGACTTGAGTCCTCCGATGCCCGAGCTCCAGATTACGCCCACACGCTCCTTGTCGACGGTCTCGAGGTCGAGGCCCGAATCCTCCACGGCCTGCGTGGCGGCGACGAGGGCATACTGCGTGAAGAGGTCGTACTTGCGAACCTCCTTGCGGTCGAAATGCTGGCTCGGATCGTAATTCTTTACTTCACAAGCAAACTGTGTCTTAAATTTTCCGGCATCGAAATGAGTAATGGGTCCGGCTCCGCTGACACCCTTCTCCAGATTTGCAAAATACTCCTCAATACTATTTCCGAGCGGGTTGATCGTACCGATGCCCGTAACAACTACTCTTCTTTCTGTCATAAATTTAAGGCAAATTAGCCGTGAAACTACTCTTCTGAAAAATTATTTCTTGTGTGCCTCGATGTAGGAGATGGCGTCGCCTACGGTAGCGATCTTCTCAGCGTCCTCGTCCGGGATCTGGATATCGAAAGCCTTCTCGAACTCCATGATCAGCTCCACGGTGTCGAGCGAGTCTGCACCCAGGTGGTTCGTAAAGCTTGCTTCGGGCACTACCTCCGACTCCTTCACACCCAGCTTGTCGACGATGATCTCGACAACTTTCTTTTGAACATCTGACATAATTCTTAAGTTTTTAGTTAAACAATTATTTGGAAATAGTTCAATGACATTTCCGTGGTAATTTTGCGCAAAAGTAACACTTTTTTTATTACTTTTGACAAAACGGCTCTATTTTTTGTTGACAACTTTTTCGACATTTAGCACATTTTCGCAAACAACAACCTAAAAATCACCATATTATGAAATTGCTTCTGATCTCCAATTCCACCAATGCCGGCGAGGAGTACCTCCGTTATCCGATGCCCGAGATCGGGCGTTTTCTCGCGGGCGTGCGCGAAATAGCCTTCGTCCCCTACGCCGCCGTGACCTTCTCCTACGCCGACTACGAAAAGAAGGTGCAGGCCCGCTTCTCGGAGCTGGGCATCCGGGTGCGCTCGGTGCACCGGGCCGCGGATCCCGCGCGTGCGATCCGCGAGGCGGAGGCCGTCTGCGTGGGCGGCGGCAACACCTTCGCACTGGCCAAAAAGATGCAGGAACAGGGGCTCATGGCGGCCATCCTGCGCAAGATCAAGGCCGGGACGCCCTACGTGGGCTGGTCGGCCGGCAGCAACGTCGCCTGCCCGACGATCTCGACCACAAACGACATGCCCATCGTGCAGCCCGAGTCGTTCCGGGCCATCGGAGCCGTGAAATTCCAGATCAACCCCCACTACCTCGACGCCAATCCCGAGGGGCACGCCGGCGAGACGCGCGAGCAGCGCCTGCTCGAATACATCGAGGCCAACCCGCGCCGCTGGGTCGTCGGCCTGCGCGAGGGGTGCATGCTCCGCTACGAGGAAGGGCGGCTGGAGCTCATCGGACGCCGCCCGATGCGCATCTTCAAAAAGGGAATCGCCCCCTACGAGGTACAGCCGGGCGACGACCTTTCCTTCCTGCTCTGACCGCTATAATATAGGTACAGCCCCATGAACCCGCCGTGCGCACGATACGCCCCACCCCCACCGACCGCCGCGCCGGCCGGACACGATGCCGCGCAACAGGCCGGAAGGCCGGGCGCAGTCCCCGCCGGACAACGGGCCGGAAGGCCGGACGCAACCCCTGCCAGACAACAGGCCGGAAGGCCGGGCACGGTCCTCGCCGGAAGACCGGCCGGAGCCCCGTCTGCACGGACCGCCGGACCGGGCGGAAGAATTCCTGCCGAACGCCGCATTCCCGGCGTGCCGGGGCCGTGCGGACAAAACCGCTGCTGACATGTCGAATCGTGAAACCGGTGCATTGGGCGAACGGGCCGCGGCGGAGGCGCTGCGGGCCGCAGGCTACGAGCTGCAGGCCCTCAACTGGCGGCAGGGTCGCTACGAACTGGACATCGTGGCGAGCAGGGACGGGGTGCTGCACTTCGTGGAGGTCAAGACGCGGCAGGCCGACAGCCTCACGCCGCCCGAAGCGGCCGCCACGCACCGCAAGTTTCACGCGCTGCGCCGCGCCGCCTCGGTCTACCTCGCCGCGGCGGGGTGGCAGGGCGAGGTGCAGTTCGACCTGGCGGCCGTCACCGTGGCGACCGACGGCGCAACCGACGTCCGGCTGATTGAAAATGCCATGGAATGCCACTGGTGATTTTGCATTTCCGACAAATTGTGTTACCTTTGTCCGTTTGAAAATGAAATCCTTGCCGCCGTGCCGTGCGGCGCGTCCGCAGGGAGTTGTGATCGTCGAAAACCAATACAGCAAACCGTAAACCGATGTGGTTATATAATTTCGGTCTGACGCTCTACGTTTGGCTCATCCGGCTCGTCGCGCCGCGGCACCCCAAGGCCCGGCTCTGGATCGAGGGACGCAGGGACCTCTTCCGCCGCATGAAGGAGACCATCGACCCCGCCGCCCGCATCATCTGGGTGCACGTGGCCTCGCTCGGCGAATTTGAACAGGGACGCCCCATCATCGAGCAGCTCCGCAAGACCCATCCCGAATACAAGATCCTGCTCACCTTCTTCTCGCCTTCGGGCTACGAGATCCGCAAGAACTACAAGGGAGCGGACTACATCTTCTACCTGCCGATCGACACGCCGCGCAACGCCCGCCGTTTTCTCGACGCGGCGCATCCCGAGATCGCCATCTTCGTGAAGTACGAATTCTGGCTCAACCTGCTCGCCGAGCTGCGCCGCCGCAAGGTGCGCACCTACGTTGTGTCGGCCATCTTCCGCCGCGACTCGGTCTTCTTCCGCCCCTACGGCGGCATGTGGCGGCAGGCGCTCGAATCCTTCGACGTGATGTTCGTGCAGAACGAGGAGTCGAAAAAGCTCCTGGCAGAGCTGGGCTTCGACAACGTCCTCGTCGCCGGGGACACGCGCTTCGACCGCGTGGCCGAGATCGCCCGCGCCGCCAAGCAGGTGGATGTCATCGAGCGCTTCCGCGGCGACGGCCGGCTCTTCGTTGCCGGCTCGACATGGGGTCCCGACGAGGAGCTGCTCATCCGCCTGATGAACGACAATCCCGACATAAAGTTCGTCGTGGCACCCCATGAGATGGACGAGAGCCGCATCGCGCACCTCATCGCCGAGACCCGCGGCGGCGCCCTGCGCTACACGCAGTGCACCTCGCGCACGGGCTACGGCTCGCGGCAGCTGCTGATTCTCGACACGGTGGGGCTGCTTGCCTCGGTCTACGGCTACGCCACGTGGAGCTACATCGGCGGCGGCTTCGGCGTCGGCATCCACAACACGCTCGAGGCGGCGACGTTCGGACTGCCCGTGGCCTTCGGACCCAACTACAAGAAGTTCAAGGAAGCGCGCGACCTGGTGACGCTCGGTGCCGCCCGCCCGGTCAGCACCTACGAGGAGCTGCGCGCATGGTTCATCCCGCTGCGCGACAACGAGGAGTTCCTGCAGAAGACCAGCCGCATCGCCAAGGACTACACGACACGCCATCAGGGCGCCACGAACATCATCGTCAAGACGATCTTCCACTGACCGCCCCGGGACAGGCCGTTCCATTCGCAACGAGAGGGGGGGGGAGGCAAAGCAAAGGGAAGGAAGACAAGAGAAGACAAGATAAGACGAGCGGGGACGGAAGAAAAGGGGAAGACGAAACCCGCCGCAACAGAAAAGGCCGCACATCCGTGGATGTGCGGCCTTCCTGTTCCGCCATATCGGTCAGCCCGGCAGCAATACGGGAAATCGCCGTTCGGACGCGATTTTGACCCGCCATCGGCACGGAGGGATCACCCGGAAGGCATCTCCGTTCGGACAAGGCCACTCGCCCGCGCGGGACACCTTTGCGGAAAGGGCGGCACCGGTCAGCGGCAGAGCGCCCCGCAATAGTCCCTGAACTCCTCCCAGTCGTAATAGGGCGCTCCGGGAAGCGGCAGCCGGGCATCGTGCTCGTTGTGCAGTATGCGGACCTTCACCTTGCCCTCTTCGTTGCGGAAAAAGACGAACTGAATGTTCGCCGCCATGGGCGAAACCTTCTCGACACTCCACACGCGGGCCACCTCGCCCGGATCCGCAACCCGCGCCGAGGCGCCTTCGATCCGCAGCAGCGAGAGCAGCGGCATCAGAAAGGCGTCGTGACCGAAACGCAGCGACGCTGCCACCTGCTCCCGTCCGTCGATCACGCGCTGCGCCGTCTCGACGATATTGCGCAGCAGAGGCCGTGCGCTGGCCGCGATCTCCGCGCCGTAGGCCGCCGAAGGGCCCATTTGCAGATAGCGCAGCGCATTTTCGCTCTCCCACAGCGCATAGAGCTCCTCGTCGGTAAAGAGATCGTAGCACGACAACCCGAGGTGCGCGGCATCCTGGGCCATCCCCGCCACGACATAGAGCTGCCGCATGAAAAGCAGCGGATCGTCGACCGCTCCCGGATCGGTAAGGAGCGCCGCGACAAAGCGGGCGGGGTCGAGGCGCACGCGCAGCAGGCTGTCGGACGCACGCTCCGCCTCGGCATCATGCGCCGCATAGCCGCTGGCGAGATAAGGCAGGTAGCGCTCGCTCGCCTCGCGGACCATGACCAGCGAAGGATTGAGCTCCTTGAGCCGTTCGTTGAAGGCCGCCATGCTCAGGATGCAGCGCGGCACGAGCGTCGCGCGGCTCTCGATACGGACCTCGCGGCCTCCTTCCGTGGAGAAGAGCCGGGGCCAGGTGCGGAACATCCGCTCGGCAATGCCGCGGTGTTCGGCCACGCCCCGGGGCGTCAGGTCGCCGTAGCGCGAGCGGGCATCGTTGGCCAGGCACTCGACCTTGTGCAGCAGCTCCCGCCCCGCAGGGGTCAGCACGCCGGCCGCCGCAGCCTGCCGCAACGCCGCAAGCGGCGCCTCGTAGGCCTCGGGCGAGGCGTGGTAGCGGCTTCCGTGGCGTCCGTAATGGCTGATGTAGAAGACCTCGTACCCCTCGGGCACCGGCACGTCGGAGGGAGTTCCGGGTTCGTAGGAGTGGTAGATACCCGCCGCACGGTCACGGCAGCCGGCAATCTCCGCCAGGGTTGTCTGCGCCGCGGCATAGCCTGCCGTCAGCAGCGGCACAAGCAGAAAAAGGGCACGCAGCGCACGCATCGTCCGTCTCACTGTTTGTGGGTCATGATGTCGAGGACAAGGCGGTCGGTCTCGTTCATGCCGTCGCGGCCGATGGTCGTGAGGTTGTGGATACACTTGTCCACATCCTCCTCGATGATCCCCTCTACCGGCGTCACGCAATGGCCGTCCATGGCCATCATCGCCGACAGCACGGCCGTCGAGACTCCGCTCGTGAGCTTCATCGCGCAGCTCGGCTTCGCCCCGTCGCAGATCATGCCCGTCAGGTTGGCAATCATGTTCTTCACGGCGGCCACCATCTGGTCGTAGCCGCCGCCCATCAGGTAGACGATGCCGCAGCTCGACCCCGTGGCGGCCACCACGCAGCCGCAGAGGGCCGACAGCCGCCCGAGGCTCTGCTTGATGTAGACGACCGTCAGGTGGCTCAACATCAGGGCGCGGATCGTCTGCTCCTCCGTGGCACCGGTCTCCTCGGCGTAAACCACGACGGGCAGCGTCGCGGCGATGCCCTGGTTGCCGCTTCCGGAGTTGCTCATCACGGGGATCATCGCCCCGGCCATGCGGGCGTCGCACGCCGCCGAGGTGTAGGAGAGGATGCGCGAAAAGATGCTGTCGCCCATCACCCGCCGCTCGCGGTCGCAGCGCAGCGTGCGGCCCACACAGTGGCCGTACTCCCCGGCAAACGACGTCTCGGCGGCAGCCTTGTTCAGGCGGCGCGTCTCGAGGATGAAGCGGATCTCGTCGAGAGGTGTGGTCATGGCGAACTCCCAGACGCGGTGCAGCGTCAGCGGCACCTCGCCCTCATCGGCTTCGGACGCGGCGTTTTGGCGCTTGTCGAGCAGCACCTCGCCGTCGCGCTCCACGTAGACGAACGTCGTGTGGCCTCCGGCAATGACGGCCACAGCGCGGTGCCCGCCGGCACGGACCTCCACCTCGATGTAGAGTTTTTCGGTAATGCCTTCCTTCAGGGCGATGGCGATGCGCTTTTCGTCGATCATGCTACGGCCGTCAGCCACGGCGTCGGGCGTCACGTCGCGCAGCACCTCCAGCTGGTACTCCGAGCGGCCGATCGTCGCACCGAGCGCCACGGCAATCGGCAGGCCGATCATCCCCGTGCCGGGGATGCCCACACCCATGGCGTTCTTGAGGATGTTGGCGCTCAACCGCACGTCGATCCGCTCGGGCCGGCAGCCCAGCGTCTCGGCGGCGCGCGCCGTACACAATGCCACGGCGATCGGCTCGGTACAGCCGATGGCCGGCACGACCTCGCGCTGCACGAGGCCGATGATCTGTTTGCGTTCTTCTTCCGGTAGCATATGCATTCGTTGTTGTCTTTGCCGATACACGAAACAACCCGGCTTGCGATCCGTCAGACGGGGCAAGGTCGGGAATGCGGCCGCTCGGGGCAGCCGCCTCATACAAAGATACACTTTTTTTGTTATTTTTGTCACACACAAGCACACAACAATGGAAAAACCCGAAAACCGGCCCTGGGAGGTCCTCTCGAGCGAATACCTCGCCCGCGAACCGTGGTTCACCGTGCGCCGCGAGCGGCTGCGCCTGCCCGACGGACGCATCGTCCCAAGCTACTACGTGTTTGAATACCCCGCGTGGGTGAACGTCATCGCCATCACGCGCGACGGGCACTTCGTGATGATCGACCAGTACCGCCACGGACTGGGCGAGACCGACTACGAGATCACGGCCGGCGTCGTCGAGCCGACCGATGCGTCGCTGCTGGCGGCGGCGCAGCGCGAGCTGATGGAGGAGACGGGCTACGGCGGCGGGCAGTGGCGCGAGATGATGACCCTCTCGGCCAACCCCGCGACGCAGAACAACCTGACGCACACCTTCCTGGCCACGGGCGTCGAGCGGCAGGGCGACCAGCACCTCGACCCGACCGAGGACCTGCGCGTGCACCTCTTCACCGAGGAGCAGGTGCTCGAACTGCTCCGCACGGGCGCCATCCGCCAGGCGCTGATGGCGGCGCCGCTGTGGCGCTACTTCTGCGAAAAACGCAACTGACGCACGCAAGGCCCGGCCGGACGACCCGCCGCTCCCCCACCCCTGCCCTCAAAAAAAACGGCCCTTCGCAAATCGAAGGGCCGTTTTTTTGTCACCGCACCGGGCGATCACTTGCCGACGGTCTGCGCCAGCGCGAAGAAGTACTGCGCGGGGTCGAGCCCGAGGGCCTTGAGCAGTTCGTCGGCGGGGGCACTGCCGCGCGTGACGGACTTCAGGCCGTGCCCGGCCGTGTAGAGGTTGACATTCTCGGCACAGCCCGCGGCATCCTGTCCGCAGAGGTAGTGCACCTTCTCGGCCGGCATTTCCCGGTCGGCATAGACCGACAGATCGGCGATGTAGACCAGATTGAGCGGCGCGGCCACGGCAAAGGGCTGCGCGGCGGAGAGGTTGCGCAGGTCACCCTCGGCCACGCGCACGAGCTTGTGCGCCGGGGCCTCGTAGCGGTAGACCCCCTCGGCAAAGAAGGCATAGACGCGGATGGGATAGAGCGCCAGCGCCGACGGTGCCGTCAGGCGACCCTCCTCGGGACGGTTCACGCCCGCGGCGGCCCACAGCACACCCGAGAGTTCCTCGAGCGACAGCGGCTCAGCGGCGTATTCGCGCCACGAACGGCGATTCTGCAACGCCTCGTTGATGGTCAGGCCCGCCTGCGGGTCGACGGGCAGCAGCGCGATTTCGGCGCCGTGCACGACGGCCGTAGCAGGTTCGGAAGCCTCGCTTCCCGACTGTGATTGTCCGCCTCCGCACGCTGCGAAGAGCAGCGCCGCAAAGGCCATAGCGGTTCTTTTCATCGTATTCGGATTTTTCAGGTTCATGCAAAGATACGTTTTTTGCCGAAAAAAGGGTATCTTTAGGGGCGTAAAAAAAACGAAAAATCATGACACCCGCGAGCGTATACACCCTCTTCTTCTCCCCGACCGGCACCACGGCCCGCACGGCCGATGCTATCGCCGCCGCCCTGGCGCGCGACACGGCCCGTCCGGATGCCAGCGTCCCCGTCCGCCGCATCGACCTCACGCATGCAGCCGCCGCACCCGTCACCCTGCCCCCGGAGGCTGCCGTCGTCATGGCCGTACCCGTCTACGGAGGGCACGTTCCGCCGCTGGCGGCCGAACGCATGAAGCAGGTGCGCGGCACGCAGACCCCGGCCGTCATCGTCGCGGTCTACGGCAACCGTGCCTTCGAGAAGGCCCCCGCGGAGCTGGCCGCACTGGCCGCCGCGCAGGGATTCCGCCCCGTCGCTGCCGGAGCCTTCATCGGCGAGCACTCCTACAGTTCGCCCGCCACCCCCATAGTGGCCGGGCGTCCCGATGCCGACGACCTGGCCCGCGCCGCCGCCTTCGGGGCCGCCGTGCGGCAGAAGCTCGCCTCCACAAAGGCGGACGAAGCCCCCGCTACGGTCGACGTGCGCCGGCTGAAAGCCCCCGCCACGCCGCTGTGGCCGCTGCTGCGCTTCATCGTCTTCGCCCTCGGCTACCTGCGCCGGCAGAAGCGGCATCCGGTTGTCTACCTGCCCGTCACCAATGCCGACCTGTGCACCCACTGCGGACGCTGCGCGGCCGTCTGCCCCACCGAGGCGATCCGGCGCGGCGACGAACTGCACACCGATCCGGACCGCTGCATCCGCTGCTGCGCCTGCGTCAAGGGATGCCCCGTCGGGGCGCGCACCTTCGACACACCCTTCGCCGCAGCCCTGGCGCGCAATTTCGGCAAGCGCAAACCGCCCGTCACGCTATTGTAAAAAAGCGGCGGGCAGAGCTTCCGAGCGCTCCGTCCGCCACCTGCATCGAAGGCATCACCGCCCCCACTCGCCGGTCAGTCGAGCCGGCAGACCATGACCAGCTCGCCGTCCCGCTCCGCAAGCAACTCGAACCCCTCGCGGAGGTACCACGCCGCGGCGCGGTTTTCGCGCTGCACGGAGAGCGAGACCTGCGTGCATCCCTCCTGCCGCAACCGTTCGAGCATCGCCCGCAGCAACAGCGTCCCGATGCCCCGCCCCCGGTATTCGGGATAGAGCGCGACGGCCAGTTCGGGCGTCGCGTCATCGACATGGCCGAATCCGTACATGCGGCGCACCCACACGGCGCCCGCGACGCGGCCGTTGCACACGGCCACAAGGCACCGGTCGTCCGCCGCCCGGCCGAACTCCTCGACATAGCGCCGCAAGGCAGGCTCCTGAAGCACCGTCCGCGGCACGGGCGGCGCCCCGTCGGGACGCCAGACCGCCTCGTAGAGAAACTCCGTCAGCAGCCACTGCTCCCCGGCGCGGAGCGGGCGGATCGTCACGCCCGCCATGCTACTCCATGTAGGCATCGACGGTCAGCGGCTCGTCGCCCACCTCGACCGTCAGTTCGGTCAGCTCGCCGCGCGCGTTCTCGTAGCGGAACAGGTAGCGGGAGTTCTTCTCGAGCAGGAACGACAGCACATCGTTCATGTCCTGCAGCGGCCCGGCCGTGCGGCCGCCGCCCATCTGCTCGCCGTCGCGGAAGACATCGACGTTCGCCGCGACGCGGTCGCCCGACTGCGAGGCGTGGCGCCGGTCGCGGAACATGCGCAGCGCCACCTTCACGTGCGTGCCCTGCCGCTCGGCATCCGAAGCGAAGGCCTCGTAGGTATCCACGTAGCGCTGCGTGACATCCACGGCATGCACGTCGCGCGACTGCTCGCTCCACACCATCGGGAACCAGTCGCCCGTCGGACGGAACGACACGGCATAGATCGCATGGTTGCGGTCCCCGGCCACGGCCTGCCCGGCATCGGCCAGGTACCATGCGCGGTCGAGCGCCCACGGCTGGTAGTACTCCGTGAAGTGCCATACGCCGTCGATCCACACCTCCGTCCAGCTGTGGTTGCCGCGGTTGTCGTGCCAGGCCGCCGTGCCGGCGAAGCGCGCCGGAATGCCCACGGCCCGCAGCGCATCGACGAGCAGCACCGAGAGTCCCGTGCAGGAGGCCATGCCCTGACGCATCGACTCGGCGGGGCTCTGGTTGGTCTTCTCGCGCAGCGTGTTGTACTCGACGCCCACGACGGCGGGCAGGATGCGGTTCACCGTATCGAGCGCCGCCGCCAGCTCCCGGCATCCGGCCACGCGGGGTGCCAGCCGTTCGTAGAGATCGCGGCGCCAGGCGTCGCGCACCTCGTCGACCACGGCATAGGGCAGCACCTCGTTCAGGAAGACGGAATCGGGCAGCGTCTTCGCCCACGGAAACTCCTCGCGGGCAAGGCAGGCGTAGCGGACATTCTCGCGCAGCAGGTCGAGCGACATCGTGTCGCGGTCGCCGCGCGGCATCCACGCGATAAGCCACGCCATCGCGGCCCGCTCGTCGCGGGGCGTCTCGCGCAGCAGTGCCCGCAGGCTGTCGACCCGGGGCGCATCGGCCAGCGCCGCATCGAGCAGCGGTTCGTATTCGGCCGGGATGCCCGCGCCGTAGGGGCCGCCGCAGGCCGTGGCCGCAGCGGCAAACAACAGAAGGAGAAGTCTCTTCATCGGGAAGGTTTTTAGGACAATGTGTTCAGAATTTCGGCGATCGTCCGCTCGTCGCAGGCGATGGTGGCGTACTCGGGAATCCCCTCGACGCCGCCCATCGAGACGGCGGGGTTGCGATAGGTCATGCCGCTCTCACGCAGGCAGCGGGCGCTGAAGTGCAGGGCATCGACCCCCGCGGCGGCGATCCGTGCAGCATTCGAGGGGCGCACGCCGCTGCCGGCCATGATGTCGATGCGGCCGTCGGCCTGCCGCACCAGCTCGCGCAGCCGTCCGAGCCCCTCCTCGGCCGTATTGCGGCCGCCGGAGGTCAGTACGCGCCGGCAGCCCGCACGCACGAGCGCCTCGAGCGCCTCGCGCTGGTCGCGCACCATGTCGAAGGCGCGGTGGAAGGTCACCTCCATGCTGCCCGCCTCGGCAACCAGCGCCGCCGTGCGCGCCTCGTCAATCTGCCCGTCGGCGGTCAGCAGCCCCGCGACCACGCAGTCGGCCCCCTCGGCCCGTGCGAAGCGCACGTCGTCGAGCATCTGTGCGAACTCCTCGTCCGTATAGAGGAAATCGCCGCCGCGGGGGCGGATCATCACGCTCAAGCGCACACCCCCGATGCGCCGGGCCTGCCGGATGGCGGCGGCCGAAGGGGTCGTTCCGCCCTCGTAGGGCGAAGCACACAGTTCCACGCGCGTCAGACCCGCGCGGGCGGCCGCACGGCACGCCTCGATGCCGTAGGCACACAGTTCGGTCTCGATCATACGTGCGAAATTAACGATTTGCGGCGGAATACGCAAACGCGCGGAGCAGAAAAAAGCCTCCGTTCGCAGCAGCGCACGGAGGCATTCGCCAGCGGCGGGCGGCGGTTACGGCCGCTCGATGACCGTGACGGCGACCGGGCCGTGGGCCCCGAAGACGAGGGCCTGCTCGATATCGGCCGTCTTCGAGGGGCCCGAGATGAAGCAGCCGTAGGCGAAGTCGCCGACCTCGGGCCGCACGACAGCCTCGTGCATCGTGTCGACCAGCGCATCGTGCGGGATGACGATCGCAAGGGCCGTGACGCCGAAGTAGAGCGCCTTGTGGCGCACCTGCTGCGGCACCCACACGGCGCCGTTCTCGGCGACGCCGAAGGCCCCCGGGACAACCGCCAGGTCGAGGTCGACCAGCTCGCGCGGATCCTCCGCACGGTCGGGATTCAGCGTCACAAGGGTCACCTCGGACAGCGTCGAGGCGACGCTCCGCGCCTCGGGGAAGCAGCGGCGCACAACCTCGTCGAGCCGCTCGTCCGGCGTCATGGCGACGAACCGCCCGCCAGCGGCCTCCAACCGGGCGGCGAACATCGCACGGCGGTCGTCGAAGCGCTGGGGCGTGAAGTCAAAGTCGGGATAGGGTCTCTCGGGCATGCCCGACGAGGCCAACCGACGCAGTATCTGTTCCTTATCGTTCATGTTTCTTCGTTTTTTTCCATTGTGCATCGAATGTCCGGGGTGCGAAGGGCGGCATGGCGCGGCCGGGGGCACACCACGGATTCAGGCGGTTTTCGAGCAGCACACGCGGCAGATGGCCGGCGGCGCGGGCGAGGGCGATACCGCCGTAGAAGCGGCGCGGACCGCCCATGACGAAATCCATCCCCTTGACGGCCATCTTCTTCACCGGATCGGCCAGATGCAGCGAATCGAGCTGCTGCCGCCAGAGGTAGATCTGCTCGCCGAGGTCGATCTTCGCCGGGCAGACGCCCGAGCAGGAGTAGCAGAGCGTGCAGGCCGAGACATTGCCGCGGTGCTGCTGCGGCGAGCGCAGCATCGAGAGGTTGATGCCCAGCGGCCCGGGGATGAAATAGGAGTAGGAGTAGCCGCCCGAACGGCGGTAGACCGGACAGGTGTTCATGCAGGCGCCGCAGCGCAGGCACTTGAGCATGTTGCGGTGCGCGGCATCGGCCAGCCACTCCGACCGGCCGTTGTCGACGATGACGACATGGATCTGCCGCCCGGGCGCGGGCCGGCGGTAGAGCGACGTGTAGGTCGTCACGGGCTGCCCCGTGCCCGAGCGGGCCAGCAGGCGCGTGAAGACCCCCAGCGCCCGCATGTCGGGAATCACCTTCTCGAGCCCCATGATGGCGATGTGCAGGTCGGCGAACGAGGTGCCCAGGTCGGCGTTGCCCTCGTTCGTGCAGACGGCTAGCGCCCCGGTCGAGGCCACGGCGAAGTTGACGCCCGTCATCGAGACATCGGCCTCGAGGAACTTCGGCCGCAGGGCGTGCCGCGCCGCATGCGTCAGGTAGGTCGGATCGCTGTTGCCCGGTTCGGTGCCCATCTCGCGCTCGAAGAGCGCCCCGACCTCCTCGCGCCGCACGCCGATGGCCGGCAGCACGATGTGGCTCGGGGGCATGTGCAGCAGCTGCATGATCCGCTCGCCGAGGTCGCTCTCGACCGCCTCCACGCCCCGTTTCTCGAGATAGGGCGTCAGCCCGCACTCCTCCGAGAGCATCGACTTGCTCTTGATGAGGCGGTGTCCGCCGTGCTCGCGGATGAGCTGCCAGACGATCTCGTTCATCGCGGCGCCGTCCGCCGCCCAATGCACCACCATGCCGTTGGCCGTGGCGTTGCGCTCGAACTCCTCGAGGTAGTGGCCCAGACGGCTCAACGTGTGGAGCTTGATCTGCGAGGCGGCGCTCCGCAGCGCCTCCCACTCGGGAATGCTCTCCATCATGCGGTCGCGCTTCTCGCGCACGGCGTAGAGCGCCCTGTCGTGCCACGCCATGCGTTCGGCGTCGGCGACGAAGTGCCTTGCGGCTTCGGAATGCGTACTCATGACTGCGAATTGAGAATTTCGACGATGTGGATGGTCTTGATCGGAAGCCGGTCGTGGTCGATGATGCCCTGCTGGTGCATCAGGCACGAGGCGTCAGCGCCGGTGATGTATTCGGCACCGGTGGCCATGTGGCGGCGCACCTTGTCGCGGCCCATCGCCACCGACACGGCATTCTCCTCGACGGAGAACATGCCGCCGAAGCCGCAGCACTCGTCGCGCCGTTCGGGTTCGACGACCTCCACGCCGTCGACCATCGCCAGCAGGTCGCGCAACTTCGAGTAGCTGGGCACGTGCTGCTCCGAGGGCGACGAGAGGCCCATGTGCCGCACGCCGTGGCAGGAGTTGTGCAGGCTCACACGGTGCGGGAAGCGGGCGTCGAGGTGCGTCGGGCGGAGGATGTCGTGGATAAACTCGCAGACCTCCCAGATCCGCGCATCGACGCAGGCGTGCGGCCGGTAGTCGGGCAACAGCCGCGGGTAGCCCTCGCGCACGAAGACCACGCAGCTGGACGACGGCCCGACCACGTAGTCGTACCCGGCAAAGAGTGCATCCATGCGTTCGGCCAGCGCCCGCGCATCGCGCTCGAATCCGGCGTTGGCCATCGGCTGTCCGCAGCAGGTCTGCTCCAGGGGATAGTCCACCTCGCAGCCCAGGCGCGTCAGCAGTTCACAGGTCGCCTGCCCCACCCGGGGGTAGACGGCATTGATGTAACAAGGTATGAAGAGTCCTACTTTCATCTGCAATGCGTCCTCGGAAGTGCATGCGGCCACGCGGCCGCACGCGATCGGGAACCGGCCCCAAAGATAAGACATCCGCCGCAAAATTCTGCATCCAAAGACAAAAAAAAAGAGGGAGAACCCTCTTTCGGAAAGGTTCTCCCCCGTCTTCGACGCAAGGTGCGTCCGCATTATTTGATCTCGATCTGTCGGGATGCAGGCGCCGTCACGGTCTCCTTCTTCTTCGGGATCTCGACCGTCAGCACGCCGTTCTCGACCGAAGCCGCGATCTTCTCCTTCTCGACATTGTCGGGAAGAATCAGACTCTGCTGGAACTGGCTGTACGAAAACTCGCGCCGCAGGTAGGTGCCCTTGTGCTTCTTGTCCTCGTCCTTGTGCTCGTTCTTCTTCTCCATCGAGATCACCAGCTCGTTCTCCTCGTTGATGTGGACCTTGAAGTCCTCCTTGGTCATGCCCGGAGCAGCCACTTCGATCTTGAAGTCGTCCTCCGTCTCCAGGATGTTCACGGCAGGTGCCGTTACGTTCGACTTGTCCACCCATTCGTTACCGAAAAAGTCATTGAAAATGCTCGGCAACCAATTCTGATTTCTTCTGACAGGCATCATAATTTTGTCCTCCTTATTTGATTTTAGTTTAACATTCGTTTTTTGTCCCCGCCCCTTTCGGAGCGGTTTCACTCCCCTATCGGTCAAATCCTGTGCCAGAACAAAAATCACCGAAAATTGTCACCCTTTGTCACAAAAGCGGAAAAATCGTCACGTCACGACGTCAGCTTGTCATGTTTTTCGTATCTTCGGGACATGGACAACAGCGAACTGACATTCCGGCCGGCACGCCCCGGCGAGCAGGAGCGCATTCTGGAGATCATCGGCCAGGCGCAGGCACAGATGCGCGCCGCGGGGAGCGACCAGTGGCAGGACGGCTACCCGGCCCGCGCCGACATCGACGCCGACATCGCCCGCGGGGCGGGCCATGTGCTCTGCCGCGCCGACGGCACGATCATCGCCTACGGAGCCCTCTTCTTCGACGGCGAACCCTCCTACGCGACGATCCGCGGCGCCTGGACCACCGCGGGCGACTACGTGGTGCTGCACCGGCTGGCGGTCGCCGACGGCGAGAAGTGCCGCGGCGCAGCCACGGAGTTCCTGCGCCGCACCGCCTCGCTGGCCCGCAGGCGGGGCACGCCGGCATTCCGCGTCGACACGAACTTCGACAACCGGCCGATGCTGCACCTGATGGAGAAGGAGCACTTCTTCTACTGCGGAAAGATCCGCTGCCGCAACGGCGAACGACTGGCATTTGAAAAACGGCTCCTGCCGCCACAGAAGCCGTGATGCAGGGCGTGCCCGGAGGTGCGACTACAACACAATATATTATTTGGGATTATTTGGGGCGACCCGGAAGCGTCCTGTCCCAGAGAGCCAACGCGCGACGCCCCGGTCATACGAGACCATATCCCCGGAGCCTGGCCGGGGAGAGTCCGACCTCCCCGGCGTAAGGGACGCCGGAAGACGCGGCGCGAAGGAGGCTGGAAGCTCCGGCCGCGGACCGGCAGTCCCAAAAGAGGATAAACGCAGCCCCGCTTCCGGCGGCGATGCCTGCTGAAAAAAAGAGAGATGGAGTCAGTCGCGGGAAGAGAAGAGGCCCCGGCGCCCGGCGCCCCGCCGGACGGGCACCCTTGTCCGGGCATGTCGGCACATGCTTGCAGATTGTAAGGACACGGCACACGACCGGGCATACAAACGCCCGAAACCACCCCCTCCCTGCCCCGTCTCGGACCGGTTCGGGAAAAAGCGGCCGCACGCACCCGCGGAAGGCCGCACGAGCGGATACGGCACAAAAAATCCGGTCCCCGCGAAGGGACCGGACAACCAGTATTCGCAGAGCGGCACACCCGCTCCACGACAAACGAAATCCGGAATCGCCGTGATTCCGGATACACTATCCGCATGCCGCTAATGCGTCACGATATGCTTGAAGAACTCTTCGAGCGGGATGCCGTAATAGTCACACAGATCAGCCAGCGTCGTAAGGGAGATGCTGTGCCGACCGCTCTCGATTCGCCCGATATTCAGATCAGTATCAAAACGCACGTTTTCCTGCGTCAAGCCACGCTCCCGGCGAACGGCTTTCAATCTCTCTACAACCTGCTGCACCAACAAGTCATTGCGCCTTTGTTGTTTCATATTGCAAATTACTGCAATAATGAGATCAAATTTTACTACATTCTTGTATCGGGGGGGGGTATTTCGGACATTTCAGACGCTATTTTGCACTGTTTATTTCCCATAAATACCAAAATAAGCCATCTTTACCCGCACGGGGAACCGCAGATTCACGGCAAAACCGGATCGACATCCGCCCAATTTGTACCATAAACAGCAGAAATGTACATACAGGGCCACAACCCCACCCGCCCCCGCAGCCGACCGAGCTTCAGCATCCGGGACGCCTACATCCCGGAGGGGAGCTCCTCCGGAAGCGGCCGTACCGCGACAATGCTGTCGACGACAAACTTCGTGAAACCGCGCCACGGCAGCGCCCCGAAATACTCCCGGTAGTGCAGCTCGAGCGTGCGCCCGCTCTGGAGCATCAGCTCGCGGGCCAGCTCCTCGTCGTCCACCGAGAACTCGAACTCATAGGACTGAATCGATCCGGCCGTCTTGGAGCGGATACCCGACTGGATCAGCTTGCCTTCATAGGTTTTGAACAGCACCCCCTTGTAGACGACATAATTCAGTTCGCCGCTCTTCACACCCTCGCCGAAGACGAAGTAGAAGCGGAAATAGACAAACAGCGCCAGTGCGACAACGGCCACCGACAGAAGCACCACCCAAAATTTTTTCATATTCCGACTTGTTGTTATTCACGACCCGTTGTGCATGCCCGATCACCACTCCGAAAGCATCCCTGCGGACCATGCCCTCGTCCGGGCCCGATCCAGCGGAGGGAACCTTTCACACACCCTTCTCCGCACACGCCGCACACACAATACAAAAACGAGAGCCACATCGCTGCGACTCTCGTTCTGTGGTACCACCAGGAATCGAACTATTTGATTAAGTGGCTGTATCTCTTTGAATTGGATCTCAGCAAAAGGGACTGTCTCCCGCGGTTGCTCCACCGAAAAACCGCACCATTTTGCAGGGTTTCACGGGGTCGATTTCCTACTACGATGCAAAGATAACCTTTTATTTTGAAAAGCAAGCAGATGCCTTCCGATTTTGCTCCGCTTTTTATCGTCCTTTCCGAGTTTATAATGCGATGCAATTCTGATCCTGATTTCAGAGTGGAAGTTAGAATCTCTTGTACGGAACCATAGTATAGTAATAGAAAGAGCCAGAATACATTGATTCTGGCTCTTTCTATTTTCCCATCTCAATACCGCCGAAGCAGTAGAATTTAGATTCAAACCTCGTCGCAGGTACGATCGAGCCGAAGACGTCGTCTCAATACCGCCGAAGCAGTAGAATTTAGATTCTGTTGCGGTTCAACCAGCATTTATTGCAACGGGATGTCTCAATACCGCCGAAGCAGTAGAATTTAGATTCGAAAAGTACGCCAAGCTCACCGGCACCTCGCCCGTGTCTCAATACCGCCGAAGCAGTAGAATTTAGATTCATTAGCGAATTTTGTGGTCCGGACCGGCGCTACAAGTCTCAATACCGCCGAAGCAGTAGACTGCGAATAATCCATCCACACGTATCGAATGCCAAAGAACCTCCGGCCCATCTTCCATGGTTGGGAGTCATCCCAAAAACAAATATAGGCATAAAAAATCACTCCTGCAACTGTTTTCGTGTGCAAAAGGTTGCATGGGCAGCCAAAAAACCGTATATTTGATATATCCATCCTGACCCAGACCGATGAAACCGCGCCGCATCATCCTGATCCGGCATGGCGAATGCCATGCGAACAACGACGAAAGCAAATTCGCCACGGAGCCCGACTATACAATCGAACTCACGGCCAAGGGTGTGGAGCAGGCCCGTCAGGCAGGGCGCGCGTTGAAGGAGTTGCTGGGCGACGAATCGGTCTATTTCTACATCTCGCCGTTTTGGCGAACCCGCTCGACCTTTGAGAACATCGTCCGCTCGTTTCCCCGGAGCCAGTTCCGTTACAGTGAGGAGCCACGCCTGCGGGAGCAGGAGTGGGGCTATCTGCGTACCTATGGGGAGTTGAAACGGCTGAAAGCGGAGCGAACCGCCTATGGCGCCTTCTACTACCGTTTCCCGGGCGGTGAGGCCGGCACGGATGTCTATGACCGCATCAACGATCTGCTGGGTTCGCTGCACCGCGATTTCCGCGACGAGGACTATCCCCGCAACTGCGTGCTGATTACCCATTCGCTGGCCATCCGGCTCTTTGTCATGCGGTGGTTCCACCTGACGGTTGAGGAGTTCGAGGAGATGCGTTCACCCGCGAACTGCGCCCTGACGATTCTGGAACTGGACGAGACGGGCGACGAATACCGGCTTCTGACCCCGCTGGCCCGGAATCCCGAAGCTCCGATCCGTCGTCGTCCCATCCGCCTGCCCGAGCCGGACGAAGCAGAATAAAACAGCATATAAATTTCCTAAATACCCAAGAAAACCTATGGAAAACGCATACCAATCCATCGGCCTGTTTATCGATGGAGGCTACTACGCCAAGGTGAACGAGGCGCTTGCTGCGCAGGCGTCGCTCAATATCGACATGGGCAGTCTGATGTACCTTGTGCGTCAGCAGGTAGCCCGCATCGGCGGCCACGCCCTGTCGGACTGCCACATTACTGAGAGCCACTACTTCCGTGGCCGTTACCGTGTCTATGATGCCAACAACAAGCATCTGCTCTACAAGGAGCGGCGCTTCGAGGATGCATTGATTGAGAACGACGTGATCTTCCACTACAAGCATCTGCGCGAGGTGCAGCACGATGGCGAGACGACGGTCATCGAGAAGGGCATCGACGTATGGTTTGCGTTGGAAGCTTACGAGCTTTCGGTCATTCGTAAATTCGACTATGTGGTGCTCATCACGGGCGATGCCGACCACGAGATGCTGATTCGCAAGTTGAAGGCATTGAAGATCCATGCTGTATTGCTCACCTGGGATGTGGACAGCGACTCGTCGGCCACGTCGAAGTTGTTGAAGGACGAGGCCTGCACGCACATTGAGTTGAGCGAGCTGGTTGCTGCCGACCGCGAGCTGCTCGGGCGTCTGTGCCGCCGCGTGAAGAGCGAATAAATGGAGCATGGCTGTACGGCCGTTATGAATGTAAAAGAACCTGCCGAGAGTATCTCTCGGCAGGTTCTTTTGTTTCATGCGAGATGAATTTTACAATAACAAGTATAAAAACGCCTAAAATCTTGATGGTTTGAAATATAATATTTAACTTTATATAAGTTTCAACCTCTCAAAACCCACTGACCCATGACACCAATCGCCGGATTGTTCCTGCTGGGAGGCCATGACCTGGAGATGCTGACAATCCGGGACGTGTTGGATGCGCACGGCTGTGCGTATGCCGACCATCGGTTGCGCTGGGACAATGCCAGATTGAGCAGTTATCGTGAAGAGATAACGCGTTTCGAGAGAGAGAATGCGCAGGGTTGCATATACGGAATCGAGCTCGAAAATGATCTGGCTACATCTCCTGAATGCTATCGGCCGATCGACCATCATAACGAACAATCGAAGGCCCCGAGCGCATTGGAACAGGTGCTTTCGTTGCTTGACATCCCGATGAGCAGGGGATATGGTTTGATCGCGGCAAACGACAAACGATATATCCCGGGGATGCTGGCTTTGGGTGCAACGGATGAGGAGGTTCGGCGCATCCGTCATGCCGACCGTCGTGCCCAAGGGGTTACCGAAGAAGATGATGCCTTGGCGGAAAAAGCCGTTTCGGAAAATTTGAGGCGTGTCGGCGATTTGATTGTTGTAAGAGCATTGAATTCCCGCTTCTCCCCCATTTGTGATCGCTTGTATCCATATCGTTCATTGCTGATTTATACTGCTGCGGAGTGGATGTTCTACGGGGATGGGGCACAGCAAGTCCGCGAGTTGTTCAGCGAGGAATATCACAAAGGAAAGATTTTTTACGGGGGTGGTTCCAATGGCTATGTCGGCGCGAAGGCGTCCTTGTATACGGAACAGGAAATCTGCAAAATGGTTAAAATGATCGAACAGGAGTATGTATAGTTACCACATTTTTTATTTCCCATTCCGCTGGTCGCTGCCGTCCAGCGCAGATCGTATTTTGTCCGAGCAGATGGATCTGAAACAGATCCCGATAGCGGATTATTCGATGTGGGAACGTGTCCAACTGGATGTAACCAAGTCCAAGGCACAACTCTCGGATCAGGAACTTAAGGATGCCCGCGAGTTATTCGGTGAACGTCAATATTTTTTCGACTTTGTTCATCCGGTTCTCTATGATATCAAGGGAAGCAAAAGCCCGCTGATCCATCACTACGAACGACGGGAGCCTAAAAATGGAGAAGTCTCGTATCAGATACAGGTGCACGATAAACTCTATTCGTTGAGAGTTGATGCGATGAATCTGAATCTCTACTCGACAGGAGTAGGTATTTTGTCCTTCTTTATGGCTAACGAGTGCGAAGACCAGAGCAAAGAAGATGCGGTATTGGCGATCAACCAGTTCGGCCGACGAATAATGCCTCCGCACAGCGGAGAGTTCAATCCGAAGTATAGAAATCTTATTGCTTCTTCAATCAAAATTCTCGGGTTGCATGGTGCGACGGGCAAATACGAAGACTGCTTTGATTATGAGGAGCGAGCCTCCGAAAATAAGCGCGGGCTGAACAACGTCTGGGAACCGGCACGTTTCATCAAAAGTCTGATTGAGGATTTGTCCCCAGACCTGGATATTGTTCCGATAATCGACGATCGCATGCTCGTCAACTGCTGGTACGGCAACAATGAACTGTCGAAGCAGGTTGTGGATCATGCAAACGATGAAAAGGATGAGTTTGTCACAGGTAATTTCTGGTACAAGTATGTGTTTGTGGATGCGGGAAACGAACCCGAAGATGAAACTTGCCAGAACGATCCGATGAAGATCCAATTGCTGAAAGATGCCACCTATTTCAGGTGGCAGAAGCTTGGTACATTATACGGAGTGTCTCGTTATTCCTTTGTTGCCTTAACGGATGCAGAATGGTTTGGGGTCAATATCTTGTCCATGCATATGCGCACGATTTATTCCAGATTGTTCGAGCTGATAATCGTTCAACGGGCGTCAATGTTGCGTTTCTCTGCGGAAGTCACTAAAGTAAGTTCGTTGGGTGGCGCCAATCAACGGGAAGTAGCTCGAAGAGTAGGATCGCTATACAAGGAGTATATCCGATTTGTGAACCAAATCTATTTCCGCAGTGTGACCTTGGAGGACCAAGGTATCGAACTGTACGACATGTTAATGAATCAATTCGCATCGCAGGAACAAATAAAAGATCTTGACGAGGAGATCGAGGAGTTGCACCGATATGTAATGCTTTTAGTTGATGAAAGCCGGAATGAGAACGGTGAGACGCTTAACAAACTGGCAGCGATCTTCCTCCCAGCTACGGTGATTGCCGGTATTTTGGGTATGAATAGATATTGTGAGTTGGAGAAGCAAGGTGACTTTTGGATTCATACGGGGATTATTGTTTTGATAACAATTATAGCATATTCAATTATAAACAATAAAATCAGGAGAAAATAATTATGAATCAGGACCTTTCTTTGGTTGGGTGGCCATTGGCAGTTACAATATTGTCATTCTTTGTTGTTGTTTGCGTGATTGTAGTTTTTGCAATCATATATAAAAGCAAACGGAAGATGCTCCAGGCTCAACAAATACATGAGATTGCAGTAATGGACAAGAAGTTTGAGCAAAAGATGCAAATAGAGGAATTACTGAAGCCGAAACGCGACGAAGAATGGATAAGAGAAAAAGATGAAATAAAAAAGCGCCTTGATGAATTATGGTCCAAACGAAATGATGTTACACCTCTCGATATGAAACGTGTAACATTGCTTCATTTGATTCTGGCAGGTAAGAATAACAACATTACGGCTGAGAATCTGGATGAAGAGGCAAAAAAGATCAACAAGATCTATGAAATGGTTAAGGAATGTGTAAAAGATTGACTTTATGGAAATATTGAGAGTTTCGCTGAAGCAACACACCCCTTTGCTTCATTTTCAACCTAATGAGCCGGGTGCGACCCTTCGTGCTTCCGAAGTAAAGCCCCGTCTTGACAGGTATATTATAGAGCATGAGGGTAATGGACCTTATGATACGGTTAAAGAACATCTTAAAACAGCGCACAGAAACTGGTTTATCGACAAGGCTGGAGTATGTGCATTGAATTACAGTTTGAGAATCATTGCTGGGCATATGGATTCACAAATCAGAATCCGTGAAAAAGCACAACCTCAGACTAAAGAGAACCGAGAAACGCATGAGATGGAAACTTATTACTCTCTGGAAAATTTTCCGCTGATTTTATCTAACATGGGAGGTAAAACGGATAGAAACAAATTGGCCAATCTCTCGTATACACAAGAACCTATAGAGTTAATATTCCTGATTGATAAAAAAGAGGGAACAGTCGTCAATAATGGAGAATCTTTGTTATCTATTATTGAAAAGTATATTGTGTCATTTTTTTCTATTAATAATTTCGGACAGAGGAGTGATAAAGGGTTTGGTAGTTTCACTGTCTCCAAAATAAATAACGAAACAGTATCTTTACTTTCACCTTCAGATTGTTATATCAGTTATTATATCGATCATGATAGGAGAAATCAATTTATGACCTTGTTTACTGTCATCGATTACTATTGGAAATATCTGAAATCGGGGATCAACTATACAGTGAGGGAGGTCAATAAATTTGATGAATCCATATATAGGAAATATAGGGATTATTATCACAAATCCTTCTTATATAAATATTTGAATAGAGAAGATATACAATTGACATGGGAAAAGAGGATTGTCAAGCAACAATTACATCTGGCAAGCGCCAAATTAAACGATGATAGGGATGAGAGACCCAATAATTATCCCTATTTTTTTGCAAGGGCTCATCTTGGCTGTCCTGTTAATGGAATTCTCTATAAAAAGATGAAAGGTAAGGTTATCCAGAAATTTAACCGCATAAGCGAATCGTGTGATATGATAAATGTTGTCATATCCAACAACAGAAAGCAGTTTGTTCAGCGCATTCCTGCTCCAATTGTATTTAAGCCCGTATTTGATGGGGTAAAATTTGTTATTTATATTCTATTTGATCAGAAAATTATAGCAGGAATCAATGCTATTCCAAACGATCTGATGTTCAATTTCCAAGAGAAAAAGACGAATTTGAGCGTATCTATACCAATGTTTGTTCAAAGACAAGATGGAAAATATACTATAGATTATTCAGATCTGATAAAATCATTCCATAAATCACTGAATTATAAGTTACCAGTTATAAACGCCCAAAGGAAACAGATAACAGTAGCAAAATTATCTTGATCAGTTGTTAATATATGAGATACTTAGCCATAAATATCGGTCCCATCATCAAGACGTTTTCAATGGCAAGGAAGCCTCGGGAATTTTGGGCGGCAAGCTATATGTTTTCGTACTTGATGGAGTGCATTCTGGACCACCTGGACAATAATGAGAATCTGACCCTGGTGTCTCCTTTTTATCAAAAGGGGTGCTGTCAGAATGCCGGAGTCGGATTATTCCCGGACAGAATATATTATTCTGTCAAGCGCGACGTGGATATTCACCATCTTGCAGATGAGGCTGTAAAGGTCTTTAGTGAGACCATAGGAATAAACCATCAAGTGGTCAAGCGTTATTTTAATATAATGACGACCTGTGGTGAGTATGATTCGGATTCAGCGGCTATCAAAGGACTGAATGCCACACTCAATATCATGGAATTTAATCAAAAAGCTTGTTTGCCGGAGGATCAAGTGACAATACAATCGTTTCTGAATCATACTACGAATAAAGAACCATCTCCTCTATTCAGAATAGCTTTTGGAGAAAGTAAATTCTCAATAGAAACATTGGAGGAGATTGCCATGGCTGGTTGTGATAAAGCGCAGTTCTCACATCAAAAATATGTTTGTATTGTACAGGCGGATGGGGACAACATGGGAACAATTGTCCAATCCGATAAAATGAATGTAGGGAGGAGCCAATTTTCCGAAGATTTGATGAATTTTGGAAAAAATGCTTGTAAGAAAATACGAGAGTTTGGAGGCCGTCCAATATATGCCGGAGGAGATGATTTGTTATTTATTGCTCCGGTATGTGGAAAGGAGAATAGTGGGACAATATTGGATCTGATTGGCCAGATAGATGAGTTATTTGCCAAAGAGATTAAGGTTCCAGTTCCTATAAAGGATAAAGATAAGAACGACAAGGAGGTAAATCCCTCCATGTCTTATGGTATTTCAATCATATATCACAAATATCCTTTGTATGAGGCATGGGAAATCGCGCGCAACATGTTGTTCTCAAAAGCCAAAGAAGTGCCTGGCAAGAATGCGATAGCTGTCAATCTGCGTAAAAACAGCGGATCTGATTTTGAGATAGCGATAAGTAAATCATCGGATGCATATGTCAAGTTGAACGCCTTGATCCGGATGTCGCCTGATGAATCTCTCGTCTCCTCTGTCGCACATAAGTTTCGTGCCAATGAGGTGCTTCTGAATGTATTGCCGAAAGAAGACGGATTTGAAGGGCTCGATGATCGCTTGTCGGTATTCTATGAAAAGATCATTGATGCCGAGACTAAGTCCGATAATGAATCGACCTATCTGACCCACACAAAGGAGATGTTCGAAATCGTCTATAAAGATTTCTTTATAGAGAAAAGGGAAAAAGAAAAGTCGAAGGAGAAAAATGCAAATGAGGAGCCTGCCGAAACGGACATACATAGGATAATCTCAAAATTCTACAGCATGCTTCGCATGGCGAAATTCATTAAGGGGGAGGGAATAAAAGATGAATAGATATTTGATCAGACTCGCACCGTTGGGCAAATATTTTTTCGGCGGGGATATGACCTTTCAGGTTGGCAAGGATACAGATGAAACCTACAAAGCGTATAACGAATCCTATTCAAGCTATATAATCGAATCGTCTCGATTTCCGCAGCAAACATCCTTGCTCGGAATGATGCGCTACCTGCTTCTAACCAAAAGCCCGGATGTTTTTTCGATGCAGGGAAATCGGATTATATCCAAGAATAAGGCTTCGGATTTAATCGGCTGCTCCAGTTTCAGAGTGGTCAATCCGTCCTGTTATGCAAAAAACAACTTCGGACAAATTCATGCAATTGGTCCTTGTTTTTTGATGAAAGGAGGCGAGTATTATCTGCCCGTTCCGAAAGACTACAAACTGGAACTCTGTTTCCAAAATGCAAGGACTGCCTCATATAATGGACGCGAGCTGCGAGTGCCGGAAATAGCAAATTACAATCCTAAAAATCATAACGATGATTTTTATTTCAACACTTCGACCGGAGAAGTTGTGAAGGGAGATGATATTTTCATAAAAGACACTCGAATTGGCATCAGTAAGAATTATCGGGGTAAAAGCGATGAAAATGGATTCTACAAACAGATTTCCTATCGACTGGCGGATGGATATTGCTTTGCCTTTGTTGTGGATACGACATTCGACCTTGATCTTTGCCAATCGGAAATCGTATCGCTCGGAGGAGATGGTTCCCGCTTTTCGTTGTGTGCAGTTCGGCTGGCTGATACCGATTCAGGGCTCCTGAGTTATCAAAAAATATCGGAGAAGCAGAAGTCCATTGCCCCCTTCTGTCGGGTTGTCCTGCTTTCCGAATCCTTGATTGATCCGGATTGGATAGATGCCGTATTCAGCATAACGGACACCGTCCCGTTCCGATTCCTGCAAACCTCGGTTGAGACGACGAAGGATTACAGCATTTTAAGCAAGGATGCGACACGGAGTGTAAAATATCACCTCTATCGAAAAGGGTCTGTATTCTATTTTGAAGACAAGGAACAGGCGGAAGAGTTTTCGAAAGCAATTGTGGAGAGAGGGGACTTTCATGAAATCGGATATAATTATTGCGAACTGGTAATAGGAACAAAACAATAAAATTCAAGCATATGAAAAAAAGCATTTGGTTTATCAAGGCTGAGACCAATCTACATGTAGGGAACGAGAATACCTCGAGCGTCGGACTGATTGATAAGGAGATACAGCGAGATGTGCTTACCGGAATTCCGTGTATCAATTCGAGTTCGCTCAAAGGTGCGATGAATGAATATGCCACCTCTGAGGCAAACCTGTCTGCTGAAGCACGGCTTGCGATTTTCGGAGTGGACCGTGGAAATGGAATCAAGGAGACGCAAAAAGGAGGTTGCCTGTTCTTTGATGCACAACTGCTGCTCTTGCCGGTGCAGGATGATACAAAACTTTATCGACTGGTTACCTGCAAGGAAGTCTTGGATCGCTATGTTACTTTGCTTGCCAAGATGGGAATAAGATGTTCCTATGAGGACCTTGTAGAGGTACTTGTCAAGTGCGGTGAGGGGCATTTTGACAAAAAAAACGGTATCGTCGAATGCTCCCAGTTTGAGGAGTTTTGCTCGGATGATGATCTTCCGGTCATAGCCCGTAACAGCCAGATGGGAGCTGGGAATTTGTGGTATGAACAGGTACTTCCGCATAAAAGCGTATTCGGTACTTTGCTCGTATATCCTGCCTCTGTTGAAGTTACGATAAAAGATTCTTCGAAGTCAGATCCTGTAAACAAGAATGTTGAGACAAAAACAGTCTCGATTGACATGGCAGAAGCAATAAACAAGACTTTTGATAACAAGGTTGTACAGATTGGTGCCAATGCGACAATCGGATACGGCTATTGCAGTTTCATTAAGGTTAAGGAGGTATAAATATGGACAAGAAACGCATGACCCAATTGATCAAGTTGGCCGATGAGGTCCTTGTCAGCAGCGGAATAAAACAGCAGAACTCGAACGACATCAAGGATTCCTATAATGGTCAGACCGCGGCGTTCGGTATTACGGTACTTATGAGTGGACTGGTGCCGGCTTTGGTGATTTATTATCAAGATGCGAATGAGAACCGTGAAATCAATCGCCGGGCTATCCTGAAGGCCGTCGGGCAGATGATCGGGCGAGATCCGAAGGCTACAGCCATGATTGCAGACCGACCGATGAATCAAACAATCCGTGATGCGGATACGTTGCTGAAAGCCGCTATCCGGTGTGCTGATGACAAGACGCAACTCAAGCAACTTTCGCGCGAGGTTGTCGAGTGCGCAACGGCCCTGAAGCAGATAATCCGAACCTATAATCTGGTGTAGTCATGGCAAGGAACCTGAACAAATTCTATTATCGGGACTATTTTGCCGGTATCAATTTTTCGCTCCAGATAGAGCCTAATGAGCGAAAGGTTGTCACGGATAAGGTTGGAACCCGAACGATTGAGACGCGGAACCAATGCATTCTGAATACAGGCAACCAAGCTTATCTGAACGAGGCCCGAAAAGCGTTCGATTCGATAAATCTGGATCCGCAAAATCCCTACATTACCGGTTTTACACTTGCTGTGTGCTACCCGGGACTTGTCACGGGCGTGGGAATTGGCCATGAGGCCAAAGTTGAGGGCGAGTTCAAGTTGGGCCTCCACCTCGACTATACGACGGGGCTTCCTGTTGTCTACGGTTCGTCGGTCAAGGGCGTTTTGCGCTCGGCCTTTGAGGTGGAGAACCTGATGGAGGTCCTGCTTGCCGTGGCGGGCCCGAAACTGAACGAGTTGGAAAGCATCGGGCAAAAACTGGCAAAACGACCGCTCAAGGAGTGGTCGGCGCTGATCTTCGGCGACAACGAGGAGCGGGACCCGCGGTCGGCCTATCATCGGGATATTTTCTTCGATGCCATTGTCTGCGGCGTGAACCGTAACGGCCGGTTCCTGGCCTCCGACTCGATTACGCCGCATGGCTCCGATCCGCTGCAGGACCCCACTCCCCTCACATTCGTCCATATTGCCTCGGGCAGTCGAATCCAATTCCGGTTCCGGCTGACCGATACCGGAGAACTGACCGCCGGCGATAAGAAGACGCTTTTCAAGGCTATTCTGATGACCTTCGGGGCGGGAGCCAAGACCAACGTCGGCTATGGCAGACTGGAGTAGGGGTGAAATGACCGACCGGATGATGATTGAACCTACCATGGAAAACCTGTCGCAGAGCCTCTCTGCGTGCCGTCTCACTGTGCGCTTCTTTGCCGGGGAGCGCACGGCGATGCGCCACTGGATCGGTGCCGTGCTGCGCAACAACTTCCTCTATGCGGCCGACAGCATAACGGATGAACACGGCACCTCCCTGCGGCAGCTCATCGACACGCTGCCCCTCCCCGACGACCACTTCCTCTTCGACAGACTGAAGGGTGGATTCCCCAAGGGATTCTTCTTCGACTGCTCCGACCTGCCCGTTGAAGGCTCCGGTTTTGAACTCGAGGCGAACCGTGTCTACACCTTCGCACTGGTATTGATCGGCAGCCATGCGGCGTACAAACCGCTCTATGTCGAGGCGCTCCGGCAGATGCTTGCCCGGGGATTCGGCCATCCGGCTGTGCCGATGACCCTTGTCGACATCACCGAAACATCGTCCGATACGCCATCGACCTATTCCCCCGAGACCGGACTTGCGGAGGTGCAGCTGCGTTTCAAAACCCCCGTATGCCTGATACGGACCCCGAATGCGGGCGGAAACGGCTTTCAGGACAAACTCAACAATATGCCCACCTTCTACCAGTTCGTGCGGTCGCTGACCTACCGGCTCGTGACGTTGGGTATACTCTACGGGGAGCCCCTTCCGTTCGGAACGCGGGACGAAATGGAGCGCTGGATCGAACAACAGGTATCTCCGGCCACGCAGGCCATCCTGCTGCGGGCCAACCTGCTCTACGAACGGCTGCGGAGTACGCCGCGCGTCGGTTCGAATACCGTCTATGTGATGGGCGGCTATGCCGGCCGACTGATATTCGGGAACGTCCCTGCCGGGCTCCTTCCAGTATTGGCTGCCGGCACGGCTTTCGGGGTCGGTGCCGACATCAATTACGGACTGGGACAGTTCGGCATGGAGTGCTGGAACGATAAACCGAAAAAACGGGAAAAATAAGGTGCGAACCGTTGTTTTATACGGTTTTTATCGCTATTTTTGTTCTTGGAACAATCCCTCATGCCGGGAGACGGGCCGGAGGTTCTTTGGCATTCGATACGTGTGGATGGATTATTCGCAGTCTACTGCTTCGGCGGTATTGAGACGCGGTTGCCTTTTTGGGCTATGTAGCTGGCACGTAGAATCTAAATTCTACTGCTTCGGCGGTATTGAGACCCGCAAGTAGGCAGACTCGGAAAGAGCATTGAAAACGGAATCTAAATTCTACTGCTTCGGCGGTATTGAGACAAATGAAGCGTTTTACATACTCCTCATGAGATTGAGAATCTAAATTCTACTGCTTCGGCGGTATTGAGACTTACATTTCGGTTTAGGCAATCCGTCCGGATGAGAATCTAAATTCTACTGCTTCGGCGGTATTGAGACTTGGCTAAGTCATCAATGTAAATACCTTCTTCATCAGGAATCTAAATTCTACTGCTTCGGCGGTATTGAGACTTGAGAACGCTCGGCTGCGGAGTGCAGCAGGTAAGAATCTAAATTCTACTGCTTCGGCGGTATTGAGACTCATACGACCGACTTCTTCCAGAATAGCCCAGTGGAATCTAAATTCTACTGCTTCGGCGGTATTGAGACAGATGATGGAATAACAGTTACCTGCATTTCCGTTCGAATCTAAATTCTACTGCTTCGGCGGTATTGAGACGTTAAGTCACCGTCGATGTCGGCGATGCCGGTCTGAATCTAAATTCTACTGCTTCGGCGGTATTGAGACGCGGATTTCCGCAACAATGTTTGTTTTCATAATGCGAATCTAAATTCTACTGCTTCGGCGGTATTGAGACATAACCATCACGGTCATAACCTCTCTCGTCAAGACAGGAATCTAAATTCTACTGCTTCGGCGGTATTGAGACAATGTCTTTCTCGCAAGATGCGAAAAGCGCTGCCGTGAATCTAAATTCTACTGCTTCGGCGGTATTGAGACAGTTCGTATCCGTCCCCAGGGGTCGTACCACCATTTTTGAATCTAAATTCTACTGCTTCGGCGGTATTGAGACCTTATATCATTGATACGGCAGATGACCTCGTCTTCGAATCTAAATTCTACTGCTTCGGCGGTATTGAGACGCTTCTTCCCGGGAGATCTCCGTCACTTTGTACTTGCGAATCTAAATTCTACTGCTTCGGCGGTATTGAGGCAAAAGAAAAGAAAGGGGTAGGCACAAGCCTACCCCTTTCTTGGGTATAAATGGGATATTTACCGGGCGGTATGTTGGTTGTTATGGATTGACCCGAACGGGCGTTACGCGATGCGGCGAGGCGTCCGGGATTCCGTTGTAGAACCGGATTATGGTTTTACATACCCGATTCGCCGCGTATTGACCTCTTTCCAGACATAATGTTCCACGTCGCACAGCCGCACCATGCTGTCGTCGTGTGGATCCCCGGTGCTGATGCGCAGCAGGGCGGTCTCGGCAATCGAACGGGCAAGTTTCGACATGGTGCGCGCATTGGCATAGCCGAGCCGGCGGTTCGCGCACAGCGAATGGATGTAGTCGGCCATATGCCGGGCCGCCTCGGGTGAGAGCCGGAGCCGCTTGCGTTGCAGGCACTTCCCGAGAATAGCCAGCAGCTCCTCCTCGGTATAGTCCGCAAAGTGCAGCGTATGGTCGAACGAGGTGATGCCCCCTTCGCGCAGACTGCGGGTCAGCAGGTGTGGCGTGCCTTCGTTTTCGGCAATGACCAGCGCATAGGTGCCGGGCAGCTCCATCGTCATCGAACTCAGCTTGAAGCGCAGCACCTCGCTGTTGAAGCGGGAGTCGGGGTACTTGAAGACGGGAGCATCGCCGTCGATGAAGAGCAGCCCCTGTTCGGAGCGTTTCATCGCCTTTTGCAACAGCTCCTCGGCTTTGAAGTCCGAAACGTTGTACAGTGTCTCGGCCTTGAGTTCCACCAGATGCCCCTTCCCGAGAAGGTTCATTGCCCGGAGCAGTTCTGCCATGATGCCAGCCACGGTACTCTTTCCTGTACCCGTATTACCCGTAAAGTTCCAGCGCAGGGGCTCGTTGTCCATCCAGCCTCCGCCCTGCGAGCGCATGTAACGGCTTACGTCGACGAAATTGTGGATGTTGCGCTTGACCTCTTCCAGCCCCACCAGGGCATCGAGCTTCTTGAGCGCACGGTTTACGGCGTCTTCATCGAACCCGAACTTCTGCTCGCGAGCGGCATCGTCCTCAGGCGACGGAATATCCTCCTGACAGATCAGGCAGAGCCGGTTGCGGTCTTTCTGTTTCGCGGCGGGAAGTGCTGCCAGACGCGAACTCATGGCCGGCAGGATCTGCGACGAGATAAGCCGTGTGATGAAGCGGGCATTCCCCCAATTCGCATCCTTACCCGCAAGTTTGAACTCGACCAGCTCACGCAGCTTGCGGCGGGCGGCTGATGAGAAGCGAAAATGCGAGCGTTCGGCCACCTGGTCGGCAATCTGCATCAGTTCGTCGGCCGTGTAGTCGACGAAATGGAATGTATAGGGGATGCGCGAACGCAATCCGCGGTTGGATGCGAGCATCTGCTCCATCTCCTCCCTATAGCCGGCCATGATGACCAGCATATCGACCGACTCCCTGCCCAGCGCCGAGAGCAGCACCTCGAGTGCCCGCGGGCCGAAATCCTTCTCGTTGCCTTTGGGGGCAAGCGTGTAGGCTTCGTCGATGAACAGGACGTTGCCTTTGGCCCGTTTGAGTACCTCCACGGTGTTTTTCTCCGTGTCGCCGACGAACTGGCCGACCAGATCCTTCCGCTCGACATAGATCAAATCGCCCTTCGACAGCAGCCCCATCGAGACGTAGATCTCTCCGATGAACGACGCCACGGTGGTCTTGCCCGTACCCGGATTGCCCGTGAATACCATGTGCAGGGGCGGCATGGCCGTTTCGATGCCCTGCTCGTTGCGCAGCATCATCAGCTTGACCATGTTCAGATGTGCTTCGATGCTCTTTTTCAACGCCCCGAGCCCCACCATGTCGTAAAGTTTGCGTATGGAGCCTTTATAGTCTTTCAACTGCGGCGCCGGAATATCCTCGCGTTCGATGGTCAGTATGTCGAACAATGACACCGAACTGCGACGGGCAAGGCGTGTGGCCATGGTTGGGAGAATCTCCGTCTGAAGGAGTGTCGCAATGTAGCGAGCGTTACCGAACTTCTCGTCCCGCAGCCGATAGTCGTGCTGGACTTTCAGGTGCAGAGCCTCTCGGGCCTCCTCCGAGAGGAAATAGTTGTGCCGCATGCAATAGGAATCGGCGATCTGCATCAGTTCGTCGGCCGTATAATCCTGGAAATAGTAGCGGTTTCGTTCTGGAATGCGTGATGAGAGCCCTTGGTCGATGGAGAACATGCGTGTGATTCCACTGGTATATCCGGCCAGCAGCAGTGCCCAGTCATTCTTTCGTTCGTCGCTCAGGGAGGTAAGCAGGGTCTCGATGACGTTCTTGCCCGGATCGCGAGGATCGCTCGGGTTGTAGAGGTTGTGGGCCTCGTCGATGAACAACACCCCGCCTTGCGCCTCTTCGATCGCCTGCAGGGTTAGCTCCTGCTCGCTGGAGTAGTTTTGGCCCGTCAGCAGGCTCCGCTCCTTGTAGACGACATGTCCCGAACTCAGCAACCCCAACTCTTTGAGCATTGCTCCGTAAAGCCGAGCCACCGTTGTTTTGCCCGTTCCGGGATTGCCCATGAATGCGGCGTGCAGGGAGAACGGCGGTACGGACAAACCGTTCTGGCGCCGTTGAGTGGCCATGCGGACCATATCCCGATAGATGCCCATCTGCTCCTTAACCTGCGATAAACCGATCAGGGACTTCAACTCCTCGAATGGTTGTACGGGTGAGCTCTTTTCTGCGTTTTCGGGCTCGTAACACCCGCAGACATTGCGTTTCCCGACCTGGAACGTAACGGGGGCGATCCGTTGGTCCCTGCATTTGATCTCGATTACATAATTCCCCGCCTCCCAGTGAAAGGTTTCATCCTCATCAAATGAGGCCAGCAGCGAGAGGTCTGTTCCGTTGTCGAGCTGCGTAAGGGTGGCCCGGATCTCTTTGTGGACCAGTAAACGGCCGGTTTCGTCATAGAGGTTGACAACCATCTCGTCGTATGGGCCTTGCTCTGCTCTGCAGCGGGCTTCGAACGAGAGACCCACGGATCTCAACCGTCGGACATCGAATGCCCACAGCGACTCCTGCGGAATCTCTCCGTTCGGATCCACCGGTCCGCGGAACAGGCGTATCGATCGGATCTTCTGTCCGCCATGGTTGTCTTTGCCGTCGCCCATCAGTTCTTCTTCCTGCAGCCCGGTCTCCTCGGGCTCCGCATCGGACGATGTGCTGGCCAGAAATTCGGCAAAGGGGTTTCCTTCCAGGGAGTCGCTGTCGGTGTCCGTATCCGTATCAGTGTCGGTGTCGGACGGTACTTGCTGATCACCGTAGTGGAACAGGGTTTTGATGAAGTTCGGGAAAGCCTTGTCCCAATCAAAATTTTCGGGGCTCAGCGAAGCTCTGTCCACGGCCTTCAATAACAGACGTCTATCTTCGTCGGAGGGGCGGAATGCTTCCGAGGCGGTTTCGTCAATCTCTTCGAAAACCTGAACTCCGATTTCGCCCCATGCCTTCTTCATCATCTCATAATTAAGGATCGTGTAGTTGCAGACAAGCAGCATCTCGATCTCGGCGTCGGGATGGATCAGCGAGAAAAGGCATTTTGCCCGTTGCATCTCATAGACCGGAGAGATGCGATATTCGCTTTTTGCGAAATACAACGGCGGTTCGGACCCGATGCCCTCTTCATCCGCCAGCCAGGAATAACGCTCCGGGGTTAAATCGATGAAATCGAACTTGACCAACAGAAACGAATGGTCCTCGCCGACGTATGCTACATCGACCGGAGCCCCGAAAAGAGGCACCTTGCGGACGGCTGTATGGTTATTGAGTTTGTCCAATACTTCGGACAAGCCTTTGCTGTCGGCTTGATCCAGTTCGGACAAAAGGGTCTTGAAATAACTAGCTTCACTCATGTCGGACAAATAATAGGGGAGTAGTCTCTACAAAGTTAACAAAAAATTGCAGTCTGATGCCGATGTGGATCAAAACCTTATGTTGCCTCCGGATTTTGTGTTGCATGAACACCGAGTTGCGAGTGACGTTACCTGACAATATTGTTGGAAAGCCGGACTTTTCATGTGAATTTTGCCGCAAAATTGGTAGCCGTTGGCGGTTTTCCGATTAAATTTCCTATTTTTGTAGATGGTTCCGTGCCGATCCGCGGAACTAACATATTACGAACGTTTCGTTACGTTTTCTTTCGTACTCAAACTTCGCAAACTTGACACGATGAAAGAGATGTGACTGGACGCCTCGTGGACGCTTGTATTGTGCCCGCAGGTCTTTGGCTTGCTATGTGCACGATACACGTTTCGCGTGGGCTGTCCGTGTTGCTTATTTCATCGTGGGGCAGCGAAGGCCTGAGTACGGGGTAAGTCAATGCGGCAACCCACGTTTTTTATGGCTTTCGATTACAACTACACCGGAAACCCTGCCCTGCTCAACCGCCGAAAGGTCGCCTTCTTCGCCTCGCGCGTCGTCTCACCGGCCGTCGAGGAGCAGGCCTTGCGCTGGGCCGAAGCGTGTTGCGCAACCGACCGCGTCGTAATCAGCGGTTTCCAGTCTCCGCTTGAAAAATCCGTCTTTGAACTCCTGCTGAAAGCCCGCTACCCGGTAATCTGGGCCCTGGGGCGTGCCCTCTACCGCCGCTACCCTCCCGCCGTCGAAGAGGCCCTGGCCGAGCAGCGCATTCTGATCTTTGCCGTTCGCAACGCCCGTCGGACCGGTTGGCAGACCGCTCAAACCCGCAACTATACCATCGCGTCGATGGCCGAGGAGAGCGTCTACGCCCTCCGCACGGACGGCCGCCCCAGTTCGCTCGACGTCCTCTGCGGGCTGGAGTTGGGGCGTAAACCGGTGCGTTGTTTCCCGCAATAAACGTCTCGTTTCACGGGAAAATTGGTACTGAAACCGCTTCAAAACCGGCTCTGAATGACCGAAATTCTGCAGAATTGAACGCTGAAAAAGGACAAATTCCCCAACTTTTCATGACGCAAAATGTCGGATTAGAGGCTCTCAATTGGATGAATTGAGGGCTTAAAAGCACGTCCAAATTCGTGAAATTTGTCCAAAATTTTGCATCCTTAACCGCCGAAAGTCGGTCGAAAACGAGCTGTTTTGAAGTCTGATTTGGGCGATAAACCGCCACTTTTCCATGCCAAAATAGCCGGATCTTCCCTGTTTTCTGGCGAAGGGATCTCGAAAATCCTTCGCCGGCCAAATTTCGGGTCGGGCCACGGTGGCCCCGGTAAAAAGCGACGACTTCGGAGGAGTTTTCCATCCCCTTGCGGGCAAGCTGTTTTCTGTTACGAAATCTATTTCGCGTAACGGAAAACACAGCTTGCTGAGTCCCGAAACATATCATGTTCCGGGGACTCAAAAACGGGTCGAATATCACGTCCCGTTCCCGCTTGTTCGCCGGCCAATCTGAAGAGGCGAACCGTCCGTTCCCGAAGCCGACATCGGGAACAAAATTGCTTTGAAATGGGATGAATAAATCTTGAACTCAATCCATCATGAGATAGTGATGCCAAGAAATCAGTACGGATTGAAGTCTTGGCATCTTGATCTCTAGACGTCAAGAGCCCCTGATGTCCCAAAATCATGAGCTCTTGGACTCGTGGACTCCAGAGGTCATGAAGTCCAGACCTCAAGAGATCTTGATGTCCGGGCCTCATGAAGTCTTGAAATCCGGAAATCAGTCCCTGCTGAAATCTTGGACTCGTGGCTTCTTGATTACCTGGAGCCATGTTCTCTTGGCCTCAAGAGCCCTTGACATCTTGTTTTCATGGATTCATGATACCCCGATCTCACGATCTCTTACTTGATTGCTTTATTGATATCAGTAGGGATGTCTTTATGTTGGGGTGTGTAGGTATTGATACATTCTGTGCCAAACTGACAAATTACCGCTTCTCTCTACTCAAGTGCAAGATGCCAAATTGCTTCATTGGGCTCCCTCGAAGGAAAGATCGAAAGCCCTTGTTTCGGAGGCTTTGCGCCCTCGTCACCCCCGTCCCCGACGCCAACCTGTGCCACACCGACGCCAACCACTGCCATAGAGCGCGGAAGGCGGAGAAAGCGCCTACGTTGCCCCTATATTCGCTCCCGAAACCTTAAAAGCCTATCATTATGCAAGAACCAAAGAATGAACTTCGGGGCGACAGTCGAACGGTGTCCCTCGACTCCGGGACTTTATCAAGAAAAGTCTCCAACTACGAGCGCCTCTTCCTGCAGCCGGTCAAGACCGCAGCTCTCCATGGAAAGGCCATTTATGTCCGTCCGGAGTTTCACCAACGGATCCAGCGAATCGTGCGGCTCATTGACAACGACAAGATCTCGATGTACAGCTATCTGGACCGGGTGTTGGAACACCACTTCGCAACCTTCGACGAGGAGATTACGATCTGGTGTCGCAATCGGATCCAGGCTCTTTCCCGGGATCTTAAAACGACACTGCCATGGGAATAGTCAACGTAGAATCCCGAACCTTCGAGCGGATGCTTGCACGATTCGAGGAGTTCGCCCGACGGATGGATGCACTCTGCCATGCGCACCGCATCGGCGAGCCGGAGCCATGGCTGGACAACCAGCAGGTCTGCCAGCTGCTGAATATCTCCAAACGGACGTTGCAGACCCTTCGCGGCAACGGGTCTCTTCCTACACGCAGATCAACCACAAGATCTATTACCGGGCAGAAGATGTGCGGTCGTTCCTTGCGGTGCTGGAGGCGCGGCGCAAACACGAGCAGAAGCGCAGAAACGGAGTATAAACAGTGGGATCCGGATTGCGGCATTGAGGTGGCGTCGGGCCGGATCTCGCATCAAACAGACGGAAAATGGACAATGAATTGATTACGGAGCATGACGAGCGGATCCGCTCGTACTTTCAGACGATGGAACGTCTTTCCAAGGCGTTGGAGACGTTGTTCTCGAAGCGCAAATCTTCGTTGGACGGCGAGAGCTTCTATACGGACGAGGAGCTTTCGCAGCGGCTGAAGATCAGCCGACGGAGTTTGCAGGATTACCGCAATCAGGGACGGATTCCCTACATCAAGCTGGGCGGCAAGATCCTCTACCGCTCCTCGGATGTCGAACGGATGCTGGAGGAGGGTTATCGCAACGAATTTCGGTAGACGAGGGGTCGAACAGGGACAACAAGACAGAACAGACAGAAGACAGAAAGGGAACATGAGTAACCGAGCCATCACGGGGTGCAGCCGTTCATGGTTTTTCTCCTTTTCATCGGTAGCATCTTCCCAAACGGGCCGGAGCGAATACGACAACCTTTTTCCCGGGGAGCATCTCCATCTGCGGAGGCCTCTCCCGGGGAAAACCCCTCGGGGCATGAGGTTGACATTTCGCTCCGGCCCATTACCTTGCTGCCGGATGAAAAGGAGTGTCATGTGCCACCTATCGGGTATAATAGGGATGATTAAATATAAATTTATACCCGTAAGGGTACAAAATGAAAAATATTTGATATATTTGTACCCAAAGGGGTATAAATCATGAAACAGACATCTCTATCCAACTCGGTCAAGTCGATGCGCCGACAATATCATCTGACGCAGGTGGAACTTGCCGAGAAGTCCGGTGTGGGACTGCGTTTTATCCGCGAACTGGAGCAGGGCAAGCCGACACTTCGTCTTGACAAGGTCAACCAGATTCTGAATCTGTTTGGCTATGAGGTGGGAGCTGTACCGATGACTAAAACCGATGAATGATGAAACAAGCTGTTGTATTTTTTCAGGATCGACGGGCCGGCATCTTGACTGAAGACGAGAACGGTTATACATTCGTATACGATACCGGTTATTTGGCTGCACCGGATGCGCAGGCTGTGAGTCTGACCCTTCCGTTGAGCGATCGTCCCTATCGGGATAAAGTGCTGTTCCCGTTTTTTGACGGGTTGATTCCCGAGGGCTGGTTGCTGGATATTGCCGAAAGGAACTGGAAAATTGATGCCCGCGATCGCATGGCCTTGCTTTTGGCCTGCTGTAAGGATTGTATCGGAGCTGTTGGAGTTCAACCTGTAATCACCAAGGAGGAGTAATCGATGGCGGTATGTTTGTATTGTTACGGGGAGCTGACCGCGGGTGAAAAGGATTTTCACAAGCGTTGTTCCCAAAAAATATTCGGGACCCCGTGTCCTCCCGAATTGCCCTACACGCGCGAAAATCTGACAGATCTTGCCCGACAGGTAATTCGTAGCCAAACGACACTTACGGGGGTACAGGCAAAACTGTCGCTCGATATTCTCAAGGGTGGACGAAACGAGGTCGACCGTTTTACGATTGTCGGGCTGTGGGGACGGTATATTCTGAAACCACCAACCGAACGATTCGCCCATTTGCCCGAGTTGGAAGATTTAACGATGCATTTGGCCGAACTGGCCAGAATAAGGGTCGTGCCTCATAGTCTGATTCGCTTTGCTGATGGCGAACTGTGCTATATCACACGCCGTATAGACCGCACTTCCCAGGGTGAGAAATTACCCATGGAAGATATGTGCCAGTTGACCGGGCGTCTGACCGAGCACAAATACAAAGGTTCGTACGAACAGATCGACAAGACCATCCGGAGATTCTCTGCAACCCCCTTGCTGGATCAGGTCAACTTTTGGGAGCAGGTCGTGTTTTCGTGGATCACGGGGAATGCCGACATGCATCTGAAGAACTTCTCGCTTTATAGCGAGGTGCCGGGTAAACATCTGCTTACTCCGGCTTACGACATGCTCTCCACAGCGCTGGTCATGCCGGAGGATAACGAGGAGCTGGCGTTGACGCTCAATGGCAAGAAGCGGAAAATCCGGAAAGAGGATTTTATCGCTTCCATGCAGACTGCGGGTCTGGGCGACAAGGTTATAGAAAACATCTTACACAAGTTTCGGAAGTCACAGGATGTCTGGTTCGCATATATGGATCGATCATTCCTTCCGCGAGAGATGAAAGAGGAATACAAGGGGATCATCCGAAACAGGATCAGCCAACTGATATAGTAGATGGAAATATAAATATCTTGCATTATGGAGGTTACAAGAATTATTCATCCTATTGGACAAGGCGCATTTTATACAGAAAGAATATGTTCTAAGGATCAAATATATAATGTTGTTTATGATTGTGGATCTGGAACTAATAAAAACGCACCCAAAAGATTGATACAGGAGATCACATCAGTCTTTATATCAAATGATGTAGTGGACATTTTATTCGTTTCCCATTTTGACAATGATCACATTAACGGAATTCGTGAGTTAAAAAAAAGGGTAAAAGAAATTAGAAATATAGTTGTTCCCCTTGTAGAGAAGAATGATCATTGGTTCTATTGTGTTGAAAATCAAAATTTCATAGCATTTTATGATTCACTTGAAGAAATAGCATCCCATGTATATAGGGTAAAGCCAAATATTGATGCCAGAAGGGAATTCAACGATTCGGTTATTGATCTAACTGAAGGTAAAAGCAAGATTATCGAGAGTGGTACAAGATTATTGTGGGCGACTATTGATTGGTGCTATATCCCATTTAATTATGATCAAAAAGTTCGGCTTGAAAAGTTAAAGGTTGAATTAGCAGGACAAGGTGTGCCTGTAGATATTTTCACACAGGATTGGAGTAAAATTTGGGACTATCAAGATAAAATTAAGAAAGCCTATAAAAAAGTGATTCCAGATGGAGCCAACAAAACGTCTCTTATCGTCTATTCAGGAGGATTAGCCAACAACGAATACATAATGCGTCAATATCAATATTGTATGCGTTCGCGTTTCTGTTGTGCGTTTTGTCGCCATCCTTCTTTGGAACATGAAGGTTGTCTGTATTTTGGAGACAATGATGTAAATCAAGGGCTTCTATTAGCTGATTTGAAAAATGCACTTAACCAGGTAATTGATCGAATTGGAACAATTCAAATTCCACATCATGGTGCATTAAAGAATTTTAATGTAGGTATTTTTGATATCAATAAAAATCAGAAATCATTTTTTGTATCTTTTGGTATACACAATACATATGGCCATCCTTCAATGAGAGTAATAGACGATATAGTGAGATCCGGTTCGTGCTTATTTGAGGTAACAGAAAATCGAGATAGTGGATATATACAGTTGATATACTGATAATCTAATTATGTCCGTATTATGGAACAGCCCGGAGATTCTTATCTCCGGGCTGTTTTGCAAATAGAGCAGGGCGTATCCCGCTATCCCAGCTTGGAGATGGCTCTCTCCACCTGCATCATATCCCGAAGGATGGAGCTGTCGAGAACCCGGGCATAGTGCTGCGTCATCTTGATGTTGGCGTGGCCGAGCATCTTGGCGACATTCTCCAGACTGACGCCGTTGGCCAGGCAGACCGAGGTCGCATACGAGTGCCTGGCACAATGCGTGGTCAGATTCTTGCGGATCATGCAGATGTCGGCAATCTCCTTCAGATAGCTGTTCATCTTCTGGTTGCATGGAACGGGCAGCAATACGCCCTTCTTCCGGCAGGTGGGGTGGTTGGCATACTTGCGCAGAATCTCCTGCGGAATATCCAGCAGCGGGATGTTGCACATGTTTTTGGTCTTCTGACGGGGTTTGCGGATCCAGAGATTTCCGTTGTTGTCGCGGACGATGTGCTCCGGGGCGAGTTGTTGCACGTCGATGAAGGCCAACCCCGTGAAGGCGGCAAAGATGAAGACGTCGCGGACCAGCGTCAACCGCTCCAACGGAAACTCCTTGCGGTAGATGGTCTGCAGCTCGTCCATCGTCAGAAACTCCCGGACGACCTCCTTCTCATGGAAGCGAATCCCAAGGAAGGGGTCCTTCGCCATCCAGTCATTGGCGCGGGCCAGATTGGTAATCTTTTTCAGACACTTCATGTAGCGGATGACGGTATTCTGCTGACATCCCTTCTCCGTCTTCAGATAGAAGGCAAAGGCACGGACCAGCTCTCCGTTGACCTCCGCGAGGGGCAGATCCTCCTTCCCGTAACGCTGGCGGATCAACTCAGCCAGATAACGCCGGCAACTCTCGTAGCGACGGACCGTAATCAGCGCATAGTCCGTGCCGACCAGCGCCCGGCACTGGTCGTTGTGCTCCTGCATGGTCCCCAACAGCGTGCGGATCTCTTCCGGCTTCTCCTGCCCGAAGAAGAGCTCCTGCAGCAGGTGCGCCGTGACGGGGCGGTTCTGCTGCTCCAGTTCGCAAAAGATTTGATACAGCTTGATGCGGGCCTCCTCGATATAGGTGTTCAGGTCGCAGGCGCGGCGGCTCTTGCCGCGGGCCGTCTCCTTAGCCTGGCTCCACAGGGCCGGGTCGATGCTCTTGCGGATGTTGTTCTCGACGCGCGTCCCGTTGACGGTGATGCGCATGCAGACGGAGGCCTCTCCGTTTTTCAGCAGCTTGGTCTTCTTGAGGAAGAAAAGCACGCGAAACGAATCTCTTTTCATGGTTCCTACTTGCTCTTTGACTGGTTCGACAAATGTAGGAAATTCGACCCGATTTAGCGTCATGCAAAATATTGCAGTTCAGTGAGAAAGGCGCGAATTCGGTGGAGATAAACGGGGTGGTTTTCATCTCCACCGATTGCTCCACCAAAAGGTGCCGAAAACCGCTGTTTTTTGCGCTGCCGGCAAAAAGAGAAAACCCTGATTTCGTTTGGAAATCAGGGTTTTGCAACTTTTTGCTTCTCTTCAAAGTGGTACCACCAGGAATCGAACCGGGGACACAAGGATTTTCAGTCCTTTGCTCTACCAACTGAGCTATGGCACCATCGCAATAATCCGACGGGAAATCCCTTCCGTATTATCGTGGTGCAAAGGTAAGCAAAAAATTTGAATCTGCAAGCCCGGAGCGAAAAAATATGCGTTTTTTCCTCCGAGACAGGCAACATGAACCCCAAACAGGCTGCGGCAAAGTGTTAGGAAGCGGTAGAAAACGCATGCATCGGCACTTGAACCCGAAAAGCATATAAATAAGGTATACGCCTTTTTTCGCCCCACGCCCGCCGCGGCAAGAGGCCTTCCACTGCAAAACGGTTCGCAGAAAGGCACCGTTTCGCCCGGGAAAGCAGATGCTGCAACCCGCAAAATAGACCTTTTGGACCGTAAGGGTACTCAAAACGGTATTCGGACGGTAAAAACACCCCTCGGAAAGCGCGAAGAAACCCTCAAAAAAGGCAAAAAATCCGGTTACAGATTGTAATTGATATTACAATACTGTAAATAAATTGTAACTGCGAAAGAGAAATTCAAAGAAAATGTATTACATCAGCAATTTTTTTAATAATTTTGTTTGTAAAAGAGATGCCTTTCACATATCTTTGCTCATGAACTTTTTATTTTAAAATCAATTAAAATTAACGCTTATGGTAAGAAAAATTGTACTATCGTTAATTGCTGTGCTGGGGGCGGGGATGCTTCTTTCCGTCGCTCAGAACCGGCAGGTCTCTGGTACAGTTTCCGACGCGGAAGGCAACCCGGTTGTCGGCGCGACGGTCCTGGTTGACGGCACGCATGTCGGCACGACCACAGGCATGGACGGCAGCTACACGCTTTCGGCCCCGGCAGACGGCACCCTGAAGGTGACGTTCGTGGGCTATGCGGACATGCTGGTTCCCATTGCCGGCAAGACCACGATTAACGTAACGCTGCAAGAAGATACGCAGGCGATCGACGACGTGATCGTCGTGGCATTCGGTACGGCCAAGAAAGAGGCCTTCACCGGATCGGCCAAAGTCATCAAGTCGGACGACCTGATCAAGACGCAGTCGACCAACGTACAGGATGCCCTGGTCGGCAAGATCGCCGGTGTACAGTTCAACTCGGCTTCGGGTCGCCCGGGTGCCGGTCAGTCGATCTACGTCCGCGGTTACGGCTCGCTGAATGCCGGCAACTCGCCGCTGTGGGTCGTTGACGGCGTGCCCTACGAAGGCGATATCAACAACCTGAACACGGCCGATATCGAGTCGATCAGCGTCCTGAAGGATGCCGCCTCGAACGCCCTGTACGGTGCCCGCGGTGCCAACGGTGTCATTATGGTGACGACCAAGCGCGCCAAGGCCGGTGATGCCACCGTGACCTTCGACGGCAAGTGGGGTGTCAACACCCGCGCCCTGCAGAACTACGACATCGTGGACAACGCAGGTGAGTACTACGAGTACCACTACAAGGCCCTCTACAACTACTACACGCTCGTGAACGGCTACAACGCCGTGCAGGCCAACCTGGCAGCCAACCAGCTGCTGACGTCGAACGCCGCCGGCGGTCTGGGCTACAACGTCATGTCCTATCCCGAAGGCCAGAACCTGATCGGCACCAACGGCAAGCTCAACCCGCTGGCCAAGGAGGGTCGCGTGGTGACCTACAACGGACAGGAGTACATGCTCAAGCCCGACAACTGGCTCGACGAGATCTACAAGTCGGCCACGTTCCGTCAGGAGTACAACGTCAACGTATCGGGCGCTACGGACCGCGCGAACTTCTACGCATCGCTCGGTTACCTCGACAACACGGGTATCATCGACGGCTCGAGCAACGAGCGCTACACGGCGCGACTGCGCGCGGACTACAAGGCCAAGAAGTGGCTCAAGGTCGGAGGTAACTTCTCCTACACGCACTTCGTATGGAACAACGGTAACAATACGAGCAACGAGGGTGCCAGCGACGGCGGCAACGCATTCGCCACGGCCATGCGGACGGCCCCGATCTATCCGGTCTACATCCGCGACGGCAACGGCAACATCATGATCGACCAGTACGGCATGAAGCTCTACGATACGGGCGACGGCCGCAACGGTGGTGCCGTGCGTTCGACCGGCGGTCAGAGCAACGACCTGCAGGACATCCAGCTGAACAAGTACATCAGCGAGGGCAACGCCTTCACGGCAAACGGTTTTGCCGACATCGACCTCTACAAGGGCCTCAAGCTGACGGTCAACGGCAGCGTTGCCATCGACGAGACCCGCGGTACGCAGGTGATGAACCCCTTCTACGGACAGTTCGCCGAGTCGGGAGGTCTGGTCTACAAGTCGCACCAGCGTGACATCACCTACAACCTCCAGCAACTGCTCAACTACAACACGACGATCGGCGAGAAGCACACCATCGGCCTGCTGCTCGGTCACGAAATGTACAACCGCAAGGTCTACGGACTCTATGCACAGCGCAGCGTGATGTACTCGCCCAACAACCTCGAGTTGAGCGGCGCCGTGGTCGACATGGCCAGCTCGGGCTCGTCGGTTGCGGAGTACAACAACGAAGGTTACTTCTTCCGCGGCCAGTACGACTACGACGAGAAGGTATACGTTTCGGCTTCGTATCGCCGCGACGCCTCGTCGCGCTTCCACCCCGATCACCGCTGGGGTAACTTCTGGTCGGCCGGCGTGGCATGGCTCATCAACAAGGAGAGCTGGTTCAACGCCCCCTGGGTCGACATGCTGAAGGTGAAGGCCTCCTACGGTTCGCAGGGTAACGACGGTATCTCCGAATACCTCTACACGGACTACTACACGATCGCCAGCGCCGGCGGCACGGGCGTGACACAGAACCTCGCGCGCAAGGGTAACCCCGACATCACGTGGGAGACCAACGCCAACCTGAACGTCGGCGTCGAGTTCGGCCTGTGGAACAACCGCCTGTCGGGAGGCATCGACTTCTTCAACCGCAAGACCACCGACATGCTCTTCCAGATGGCTACGCCGTATGAGTCGGGCTACACCTCGATCTGGACCAACATCGGCGACATGGTCAACCGCGGTGTCGAAATCGAACTGCGCGCCGACCTGATCCGCACGAAGGACATCGTCTGGGACTTCTCGGTCAACATGACCCACTACAAGAACAAGCTCGTCAAGCTGCCCGAACAGTACAAGAACAACACCACGTCGGACGGCAAGCACGTCGGCCGTATCAGCGGCAGCTACTTCCTGACCGAGGGCGAATCCGTCTTCTCGTTCTACCTGCCGACCTACGCAGGCGTGGACAAAACGACGGGTGAATCGCTCTGGTACACCTACACGACGAATGCCGAGACCGGCGAAAAGACCCGTGAGAAGACCAACAACTACTCGGACGCTTCGCTGAACGGCCGCGAGCTGCAGGGTGACGCGCTGCCCGACCTCTACGGCGGTTTCAACACCTCGCTGCACGCCTACGGCTTCGACCTCTCGCTGGGCTTCACCTACCAGATCGGTGGTCAGGCCTACGACTCGGGTTATGCAACCTACATGGGTTCGCCGTCGGGCAGCTCGAGCGGCTTCAACTACCACCGCGACCTGCTCAACTCGTGGAGCGAGACGAACAAGAACTCGAACATTCCGCGTTTTGCCTACAACGACAACTACTCGGCAGCCTCTTCGGACCGCTTCCTGACCGACGCCTCGTATCTGAACATCCAGAACATCACGCTCGGCTACACGCTGCCGAAGAGCATCACGCGCAAGTTCCTCGTCGAGAGCCTCCGCGTATACGTGGCCTGCGACAACGTATGGTATTGGTCGAAGCGCCAGGGTCTCGACCCGCGCCAGAGCATCAACGGTGCCACCAACCCCTACTACTATGCTCCGATCCGCACCTTCTCGGGCGGTGTAACCGTTACCTTCTAATGTCTTTCATAACAAGTTGCATACCATGAAAAAGAACAAGATAGTAAAATTCGCGGCTGCGCTCCTCTGCGCTCCGGTGCTGCTGTCGAGCTGCATCGAGGAGACCTTCCCCGAGGGCGGTAACGTGACGAGCGGGCAGATCTCCGAGTCGCCGTTCGCCATGGAGGACATCGCCGCCTCGATTCCGACGATTCTCATCACGAACTACCTCAATATGGGCGAACACTTCGACTTCGGCTATCCCGGCATCTTCGGTGCTACGGACCGCATGGTGGGCGAAGTATTCCCCGTATCGCAGAATCTCCCCGGCGGAAACCAGTACTACGACCGCTGGCAGGCCTGGCTCTACCCGGACATGGGAGGTCTCAGCGCCACGGGATGGACTGACTTCTTCTATCTGAACTACTACCAGTTCATCTACTCGGCCAACGAGGTGATCTCGATCGCCAGCCAGAGCGAAAGCGGCGGCGTTGCGCTCGGCATCGCCAAGGCATTCCGCGCCATGTGCTACCTCGACATGGCCCGCATGTACGACCCGCTGCCGGCCAAGGCTCCGGACCGTCCCTCCTACGAGAGCGAACTGGAGGCCGTCAAGGGGCTGACGGTGCCCATCGTGCGCGAGGGCGCCACGCTCGAGCAGTTGGAGAACAACCCGCGCGCCACGCGTGAGGAGATGTTCAACTTCATCCTCGCGGATCTGACCGACGCCGAGTCGCTGCTGGCCGACTACCAGCCCGCCTCGAAGACCATGCCGTCGCAGGCCGTCGTATATGGACTGCTGGCCCGCACCTACCTGTGGCTCGGAGGCTTCGAGGAGACCTACGAAGGCTTCGTGACGGGAACGGAGGCCTACAAGAAGGCCGCCGAGTATGCCCGCAAGGCCATCAACGCATCGGGCTGCACGATCCTGACCGAGAGCCAGTGGCTCGATCCGAAGACCGGCTTCAACACGGTAAACAACGCATGGATGTGGGCCATGATCCAGACCACCGACACGGTGCTGAACAACCTGCTCTCGTGGGCTGCCCACATGAGCCTCGAGGCCGTCTACGGCTACGGCTACGTCGCACAGCCCGGTATCTCGATCTTCAGCTACGAGCGTATCTCCGACACCGACTTCCGCAAGAAGAGCTATGTGACTCCCGACCGTTCGTATGCGGCTGCTCAGCCCTACATGAGCCTGACCGAGGAGGAGTTCAAGACGGTGGCTCACTACGCATCGTTCAAGTTCCACACGGCCGGCGGCGAGAAGAGCAACTTCACGATCGCCAACGTGGTTGACATTCCGATGATGCGTGTCGAGGAGATGTACCTGATCGAGGCTGAGGCTACGGCTCACTACGACGAGGCCACGGCCCGCACGCTGCTCACCTCGTTCATGGCACACCGCGACCCGAACTACCGGATCCCGGCCGCCACGACGGACCTTGTCGAGGAGATCATCTTCCAGAAGCGTATCGAGTTCTGGGGCGAGGGTATCATCTACTACGACATGAAGCGTCTGAACATGAGCATGCACAATGCGGACACGGGCACGAACGCCCCGTCGGGCGCCATCATCTCGACCGACGGCCGTGCTCCCTGGTGGAACTGCGTGATTCCGCTCGGCGCCGTACAGCAGAACATTGCTCTTACGAACATGAACAATCCCGACCCGACCGGCACGGTAAGATCTGTCAGATAACAAAAAAAATTGCACAACATGAAATACATCACGAAATTCTTACTGATGGGTATCGTTGCGGTGGCAGGCCTCCTTTCGGCCTGCACCAGCAGCGACGACTTCGAGCCGGGGCCGAAGGATTCCGGTGCACAGGTCTACTTCCCCAACACGATCCCCTCGGAGTTCAACGTGGGTGACGACGAGTCGTCCGTGACCATTCCGGTACGGCGTGTCGTAACCGACGCAGCAATGACCGTGAACATCCTTGCCAGCATTGAACAGGGGCAGGAGGGTATTCTCAACATTCCCTCTTCGGTTTCGTTCGAGGCCGGCAGCGACCTGGCCAATCTGGTCATCACCTTCGACCGCAGCGCACTCGTCGACGGCACGGAGTACAAGGCTTCGCTCCTTCTCAACGACGAACAGAACCTGACCCAGTACGGCAACAACATGATCGATATTACGATCATTCCGTGGCCGTGGGAAGAGCTCGGAACCGGCAAATACCGTGACGGATGGCTGTGCGGCCTGTTCGAGGGCAACCTCGTCGAACTCGATGTGACGATCCACAAGCACAAGTCGCAGGAGGGCGTCTACATGGTCGAGGAGATGTTCGGCTGGACCTTCATGACCGAGTTCTTCGGCGCTACGCAGAGTCAACTCTCCGGACAGTTCTCCTACACGCCGACCAACATCACCATCGACTGCTCTGATCCCGCTAACGTAAAGATCGCAAAGCAGTACACAGGTATCACCGAGGGTGTTCACAACTACGGAGACTTCCTCATCGAGTCGGCAGCACCCGGTACCTTCGTGAACGGCGTCATCACCTTCCCCGAGGACGGTATCAATGCGTACATGACGGGATACCGCAGCGATCCTCTGCCTACCAACCCCGACGGCACGTTCCGTATCATGCTCCCCGGAGCCGAAATCACGGATTACACGCTGACGGCCGCATACGGCGGCATGCTGGTAAATTCCGACAACTCGAGTGCCAGCGCCGTAATCGACTTCACCTACGGTGCCGACGTGACGGGTATCAACTACGTCATCGCTGAGGGAGATGTGGAGACTTCGGCTGCAACCCTTGCAGCGCAGATCGCCAACGGCACCGCCGAAAACATTCTCACGATCGAGGACTTCGTTGTCGGCGCCGGCTCGGTATCCATCAAGGCTGATCTGACAACTCCCGGACCCTACACGGTAGTCGCCCTTCCGCTGGACAAGGAGAACAAGCCTCTTGAAAGCAATGCGGCAGCCGCATCGTTCTACTTCCCGGGCATGGACGGCGGTGATATTCCCGACTGTGACGTCGAGGCCATGATGGGATCCGTTTCCGAGAACAAGCCCGATGCTCTCGAGAAGAATCCCGATGAATCGTCCCTCTACTTCAAAATCAGCGGTTCGGAGCTCAAAACGCTGCATCTCCTGGCCATGTCAACGTCCAATATCGAGACGCTTGTCGCACAGGGTGCAAGCTACGAAGAGATAATCGCATCGTATGGACAGGACTTCTCCAGCATCGCCGTGCCGACCATCAACGAAACCGGCTACTACGAAAACATCTGGATCAATCTGAATGAAAACACGTCGTACACGATGCTTGTACAGGCTACGAATATTTACGGCAGAAGCAAAGTTCTCGCAGTCGAGAAGTCAACGGCAGCTGTCGATACCTCATGGTATACAGGCGAGCTCGCTATTGGCAAATACGACATGGTTTACCAGTCTGTAGAGGACGGTGAGACCATAACATCTTCGTGCACCTTCACTGTAAATCCCGTGAAAGGAAGCGAAAATGAGTTTACGATCAAGGATCTCGGCCTGAACAACACGACGTCCTGGTATGCTTCCTACGATTCCGCGACGCACAAGTTCACCGTTTCGGGTGTCGAAGTTGGCTATGAAGATCTGGGAAGCCGGTTCGGTCAAGGTTGGGGCTATTACGACCAGGCCGGAACCATGATTCTGGGATTCTTCTCCTTCGCAAACGAGCAGAGCAATGGAACCGATCCCTGCGTTTTCAGTGTTGACGCGACCACGGGACAAATCAACCAGCTCGAGACGCTCCTCCAAGTCCTTGTTGCAGACGCCGCAAGCGGAAAGATACTTGGTTATCTGACACAATATCTGCCCGGCGAGACGGTTATCACATATGCAGAGAACGCCTCATCGAGCGCCGTGCAGCCGTCGAGCAAGCAGGCCATCCGCCACACAGCAACAGCCAAGTACATGAAGGCGACCGACAGATTCAGCGACCATGTTGCTACGGCCAAATGCGCCGAAATGCCAAAGAGTGCCGCTCACAGCGGCGTCCGCACGCTCGATGTCAAGACTGCAAAGTGCGAGCCGCTGCCCGCAAAGCCGTACAACGGCAAGGCAAAGATCAGCAAGAAGGCCATCCACAGCCCGCTGATGTAATACGCCTCGCCTGTAAGACCTGAACCACGAAACCCGGCACGGCGCCATGAACCGTGCCGGGTTCTGTGGTCAAAAGGAACAAGCACCCGAAACAGGGCTGTAATAACCTGATTATAAATTTTATGACAAAGTTCAAAACAATCCGGAGCCTATCGCTCATGCTGGCAGTGCTTCTCCTTGCATCGTGTACGAAAGACACGACCGGAGAGTCTGCTCCCGTCAAGATGGAAGACAAGGTTGCTTCCAAGCTTGTATTCACGTCGACGAACGCTGCCAAAGGCCAGCTGCTGGTCTACTTCGACAGCGATGCCGTCGCGAATGTCGAAAACTCCGTCCTGCGCGTGACGCGTGCGGGCGGCGTGGCCACCCGTTCGGGCATCTCCGATTTCGACGCCGTACTCGACAACATCGGCGTCAAGTCGCTCAGACGTCTCTTCCCGGTGGACGAGCGGAACGAAGAACGCACCCGCGCGGCAGGTCTGCACCGCTGGTATCTCGTGGAATTCGATGAGGAGGCCGATCTCGACAAGACGGCCCTGGAGATGGCCCGGATCGCCGAAGTAAGCAAGGTGGAGTTTGACCAGAAGCTCGCCAGCATCCACGACCCGAAGGTCATTCCGCTCGATGAGAGCCTCGCGGCTTCCGCCACCCGCGCCGACATGACGACCTCCGGCGTGTCGTTCAACGATCCCGAGCTGAGCAAGCAGTGGCACTACATCAACACGGGCGACAAACAGATCTACTCGAAGATCAAGGCCGGTGCGGATGTCAACTGCAAGGACGCCTGGCGTCTCTGCACGGGTGACCCGCGCGTGGTCGTGGCCATTGTCGATGACTGCGTACAGTGGGACCATCCCGACCTGGCTGCCAACATGTGGGTCAACGAGGCCGAGCTGAACGGTCAGAGAGGCGTCGATGACGACGGAAACGGCTACAAGGACGACATCTACGGTTACAACTTTGTCACCAACACGAAGCTGGCGATCAGCACGCAGGGCCAGGCCTGCGAGCACGGCACGCACGTGGCCGGCACGGTGGCAGCCGTGAACAACAACGGCATCGGAGTCTGCGGCATCGCCGGAGGTTCGGGCAACAACGACGGCGTCAAGCTCATGTCGTGCCAGATCTTCTACAACGACAACGGCGGAAACGCCAGCACGACGGCCAACGCCATCAAGTATGCAGCCGACAACGGCGCGGTGATTCTCCAGTGCAGCTGGGGCTACACGGCCGGTACGCTCACCTCGGATTCGCAGTACTCGACCTACGACAGCGCCGAGAAGCAGGCCATCGACTACTTCATCGCCACGAAGAACTGCGATGCATTGGACGGCGGCATTGCCATCTTCGCCGCAGGCAACGACATGACCGGCATGTCGGGCTACCCGGCCGCCTACCGCGACTACATCTCGGTAACGGCCATGTCGTGCGACTTCACCCCGGCCTACTACACCAACTACGGCCCGGGCTGCAACATCGCGGCTCCCGGCGGTGACTACTACCAGTCGGGAATCGAGACGGGCTCCGAGGCATCGATGATCCTCTCGACGATCCTCAACGGCCGCTACGGCTACTCGCAGGGTACCTCGATGGCCTGCCCGCACGTATCGGGTGTTGCCGCGCTGGGTCTCTCGTATGCCCTGCAGCTCGGCAAGACCTTCACGACGGACCAGTTCAAGGCGCTGCTGCTGACCTCGGTCAACAACATCGACCAGTACTGCACCGGAACGAAGCCCTACTACGACAACTACGGCAGCCGCCACACGCTCAACCTCGCAGCCCACAACAAGAAGATGGGTACGGGCTACATCGACGCCTTCCAGGTGCTGATGAACGTGCGCGGCACGACCTGCATCCCCGTTCCCGTCGGCTCGCAGTATACGCTCGACCTGGCGGCGCTCGTCGGCGGCGGCAACGCGAACATGACGATTACGTCGGTCGAGATTTCGGTCGAAGGCAAGGCCAGCCTCGGCATGTCCTCGGACCCGAGAGTCTTCGCGAACCAGGTCCTGCTGACCTGCACGAAGCCCGGATCGGCCATTGCCAAGGTCACGATGGTGGCCGGCACGAACAGTGGCAGCGGCATCAACGGCATGACCATTACGAAGGAGTATGCGATCATCGCCCGCGAATTCGAGTCTGCAAACGGAGGTTGGTTATAAAAACAAGGATTCAGCATGAAAAACATCAAGATTTTCTGTATGCTGCTTGCGTCGCTCGTAGCCTTGAGCGGTTGCAGCAAGTCGGACAATAACGGAGGCAAGAACCCGGACAAGGAGACGCTCGTCGGAGAGTGGCACATGGTATCGTGGACCGGCGCCACGGCCACGGCCGATATCTACATCTCGTTCACCGAGGAGGGGACCTTCGACCTGTACCAGCGCTACATCACCCCTGGATACGTGCACTACAGCGGCACCTACACGTACAGCAACGACAAACTCTCGGGTGTCTACAGCGACAACCAGCCGTGGGCCAGCGAATACGACGCCTTCTTCTCGACGGACGGACGCATGACGCTGACCAGCCTCTCGAGTACGGGAGACATCTCCGTATACGAGAAGACCAGCATTCCGCAGGAGATTCTCTCGGGAGAGATGACCGCCTCGACGCAGAGCCGCGCCGGCGAGGAAGAGTCGCCCCGCTTCCTGTAGGGAGCGCGCAATCCGCACAGCACCGCATGCCGCACCCGCGGCATGCGGTTTTTTGTCTCCGGGGAGGGAAACAGTCCGCCCGCCGCAGTTCCCAGGAGAGAATCGCACATGCGAAGGGAAAGAAAATGAGCGCATCCGGAAATTTTTTCGTACCTTTGCCGGCGAAAAGAACAACAACCGCTCATCATCAATAGCTATGGCAATTACAGCGTTTCTTCCCGGCATCCGCTACGTCGGCGTCAACGACCGCACGACCCACCTTTTCGAGGGCCTCTGGTCGCTTCCCCAGGGTGTTTCCTACAACGCCTATCTGGTCATCGGCGAAAAGATCGCACTGATCGACACGGTCGAGGAGGCCTTCGGCAGCCGGCTGTTCCAGCACATCCGCGAGGAGATCGGCGACCGCCGGATCGACTATCTCGTCGTCAACCACATGGAACCCGACCACTCGTCGTCGATCGCGGCCCTGCGGCAACTCTATCCCGACATAACGATCGTCGGCAACGCCAAGACCCTGCAAATGATTGCCGGCTACTACGGCATCTGCGACGGCACGCTCGAGGTCAAGGAGGGCGACACGCTCGATCTGGGCGGCAAGACGCTCACCTTCCAGCTGGTGCCGATGGTACACTGGCCCGAGACGATGGTCACGTGGTGCGCCGAAGAGCAGACGCTCTTTTCGGGTGACGCTTTCGGTACGTTCGGCGCACTCGACGGCGGCATCACCGATTCGCAGGTCGACGTCGACCGCTACTGGAACGAGATGCGTCGCTACTACGCCTGCATCGTCGGCAAGTACGGCGCCCCGGTGCAGAAGGCCCTGCAAAAGGTCCGCGCGCTGCCCGTTGCGACGATCTGCCCGACGCACGGACCCGTCTGGCAGCGCCACATCGCCGAGGTGATCGACCTCTACGACCGCATGAGCCGCTACGAGGGAGAAAAGGGGGTCGTCGTGGCCTACGCCTCGATGTACGGCAATACGGAACAGACGGCCGAACGCATCGCCCGCAGCCTTGTCGAGGAGGGGGTGGAGAAGATCGTTGTCTACAACCTCTCGGTAGCGGATCCGTCGGTTGTCCTGCGCGACGTCTTCCGCTACGACACGCTCGTTGTCGGCAGCCCGACCTACAACGGCGAGCTCTTCCCGCCCGTCGAGCAGCTGCTGCGCCGCATCGAGACCCGCTGCATCCCGCACCGCAACTTTGCATGCTTCGGATCGTTCACCTGGGCCGGTGCCGCCGTGCGCCGCATGAAGGAGTTCAGCGAACGGATGAAGTGGGAGATGATCGGCACGCCCGTCGAGATGAAGCAGGGCTATTCGCAGGCGGTATGCGAACCGTGCCGCACCCTTGCACGCGACATCGCCGCACGGATGCGCGAAACGAAATAGCGGCACCTGCCCGAGATGACAACCCGAAGGCCGCACGGTCTTCGGGTTGTCTCTTTTCACTCCCACCGGAGCTTGCCTTTCTCTTGGCCAACACGCATCCGGACGCCAACCGCCGGCAAGCACAGCCGATGGGAAAAAGCAGCACCCGCCGCTCCAGTCGACATAACTGCGACCCCCCTACGCAGTCCGGCTCTCCATGCAGGGACACTACATGCAGCACTCCCCCGCCCCGCAAAGAGCACTTCGACGCCCGCTTGCGCAAAATCGGGCGCCGCGCGTGAAGAGTCCACATGCAGCACTCCCCTGCCCCTCACAAGACCAATTCGACACCCGCGCACCCCCAAACGGGGCCGCAGAGTGAAAGCCTCCGGAACCGTCCGCAAAACACTCCAGCCCGACACACGCAGCCCGGTAGCACCGCATGCGAGTGCCCGGCTCCGGTTTGCACAAGTGCAGTTCCGAAAATGAACTACACCCAGCGGCATCGGACGAGACGGAAGCGGAATATGCGACGTATTTTTGCACCGGAAAAAAGAAAAGATGAACAACGAAAATTCCAAAACCTTTCTTCTCGTCCTGCTGGGGCTGCTCACGGCATTCGGTCCCTTCGTCACGGACATGTATCTGCCGACGCTCCCCTCGATGACGGGCTATTTCGGCACCACGTCGTCGATGGTGCAGCTGGGCCTCACGTCGAGCATGATCGGCCTGGCCCTCGGGCAGCTCTTCTTCGGCCCGCTGAGTGACCGCTACGGACGCCGTCCGCCCCTGATTGCGGCCATGGCGCTCTTCATCGTCTCGACCATCCTCTGCATCTTCGCCTCGGACATCCGGCAGTTCATCCTGCTGCGCCTGCTGCAGGGCATCGCCGGGGCCGGCGGCATTGTCATCTCGCGTTCGGTCGCCGCCGACCGTTTCACGGGTGCGGAGCTCGCCCGCATGCTGGCCGTCATCGGTGCCATCAACGGCGTGGCGCCCGTCACGGCGCCGATCGTCGGCGGCGCCCTGACCGACGTCATCGGCTGGCGCGGCATCTTCTGCATCCTGCTCGCCATCGGCTGCGTGCTGCTTGCCTGCTGCCTGCGCTTCCGCGAATCGCTGCCCGCGACGCGCCGCAGCAACGCCGGATGGGGGCAGCTGCTCCACGGATTCGGCGCCGTACTGCACAACCGCCCATTCGTCGGCTACATCCTCCAGCTGGGTTTCGCACAGGGCATCCTTTTCGGCAACATCGCCTCGTCGCCCTTCATCGTGCAGGAGCACTACGGCTTCTCGGCCTTCGGATTCAGCCTCTGTTTCGCGGCCAATTCGCTGGCGATCATGAGCGCCGCGGCGCTTGCCGTGCGTTTCCGCCGGCAGGAGCGCGCCACGCTCCTCGGTTGCCGCGGCATGCTGCTCTTCTCGCTCGCCACGGCCGCAGCCCTCGCCTGCCACTGCGGCTTCTGGCTCTACGAGGTGCTGGTCTTCGCCCTGCTCTTCTCGATGGGCATCACCTTCCCGGCCACGACCACGCTGGCCATGGACTGCACGCGCGAACACGCCGGTACGGCCTCGGCGCTGCTGGGCGCCGTCTGCTTCGCCTTCGGCGGCCTCGTATCGCCGCTCGTCGGCATGGGCGACACGCTGCTCTCGACCGGCACGGTCTTCGTCGTCTGCGCCCTCTGTTCGTGGGGCAGCATCCGCTTCATCCTGCGCCGTCCCCAAAGCTCGGCCGTTGTGGCCTGACCACCCGCCGACAAAACGAAAAGCCCCGGATTCCGCATGGTTTCCGAGGCTTTTTCATGCGGCTGAAACCCTTCGGAAGGCAACCCGCCGAGGTGCGTAACAGAGACGGCCCAAGATAAAAAAAGCCGGGATTTTCCCGGCTTTCAGAGACCTTGCGGAGGCCCGGATCAGCGGCGCACCTTGACGATGATCTTGCGCACGGTGCCCTCGCCTACCATCGGCGCATGGCCGTCCTCGGGGAAGAGGATCGTGAACTGACCCGGACGCAGCGTGTAGTAGGTCTGCGGTTCGTCGTCGAAGAGTTGGATGTCCTTCTCCTTGTTGAACTCGCCCTGCGGCTGCCGCAGGTCCTTGCGCTCGCTCCAGCCGAAGCTCTCCTCCTTGCCCGAGACGAGCACCTGGATGTCGATATACTCGTTGTGGACCTCGAGTTTGGCGTCAGCGCGCTTCTTGAGTTCGCGCTCCATCACGTTGACGTAGATGTCGCGTCCGTCGAGTTCATGGATTCCCGGCTCCATCTTGGTCCAGTCGATCGTGGCGATCAGCTCGAAGGCCTTCTTCATGCGCGGGTGCACCGAGGTGTAGAGCGCGCTGTTTTTCAGCGAATCAAAAATCATGACTGTGTGTATTTAGTTGTTTGAGGTTCTCTTCATCAGGCGCACGACGACGGGATGGTGGTCCGAAAACTCGACGGGCAGCACCTCGTAGGAGAGGGTCTCGAAGTCGTCGGAGCTCAACACGTAGTCGATGCGCAGCGTGTTGTAGAAGCCGCGGAAGGTGTGCGAATAGCCCGATCCGCACTCCGAAAAGGCGTCGTTCAGGCCGCGTGCCATCGTGCGGTAGACATACGACATGGGCGTATCGTTGAAGTCGCCGCAGACGATCCGCCGGCGCGGCGAGGCGGCAATCAGGTGTGCGATGCTGTCCACCTGTTCGGCCCGCAGCACGCTGTTTTCGCGGAAGCGGTCGACGATGCTGCGGATCTTCACCTCGCGGGCCGTGTCCGAAAGGAAGCGGCGGCTGGTGATGTAGTCGTTGTCCGAAGCGTTGATGGCCGTCGAGCGAAGGTGGTTGCTGATGACGCGCACCGTATCGTCGCCGACGAGCAGGTCGGCCCAGACCGACGTCGAGGCGGTCAGTCCGACGCCCGAGCGCAGGATGCGGTACTTGCTCAATATCAGCATCGGGGCGCCGTAGAGCGAGTCGGGGGCCTGCGTGCGGCCGAAGCGGGCGCTTTCGTAGGTCTCGTCGAGCAGTGCGAACTCCTCGGCGGCATCGGCCAGCCGGGCGTTGAACTCCTGCAGGCAGACGATGTCGGGGTCCTCCTCGCGGATGAGCTGCAGCACGTCGCCGACGCTGCTCTGGCCGTCCTCGCCGTAGAAGCAGCGGACGTTGTAGGTCATGACCTTGAAGGCGGCGCGGTCGTAGGACTCCTCGCCGTAGGTGCGGCGCAGCTCGGGCCGCCAGAAGAGCGAGACCTGGAAAAGCCCCGCCGCAACGACCGCCAACATGAAGCCCGCGCGCTTGAGGCGCCAGCGGATGATCCAGTAGAGGGCCAGCACGACGGCCGCGACGTAGACGCCCGGAGCGATGAGCCCCAACACGGGGAAGAACCACACGCGCGAGGGGTTGACGTAGGGCACGAAGTAGGTGACGATCATCGTCACGCCGACGACGAGCGACAGCAGGGTCATCACCGTATCGAGCAGCCACCGCACGACGCTGCGGCGCGGCTTCTTCGCCGCGCGCCCGTAACCCGGATTATAGAGCTCGTCGGCCATGCTTTAGAAGCGGATGATGCCGCGCTGTTTCCAGTAGTACAGCAGCAGGAAGCCCCACAGCATGCCGCCGACATGGGCGAAGTGGGCGACGTTGCCCACGCCGCGCCAGCCCAGCAGCAGCTCGATGACGCCGTAGATGATGACGAACCATTTGGCCTTGAGCGGAATGGGCGGGAAGAGGAGCATGATGACGGCATTGGGATGCAGCACGCCGAAGGCCAGCAGCAGCCCCATCACGGCGCCCGAAGCCCCGACGAGCAGCAGCGGCAGCTCGCCCAGCGCCAGAGCCGTGAGGTACTGAATCAGCGCAGCCCCCACGCCGCAGATCATGTAGTAGATCAGAAAGCGCCTCGAGCCGAGCTCGTACTCCAGCGTGCGGCCGAACATCCACAGCGCGAACATGTTGAAGAAGATATGTTCCAGATTGGCATGCAGGAACATGTAGGTAACGAACTGGTAGGTATGGAAAAAGGGTGTACCGAGCGAGAGCGCGCAGTAGCCCGTGATCCAGTCGCCCACGGGCAGCAGCGAGGTGGCCATGTAGACCAGCACGTTGATGATGATGAGGTTCTTCACCACGGGGGGCGTCTGAAAATAGCTGTTCATAACGGAATTTTTTGCAAAAATAGGTTTTTGTGCCGAATTATCCCAACCTGCCTCGGAGTTCTTCGGTCGTGATTTCGGTAAGAATGGCCTTTCCCGAGGGCGAAAAGCTGATGTTGCCGCCCGCGGCGAGCCGCGCCAGCAGCGCCGCGGCCTCCTCGCGCGAGAGCATCCGCTGCGGACCGCGCACGGCCGAACGGGCCATGGCGGCAGCAATGCGCTCGCGCCGCACGTCGCCGAGCGACACGGGCGTCGCAAAGGCCTGCAACAGCTCGTAGAGCGTCGTGTCGACCGAATCGGCCGGCAGGTCGGCCGGCGTGCCCTTCACCTCGACCACCCCGCCGCCGCAGAGGTCGATGTCGAAGCCCAGCGCCGCGAACTCCACAGCATGCTCTTCCACGAGGGCGTACTCCTCACCCGAGAGTTCGAGCCGCTCGGGAAAAAGCAGCTGCTCGCTGACGGCCTCGCCGTGTCCCAGCACCCGCAGATACTCCTCGTAGAGCACCCGCTCGCGGGCCCGCCGCACATCCACGACGACGAAGCGTCCGCCGAGCAGTGCGGCGACATACCCGCCGCCGAGCGGCAGCGGCTCCGAGAACTCCGCATGCGGCTCCACATCGAGGCGCTGCTGCTCGGCATCGGCCTCCGACGGAATGAAGTCGAGCGTGCTCTCGCCGAACTCCGCGTCCACCTTCCCGCCGTCCGCACCGTCCGCTCCGTCCCTGCCGAAGGCAAAGGCTCCCGCTCCGGACGCCTCTGCGGAGGGATCGGGATCGCTCCCGGAGGCGATCTCCTCGAACTCCTCGTCGGCAGCGGCCGGGGTCACCGACGCCGGAAGGTCAAACCCGCCGTCGGGCCGGATGCCGCACGGGAAGGGACGCGGGGAAGCGCCCGCTCCGCCCCGCCGCGGCACGGCAGAGGCCGCATCCGACACGTGCTGCGTATCGTCGCTGTAGGGCACGTCGAAACCCGTGAAGTCGACATTCGGATCGGGTGCCGTCGGATCGATATACTCCTCGCGGAAGGGGTTGTAGTCGCGGTTCGACATGGCCAGCGGCTCGCTGTAGACCGCGCCGCGCTGCATGACGGGGATCTCCACCGTGTTGTCGCGGTCGAAATCCATCATCGGCACGGCACCCGTCTTGGCCAGCGTCTCGCGCATCGCGGCGTGGACGATCTGCCATACGGCCTCCTCGTCGGCGAACTTCACCTCGGTCTTCTGCGGGTGGACGTTGACGTCGATGCGCGAGGGGTCGATCGTCAGGTAGAGGAAATAGGCCGGCTGCGCCCCCTCGGGAATCAGCTTTTCGTAGGCCTTCATCACGGCACTCGTAAGGTACGGGCTCTTGAAGTAGCGTCCGTTGACGAAGAGGTACTGGTCGGCATTGCGCCGCTTGGCAGCTGCCGGACGCCCGATGTATCCCGCCAGGCGGGCGATCGAGGTGTCGGCATCGACCTCCAGCAGATTCTGCTTGATATGGCGTCCCACGACGTCGACGATCCGTCCGGCGAGCGAGGTCGCCGCCAGCGTGTAGACCGGGGCGTCGTTGGCGTAGAGTTCAAAGGCGATCTGCGGATTGCAGAGGGCCACGCGCTGGAATTCGCTGCGGATCTGCGACGCCGAGGTCGTGCTCTTCTCCAGAAAGCGGCGGCGCGCCGGCACGTTGTAGAAAAGGTTGCGCACGAAGAACTGCGAACCCGCGGGGCACATCACGGGCGACTGCGAGACGAACCGCCCGCCGTTGATCTCCGTGAGGGTGCCCATCTCGTCGTCGGCCTGCCGCGTGCGCAGCTCGACCTGCGCCACCGCCGCGATCGAGGCGAGCGCCTCGCCGCGGAATCCGAACGTATGCAGGTCGTAGATGTCCTCCACGGAGCGGATCTTGCTCGTGGCGTGGCGGTCGAAGGCCATGCGGGCGTCGATGGGCGACATGCCGCAGCCGTCGTCGACGATCTGGATGAGCTCCTTGCCGCCGTCGCGGAAGTTGACCTTCACGCACCGCGCACCGGCATCGATGGCGTTCTCCATCATCTCCTTGACGACCGAGGCGGGGCGGTTGACCACCTCGCCCGCCGCAATCTGGTTGGCGACAACCTCGGGTAAAAGTCTGATCCGGTCGGCCATCTACTCCTGCTCGACGTAATCGTTCGGTACGACGGTGATCGGCGCCGTGGGGTCGAAATCGCCGTACATGAGTTCCATGTCGCTCTGTCCGCCCTGCTTCGAGGCGCTCACGAAGAGCCCCACCAGCCGCGGGTAGAGCAGGTAGACGAGGACGATGATCAGCGCCGCGATGACGGCCATCTTCAGCAGCCGCATGTGGCCGTTGCCCGCCTCGCCGGCACGCCTCGCCTCGCGCGCTTCGCGCTGCGTGCGGATGTACTTGCCGGGGCGGTACTCCGAGTTGTCGTCCGACCGTTCGCCGCGCAGCTCGGCACGGCGCTGCTCGCGGGCCTCCTTTTCGGGGTCGTAGTAGCGCGGGATGTAGTTGAACTTGTTGGCGTGTTTCTTGTACGGGCTGAATCCTAACATGGCTGTCACATCTGCTTATTAACGGAAAAATTCGTCACCTTCACAGCGTAAAGGTACGAATTTTTCACCGTGTTTCCATCACTTTTCCGTCTCACTAACGGAAGAAGCTCTTCATTCGCTCGAAGATATTCTGGTTCTTCACCGACTCGGCCCGCTGGAAATCGGGCTGTGCGGCCAGCTGCTCGACGAGGCGTTTCTCCTCGGCGGTGAGCTTCGACGGGATGGTGATGTCCACGACCACCAGCTCGTCGCCGCGGCCGTAGCCGTTGACCTCCGGCAGACCCTTGCCGCCGAGCCGCAGCACCTTGCCGGCGTGCGTTCCCGGTGCGATCTTGATCTTGGCGCGTCCGTCGACCGTCGGCACCTCGACCGTGCCGCCCAGCAGCGCCGTCGTCACCGTAATGTTCAGGTTGTGGATCAGGTCGTTGCCGTCACGCACGAGCTCGGCATCGGGCTCCTCCTCGATCATCACCTGCAGGTCGCCGTTCACGCCGCCCTGACGCGCGGCATTGCCCTTGCCCGAGACGGTGAGGACCATGCCCTCGCCCACGCCGGCCGGAATCTTGATCTCCACGATCTCCGATCCGCGCACCGTGCCTTCGCCGTGGCACTGGTCGCACGGCGCCGTGATGACCTTGCCCGTACCGCCGCACGTCGGGCAGACGCCCTGCGTCTGCATGCGGCCGAAGAAGGTGTTTTCCACCCGCGTGATGTAACCCGTACCCTTGCAGGCCGAACAGGTCGAGTAGGAGTTGGCGTCCTTCGCACCCGTGCCGCCGCACTTGTCGCACGCCACGGTCTTGTTGATCCGCAGCTTCTTGGTTACGCCGTTGGCGATCTCCGAAAGGGTCAGCCGCACCTTGATGCGGATGTCCGACCCGCGGTTCGTGCGCCGCCCGCCCGACGAAGAGGTCGAGCGGAATCCGCCGCCGAAGTGGCCGCCGAAGATGTCGCCGAACTGCGAGAAAATGTCCTCCATCGAGAAACCGCCGCTGCTGAAGCCGCCGAAACCGCCGGCTCCGCCGCCTGCCGCGCCGCTCATGCCGGCGTGTCCGAACTGGTCGTAGCGCGCCCGCTTCTCGGGGTTCGACAGCACGTCGTAAGCCTCGGCCGCCTCCTTGAACTTCTCCTCGGCCTCCTTGTCGCCCGGGTTCTTGTCCGGGTGGTACTTGATGGCCGCCTTGCGGTAGGCCTTCTTTATCTCGTCGGCGTTGGCATTGCGCGCAACGCCGAGCACCTCGTAATAATCCCTTTTCTCTGCCATGACCTTACTCTCCTACAACGACTTTTGCGAAGCGCAACATCCGCTCGCCGAGCTTGTAACCCGTCTGCACGACGTCGATGACCTTGCCCTTCTTCTCCTCGCCCGCGGCAAACCGCGCCACGGCCTCGCACAGATCGGCATCGAACTCCTTGCCCAGGCAGTCGATCTCGGTCACGCCCTTGCGGCGCAGCGCCTCGGTAAACTTCTGCGAAATGAGCCGCACGCCCGAGCGCAGGGCCTCGATGTCGTCGCTCTTCTCCATGGCGGCAACGGCCCGCTGCACGTCGTCGCGCACGGGCAGCATCTCGAGCAGCACGTCGCGGCCGCCCGTCTCGACAAGCTCCATCTTCTCGCGGATCGTCCGCTTGCGGAAGTTGTCGAACTCGGCCTGCAGACGCAGGTACTTGTCCTGCCACTCGGCAACGAGCGCCGCGAAATCGGGGCCCTCCTGCGCTGCGGGCTCTGCCGCATCTGCCAAAGTGTCAGCCGCCGTCTCCGGCTTCTCTGCCACATTGTCACCTTCGGGCTGCTTTCCGGTCGGGGAAGCCTCGGCGGACGGATTCTTCTCATCCTCCGTAACCTGCTCGTTATAAACCTTTTCCTTTTTCATATCTCGTGTTTTTTCAGATTTCCGTAACCTCATCGTTCAAATTGTATACCAACCCTACCCGATGATGAAAATGGCCGGGCGTTTGTTCAGTTCGGGCAGCGGCGCACGGCGCCACTCCGCCACCGTGCGGGTTGTGACCTGCCCGCCGGGGGCCGTGAGGTCCACGGCGAGCGTCAGGCGCGTGTCGGGGGCAAGCACCTGCAACAGCTGCTCCAGGAGCTTCGCATTGCGGTAGGGCGCCTCGATGAAGAGCTGCGACTGCCCCTCGCTGCGGGCCCGGCGCTCGAAGCGGCGGATCGCCTGCGCCCGCTCGGCAGGCTTGACGGGCAGGTAGCCGTTGAAGGCGAACGACTGCCCGTTGAGACCCGAGGCCATGAGTGCCAGCAGGATCGACGAAGGGCCCACAAGCGGCACGACGCGGATGCCGCGGCGGTGGCACGCCTCGACGACCAGCGCCCCGGGATCGGCGACGCCCGGCACGCCCGCCTCGGAGATCACCCCGGCCGAACGGCCCGCCGCGATGGGGTCGACGAGCGCCTCGACGTCGGGTCCGGCGACCGTATGTTCGTTCAGCTCGCGGAACTCCAGCTCAGCGATGGGGCGGGCAATGCCGGCCTTCGAGAGGAAGCGCCGCGCCGTGCGCGTATTCTCGACGATGAAGTAGTCGAGCGAGTCCATCACGGCGCGGTTGGCCGCGGGCAGCACGTCCCACGGTGCCGTTTCGTCCGAGATCGGACAGGGAATCAGGTAGAGCGTTCCGTTCATGTTCGGTCCGTTGTTTTGCGGCGGCGCACGGGACGCTCTTCGGCCGTCCGCGGCGCACCGCCGTCCGTATTACTCTTTCAGGTAGATGCGCTTGACGCGCCCCGACACGGAGGTCATCACCTCGTAGGGGATCGTCCCCAGCACCTCGGCCATCGCCGCCGCGTCGTTGCCGGCGGCCGGCGAGAAGATCACCGCCTCGTCGCCCTCCTGCACGTCGGGAATGTCCGTGATGTCGATCATGCAGCTGTCCATGCAGATGCGCCCCACGATCGGAGCCGGGCGCCCCTTGACGAGCAGCGACCAGCGGCCGCAGCCGAGGTGGCGGTCCAGTCCGTCGGCATAGCCCACGGGGACGGTGGCCGTCACGCTGTCGCGCGTAAGCCGCCCGGCCCGCCCGTAACCGACGGTCTCGCCCGCCGCCAGGTGCTTGATCTGCACGATGCGCGTCTTGAGCGTCGAGACGGGCGTGAGCCCCTCCTCGCGGTGCCAGCCGAAGCCGTAGAGCCCCAGGCCGAGGCGGCACATGTCGTACTGCGCCTCGGGGAAGCGTTCGATGGCCGCCGAGTTGGCCGTATGGCGGAGGACCGGATAGTCAAGTGAGGCGGCCAGCGTCGAACTCATGCGGTCGTAGCGGGCAATCTGCGCCCGCGTGTAGGCATCCTCCTCGGGCATGTCGGCGCAGTTCAGGTGCGAGAAGATCGACGCCACGCGCACCTGTCCGCAGTCACGCAGCCGCTCGCACAGGCGCGGCAGCTCTTCCTCGACGAAGCCCAGGCGGTGCATCCCCGTGTCGAGCTTCACATGGATCGGGAAGCGGCTCTCGCCCGCATGGTCCACCGCGGCGGCAAAGTCCTCGAGCGAGCGGAAGCTGTATATCTCGGGCTCCAGCCGGTTGGCGATCATCAGGTCGAAGCTGTCCGCATCGGCATTGAGCACGACGATCGGCATCGTAATGCCCCGCTCGCGCAGCAGCACCCCTTCGTCGGCGAAGGCCACGGCCAGGTAGTCGACGCCCTGGTGCTGGAGCATCTGCGCCACCTCGAAATCCCCGGCGCCGTAGGATGCGGCCTTGACCATCGCCACGAGCTTCACACCCGGGCGCAACTTCGCACGGAAGTAGTTGAGATTGTGAATCATCGCATCGAGATCGACCTCGAGCACCGTCGTGTGGCTCTTGCGCGAAAGGGCGTGGGCGAGCTTCTCGAAGCGGAAGTCGCGGGCCCCCTTGAGCAGCACGGCGCGCCCGGCCACGGCCTGCCGGCTCAGGCGGGCGATGCACTCGTCGGTCGAGGCGTAGAACTCCTTCGCGCAGTCGAACAGCGCGGCGTGGCGCCGCAGGCGCGAGCCGATGCCGACCAGGCAGTCGACGCCCGCACGGGCGACCATGCCCGCGACGCGACTGTAGAGCTCCTCGTCCGAAAGGCCGCTCTGCGCGATGTCCGAGAGGATGAGCGTGCAGCGGCGGCCGAGCGCCACGTTGTGCAGGTAGTCGAGCGCCAGCGCCAGCGAATTGAGGTCGAGGTTGTAGGCGTCGTTGATGAGCACTGAGTCGTTGATGCCGTCCTTGACCTCGAGGCGCATGGCGACGGCCGGCGCCGCGGCGAAGGCCGGGGCGGGATAGTGCATCGCCGCGCAGAAGGCCTCGACGATCTGGGCGTTGCGCCGCGAGGCGGCGTTGCCGATGACCGACTCGGACGGCTCGGGGAACGTCGCGGCGTCGATGGGCCGGCGGTCGGCGAAGCGCGCCGCAACCAGGCGGCCCAGCGGCTCGTAGTAGCTGTGGTAGATGATCGTGGAGGCGCGGTGCGCGAGGATCATCTTCTCGTCGCACTTCTGTTCGAGGTTGACGAAATTCTCCTGATGGGCGTCGCCGATCGAGGTGAAGATCACCACGTCGGGGCGGATGATGCGCTCCAGACGCTCCATCTCGCCGGGTTTCGAGATGCCCGCCTCGAAGATCGCCAGCTGCTCGTCGCCCTCGATCATCAGCACCGAGAGCGGCACGCCCAGCTGCGAGTTGTAGCTCTTGGGCGAGCGGTAGTATTTCATTCCCCGGGGCAGCTCCTCGGCGATCCACTCCTTGATGACGGTCTTGCCGTTCGAGCCGGTGATGCCCACGACCGTGCCGCGGAACTGCGCCCGATGGTAGGCCGCCAGGCTCTGCAGCGCGCGGATGGCGTTGTCGACGCGCACGACGCCGCAGCCGGGCATCGGCTCGACCTCCCGTTCGACCAGAAAGGCCCTGACGCCGCGGCCGTACATCTCGGCGATGAAGGCGTGCGAATCGTGGTTCGCGCCGCGCATGGCCACGAACAGCGGCTCCGTGCCCAGTTCACACGTGAGCGAGCGGCTGTCGGTCACGACCGAGCGCACGCCGACGTCGCAGCCCGAAAAATGACCGCCGCAGATGGCGGCGATACGTGAAAGTCTGTAATTCATGGTATCCGTTTTTCGGATCGGCAGCCGATCCGTTGCACCTCATCCCGCAAAGGTACAAGAAAAGCGGTATTCTTCTCCGCTTCGGTCCCTTTTTCGTTCTCAAAAAACGGCAAAAAAAGGTGCGGCGGCCGCAGCCGTCGCACCCGTCTGTTCCGCGGCCGTGCCCGGCGCACCCGGCCGGTGCTACGAGAGCGTCACGATCGTGATGCCCGCGCCGCCGCGGTCGGCATGTTCGTCGACGGCCGAGACCACCTCGGGCACCGTGCGCAGATAGCGGCGGATCTCCTCCTTGAGGGCACCGGTACCCTTGCCGTGGAGGATCGTCACCGTGCCAACCCCCACCATCAGGGCGTCGTCAATGAGGTCCTGCACCGCCTCGAGCGCCTCGGCGACACGCATGCCCCGCACGTCGATGTGGTCCTTGAAGTTGAGCTTGCGCGACGAGATGTCGGCCGAAACGACCGTGCGGGCCGTCACCGGGCGCGTCGCCTCGCGGTATTCGCTGTTCGAGACGACCGCAAGCTGCGACTTGTCGACCGTCGTCAGAATCTGTCCGAAGGCCACCTGCGCCCGCTTGCCCTTGAGCGACTGCACGACGCCGACCATCTCCTGCCCCGCCATGCGGACCTTCGAGCCGACCTCGACCTCGCGCCGCACCGGAGCGGGCGCCTCCGCCGGCGCCTTGCCTTCCGCCGCCCCCTCGCGCTCGCGGCGCTCGGCGCGCCGCTGCCGCCGCCGCTCGATGCGCTCGATCTCGCGCGCCACGGCCGCATCGCGCTCCGCCGTATCGGTCTGCTCGACCGTCTCGCGGAAATCGTCCAGTTCGCGCCGCGCCAGCCGCGTGAGCTCCTTCTCGGCCTGCGCTTCGCGGATCGTGCGGATCGTGTTCTCGATCTGCCGGTTGGCGTCGGCAATGAGCTGCTGCGCCTCCTGCTTGGCCCGGCGGAGAATCTCCTGCCGCTCGGCGCGGATCTTCGACAGCTGCTCGGAGTAGGTCTGCTCCAACTCCTCGACCTTGCGGTCCGTCAGGCGGATGCGGTCGCGCTTCTGCTCCCAGTAGTGCTTGTCGCGGGCGATCTCGCGCAGCTGCTTCTCCAGATTGATGTGGTCCGACCCGGCCTTCTCGCTCGCCGCGCGGATGATCTCCTCCGGCAAGCCGATCTTGCGGGCGATCTCGATGGCGAACGAGCTGCCCGGCTTGCCCATCTCCAGGCGGAAGAGCGGCCGGATCTGCTGCACGTCGAACATCATCGCGCCGTTGGCGATCCCCTCGGTCGACGAGGCGTAGTACTTGATGTTGGCATAGTGCGTCGTGATGACGCCGTAGCACCCCTTTGCGAGCAGCCGCTCGAGGATCGCCTCGGCGATCGCCCCGCCGATGTTGGGCTCCGTGCCCGATCCGAACTCGTCGATGAGCACCAGCGTGCGGTCCGACGCCCCGGCGAGCATGTGCTTCATGTTGAGCAGGTGCGACGAATAGGTTGACAGGTCGTTGTCGATCGACTGCTCGTCGCCGATGTCGATGTAGATCGAGCGGAAGACCGGCAGTTCGGAGATCTCCGACACCGGGACGGGGAAGCCGCACTGGAACATGTACTGCACGATGCCCGTGGTCTTCAGGCAGACGGACTTGCCGCCGGCATTGGGTCCCGAGATGACGAGGATGTGCTTGCGGCGATCGAGCTGCAGGTCGAGGGGCACGATCTCGCGCCCCTGCGCCCGCAGAGTCTGCTGCAGGAGCGGATGGCGGGCGTTCTTGAGCACGAGGCGGTCGTCCGTCGAGAGGATCGGGCGCACGCAGCCGTTCTCGGAGGCCCAGCGTCCCTTGGCGCGCAGCATGTCGATCTGCGCCAGGCAGTCGCCCGAGGCGGCGATCAGCTCCGCGTCGGGACGGATCGACTCGGTGAACTCCGTGAGGATGCGGACGATCTCGCGCCGCTCGGCATACTCCAGTTCGCGCAGTTCGTTGTTGATTTCGACGACCTCGACCGGCTCGACATAGAAGGTGCGGCCCGTGGCCGACTCGTCGTGGATGAAGCCGTTGAGCTTGCGTTTGTTCGAGGCCGAGACGGGGATCACTGCACGACCGTCGCGGATCGAGATCTGTGCGTCGGCCTCGACGATGCCGGCCCCCTTGGCGGCCGAGAGGACCGCCTGCAGGCGCTTGGCGGCCTGACCCTCGCGTTCGCGGATGGCGCGCCGCACCTCGGCCAGCGCCGGGGAGGCCGTGTCGCGGACGTTGCCGAAGCGGTCGACGATCGCCTCGATGCGGCGCACGATCTCGGGGAAGGACTCGACGCCGTGCGTCAGGTCGTGCAGCGCCGGGTAGTGCTCCCCGCGCCGGCCGATAAACTCGACGACCGCCCCGATGAGCGCCAGCGCCCGCTGCAGGAGGACCACCTCGGCCACGTCGAGGAACGTACCGGCGACGCGCAGTTTGGCGACGACCTCGTCCGTATCGGGATACTCGCCGCCCGGGAAGTCGCGCTCCATGTCGAGCAGCAGGCGCATCTCGTCGGCCAGTGCCAGGCGCCGCTCGATCTCCTGCGGCGAGGTGGAAAAGGTTTCGGCCGCGAGCAGCTCGCGCGCGGCACGCATGGTACAACGGGCCGCGACCTGCTCACGCAAGCGGTCGAAGCCGATCTTCTGTTCAAAAGAAGCGGGATAAATCATTTCTCTCTTTGGGATAGCATCTCAATTACGTCGGACCGGAGCAGGTCCGTCCGGCAGGCCGTTACACGCAGCGGCAGGAGCGCAATCTCACGCGACCGGCAGCGCCCGTCGGGCCGCAGCCGCATTTTTCCGGCCGTCCGATCCTCCGGCTGCGGCCTCGCTTCGGCCGCAGCCCGTTCGTTCGGTCCGAATCTCACTTGCCCGACCCGTTCATCCGGTCATGACCTCGCTTCGACCGCAGCCCGGCCATCCGGCCAAAACCTCACTTTACCTGCAACCGGATCATCCGACGACGGCCTCGCTTCGACCGCAGCCCCGCCACCGGCACTCGCCCCGGACAGGGATCACTCCGCCGCGGGCAGGGATCACTCCGCCGCGGACCTGCCGGACTTTTCGGCCTCTTTGGCCTTCTTCTCCTCAAGACGTGCCGCCTTGCGCTCGGCCTTGGCCTTCATCTTCTCCGGATCGCGCCCGAAGAGCGAGAAGTGCACATAGCGGCCCGGGTACTCCTTCAGATCGGCCAGCAGGGCCGCCAGGTTGCTGCTGGCTACCGTGAGCGAGTCGTAGAGGGCCGGATCGTCCATCAGACGCCCCAGCGTCCCGTCGCCCCGCTCGATACGCGCCATCAGGGCATTCAGCCCCTCGACCGACTCGGTCAGACGGCGGGCGAACTCCTCTTCGGTAAGCTGCGTCGTCAGGCGGTTCACGCTGCTGACGATGCTGTCGATGCGCGGGGCATTCTGCCCGAGCATCTCCGAGAAGGCGGTCAGGTTGTCGACCGCCGCCCGCAGGTTTCCCTTCTCCGAGGAGAAGAGCTCGGCCATGTCGCCCGTGATGCCGTCCAGGTGGGTCAGGGTACCCGAGATGCTGGACTCGTTGTTCTCGAGCAGCCGATTCAGGTTTTCGAGCGTGCGCGACAGGTCTCCGGTCACCTGGGCGATCTTCTGCTTGAAGAAATCGAGCTCCGAGCCGGCCATGTCCATCAGATCACGGTTGCGGCTCGAGCGGAGCGTGTCGCCGTCGGCCAGATAGGTGTCGGCCGCCCCGTAGACGATCTCGATGGCCTTGCTGCCCATCAGTCCGTCGCTGAAGATCTTGGCTTCGGAGTCGGTCGGAATGCGGTAGGTGCGCTTGACGGTCAGCTGCAGGACCACCTTGTCGCTGCGCGCGGGGTCGAACTCCACACCGGTCACCGTACCGATCTTCACCCCCTTCATCATGACGGGCGAGGCCGTCTGCACGCCGTTGATCTGGTCATAGGCGGCGTAGTATTCGGTATTGCGACTGAAGATGTCCAGCCCCTGGAGGAAGCGGATGCCGATCCACGCCGCACAAATCATCGCCACGGCGAAGATGCCGATTTTGACTTCTCTTTTCATATCGGATTTTCTATTTTACAATTTCCGTACCCCGGCACCGCACGACGAAGGCATCGGGGAAGACCTTGCGGACCTGCCGCAGATGACGCTGCGCCGCCGCCTCGGTGTCGTATTCACCCACACAATATTTGTAGGGCAGCGCGCCGGAGGCCTTCAGCTGCCGCACCTTGCCGCGGTAGCTTTTGAACTCGGACGAGCGCAGCGACACGGGTTTGGCCGAGGCCAGCACCTGCACCGTGTAGCGCACGGGCTCACGCTTGCCGGCCTCTGACACCCGGTCGTCGCCGGAGGCGGAGGGCTGCGCCGACGGGGTCTCCGCCGTCCCGCCGGACGGCGCCGCAGCCGCCACGGCCGCCTCGCCGTCGCCGCGCCGCGTCGTGAGCACGAAGTCCGAATAGTTGCGCACGGCGTCGTAGAGGTTGCGAGCGATCTCGTCCAACCCCCGCTCGGACTTCATGTAGGCCATCTCCTGCGCATTGGACATGAAGCCGATCTCGGTGAGCACGCCCGGCATGTCCGTGGCGTAGAGCACGCGCAGCAGCTGCGGCTTGATCCGCCGCACGACGCGGCCCGCCTCGCGGAAACTGCGCTCGATGCAGCGGGCAATGGCCATGCTGTACTCGCCGTAGGTGATCTGCAGGTTCTGGATGCGGGCCCGCACGATCGCCGCATTGGGCTCGGTCGCCAGGTCGATCAGGTCCTCGCGGTTGCTCTCGTAGAGCGCCTCGGTGTTGTAGCGCTGCTCCTTGGGCGTCTCGCCCATGATGAGCACCTCGACCCCCTTCGCCGCAGTGGCCGCCGCGGCATTGGCATGGATCGAGATGAAGAGGTCGCCCCCGGCCTCGTTGGCGATGTCGGCGCGCTTCTGCAGGTCCTCGGCCAGCGTCGCCCCGAGCATCTTGTCCGTCGTGCGCGTGTAGACCACCTTCACGCCCGGCATTCCCTCTTCGATGAGCTTGCCCAGCCGCAGTCCGACCTTCAGCACGAGGTCCTTTTCGTAGACGCTGCCGTAGTGCGCACCGGGCAGCCGGCCGCCGTGGCCCGGGTCGATCACCACCACGCTCACCCCGTGCGCAATATTTCCCGCCACCGCCGCGTTAGAGAGCAGGGCGGCGGAAACAAACAGCGACACGAAGAGCAGGCGCAGACGCATATTTCTTGGTGAGGACAAGGGTTTTCTGTAATTTTTTACCTATCTTTGTCGGGCCCGAAAAGCCGCGGGAAGCCCCTCCGGGGCATATCCGGGCGGTTTTGCCGACTTGTCGGCAAAGGTACGAAAAATTATTGGATTTTGAACGGATCAAGGGGAAAATATATCTTGTCGGCAACGGTGCTTCTGCTGTTCGCCCAGGCCGTGCTGGGCACGGCGGCGGGACGCGGAGTGCCGGGCATCCGGCCGGACGACACCCTGACGCTTCGGGCTTCCGCCCCGGTTGCAGCCTCCCCGCTCCGCTCTGACGCCGCAACCCCCTCCGACACCGAAGAGGCCGCACGCCCCGACTCCGAAGAGGCCGCACGCCCCGACAACCCCCGCCTGCGCCGCGCACAGGAACGGGCCGCCCGCCGGCAGGCCCGCCGCAATGCCGCAGCAGCCGACGCTCCGGCCGTCCCGCGCGACACGCTCGCCGCCGACACCCTTGCCGCCGACACGATGCAACGCGACACGGCCCGCAAACCGCGCAAGGCCACGGGGTTCCTCGACGGCGCAATCGAGGGCAAGAGCACCGACTCGCTCGTCTACGACGTGCGCAACAAGCTGGTCTACGTCTACAACGAGGGCGACGTCACCTACCAGAACAGCAACCTCAAGGCCGATTTCATGCGCATCGACATGACCGACAAGACGGTCTTCGCCTACGGCAAGCCCGACTCGCTCGACGGCAAGGCGATCGTCACCAAGCCGGAGTTCTCGGACGGCTCGGCCTCCTACCAGATGGATACGATCACCTACAACTTCGCCACCGAGAAGGCCAAGATCAAGGGCGTGGCGACGCAGCAGGGCGACGGCTGGCTCGTGGGCGGCAGCGTGAAGAAGATGCCCGACAACACGATCAACATCCAGGACGGCATGTACACGACGTGCGACGAGACCGACCACCCGCACTTCTACCTGGCGATGACCAAGGCCAAGGTGCAGCCCGGCAAGAAGGTCATCACGGGACCGGCCTACCTGGTCATGGAGGACGTGCCGATCTACTTCCTCGGCATCCCCTACGGCTTCTTCCCGATCAACATGGGCCCGAAGTCTGGTCTGCTGATGCCCTCCTACGGCGAGGACGGCACGCGCGGCTTCTTCCTGCGCGATCTGGGCTACTACATCACGCTGGGCGACTACGCCGACCTGGCCGTCCGCGGCGGCTTCTACACGCTCGGCTCGTGGGAGGCCTCGGCCGCCTCGCGCTACATCAAGCGCTACAAGTACAGCGGCAGCTTCAACATCCAGTACTCGAACATCAAGACCGGCGAGAAGGGCGAACCCGACTACCTCAAGCAGAGCAACTTCCGCGTGCAGTGGACCCACTCGCAGGATGCCAAGGCCAACCCCGGCTCGACCTTCTCCGCGTCGGTGAACTTCGCCACGAGCGGCTACAACCGCTACTCGGCCAACACGCTCAACGACATTCTCTCGACGCAGACCAACTCGTCGATCTCCTACTCGAAGAGCTGGACCGGCACCCCCTTCTCGCTGTCGGCCAACATGGCCATCTCGCAGAACTCCTCGAACCAGTCGATCTCGCTGACCCTCCCGACGGTGGTCTTCAACGTCTCGCGCATCTACCCCTTCAAGCGCAAGGAGAAGACGGGCAAGGACCGCTGGTACGAGAAGATCTCGATGCAGTACACGGGCAAGATGACCAACTCGGTGACCACGACCGAGAGCGAAATCTTCACCAAAAAGACGCTCGAGAACATGAAGAACGGCATCGAACACTCGATTCCGGTCTCGGCGTCGTTCAACGTCTTCAACTACATCAACCTCTCGCCGTCGTTCAACTACAACGAGAAGTGGTTCTTCAAGAAGGTCGAGTACGAATGGAACCCGATGACCAACAAGGTCGACACGATGGCCAACGAGTACGGCTTCTACCGGCTCTACAACTACAGCATGAGCGTCTCGGCCTCGACGACCGTCTACGGCATGTACGACTTCACGAAGAAGAAGCGCGACCGCAAGATCCAGGCCATCCGCCACGTGCTGACCCCCTCGATCGGCTTCTCCTACACGCCCGACTTCGGCGACTTCAAGTACGGCTACTACAAGTCGCTGCAGCGCGACTCGCTCGGCACTACACAGACCTACTCGCCCTATGCGCAGAACGCCTACAGCGTGCCGTCGTCGGGCCGCAACATGTCGATGAACTTCTCGCTCTCGCAGAACCTCGAGATGAAGGTGCTCTCGAAGCGCGACACTTCGGGCGTAAAGAAGATCAAGCTCATCGACGAGCTGCGCATCAGCGGATCATACAACTTCCTGGCCGACTCGATGCGGCTCTCGACGATCCCGATCTCGTTCCGCACGACGCTCTTCGGCAACTTCGGCATCAACCTCTCGGCGACGCTCGACCCCTACCGGCTGACACCCGACGGCAAGCGCATCAACAAGCTCTTCTTCCCGGGCCGCATCGTCTCGACGGGCTGGTCGTTCGGCTATACGTTCAAGTCGCGCGACGACCGTTCGCAGACGGCCATCAACGACATCACGTCGATCCCGCCGGAGTACATGAACCCCTTCTACGACCCCTACGGCACGATGGACCCCGTGCTGCGACGACAGTACATGGCCCAAACCTACTACGACTTCTCGCTGCCGTGGAACTTCGGCTTCAACTATACGGTCAACTACTCGATCTCGACGGGCAACTACCCGCCCAAGGGCTACAAGAAGAACGTCACGCAGACGGTCGGTTTCAACGGCTCGCTCAACCTCACGCCCAAGATGGGCATCACGTTCCAGGGCGGTTACGACATCAAGGCCAACCGCCTGACCACCTCGTCGGTCTCGATCACGCGCGACCTGCACTGCTGGCAGATGTCCTTCTCGTGGATTCCGTTCGGCACCTACCGCTCGTGGAGCTTCAACATCGGCGTCAAGGCCGCGTCGCTCTCCGACCTGAAGTACGACAAGTCGCAGTCCATGTACGAAAACATGTACTGACACGCCGCGAGCCTCTTCGCGCCCGTCCATCCCGCACACTCCCGTTTCCGAGCGCACACCCGTCTCGGCCTGCCCGTCTCGGCACGTCCGTTTCGCACGTCACCGTTTTCACTCGCCCCCGTTTCCGGGCGCCTGCCTCTTTCCGCTCGCTACCCATACCTATTTGTATATACGGACAACGATCGCCCGTCGCCCGGCTGCCTTAACAACCCGAACAACCCTAACGGCCTGCTCCCCCGGGCACCAGCGTCTCCGCCTTGTCCGCAACCGTGCCGGCGCAGGCCCGACTTCCGACACTTCACGCAACGTACAGCCGACGCGCGCATGCCCGCTGCCTCCGCAACGTACATTCGCCCCACGCCGGCCCGGAAACAGCCCCCTCCCGCAACGTACAACCACCCTGCCCGGCCCCCGGAGACAGCCGTCGCAGGCAACGTATTGACAGCCTCTTCTGCACGTTTGTACCGCTCCGCAACCCGTGCGGAACATCCCGTCGGACGAACAACGCATAACACGAGCCCGGAAACACACCCCCATTTTGTAAATGTCATACGAATTTATACGTTTTTTAATAGCGATATTGTACAAAATTTATTAGTTTTGTATATTCAAGATTTCAGCACGCACTGAAAAAACGGAACATACACCATCAAAAAGGTAAAATTATGAAAAAAACTATCCTCAACACGCGGGGGGGGGAATTTGACTATTCCGCCCCGACACTTGAAATCCTCTCCGTCACGGTGGAGCAGGGTTTCGCGGCAAGCGAAAGGGACTACTGGACCGACATCGATCCGTGGGACGATGAAACCGGCGAAGAAGTGGACTTCTATTAATCATGAACTCATCGAAAACAACCGTACTATGAAAAAGTATTCTCTTTTGATGGGTCTCATGTGCGCAGCACTGTCCATCACCAGTTGCTCGAAAGACAACACGGAAACATTTGACAAACCGAAAGGGTACGAATTCGAGCTCTACGCAGCTCCGCAGACCCGTACCGAAGTTGACGGCCTGGACATGAAGTGGAGCGCCAACGACGCCATGAACGTCTTCCACGCCCCGACCGGCACCACGAACTACAGCAGCAACGACCAGTTCACCCTGGCCGAAATCGAAAGCGGCCGCTTTACGGGCCTTATTACCGATACGGAATTTGATCCGAACGGCACCTATGACTGGTATGCAGTCTACCCCTACTCGAAATACATGGCATCACCTGCCGAGAGCAACTCGGGAAGCTATTTTACGGTCGGCAGCGAAGCCGGCTCTGCGCAGCAGCAGACGGGTATTGACAATCAGGCTCACATCAGCGGCGAGAACATTCCGCTCTATGGAACGGCTACCGGGGTTACGGGATCGCCCAACCTGCAGATGCATCACATCACGACCCTTTTCCGGATCAATGTAACCAACACCGGAAGTGCGGATCTGAATGTCACGAGCATCACACTCACCTCGGCCAGCGAGAACCTGATCGGTACCTACTATTTCGACATTACGGGAGCAGAACCGGTGCTGACCTCCAGCGGTGACAACTATGTATCCAAGACGGCTGCGCTGAATGTTACCGACGGTGTCGTTGCTCCGGATGCTACGGGCAGCTTCTACCTCGCTACGCGCGCCTTCACGGCTCCCGAGGGCGAGCAGCTGACGCTGACGGTTACGGCCAACGGCGAAACCGTCGAGAAGGTCGCCACCCTGTCGAAGGAGACCACCTTTGCCGCAGGCAAGATCAACAAACTGAATGTCAACGTGGCAGCAGCTGCAGAGCAGGCTTCTACCTGGGAAAAGGTCACCTCGCTTGATGACATCACGGCAGGCGAATACATCATTGCCAACGGAGACTACTTCCTGCCTACAACTACTACAGGCAGTAAAAATGCTCCCGTCCCGTATACGTTGGAATCACAGGGTATTTCTTTCGTTGCCGATTCATTCACCGGCATTGTCCCCGATATCGCCAAATGGACCTTCACGGGAACCAATACGGCCATGACCATTACGAACTCCGGCGGCGACTACCTGTACGGTACAGATGCAAATAACGGCATTCGCGTAGGTACCACATCCGACATAACCTGGGCATTTGAGGTCTATAACGACGGATTCGCAATGAAGAACTCAAACGATCGTTATTGCGCAATCTACGTGGCAGATGGCTCACCTCAGGATTGGAGATCATATACTAGCAAGAACCACAACAACTACCAAATCAACGATGGTATTCTGTACCTTTACAAGAAGGGTGATGCTCGTTCCGCTCTTGAAACGCCGACCGGTGTAGAGGCCGTTGCAGGAGGAAATGAGGTTCTTGTAGGTTGGAATGAAGTTAGCGGGGCAGCTTCCTACACCGTATCGTTTGAGCCCGCAACCATCGAGCCGCGGACAATCGAGAGTACCGGAGAGGCATCCTATGCCGAATCATTCACCCTCGACTACGCTACGGAGTACACGGTTTCGGTGGTAGCCAACCCGGCAGACACCGAGAACTACAAGGCTTCGGCTCCCGCCACGGCTACGTTCACCACGGGCGAAGACCCGAACCAAACGATCACCCCCATCGGAGAAATCACGACCGAGGGTAACTACACGGCAGAGGGTACAGTCGTAGCACGTGGTTCACAAGCCTACATCATTGCCGACAACACCGGAGCCATGATGGTTTACCACAACGGTAACGAGCGTGCCGTAGGCGAAAAGATTTCGATTTCTGGTGCTGTAGAGTTATATTCCAATACAAATGGTTCATCGAAAAGCACACCGCAGTTTACGAATACCGCTACCGTAAAGGTTCTCTCGACAGACAACGTTTGGACATATAATCCGACCGCAATGGATGGTACAGCCATGGATGCGCTTCTTTCGGGTGAACTCGTATGTCAGGAAGTTCAGTTCGAGGGCAACCTTGAGATTAGCGGCAACTACATGAATGTGACTATTCCCGGTGCATCGACGGCAATCGGCTCGATCAAGTACGTTGAAACTTCGACTGTTGAAGCATACAACGGTAAGGATATTATCGTCAAGGGCTACTATGTCGGTTATTCAAGCAACAAGTATGTGAACGTACTGCCGTACAGCGTCGAGGAGGCCAATCCTTCGACCGATCCAGCTATCAAGGCTGATCCTACGTCGCTCTCTTTCGCCGCAGCAGGCGAAAGCAAGGAAGTAACCTACACGGCCGAGAATCTCGGATCGAATCAGGTATTTGCAACTGTGTCGGGAGAAAACGCATCGCAGTTCTCGGCAACCGTTGGTAACGGGACTGTTACCGTAACGGCGGCTGAAAATACGGAGACGACGGCCAAGACGGCCACGCTGACGCTCTACATCGCTGCCAGCGAGGGTGGCGAGCACCTTGCCGAGGCAACCGTTGCACTGACGCAGGCCGGAGTTTCCAGCGGAAATGAGCAAACTGTCACCTTATCTTTTGCGGGAGGTGATGCCCAAAATCATGATGAAATTCCTTTTACCGAAGGTAATATCACGGCCACATTTACCAAAGGTGACCATCAGACGTCTCCGCGTTGGGATGCTACTTGCGTGCGCTTCTACGGAACCAATGGTATGCACAACCAGCTGACTGTTTCCGGTGCAACCATCACGAAGATTGAATTCATATTCAACGGTTCCTACGATACGGCGGGTATGACAGCAGATTCGGGAACGATCTCCGGCTCGACCTGGACTGGCAGCAGCGACAACGTAGTATTTACGGCTGGTAACAAGCAAACGCGTATCGAAGGAATTATCGTAACGTATAATTGAACTCCGGGCGGGGGTGGTGAGGTAACACCTCCCACCCCGGACCCTACCCCGGGATTCGATGCAGCGCCCTATGTGACCGTGCAGTCGGAAACGTCCGCAATGGTCTACTGCACCGGAACCAACTGGGAGTACGCCTCGGGAGGAATTGCGTTCCGATACGCATCCTCGGACGGCAGCGACACGGGCAGTGTCGCTGCTTCCGTCACCGGGACATACGCCCAGGCAACGCTGACGGGGCTGCGGCCCGCAACCGACTACACGGTGTGGGCCGTCGCCACCACGGCAACCGGTGCGACATACACTTCGGCTGAGAGGTGGTTTACGACCCCGCAGCCCGCGACGAGCCACAGCGGCTGGCTGGAGCTTCCGGCCAAGAGCACCTCGTCCACGGCACAGGAGTACACCTTCTCGGCCGGAGAGCGCAACTATACGATGTACTACGACCGCAACCTCTACACGGCCCTGTGGGTCGCCTACCCGCTGGCCGCGGGACACATGGGATCAGAACCGCGGCCGGGCAGCTGGTCCAAGAACCCCGACATATCGGCCAACCAGCAGATCAACGTGTGGGACGGCAGCTACGGCGTAAATTACGGATCGACGATCTACGCCCGCGGGCACCAGATTCCGAATGCGGACCGCAACGGCAACAGCACGATGCAGAAGCAGGTCTTCTACGCCACGAACTCGACACCGCAGATTCAGGACAAGTTCAACGGCGGGATTTGGGAGCAGTTCGAGACGGCCGTACGCGGACAGGTTCCGATGCGAGACTCGCTCTACATCGCCACGGGAGCCGTCTTCCGCACGGCGGGCGGCTCGGAGAGCATCACCTACATCCGGCCGGCCAATGACTCGAAGCAGTGCCCCGTGCCGAACTACTACTTCAAGGTGGTGCTGAAGGTGAAGCGGTCGGGCAGCACGATCACGTCGGCAATGGCGGTCGGCGCCTGGTTCGAGCACCGGCAGTACTCGGACAGCTGGACGAACTACGTGGTTTCGGTCGACGAGATCGAACGGCTGACGGGCTTCGACTTCTTTGCGAACCTGCCCGACGACGTGGAGGCCACAGCGGAACAGAACGGCAGTTGGAGTGCCTTCTCCTCCTTCTGACGCAACAACAGCCGGCGGAGTACCGCCGACTGCGAACTGACAGACTGAGACGGACAACGGGCCGAAGGGCCCACACGGCGGCGACATTCCGAAACGGGAGTGTCGCCGCTTCTTTTATATACGTGTGCGTCTGCGCAGGGCCAGGCTCACCCGAAGGGGCAGGCACTCGGCGCATCACACATGCAGGCCAACCGCAACCGCATCCCGATGAAGCGCATCCGCACCGGTGGAATCGGCCGCAACAGGCAAAAAACGCCTTGAAAAGCCCGTTTGCCGCCCACAGAACGATTTTCACTAAGTAGACGGTAACTTCTCCGGACGGCACACTCGCATCCCGTATGGCCGCAAAAAAGCGAGCGGCGAAAAACCGCCGCCCGCCCATAGGGAATGAAATCGAGGTCGAAAGCCCGCCGTCCCGGCCGGAAGCCTCACACGGGGTCTCCGATGGGGACTGAAAAGGTCAATGCTTTACGTTGCCAAGCGCCTCGGGGTTGTGCTTGTACTTGAAGACCAGTGCGAAGACCACGCCCACGACAAGGGCATAGCCGGCAAAGATGAGCCACGTGGCGGACCACCCCCCGGCCACACCTTCGCGGGCGACCAGGAAGCCGCCCTGCCAGTCGCAATAGTGCGAGACGATCTTGCCGGCGATCCAGGTGCCGACCGAGGCGCCGATGCCGTTGGTCATCAGCATGAAGAGCCCCTGCGCGCTGGCCTGCATGGGCTTTGCGGCCTCCTGCTCGACAAAGAGCGCACCGGAGACATTGAAGAAGTCAAACGCCACGCCGTAGACGATGCAGGAGAGGAAGAGCAGGACGATGCCCACGATGCTCTCCGTGGAGCCGATTCCGAAGAAGCCGAAGCGCAGCACCCAGGCGAACATGGCCATCAGCATGACGATCTTGATGCCGAACCGCTTGAGGCAAAACGGGATCAACAGGATGCACAACGCCTCGGAGACCTGCGAGACGGAGACCAGCAGGGTCGGGTTCTCGGCAAACCAGCTTTCGGACGTCGCGGCAAAGCTGTTGATATAAGGGGTGGCATATCCGTTCGTGATCTGCAGCGACACGCCCAACAGCATCGAGAAGAGGAAAAAGAGGGCCATCTTGCGCTGCTTGAACAGCACGAAGGCATCCAGACCGAGGCGCTGGGCGAGGGACTTTTGCCCGGCAGCGGCCGAACGGTCGATGGGGCACGACGGAAGGCTGAAGGCATAGAGACCGAGCACCAGGCCGAGGACTCCGCAGACGATCAGCTGCATGTAGGTGAACTGCGAGGCCATGGGGACGAGTTCGAGCACCTGCACTCCGTCGCGGAGTTCGGTCTGAACGCCCGAACCGCCGAAACCGACGAAGTTGACGAGCCACATGGCGGCGATAAAGCCGACGGTGCCGAAGACACGGATCGGCGGGAAGTCCCGGACGGTATCGAATCCGCGGTTTTTCAGAATCGAGAAGGCCACGGTATTCGAGAGGGCGATCGTCGGCATGTAGAAGGCCACGCTCAGGCAGTAGGCTGCAAAGATCGGGCCGATGGAGGTCGCCTCACCGGCGAGGGTCAGCTCCGTGGCCTGGAAACCGAACCAGGCGGCCACCAGCATGAAGACGGCAGCCGTGAGGTGCGAGATGCCGAGCAGCCGCTGCGGTTCGATGAACTTGTCGGCAATGGCTCCGATGATCGCGGGCATGAAGATCGAGACAACCCCCTGCGCGACATAGAACCAGGAGATATACTCTCCCAGCCCCACGCGGCCGAGGAAATTGCCGATACAGACAAGATAGGATCCCCAAATGGCGAATTGGAGAAAGTTCATGATGATGAGACGAGATTTGATTCCCATAAATCCTTGTTTTAGTGTACGTTTCAGGTTCAGCAGGGTTCCCTTTCGGAACGATTAGAACAAATGTACGAAATTTTTTTTTGATTTTTCTTTGTAATTGCAAAATAAAGTTCTACATTTGCATCACCAAAACGTCATTGAGCTATGGTGTAATGGTAACACAACAGATTCTGGTCCTGTTATTCTTGGTTCGAATCCAGGTAGCTCAACACCGAAAACCCGCAGTCAGCCGATTGCGGGTTTTTCGTTTCCTGCCACTCATGCCGCCTCTTCCACACCCCTGCGCCGGGGCACCGGACCGGCGGAGCTCCCCCGCGAGAAAGAGCCGCCGGATCCCCTGCGCTAAAGAGCCATCCGGACCGGCACGTGTCCCCCGGACCGGCACACACAAATCGAAAGACAGGCTACCCTCTCCCTTTACCCGATCCGACCGGACATCGGGCCGTCCCGTTCGGCGGACCGCTCCCCGGCGCCTCTTCCGATCGACAAATCCATGTCGGCTGAAACAGGACGGCGTACAGGCAAAAAAGAACAGAAAAACGGGGGGTAATGACCCATTTCGATGTCTGAAATAAACAGATTCGGCTAAAAATTCCCTCTTTTTAACAAAAAATCCATACACAAATGTGGGTTAGTATCTACCTTTGCAGCCGATCCACATTATATAAAATATCATGCAAAGCATTACTAACCAGAAGAATCCCCGTAAGGGGGGGGGTTGCTGCGCCCGCCGGATGCCGTATGAGGCGCCCGACATGCAGATTGTACACATTCAGATCGAAAAGGGTTTCGCTCAGAGCGGCATCGGCAGCAACGCCGGAACCGTTGAAGCCGACAACACGTGGGGAGACTCCGACTGGAATGAACAACAAACCTATTAAGAACTGCATGACCATGAGACACGCCATACTTTTTCTTGCCGCACTGACCGCCTTCTCGTGCGCCAAGGAGCCGGACGTAACGCCCGACCGTCCCGAACAGAAGGGTACGCCCATCACCGTTACGGCCCACAATGCGGGCTACGACACCTCCAGCCCGTCGAGCCGCGCCGAGTTTGTCGGCGACAACTTCGGAGCCCTTACATGGACGGAAACGGAGCAGCTCGGCGTCTACTACAAGCAGGCTGCCGGCGACAACTGGGGCATTTTTGAATATGGCAGCACCACCGAGAACGGCGGCGCTATCTTCAACTCTCCGGAAGGCTTCGTGTGGAACGAGAACGAGCTGACCCACGATTTCCGCGCCTACTATCCCTACAACGAGGTACACCACGCCTTCCGCCAGAGCAACAACTCGGAGGCGGTGACCTTCACGCTGCCGGTCAACCAGGGCGAGTTCTCCTATGCCGAAAGCCAGCTCTGCATCGCAGAGAAGACCGGAGTGGCCCTCTACGGCCAGGTTCACTTCCAGTTCGAGCCGGTGCTTGCCTACCTGCAGCTGAAGCTCTACACGACGGATCAGGTGGCCGAGGGAGACAAGGTCTACCTCTCGCAGCTGAAGATGTACACCGAGGATCAGGACGGTCCCATCGCAGGCAACTACACCGTCAACATGGGTACGGGAGCGATCATCGACGGCTCGTCGCACACGATCAACTTCCAGCTGGGCAGCAGCACTTCGAGCGGCCTCGACATCACCGGCTACACCTCGAAGGAGAACGCCTATAAGTTCTATGCCGTCATGCTGCCGGTCGATCTGAGCGACCGTCCGCTGCGTTTCCGTGGTCTGGTCACGCATGAGAAGGACAACGGCGACGGGACCAAAAGCTACACATCCTATTCAATGGTCGCACGTGCCAAGGCCGGTACGGCCTTCAAGTCCGGCAAGGGCTATGCCATGACCATCGAGGTACAGTCCAATGATTCGATGGTATTCCCTGCCGACGCCGACTTCGCCGTCCGTCTGGGTGACAGCTGGGTCGATTTCAAGGACATCTATAGCGAAGACGCGGAGGGGAACATCACCATCACGATGAGCGAAGAGCAGCTCACGAGCATGGGCAGCGACCTCTACTTCGCGGCCAACGCAACCAAGGACGTTCAGTTCGACAAGGACGGCGGACAGCTGGCCGTCATTGACGCACTTGTCAAAAGGATGTACGCCGCACAGGGCAGCACGGACTCCATCGACGTCGATCTCTCGAACATCCGCTTCGACGGCGAGTTCGGTCTGGGAGGATTTTTCGAGGGCAACACCGCGCTGGGCAGCATCATCCTGCCCTCGGGCATGACGAAGATCAACAACCCGGGATTTGCCGGCTGCACGAATCTGACTTCGGTCACCCTGCCCGAAACGCTCGAGACCATCGGCGGCAAGGCCTTCAAGGGCTGCTCGTCACTCAAGAGCATCATCATCCCGAACAGCGTCACCACCATCTCGGACAGCGCCTTTGACAGCTGCACGGCCCTGACCTATGTGAAGCTCCCGGACGGCATCAAGACACTCGACGCTTCGACCTTCCGCGACTGCACGGCCCTGCCCACCGTCACGGTACCCGCATCCGTTGCGACCATCGACAAGACGTGCTTCCAGAATTGCAAGGCGCTGGCCGAAATCACGCTGCTCAACCCCGACGCGGTCGTTGAAATCAGCGGCGACACCCTGGAGAATGTCGGCACGTCCGTAGCCGAAGGCACGACGAAGAAGCTGCGCGTACCGGCCGCTCTCGCAGAGCAGTACCGAAGCGACTCGAACTGGAGCGAACTGCTCGATGCCGGCTTCGTACTGGAGACCTTCTGATCCGGGAGATCCGAATCCGCATACGAAAAAACCGTCTGCCCTCCGCAGACGGTTTTTTCATGCACACGGCGAGTGCACCATCACCTTCTAAAACGGCAATCCAGAAGACACGGCTCCCCTCACCAGAACCCGGCCGCATAAAACAAGGTTCCGCCAAAACCGACAGCAGATGGAGGGGGCTCGACGCTCAAGAGGCGGAGGATGGCAGGAGGCGGTTCCCACGCCCAAGCGACAGTCCCAAAACAACTGGTTCACTGCACCGCCGTACCGCCGCACGAAAAAGAGGCTGCTCCCGACGGGGCAGCCTCTTTGACGGTGCAATCCGGGACCGTCCGATCCGTTACTTGCCAAGACCCATCTTCTCGATCAGGGCGCGCGTCTCGGGCTTGTGGCCGCGGAAGGCGACGTAGAGCTTCATCGGATGCTCCGTTCCGCCCTTCGAGAGGATGTTCTCACGGAACGAGTCGGCCACCTCGCGGTTGAAGATGCCCTTCTCCTTGAAGAGCGAGAAGGCATCGGCCTCGAGCACCTCGGCCCACTTGTAGCCGTAGTAGCCCGCGGCATAGCCGCCCGAGAAGATGTGGCCGAAGGCCGGCGCCATGGCCGTGCCCGGCACGACGGGCAGCACCTGCGTCGGGGTCATCGAGGCTACCTCGAACTGCTCGACATCCCCCTCGAAGGGTTCGGTCAGCGTATGCCAGGCCATGTCGGTCATGCCGAACGAGAGCTGGCGCACGTTGGCATAGGCCGCCAGGTAGTTCTTCGCGGCAACGATCCGCTCGACGAGCTCGGCGGGAATCGGCTCGCCCGTCTCGTAATGGACGGCCCACAGGTCGAGGAACTCCTTTTCGGTGGCCCAGTTCTCCATGATCTGCGACGGCAGCTCCACGAAGTCGCGGTAGACGTTCGTTCCGTTCAGCGACTCGTACTTGCCCTCGGCGAGCATGCCGTGCAGCGAGTGTCCGAACTCGTGGAGGAAGGTCTCCACCTCGTCGAAGGTCAGCAGCGAGGGGGTCTGCTCCGTGGGCTTCGTGAAGTTCATCACCAGCGACACGAGCGGGCGCGTCTCCACGCCGTCGACGGTCTTCGTGCCGCGGAACTCGGTCATCCACGCTCCGCCGCGCTTCGACTCGCGCGGGAAGAAGTCGAGGTAGAGCACCGCCATGAAGCGCCCCTTCTCGTCGGTCACCTCGTAGGCCGTCACGTCGGGATGGTAGACCTCGATCGCCGGATTGGGCGTGAAGTTCAGCCCGTAGAGCTTGTTCGCCAGCAGGAAGACCCCCTTGCGGACATTCTCCAGCTGGAAATAGGGTTTGACCGCCTCGTCGTTCAGGGCGTACTTCTCGTCCTTGTACTTCTCCGAATAGTAGGACCAGTCCCACGGCATGAGCTCGCCGCGGAAGCCCTTGGAGGCGGCGTACTCGCTCACGGTGCGGTAGTCGGCATCGGCATACTCCTTCGTCGCATCGAGCAGCTCGTCGAGGAAGGCCGTCACCGTCGGGGTATTCTCGGCCATGCGCTCCTCGAGCACGTAGTCGGCATAACACTTGTAGCCGAGCAGGTTGGCGATCTTCAGCCGCGTGTTGGCAATCTGCTTGACGATCTCCGTATTGTCGAACTCACCGCCCAGCGCCCGTGCGTTGTAGGCCTTCCAGAGGCGCTCCTTCAGGGCGCGGTTCGACGAGTAGCGCAGGAAGGGGGCGTAGCTCGGCGCCTGGAGCGTCACCGTCCACCCCTTCTCGCCGCGGGCCCTGGCATCGGCGGCCATACCCTCGCGCACGAAGGCCGGCAGCTCGGCCACGACCTTCGGATCGGTGATGTTGATCGTAAAGGCGTTCGTCGCCGAGAGGGCGTTCTGCCCGAATTGCAGCGTCAGCGCCGAGAGTTCGGTGGTATACTTGCGGTAGAGCTCCTTGTCGGCATCCGACAGCGCCGCGCCGTTGCGGGCAAAGCTCTTGTAGGTATTCTCGAGCAGCTTCCGGTCCACGGCATCCAGACCGCGGCCCGGATGTTCGTAAACCTGCTTCACGCGGGCGAAGAGCTCGGGGTTGAGCATGATGTCGTTCGACAGCTCGGTGAGCTTGGGCTGCACGCGCAGGGCGATCTGCTGCATCTCGTCCGACGTGTCGGCCTCGAGCAGGTTGAAGAAGAGGCCCGCAATGCGGTTCAGCAGCGCCCCGTGGCGCTCGAGCGCCACGATCGTGTTGCCGAACGTGGGTTTCGCGGGGTTGGTGACGATGGCCTCGATCTCGGCGCGCGAGCAGGCGATCGCCGCATCGAAGGCGGGTTCGTAGTCCGAGAGTTCGATCTCGGAGAAGGGAGGCGTCTCGTGGGGTGTGTTCCACGCCGCCAGCAGCGGATTCGTCATGTCCAGTTCGGGGAGCTGGGCCTTCGGGATCGAATTGTCGGCACAGCCGGCCGCAAGGGCGGAAAATGTCATGATTACAATTGCTTTTTTCATATCCGTTCGTTTGTGGGTTTCTTCTCGATGGGAGAACCGGCGGCAATCAGCGCGCCGCCTGCATGTCGTCGCCGGGGCGGGGCTCCGTCTCGTCGGCCGGTTCGGGATCGGGCTCGTTCCACAGGCCGCGCCCCTTGAGCATGGCCCGCTTGTCGGGGTCCTTGCCGCGGAAGGCGCGGTAGAGGGTCATGCCGTCCTCCGAACCGCCGCGTGCGAGGAGCTTGTGGCGGAAGTCGTCGGCGATGCGCCGGTTGAACAGGTCGCCGCTCTCGCGGAAGGCCTCGAAGGCATCCTTGTCGAGCACCTCGGCCCACGTATAGAAGTAGTAGCCGGCCGAGTAGCCGCCGTCGAAGATGTGGCTGAAATAGGGATAGCGGTAGCGGGGTTCGATCTGCGGAATGAGTCCGCGCTTTTCGGTGAGCGCCTCCCGCTCGAAGGCCATCGGATCGAAGGGCGCGTACTCGGTCATCGAGTGGATGTCCATGTCCGAGAGCGCCGCGGCGATGAGCTCCGTGGTCATGAAGCCCTGGTTGAAGAGCTCGCTGCGGCGCAGCTTGTCGATCAGATACTGCGGAATCACCTCGTCCGAGCGGTAGTGCACGGCATACTGGCGCAGCATCTCCGGCTCGAAGGCCCAGTTCTCCATGATCTGCGAGGGCAGCTCGACGAAGTCACCCTCGACCTCTGTAAGGCCGCGGTACTTCACGTCGTGGAAGAGGAAGTGCAGCGCGTGGCCGAACTCGTGGAAGAGCGTCTCCGTTTCGTCGAGGGTCAGCAGCGCGGGGTCGCTGCGCGTCGGGCGCGTGAAGTTGCAGACGATCGACACGACGGGCGCCACGCGCTTGCCGTCGCGGTAGGTCTGCTCGACATAGTTGCCGCACCAGGCTCCCTGGCTCTTGCCGTCGCGCGGGAAGAAGTCGAAGTAGATCACCCCGAGGTGCGACTCGTCGACGTCGAGCACCTCGTAGGCCACGGCCTCGGGATGGTAGAGCGGCACGGCGACCGGACGGAACGTAATGCCGTAGAGGCGGTTGGCAAGGAAGAAGATGCCGTTCTGGACGTTCTGCAGCGAGAAGTAGGGGCGCAGCATCTCCTCGTCGAGGGCATACTGCTGCTTGCGGAGCTTCTCGGCATAGTACCACCAGTCCCACGAGGCGAACTCGCCGTCGGGGTAATCCTTGCGGAAGAGCACCTCCATCCCGGCAAGCTCCTTTTTGGCGCTCTCGAGCGCCGGCGTCCAGATCTCCTCCAGCAGGTTGTAGACGGCGCCGGTCGTCCCGGCCATCTCGTCGGCCACGACGTAAGCCGCATAGGAGGGATAGCCCAACAGGTGGGCCTTCTCCGTGCGCAGGCGGATGAAGTCGTTGATGAGCTGTTTGTTGTCGTACTCGTCATCGTGGTTGCAGCGGTTCAGATAGGCCGTGTAGAGCTCCTCGCGCAGGCCGCGCTCGGAGGAGTAGGTCAAAAACGGCAGCATACTCGGCTTGTGGAGCGTGAAGACGTACTTGCCGCTCTTGCCCATCGACTCGGCCTTCTCGCGCGCCAGGTCGCGAACCCCTGCGGGCAGCCCGTCCAACTGGTCGCCGTCGAGCACCAGCGCATAGTTGTTGTTCTCGGCCAGGAGGTTGTTGCCGAACTTCACGGCTGTGAGCGCCAGCTCCTCGTTGATCTGCTTCAGACGGGCCTTTCCGTCGGCGTCGAGCAGCGCTCCGGCACGCACGAAACCGTCGTAGGTCTTCTCCGTCAGCCGCAGCTGCTCGGCATCCAGCCCGAGCGTTGCCCGGTTGTCATAGACCGCCTTCACCTTGTCGAAGAGCTGCTCGTTGAGCCGGATCTTGTCGGCGTGGGCCGTCAGCAGGGGCATCACCTCCTCCTGCAGGGCCTGCATCTGCGGCGTGTTCTCCGCCGCGCAGAGCATGCCGAAGATCAGCGAGGTCTGCGCAAGCATCTGCCCCGAGTTGTCGTAGGCGAGGATGACGTTCTCGAAGGTCGGTTCGTCGTTGTTCGACGTGATGGCGTCGATCTCGGCGTCGTGCAGCGACATGCCCCGCTCGAAGGCCGGCATGAAGTGCTCGGGGCGGATCTTGTCGAAGGGCGGAACGCCGTAGGGCGTCTCCCACTCCGAGAAAAAGGGGTTCTCCCCCGTCTGTTTCGCGGAATCGCAGGATGCGAGTGTCATAAACGTCAAAAGTGTGAATAATCCGGTTATGCGTTTCATGGATCGTGTTATTTTGTTTACCTTTGCGGCAAAGTTAATAAAATTACGGTCAGAGCCGCACTTCCGCGCGTTTTTTTCTGGGCGGATGCGGACCCAACAAGGACAGCCATGCAACTCTTCTACGCCCCCGACATCCGCCCGCCGCAGTACACCCTCTCGGAGGAGGAGTCGAAACACTGCGTGCGCGTGCTGCGCCTTGCGTGCGGCGACACGGTGCACCTGACCGACGGACGGGGCACGCTCTACCGCTGCGAGATCACCGACGACAACCCGCGGCGGTGCGTCGTGCGCGTGGTCTCAGCCGAGGAGGAGTTCGAGCGGCTCCCCTACCGTCTGACGATGGCCGTGGCCCCGACCAAGAACGCCGACCGCTTCGAGTGGTTCCTCGAAAAGGCCACCGAAGTGGGCGTCACGCAGATCATCCCTCTCGAGACGGCCCGCAGCGAACGGCGGGTCTTCAAGCCCGAACGCGGCGAGAAGGTCATCACCGCGGCGATGAAGCAGTCGCTCAAGGCCTACCGGCCGCAGCTCGACGTCCTCACGTCGTTCCGCGACGCCGTGGCGGCGCCCTTTGCCGGGCGGCGGATGATCGCCCACTGCGACGCGGCCCGCACGCCGGAAGGCAAGGCCTACCTCGCCTCGACGCTCCGCGCGGGCGAGGCGGCACAGATCTTCATCGGTCCCGAAGGGGACTTTTCACCCGAAGAGATCGCCTTTGCGCTCTACAACGGATTCGAGGAGATCACCCTCGGGCCGCAGCGCCTGCGCACCGAGACCGCAGCCCTCGTGGCGGTGGTGATGGCCGCCACGGTGAACGGACAGGCGGCGGCCGGAGAGCCCCACGAATCATAACCCGGAAAAACACGAAACAGATTTCGCCTATAGACCCGAATTTTACCTTCACGACATGTTCTTCCTCTACACCTTGTTCGCCCTGGCCGCAGTGGCGACGCTGATCTTCGCCGTGCCCCTGCGGGCCAAGGCGTGGGCGGCGACAGCCGTTGTGGGGCTCGGCGCCCTTGCGGCCTCGGCCGCAGCCGTCGGCGTGCTGGCCGGCAAGGCCGGGCTATCGCTCTGGTCGACACCCGGCACCCTCTTCGGCGGCGACAGCGGCTCGATGGACCGCCTCTCGGCCCTCTTCGTGCTGCTCGTCTCGATCGGCTCCATCGCCTCGGTGCTCTACGCCCGCGGCTACCTCGAACACACGCTGCGCGAAAAGTCCCCGGCCCACGTCTCGCTGCACTACACGGCGCTGACGGTCATGTCGCTGGCCATGCTGGGCGTCGTCACCTCCGACGGCGGCTACTCGTTCCTCTTCTTCTGGGAGCTGATGACCGTGGCGTCGTTCCTGCTGATCCTCTACGACGCCGAGCGGCGCGAGGTGCGGCGCGCGGCCCTCGCATACCTCATCATGATGCACGTGGGCTTCGTGCTGCTCGTCGTCGGCTTCGTCACACTGGACAGCACGTGCGGCGCCGCGACGTTCGGCGCCCTGGCCGAATATTTCCGCACGCAGCCGGCCCTGCCGCTGCTGCTCGTCTTCCTGGCGGGCTTCGGCATGAAGGCCGGCATGTTCCCGCTGCACGTCTGGCTCCCGGAGGCGCACCCCGCGGCCCCGTCGCACGTCTCGGCCCTCATGTCGGGCGTGATGATCAAGACGGGCGTCTACGGCATCCTGCGCGTCGTCGCGGCGCTGGGCGACCTGCCCGTGCTGCGCACGGCGGGCTACCTCCTGCTGGTCCTGGGCATCATTACGGGCGTGTGGGGCGTGATCCTCGCCGCGCTGCAGAACGACATCAAGCGGCTGCTGGCCTACTCCTCGATCGAGAACGTCGGCATCATCCTGCTCGGCGTGGGCATCGCGGCGCTGGGCAAGGCCTCGGGCAACCACTTCGTGGCGCTCTGCGGTCTGGCCGGGGCCCTGCTCCACACCTTCAACCACTCGCTCTTCAAGTCGCTGCTCTTCTTCGGCGCGGGCAACGTCCTCTCGCAGACCCGCACCACGTCGCTCGATGCGCTGGGCGGCGTAGCGCACCACATGCCCCTGACGGCAATCCTCTTCCTGACGGCCACGGCCGCCATCTGCGCCCTGCCGCCCCTGAACGGCTTTGTCTCGGAGATGCTGCTCTACCTCGGGCTCTTCGACGGCATCGCCTCGGGCAGCGACGTGCTCTGCGCCGCGGCCGCCGTCGCCGCGCTGGCACTCATCGGCGGGGTGGCCGTCATGGCCTTCACCAAGCTCTACGGCACGGTCTTTCTCGGTGCGCCCCGCACGCACGAGGTGGCCGAAGCCTCCGAGGTCGACAACGGCCGCATCGCCGCCATGGCCCTGCCGCTCACGGGCATCCTCCTCGTGGGGCTCTTCCCGCAGCAGGCCGCGGCCGTCGTGACGCGCTCGGCGGAGTTCTTCCTGCACGTGCCGGCCGACGCCTCCGACTACCTGCTCGCAGCGCCCCTCGCGGGCATCACCCGCACCGTCTGGCTGCTTGTCGCCGTGGTCGGCGGGCTGCTCTGGCTGCGCCGCCGCGCCCTGCGCGGACGCCGCGTCGTGCCCGGTGCGACGTGGGGCTGCGGATTCACCGCCCCGAACGTAAGGATGCAGTACACGGGCGAATCCTTCACCGAAGGGTTGCAGTCCATCGCCTCGACCCTCACGCAGGAGAGCGGCACGGGATCGTCCGTCGGCAAGGAGGAGACCTTCCCCTCGGCCCACGGCTTCGCCTCGCGCCACAACGACCGCATCGGACGTCTCTTCGGCGCCTGGTGGGTCGAGCTGCTGCGGCTCATCAACCAGCGCGTCATGCGCCTGCGCACGGGCAAGATCAACCACTACGTCCTCTTCGCGCTGGCTTTCCTTGCGCTCGTATTTCTGCTTTCGATCCTTAATCTGATCTGACGATGGCACTGCTCAACACCCTGCTGCTGCTTCTGGTGGCCGTGGCCATCCCGGGGCTCATCAACCGCACGCGCGCCCGGCTGGCCGGACGCCGCGGCATCCGCTTCACACAGCACCTGCGCGACATAAGGCTCCAACTGCGCAAGGGGGCCGTCTACTCGACGACCACCTCGGCGCTCTTCCGCGCCGCGCCGTCGGTCTACCTCGGCGCCACGCTCGTCGCCGCGCTGCTGATCCCCGTCGGCGACCTGCCCCCCGTGCTCTCGTTCGACGGCGATGTGGCGGCCTTCGCCTACCTGCTGGCGCTGGGCCGCATGGCGCTGATCCTCGCCGCAATGGATACGGGCAGTCCGTTCGAGGGCATGGGCGCCAGCCGCGAAGCCCTCTACGGCGCCCTCGCCGAGCCGGCGCTCCTGCTCACGGCCGGCACGCTGGCCCTCGTCTCGGGCTACACCTCCTTCGCCGCGATCTTCGCGGCCGACGCCGCTGCCGACGCGCAGGTGGCCATCATCCTGCTGCTGGCGGCCTACATCCTGCTGAAGCTGCTCTTCACCGAGAGCGGCCGCATCCCGGTCGACGATCCGCGCACGCACCTCGAGCTGACGATGATCCACGAGGTGATGTGCCTCGACTACTGCGGCGTGGACCTGGCGACGATCCGGATCGCCGGCTGGATCAAGAGCGCCGCGTTCGCCCTGCTGGCGGCCGATGCCGCCACGGCCCCCTTCTGCGCGCACTGGTGGGCCGCGGTCCCCGCGGCGATCCTGCTCGCGGGGTTGTCCGTCGGCATCGTCGAGTCGACGCAGGCCCGCAACAAGCTCGTGCGCAACACCACGTTCATACTCACCATCGCCGCACTGGCCGCCCTCGTGCTCTTCACGGGCTACCTGCTGCGCCTCAACATCGGACTCGCATGATACTCCCGCTGGTCATCCTCTACACCGTGACGCTCGTCTACCTGGCGATCACCGAACGCTTCCGCAACTTCGCCTCGATCATGGGCGTGCAGGGCTGGCTGCTCTTCGCCATCGCGCTGCTGCGCCTGCATGCCAACGCCCCCGCCGAGGTGATCTTCGTGGGGCTCGAGACGCTCCTCTTCAAGGGCATCCTGGTGCCGTGGCTCCTCTTCGCCGTAATCCGCCGCACGAAGACCAACCGCGTGCGCACCTCCGGATCGTCGCAGGCCGGGTCGCTGCTGCTCTCGCTCGCCGCACTGGCCGTCAGCGCCTCGATCACCTACTACGTCGCCGACACGACGATCGACCTCGTCTTCTTCGGCGTGGCGCTCTACGCCCTGTTGAGCGGGCTGATCCTGATCGTCATGCGCCGCCGCATCTTCTCGCACATGGTCGGATTCCTGGTCATCGAGAACGGCGTCTTCCTCTTCTCGACGGCCATCGGCGTCGAGATGCCGCTGCTGATCAACTTCGCCATCCTGCTCGACATCCTCATCTCGGTGCTCATGCTCGGGATCTTCTTCACGAAGATCGACGGCAAGATCCACGCCGACGACGCCGACGCCCTGACCAACGTAAAAGACTGACGCCATGCTCTGTTACCTCGCATTCAGCATCCTTGCCGCAGCGGCGGCCTTCGCCTCGCGCAGCGACCGGCAGCTCTTCGCCGCCGGCATGCTCTTCTACGCCGTGCAGGCCGCCTTCGCCGTGTGGATCGTCGCCGCGGGCTACGGCACGACCTCGGCCGGGCTCTTCACCTTCGACGCCACGGGCACGCTCTTCTACGTGCTGCTCACCGTCGTCTCGTGCTTCGCCTTCATCCACTCCGAGCGCTACCTCAAGGGCGAGAACCCCGCGCAGGTGCGCATCTACTCGGCGCTGCTCCTGCTGCTGACGACCGCCATTGCGGGCGTCTACTTCGCCAACAACCTCGCCGTGACGTGGATCTTCCTCGAGGCCACGACCCTCTGCTCGGCGGGCATCATCTACCACCGCCGCACGGCCGCCTCGCTCGAAGCGGCCTGGAAATACGTCTTCGTCTGCTCGACGGGCATCGCCATGGCCTACCTGGGCATCCTGCTGCTGGCCGCCGCCACCGAGTGCGAGACGCTCACCTACGACGCCGTGGCCGCGGCCGCAGCCCACGGCAAGCCGCTCTACCTGAAGACGGCCTTTCTGCTGATCCTCTGCGGCTACAGCTGCAAGGTCGAGCTCTTCCCGCTCTATACCGTGGGCGTCGACGCCAACTTCGCGGCTCCGGCCCCCGCCTCGGCGCTCATCTCCACGGGGCTGGTCAACGCCGGCTTCGTCGCCCTGCTGCGCATCTACCGCACGCTCGCCCAAACGGAGGTCTTCCCGTGGGTGTGCTCCGTGCTGCTGATCGTCGGCGTGCTGTCGCTCGTCATCGGCGCCCTCTTCCTGCGCCGCACGAACAACTACAAGCGCTTCCTCTCCTACTCCACGGTCGAGAACATGGGCATCGCCGCCATCGGCCTGGGCATCGGCGGCGCGGGCGTCTGGGCCGCGGTGTTCCACGTCGTCTGCCACACCTTCATCAAGAGCAGCCTCTTCCTGCAGATGGCCGTCGTGCGGCAGATCTACAACGGCTACCGCATCAACCGCATCGGCGACTACATCCGCATCAACCCCGTCGGGGCCGTGGGACTGCTCGCGGGCATGGTCGTGCTCGTGGCCTTCCCGCCCTCGCCGCTCTTCCTCTCGGAGCTGACGATCCTCGGCGAGGTCGTCACGGCGGGGAAATGGTGGCTCGTGGCGGGCATCACGCTGCTGCTCTGCATTGTCATCTACTCGTTCTGCTCGCGCATGATCCGCCTCTGCTACCAGCCCAACCAGGACGAACTCCACCCCTCGAAGGCGGACCGGGCCCTCTCGTGGTCGGCCCTCACGCTGCTCGTCGCCGCCATGGTGCTCGGGTTGTGGCAGCCCGACCTGCTGCGGCAGCTTCTCGATCAAATCGCATCGCTATGAATTACCGGATAACCGACAACCTCGCGGGGGCCGTCCGCCTCGACGAGATACCCGAAGTCTCCTATGCGGAGTTCTACGACGACGTGACGGCGCGTCTGGCGGACGAACGCTGCCACGTGGCCCACTACTTCGCCCTGCCCGAGGGCGGGCGCCTGCGCTTCTACTGCCTGCTGCTCGACGACGCCGAGGGGCGCGTGCTCATCACCTCGCACGCCATGGAGTATTACGACGACACGGCGCTGCCGTCGCTCACGGCGCGCCATGCGCAGTTGCACCCCTTCGAGCGCGACATCATGGAGCGCTACGGCGTGCGCTTCGACGGCCTGCCGTGGCCCAAGCCGCTGCGCTTCCCCTTCGACCGGCGCGACCGCAGCAGCTCGATCGACAACTACCCCTTCTACACGATGGAGGGCCGGTCGCTGCACGAGGTGAACGTCGGGCCGATCCACGCGGGCATCATCGAACCGGGCGCCTTCCGCTTCATCTGCAACGGCGAGCGGGTTCTGCACCTCGAAATCGCGCTGGGATACCAGCACCGGGGCGTCGAGCACGCCTTCGAGACGACGCACAACCGCCTGCGGCAGGTGTGCCTGGCCGAGGCGGTGGCCGGAGACAGCGCCGTGGCGCACGCCACGGCCTTCGTCGAGGCCGTCGAGAAGCTCTCGGGGCGCGAGCGCACGGCCGAGATGGAGCGCGAACGGGCCGTGGCGCTCGAACTCGAACGCATGGCCATGGGCATCGCCGACACGGGCGCCCTCTCAACGGACGTGGGCTACCAGCTGGGACAGGTGGCCTGCGAAGCGCTGCGCACGATGACGATCAACACGACGCAGGCATGGTGCGGCAACCGCTTCGCCAAGGGGCTCATCCGCCCGCACGGCACCGACCATCCGCTCACGGCCGAGAAGGCCGCGATGATCCGCCGCAACGTCGCCCAGATCGCGCGCCGCTACGACGAGGTGCGCCGCGACCTGAAATCCTCGCCCACGCTGCTGGCCCGCTTCGAGCAGTGCGGCGTCGTGCCGCGCGACGAGATGCGGCGCATCGGCGGTGTGGGACAGGCGGCCCGGGCCAGCGGCTTCGCGCGCGACATCCGCGCCTCGCACCCGTGGGGCGTCTACGCCAAGCAGCTGCGCCACGAGCCGATTCTCAAGCGCCACGGCGACGTCATGGCACGGTTGATGATCCGCTGCCGCGAGGTGCTCCAGTCGGCCTCCTACGTCGACCGCCTGCTCGCAAGCTACGAGCAGAAGTACGCCGCCGTCGGGAACCCCTGCCCGGCCCCCGACTACGAAGCGCCGCTGCAGGCCTCGTCACTCGCCTTCGGGCTGGTCGAGGGGTGGCGCGGCGAGACGTGCCACGTCGTGGTGACCGACGCGGCGGGCGAGATCGCCGCCTGCCGCATCAAGGACCCGAGTCTGCACAACTGGCTGGCGCTGGCGCTGGCCGTGCGCGGCGAGGGCATCTCGGACTTCCCGATCTGCAACAAGAGCTTCAACCTCTCCTACTGCGGACACGACCTCTGACACACGGACAGGACAACAAGAGACAAGCATCATGATACTTCCGAAAATACGGGTGCTGCGCAGCCACGGGACGCAGTACATTCCCGATCTGGACGCCGTGGAGCTGACCTCCGAGTTCCGGGGGCGGCCCGAACTGACCGACACCGAGGACCACGCTGCCCTCGAGCGCGCCGCGGCCCTCTGCCCCACCGGGGCCCTCACGGCCGCCCCCTTCGCGCTCGACCTGGGGCGCTGCCTCTTCTGCGGCGAGTGTGCGCGGCGCGCCCCGCGCAACATCCGCTTCACGAACGACTACCGCCTCGGCTCGCCGACGCGCCGGGGGCTCGTCCTGCGCCCGGGCATGGAGCGCGTACCCTTCGACGAGGGGGCCGTGCGCAGCGACGTCCGCCGTTTCTTCCGCCAGTCGCTCCAGCTGCGCGAGGTCTGCGCCGGGGGCGACGGCTCGGTGGAGATGGAGCTCAACGCCACGGGCAACGTCAACTTCGACCTCGGGCGCTTCGGCATCGGCTTCACCGCCTCGCCGCGCCATGCCGACGGCGTGGCCGTCTCGGGCCCCGTCACGGCGGCCATGGCCGAGGCGCTGGCGATCTGCTGGGAGGCCGTCGCCGAGCCCAAGCTGCTGATCGCCTGCGGCACGGAGGCCTGCTCGGGCGGGCTCTTCGCCGAGAGCCGCGCCATCGACCGCCGCTTCTTCCAGGAACACCACGTCGACCTCTGGCTGCCGGGCGCCCCGATGCACCCGATGGTCTTCATCGACGGCATCCGCACCCTGCTCGGACACAAAAAACGCGACTGACCATGCAACGCCTGCGCACCATCTTCTTCTCGTTCTTCAAGATCGGGCTCTTCACCTTCGGCGGGGGCTACGCCATGATCTCGCTCATCGAGCGCGAGGTCATCACACACCGCCGCTGGATCGAGCAGAAGGAGTTTCTCGATCTGCTCACGCTCGCGCAGTCGGTTCCGGGACCGATTGCCGTCAACACGTCGGTCTTCGTCGGCTACAAGCTGCGCGGACTGCGCGGCGCCGCGGCGGCGGTGCTGGGCACCGTGCTGCCGTCGTTCACGATCATCCTCCTCATCGCGCTCTTCTTCGCCGGCATCCGCCACAACCCCCTTGTCGACGCCGCGTTCAAGGGGATGCGCCCGGCCGTCGTCGCCCTCATCATCGGCCCCGTGCTGTCGCTCTCGCGCGGCATGCACCCGGCCATGCTGCTCGTCATCGCCGCCACGGCCCTGCTCATCTGGGGGCTGGGCTGGTCGCCGATCTACCTGCTTGCCGCAGCCGCCGCGCTGGGCATCGCCTGGGAACTCTACATCGCAAAAAAGGCTGAAAAATGATACTCTGGCAACTCTTCGTCAGCTACCTGAAGATCGGATTCTTCGGATTCGGCGGCGGCTACGCCATGCTCTCGCTCATCCAGCACGAGGTGGTCGTGCGGCACGCCTGGATGACGGCCGGCGAATTCGCCGACATCGTCGCCATCTCGCAGATCACCCCCGGGCCCATCGCCATCAACTCGGCGACCTACGTGGGCTACACCGTGGGCATGCAGACCGGACATGTCGCCCTGGGCATCCTCGGCTCCGCGATCGCCACCTTCGCCGTCAGCCTGCCGTCACTCACGCTCATGGTCCTCGTGGCGCGCTTCTTCATGCGGCTGCACAACAACCGCCTCGTAGAGGGGGCCATGCGGGGCATGCGGCCCACGGTCATCGGCATGATCGCCGCGGCGGCCCTGCTGCTGATCTTCCCCCACGGCAGCGACCCCGACGAGCAGAACTTCATCGACCCCTGGAGCTGGGCGCTCTTCGGCGGGGTCTTCGTCGGGCAGTGGCTGAAGGTCAACCCCATCCTGCTGATCGTCCTCTCGGCCGTGGCGGGCATCCTCATCTACCACGTCTTCTGACCGGCAACCGGCCCGAAAGCACACGAAAACGGCCCGACGATCACCTCGCCGGGCCGAATCATTCTTATCTTCTCCCGTCAGAGCGTCACCGCCACCACGCCGAGCGCAGACAACAGCAGCACCGCGAATACCACCAGGAACACGACGCCCAGCACGGCCACGACGGTGCCGATGCAGCCCCAGCGCTGCTCGCCGCCCGGCAGCGGATCGGTCAGCAGCGCGACGATCAGCCCCACGAGGGGCGTGAAGATCACGCTCACGAGAAAGGCCCAGCCGAAACCGATGCGGCGACGGCTGCCGATGATGCCGACGAGCACCGACAGGAAGCAGCCGCCCAGCAGTCCGAAAAGAATCACAAGAGGAGTCATACCGAAGGTGAAAGGTGAAAAGTGAAAAGTAGGGAGGGGCGGTCAGCGCGTGAAGCGGTAGTAGGTTCCCAGGGGCAGCTCCTTGCCACCGCGGTCCGTGAAGCACAGCTCGCCCCTCTGCTCCGTGCGCGGGGCGCCGAAGGCCTGCCGCACGGCCGTGCGGGCGAGCGTCGACGAGAGCCCCATCGAATAGAGGTTCAGCACCAGAAACGCCCGTTCGGGTTCGAGCAGCTGCGCACAGCAGGCCAGCATCTCGCCGATGCCCTCCTCGAGGACCCACTTCTCGCCGTTGGCGCCGCGTCCGTAGGCGGGCGGATCAAGAATGATGCCGTCGTAGCGGTTGCCGCGGCGCACCTCGCGCTGCACGAACTTCAGGGCATCCTCGACGATCCAGCGCACCCCCTCCAGCCCGCTCTGCTCCATGTTTTCGCGGGCCCACGTCACCACCTGCTTCACCGAATCGACATGCGTCACCCCGGCCCCGGCGGCCCGCGCCGCAAGCGTCGCGCCGCCCGTATAGGCAAAGAGGTTCAGCACGCGCGGTGCCTCCGTCCGCCCGTCGCCGCCCAGCGCGAGGCAGTTGTCGTAGATGAAGTCCCAGTTGGCCGCCTGCTCGGGGAAGATGCCCACGTGCTTGAACGAGGTGAGCCCGAGGCGCATGCGCAGCCGCATCCCGCGGTAGCGGTATTCGACCGTCCAGCGCGACGGCATACCCTCGCGCAGGCGCCATTCGCCGCGCTCGTCGCTGCGCGCATCGCGCAGGAACGACGCATCCGAAAGGCGCCGCCACTCCTCCTCCGCCAGCGACGGCCGCCAGATGGCCTGCGGCTCGGGACGCCGCGTCACGTAGCGTCCGAAACGCTCCAGCTTCTCGAAATTTCCCGTGTCGATGAGTTCATAGTCCCGAAAATCGGGGGTCAGTTGCTCCTGCATAAGGCGTTTGTGTGCTCTATTTCGTACTCTTTTTGCAATCCACCAGGCTCATTTCGCACCGCGCACAGTCGAAGACCAGCCGGTAGCGCTGCGCACCCCGCTCGAGGTAGAGCTCGCCACGCAGCCGCGGCCGCTCGCGCAGGCACTCGCCGATCTCGCGGCGGATGCAGTAGGCCGACCGCATGACGGTGTGCCCCGCGGTCGTGGGGGCGAGGTCCAGCCCGCGCTCGATCTCCGTGACCCCGTGGTCGCGGTAGAAGGCCTCGGCCAGGCGGTTCGTGACGTTCTCCTCGGCCGTCAGGCGCGTGGAGGGGTAGCGTGCCGCAAGGTTTTCGGGCAGAATCCGGTGCGGAATCGGCCGCGCGGCACGTGCCGCGGCCAGCCGCTCGAGCCCCTCGCGGCGCAGCTCGGCCGCCAGTGATGCCGGGACGAACCATTCGCCGCCGCACACCTCGACCTCTCCGACCGCAAAGATCGTGTCGCCGCTACGGGCCGCCTGCGTGCGCAGGGCCGCGGCATTGGCCTCGGGGTTCTTCGCCCGTTCGGGCGTCAGCGCGCGGTGCGCCTCGGCCGCGACACCCTCGCAGTCGACATAGCGGAAGGTCACCCCCGCGTCGGTCACCTCGACGCGCGCCGTGGCGGGGATCACGCGCCGCGTGCGGCTCGCCTCGAGCAGCCGGTTGAAGCGGTGGTCGTAGTTGCGGTAGACCTCCGCCCCGGGGGTGATCCCCTCCATGCGGTTGGGCGTGATGCGCGCCCCGTCGACGGCGTTGACGTTCGTGCCGACGAGCGCACCGCCCGTGCGGAAGCAGAGTCCGTCGCCCGGCGAGAGCGCCGCCGTGCCCTTGAGCGTGAAGCTCCGCCCCTCGACACGCCCCACGCGCCCGACATACTCGCCCACGGCCTTCGGCGTGTCGAACGACGCGACACCGGCCCGCCGCCCGGCGAAGAAGTATTCCGACTCGCCGCGCGTGAAGCTCTTGGAGGGGTCGGGCTCGAAATCCGGAACGCTCACCCCGACCGAGGCGCGGACGAGCTGCGGCCGCGCGGCGAGGGCCTCGTCCACGACGCGGCGGTAGTAGGCCACGACGTTGCGGATGTAGCCCGTATCCTTGAGACGGCCCTCGATCTTGAAGCTCGTCACGCCGGCATCGAGCAGCTCGCCGATGTGTGCCGAGAGGTTCAGGTCGCGCACCGAGAGCAGGTGCCGGCCGCTCATGTAGGTGTGTCCGGCGCCGTCCGTGAGGTCCCACGGCAGGCGGCAGGGCTGGCTGCACGCCCCGCGGTTGCCGCTGCGCGCCGAGAGCGACCGCGAGAGGAAGCAGCGGCCGCTGTAGCCGACACAGATGGCCCCGTGGACGAAACATTCGACCTCGGCGGTCGTCGCGGCGCAGATCGCCCGGATCTCCTCGAGCGAGAGGGCCCGCTCGAGGATCACGCGCGCGAAGCCCGCCTCGGCCAGGAAGCGCGCCCCCTCGGCCGTGCGGTTGCACATCTGCGTCGAGGCGTGCAGTTCGACGGGCAGGTTCATGCGCCGCAGGGCCATGTCCTGCACGATGAGGGCGTCGACCCCGGCGTCGATGAGCGCGCGGGCCTGCCGCTCGGCCTCCTCCAGTTCATCGTCCCACAGCAGCGTGTTGAGCGTGGCATGGACCCGCACGCCGTAGCGGTGGGCATACTCCGTGACGCGGGCGATCTCCTCGGTGCTGTTGCCGGCGGCCTGCCGCGCCCCGAACTTCGCGCCGCCGATATAGACGGCATCGGCGCCGTAGTCCACGGCGGCGACGGCCGAGCGGTAATCCCTGGCCGGGGCCAGCAGTTCGATACGCTTCATCTCCATAACTTTTCCGCAAAAATAGGCAAAAAGCGCCACAATCGCCGCTCGGCGGAGGGGAAAAATGCACCGACTGGCCGCTGCGTCCGCCGTTCGCTGCCGCAGCCGCCCGTTCCGTCGCCCGTTCCGCCGCCCGCCCGCCGCGCAAAAAGCGCAAAAAACAGCGCCCGCATGCAACAGTTTGCCGCGAAATTGTTAATTTTGCACTCCGTAACGTGCAACATCAAACAAACCAGATACCATGCTTACGTTAAAGCAAATCCGCGACGACCGGGATGCCGCCGTCCGCAAACTCGCCAAGAAGGGCGTGGATGCCGCCCCCGTCATCGACAAGATCATCACGCTCGACGACCGCCGCAAGGCCATTCAGGTCGAGCTGGACAACACGCTCGCCCTGCAGAACAAGGCCGCCAAGGAGATCGGCATGCTCATGGGTCAGGGCCGCCGCGAGGAGGCCGACGAACGCAAACACTTCGTCACGGACCTCAAGGAGAAGTCGGCGCACCTGCAGGCCGAATCGAAGGACGTGCAGGAGGAGCTGCAGTCGGCACTCGTCTCGCTGCCCAACTTCCCGGCCGACATCGTGCCCGAGGGCAAGACCGCAGCCGACAACCTCGTCGTGAAACTCGTCGAGAGCTACACGAAGCTGCCCGAGAACCCGCTGCCGCACTGGGAGCTGGCCCGCAAGTACGACATCATCGACTTCGACCTGGGCGTCAAGCTCACGGGCGCCGGATTCCCCGTCTACAAGGGCAAGGGTGCCCGCCTGCAGCGCGCGCTGATCAACTACTTCCTCGACTGCAACACGAAGGCCGGATACCTCGAGGTCGAGCCGCCCGTGATGGTCAACGAGGCCTCGGGCTTCGGCACGGGACAGCTCCCCGACAAGGAGGGGCAGATGTACCACGCCACGGTCGACAACTTCTACCTCATCCCGACGGCCGAGGTTCCCGTGACGAACATCTACCGCGACGTGATCCTCGAGAAGGAGGACTTCCCGGTCAAGATGACGGCCTACACCCCCTGCTTCCGCCGCGAGGCGGGCTCCTACGGCAAGGACGTGCGCGGCCTGAACCGCCTGCACCAGTTCGACAAGGTCGAGATCGTGCAGCTGTCGCTGCCCGAGGTGTCGTACGAGGCGCTCGACGGCATGGTGGCACACGTCGAGTCGATCGTCCGCTCGCTCGGCCTGCCCTACCGCATCCTGCGGCTCTGCGGCGGCGACATGTCCTTCACTTCGGCGCTGACCTACGACTTTGAGGTCTACTCCGAGGCGCAGCAGCGCTGGCTGGAGGTATCGTCCGTCTCGAACTTCGAGTCGTTCCAGGCCAACCGCCTCAAGCTGCGCTACCGCGACGAGAACAAGAAGACGCAGCTGGCACACACGCTCAACGGCTCGTCGCTGGCCCTGCCGCGCATCGTGGCCGCCCTGCTCGAGAACAACCAGACCCCCGAAGGAATCCGCATTCCCGAGGTGCTGATTCCCTACACGGGCTTTGATATTATCAAATAAGTTTTTATATTTGCCGTACACAAACACACACTAACAATAAATTTACAAGACAATGGCTTACAAAATTACCGACGCATGCGTTGCATGCGGTACCTGCATCGGCGAGTGCCCCGTAGAGGCTATTTCGGCAGGCGATATCTACGTGATCGACCCTGACAAGTGCATCGACTGCGGCACCTGCGCAGGCGTTTGCCCGAGCGAGGCAATCGTTTCGGAGTAACCTTTTTTCGGCATACACCGAAACAGGCACATTCTCACCGAATGTGCCTTTTTCTTACCCCTCCACAGCCATGATCCGCACCGCACTCCTGCTCTCCGCACTACTGCTCCTTTCGTGCGCCTCCCCGCACGCGCAACTCGGACGGCGGATCGACCGCATCCTCGCCGCGACCGACGCCCGCATCGGCGTTGCGGTGATCGCTCCGGACGGAGAATGCCTCGTCCGCTGCGACACGATGCTGCCGATGCTGAGCGTCTTCAAGTTCCCGGCGGCGGTGGCGCTGCTCGACAAAACCGCCCGCGAACGGACGTCCCTCACCACCCCGGTCCGCATCGGACCCGAATGGCTCGACCGCAACACCTACAGCCCGCTGCGCGACTCGCTGCCTGCGACGGGCGGCACGCTGACGCTCACCGATCTGCTGCGCTACAGCATCTCGCAAAGCGACAACATCGCCTGCGACATCCTGCTGGAGCTCGCGGGCGGCCCCGCGGGGGTCGATGCCTACCTCCGCTCGCGGGGTATCGACGGCATCCGCATCGTCGCCTCGGAGCGCACGATGCACCTCGCGACGGAGAACCAGCGGCTCAACACGGCACGTCCGGCCGCCGTCTGCGCGCTTTTCGACCGGCTGCTGCGCGGCGAGCTGCTCCCGCCTGAGGAGACCGCCCTGCTGCGCCGCCTGCTCGAGGAGTGCGAAACCGGCCGGGAGAAGCTGCGGGCGGGACTGCCCGCGGGCACGACACTCGGACACAAAACCGGATCGTCGGACCGCACGGCGGAGGGCATCCGCCTGGCTGACAACGACGCGGGATACGTCCTGCTGCCCGACGGCCGCAGCTACTGCATCGCCGTCTTCGTCACCGATTCGCGCGAGGACGATGCCGCAAATGCCGCCGTGGCGGCCGAAGTGTCACGCGCCGCCTACGAATGTTTCATCGGAAAGTGATATGAAAAACGAAACCATGGACGATCTCGAACTGATGACCGCGGGCGCCTGGCTGCGGGCCACGACGCCGCAGATCGGCGAAGCGCTGCTGCGCACGCGCGAAGAGATATTCCGCCTCAACGCCCTGCCGCCCTCGGCTGCGGCGGAGCGTGACGCGATCCTGCGCCGCCTGCTCGGACGCCTCGGCACGCACTACAGCATCCTCTCGCCCTTCTACTGCGACTTCGGCACGCAGATTTCGATCGGCGACCACTTCTACGCGAATTTCAACCTCACGATCCTCGACGAGGCACCCGTCACGATCGGCGACCACGTCTACATCGGGCCCGACACGGGCATCTACACCGTAAGCCACGCCCTGCGCGCCGAACAGCGCAACGAGGGTATCATGCGCTCGCTGCCCGTTGTGATCGGCAACAACGTCTGGATCGGCGGCCACGTGACCATCCTCCAGGAGGTGACAATCGGCGACGGCGCCGTGATCGCTGCCGGGAGCGTCGTCACGCACGACATCCCCGCCGGGATGATCGCCGCAGGCTCGCCCTGCCGCGTGCTGCGCCCCGTCGGCGAGGAGGACCGCGTCGTGCCCGTGCGCTGACGCGCCGCGGGATTTTTCGCCGCAACACCCAACTGTTACAAAGCGGCAAACTTCGGTTTGCCGCTTTGTCGATTTTGTGCTCTGATGATGGAATACGGGGCCTTTTATTCGAGGCTCTTCAGGCACTCGGAGACATTTTTTTCGATGCGCCGCAGAATCGTCTCCGTGTCGGATGCCTCCGCGGCCTTGACAAACCGCTCGCCGGTGATTTTCTCGTACAGCTCGACATAGCGGTCCGTGATACCTGCGACAATCTCGAGCGTCATCTCGGGAACCTGCTGCCCGGCCTGTCCCTGGAAGCCGTTGGCCATGAGCCATTCGCGGACAAACTCCTTCGAAAGCTGCCGCTGCCGCTCACCCTTTGCCAGGCGCTCCTCGTAGCCCTCGGCGTAGAAGTAGCGCGACGAATCGGGGGTGTGAATCTCGTCCATGAGGTAGATCACCCCGTCCTTCTTGCCGAATTCGTATTTCGTATCCACGAGAATCAGCCCCATCCGGGCGGCAATCTCGCTACCGCGGCGGTAGATTGCCCGCGTATAGCTTTCGAGCTGCTCGTAGTCTTCGCGGCTCACCAGTCCCGAGGAGATGATCTGCTCCTTCGAGATGTCCTCGTCGTGGCCCGCCGCAGCCTTCGAGGTCGGGGTGATGATCGGCTCGGGG